>Ga0209248_10000065_pt1 | contig 33870 bp, 36 predicted proteins | sample BogFormECP04_OM1_FD_188241 | JGI IMG/M metagenome (GOLD analysis project Ga0209248, IMG submission 188241) | Bog forest soil microbial communities from Calvert Island, British Columbia, Canada - ECP04_OM1 (SPAdes) (version 2) | ecosystem: Environmental > Aquatic > Freshwater > Wetlands > Bog ... | reverse complement strand
TCCACCCCGAAATCGATCACGCAGCTCGCGGCGGCCGCCAGGATTCGGACCTCCACCGGAGCATTACTGATTGACAGCATATGTAATACTGTAACGCATGTCTGAAGAGCTGCTACCGCCGATGAAGTGGAACGCCTGGGGTGACCCGCACGAAGCCAAGCCCCTCTCGGATGGCATCCGCTCGCTGTTGAAGCAGGCGCTGGGGGTGACCGACTCAACTGCAGCCGAACTCGACCCCGATCAGGTATCGCTGCGCCCGTCGCAGTTGACGGACGACCACCGTGAGGCGCTGGCCGCCATCGTGGGGCCGGACTACTGCCGGGTCGGCAACCGTGACCGACTGCTGCACGCCGGCGGTAAGTCAACCCTGGATCTGCTGCGCCGCAAAGACTCCGGCGTGCAAGAGGCACCCGACGCGGTGTTGTTGCCGGGCGCCGAGGACGACGTTGCCGCGATTCTGCGGTACTGCTCGCAACACGGCATCGCCGTCGTCCCGTTCGGCGGTGGCACCAGCGTGGTCGGCGGGCTCGATCCCATCCGCGGCGCGTTCAGCGCCGTGGTGTCGCTGGACCTGCGGCGTTTCGATGCGCTGCACGCGTTCGACGCGGTGTCCGGGGAGGCCGAGTTCGGCGCCGGCGTCACCGGTCCGCGGGCCGAGCAACTGCTTGCCGAGCATGGGTTTTCGCTGGGGCATTTTCCGCAGAGCTTCGAGTTCGCCAGCCTGGGCGGTTACGCCGCCACCCGATCGTCGGGCCAGGACTCGGCGGGATACGGCCGGTTCGACGACATGATCCGCGGTATGCACGTCATCACACCCGCAGGCGTGCTGGATCTCGGCCGCGCGCCGCAGTCGGCGGCCGGTCCGGATCTGCGGCAACTGCTGATCGGGTCGGAGGGCGTCTTCGGCATCATCACCCGAGTGCGGGTTCGGGTGCATCCCTCGCCCGACGTCACACGCTACGAGGCGTGGTCGTTTCCCGACTTCGCCACCGGGACAGCCGCATTGCGCGCCGTCGCGCAAACCGGTACCGGCCCGACCATGATCCGACTCTCCGACGAAGCCGAAACCGGCGTCAACCTCGCCACCACCGAGGCCATCGGCGAAAGCCAGATCACCGGCGGCTGTTTGGCGATCACCGTGTTCGAGGGCACGGCAGCGCATGCAGAAAGCAGGCACGCCGAAACAAGGGAGCTCATCACAGCTATGGGCGGCACGTCGCTGGGCGAAACCCCGGCACGAGCCTGGGAGCATGGCCGGTTCGGCGCGCCCTATCTACGCGACTCGCTGCTGGCCGCCGGCGCACTCTGCGAAACGCTCGAGACGGCCACCGACTGGTCGAACATTCCCGCGCTGAAGGCCGCCGTCACCGACGCGCTGACAACCGCGCTGGCCGAATCCGGCACGCCGGCGCTGGTGCTGTGCCACATTTCGCATGTGTATGCCACCGGCGCCTCGCTGTATTTCACCGTCGTCGCCGGGCAGCGTGGGAATCCGATTGAGCAATGGCGCGCCGCGAAGACCGCTGCGTGCGATGCGATCGTCGCCACCGGCGCGACGATCACCCATCACCACGCGGTCGGAGCCGATCACCGGCCCTGGATGCGCGACGAGGTGGGCGAATTGGGCGTACAGGTGTTGCGGGCGGTCAAATCGACACTGGATCCCGCGGGAATTCTCAACCCCGGCAAGCTCATCCCGTGATCAAGCGCGAAATCGGCCGGGTGACCGTGCTGACCAATCCGGCATCGGGACACGGAAACGCACCGCACGCCGCCGGAAAAGCCATCGAGCGGCTGCAACAGCGTGGTATCGATGTCGTGGCAATCGTCGGCAGCGACGCCGAGCACGCACGTCGCCTGCTGCAGGCCGCGGTCGAAAAGGGCACCGACGCAGTGGTGGTCACCGGCGGCGACGGCGTGATCTCCGATGCCCTGCAAGCACTGGCCCGCACGGACATTCCGTTGGGAATCATCCCGGCCGGTACCGGCAACGACCATGCCCGCGAATTCGGGCTGCCCACAAAGGATCCCGTCGCCGCCGCCGACATCGTCGCGGACGGCTGGACCGAAACCGTTGACCTGGGCAGGATTCGCGACCGCACAGGTCTAACCAAGTGGTTCGGCACGGTTGCCGCCGCAGGATTCGATTCGCTGGTCACCGACCGGGCCAACCGGATGCGCTGGCCGCGCGGCCGGATGCGCTACAACCTGGCGATGGTCGCCGAGCTGTCGCAGCTGAGGCTGCTGCCGTTCCGGCTAGTGCTCGACGGACGCGACGAGATCGTCACCGATCTCACCCTCGCGGCGTTCGGCAACACCCGCAGCTACGGCGGCGGAATGCTGATCTGCCCCAACGCCGATCACGGCGACGGCCAACTCGACATCACCATGGTGCACTCGGCGTCGCGCACCCGGCTGATTCGCCTATTCCCCACCGTCTACAGGGGCAACCACGTGGATCTCGACGAGGTGACGACGGCCCGGGCGACTTCGGTCGACGTGGAATCACCGGGCATCAACGCCTACGCCGACGGCGAGTACGCCTGCGCGCTGCCCGCCGAGATCTCGGCGGTGCCGGGCGCGCTACGAATTCTGCGACCTAACCGACCCCACGGGTGAGCCAGGACACTTCGGCGCCGTCACCGCCGTCGCGATACGCCTCGAGCGCCTCATCCCAGGCGGTGCCCAACGCCGAATCCAGCTGAGCGGCCAGTGCGTCGGCGCCGTCGGCCATCATCGCCCGCAGCCGCATTTCGCCGATCACCACGTCGCCGTTGGCGCTCATCGCGCCGCTCCAGAGTCCCAGCTGGGGCGTGTGGCTGAACCGCTGCCCGTCAACACCGGCGCTCGGGTCTTCGGTGACTTCGAACCGCAGCACGGTCCAGGAACGCAAGGCATTGGCCAACCGGGCGCCGGTGCCCACCGGGCCGACCCAATTGGTCACCGCACGCAACTGCCCGGGCATGGCCGGTTGCGGGGTCCACTTCAGGTTGGGGTTGGCGGCCAGCGTCGACGACAACGCCCACTCGACATGCGGACACACCGCGGCGGGCGAGGCGTGGACGTACACCACGCCGGTCGTCACATCGGCGAACTGGTTCGACGCGCGCATCTGTTGCTCCTTCGGCTCCACGAGGGACGTCTTCCCCAACGACCTGGTGAACCGACGAGCAGGTAACGATTTATGTGTCTTGCGTGTCTATTGTGCCCTGTGAGGCCTATGTTGCGCTAGTCCGAGTTATGTGCGGCCAACACGCGGTCCGACAGCGCCGGCCACAGCGGCAGCGCCCAGTCGCCGAAATCGCGGTCGGTGAGCACCACCAGCGCGAGCTTCGCCGCCGGATCTGCCCAGATCAGCGTGCCCGATTGGCCGAAATGACCGTAGCTGGCCGCCGAGTTTTTCGCGCCGGTCCAGTGCGGCGACTTGGCGTCTTTGATCTCAAAGCCCAGCCCCCAGTCGTTGGGCCGTTGCTGGCCGTATCCGGGCAATACCCCGTTCAGGCCGGGGAACTGCACCGTGGTGGCGTCGGCGTGCATCTGCGCCGAGACCGTCGTCGGAGTCAGCAGGTCACCGGCGAAGGCCGCCAAATCCGCGACCGTCGACGTCGCGCCGAAACCGGCGGCCTGTGCCCCGCCGTCGAGTCGGGTGGCGGTCATGTCCAGCGGTTCGAACACCGCCTCGGCGAGGTAGCGACCGAACTCGATCCCGGCTGCCCGCTGCACCGTCTCGGCCAATACCCCGAAGCCGTAGTTGGAGTAGATACGACGGGCGCCCGGCTTGGCCAACGTCTCGTCGGAGTGCATCGCCAACCCCGAGGCGTGGGCCAGCAGATGCCGAACCGTCGACCCGGGCGGCCCGGCGGCGGTATCCAGGTCGACGGCGCCTTCTTCGATCGCGATCTGTGCGGCCCGCGCCACGAGGAGCTTGCTCACCGACGCCAGCGCGAACTGCCGTTCGGTGTCGCCGTGGCCGGCCAGCACTCCGGAGGGTCCGACCACCGCGCCGGCCGCGGCCGGAACCGGCCAGTCTTCGAGTGCGTCAAGGGCGGCCATCGCGCAGAAGCCTAGCCCGGCGACGACGCGGCCGCGGTGCGGCAGAGGAGGAGCCGGGCAGTGCAGCCACCGCCCGGCTGTGCAGCCACCGACCAAGCGCTAGGTTGAAGCCCATGAGCCAGACAGTGCGCGGCGTGATTTCACGCAAAAAGGGCGAACCAGTCGAGTTGGTGGACATCGTCATCCCCGATCCCGGACCCGGTGAGGTTCTGGTCGATGTCATCGCCTGCGGCGTCTGCCATACCGATCTGACCTACCGTGAGGGCGGCATCAACGACGAATATCCATTCCTGCTCGGGCACGAGGCCGCCGGCACGGTAGAAGCGGTCGGGCCGGGCGTGACCGCGGTTGAGCCGGGTGATTTCGTGATCCTGAACTGGCGCGCCGTGTGCGGCCAGTGCCGCGCGTGCAAACGCGGCCGCCCCCACCTGTGTTTCGACACCTTCAACGCTGAGCAGAAGATGACGCTGACCGACGGCACGGAACTGACACCGGCGCTGGGCATCGGGGCGTTCGCCGATAAGACGCTGGTGCACGCCGGCCAGTGCACCAAGGTCGATCCCGCCGCCGACCCCGCCGTCGCGGGTCTGCTTGGCTGCGGAGTGATGGCGGGTCTGGGGGCGGCGATCAACACCGGCGCGGTCACCCGTGATGACACGGTGGCGGTGATCGGTTGCGGCGGTGTCGGCGACGCGGCGATTGCCGGGGCGGCGCTGGTCGGCGCCAGGCGGATCATCGCCGTCGACACCGACAACACCAAACTGGATTGGGCCCGTAAGTTCGGCGCCACGCACACCATCAACGCCCGCGACCTCGACGTGGTCAAGACGATCCAGGATCTCACCGACGGCTTCGGTGCGAACGTGGTCATCGACGCAGTCGGGCGACCAGAAACCTGGAAGCAGGCATTCTACGCACGTGACCTCGCGGGAACCGTTGTGCTGGTTGGCGTTCCGACCCCCGACATGCGACTGGACATGCCGCTGCTGGACTTTTTCTCGCACGGCGGCGCGCTGAAGTCGTCGTGGTACGGCGATTGCCTGCCGGAACGCGACTTCCCCACCTTGATCGACCTGTACCTGCAGGGCCGGTTGCCGCTGGAGAAGTTCGTCTCGGAACGAATCGGCCTCGGTGACGTCGAGGAGGCTTTCGACAAGATGCATGACGGCAAGGTGCTGCGCTCGGTGGTGATGCTGTGATGGCGGCCATCGAGCGCGTTGTCACCCATGGAACATTCGAACTCGACGGTGGCAGTTGGGAAGTCGACAACAACATCTGGGTCGTCGGGGACGATTCCGATGTCGTGGTCTTCGACGCCGCGCACACGGCGGCGCCCATTGTGGCGGCCGTCGGCGGGCGAAATGTGGTGGCGGTGATTTGCACACACGGTCACAACGACCACGTGACCGTGGCACCCGAACTCGGCAAGACGCTCGACGCGCCAGTGCTTTTACATCCAGGCGATGACGTGCTGTGGCGGATGACGCACCCGGACAAGGACTTTCGCACGGTATCCGACGGGGACACGCTGAGCGTCGCCGGCACCGAGCTCCGCGCGCTGCACACCCCCGGCCACTCCCCCGGGTCGGTCTGCTGGTATGCCCCCGACCTGGGTGCGGTGTTCAGCGGAGACACCCTATTTTCCGGCGGACCCGGTGCCACCGGGCGCTCGTTCTCGGACTTCCCGACGATCCTGCAGTCGATCTCGGGCCGCCTCGGCAAACTTCCCGGCGACACCGTCGTCTACACCGGCCACGGCGACACCACCAGCATCGGCGACGAGATCGTTCACTACGACGAGTGGGTGGCGCGAGGCCACTAGCGGCCGTCGAGGATTCTGCGCTTCTCGGCCTCGAACTCCGCTTCGGTCAGCGCTCCGGAATCCCGCAGCGACGAAAGTGTTTTGAGCTGCTCTAGTTTGACGCCCTCGTCAGTGGGTGCGTACGTCGAGAGGGATCCTTCCGGCGACGGCGTGGCGACCGGCGCTCCCAAATCCATCGGGCTGGGCTGCCAGGCGGTCAACTGCGCAGTTCGGGTGCGAGCCAGCCAGATCGGCGCCGCTATCGTACCGATCAGGCCAACCCCGAAGAGACCCGCGAATATCCACGCCAACGAGCCGGACGAGCTGCCGTTGCCACCGTGGCCGAACGCCAGTTGTGGGCTGATGAATCCATTGACTTGCCCTTCGGTGGTGATTTTGTAGTCGCCCTCGGCCGGAACCTGCATCATCCACACCCGCCGATGAGTGTCGTTGTTGACTGTCGTTGTCCCGCCATAGTTTTCAGTCAATTTTGGCTGGGCAACGCCCTGCGGTGGGTCGATGTCGACCCCGAGCTGCGGCACCGGCAGCCCGCCTCCGGACACGCTGCCGACGGTCAGGGTGTGGAAGCTGATCGTGGCCTCGCCGGCGGGCAGATGAACGGTGCCCGAGGCCGGGATCGGCACCTCGCCGTAGGCGTTGAATTTGTCCAGGACGAATGCATTGAGCGTCAGTGTGGCAACGAAGCCGATGATCCCTCCAACCATCAGCAGGATGGCGAGTGCCAGCGAGATTTTTGCAAGCCGCCTGCTAGTCATTGAGGCAGTGTGACACCGTGTGCGGAGCGTTGCCAGCGAAACAACGCAAAGCCAGCGGCACCATGAGAGAGCACACTAGGACGAAACTCGTAGGCGATTAAGGAGTGATGCTCATGGCCCCCAATCTCGTCGCCACTGTGCCCGATCTGTCCGGACGACTGGCCGTCGTCACCGGATCCAACAGCGGCCTGGGATTTGGATTGGCCCGTCGGCTGTCCGCGGCCGGCGCCGACGTGGTCATGGCGATCCGCAACCGCGCCAAGGGCGAGGCCGCGATCGACGAGATCCGTGCGACCGTTCCGAACGCGAAACTGACCATCAAACCGCTCGACCTGTCGTCGCTTGCCGGAGTCGCCGCTTTGGGCGAGGAACTCAACGCCGACGGCCGCCCGATCGACATCCTGGTCAACAACGCCGGCGTGATGACGCCGCCTCAACGAGACACCACCACCGACGGGTTCGAATTGCAGTTCGGCAGCAATCATCTCGGGCATTTCGCACTGACGGCACACCTGCTGCCGCTCTTGCGAGCGGCCGACCAGGCCCGGGTCGTGTCGCTGAGCAGCCTGGCCGCGCGACGGGGCCGCATCCATTTCGACGATCCGCAATTCGAGAAGTCGTACACCCCGATGCAGGCCTATGGGCAGTCGAAACTCGCGGTGCTCATGTTCGCGCGCGAGTTGGACCGCCGAAGCAAAGAGGCCGGCTGGGGCATCGTTTCCAACGCCGCCCACCCCGGCTTGACCAAAACCAACCTGCAGATCAGCGGCCCGTCGCGCGGCCGCGCCAAACCATCGACGATGGAACGGCTCTACACACTGTCATGGCGCCTGACACCGTTTCTCTGGCAGGAGATCGACGAAGGGATACTTCCCGCGCTCTACGCGGCAACGTCCCCGCAGGCCGAAGGCGGTGCTTTCTACGGGCCGCACGGCATCTACGAGGCCGCCGGCGGCGGAGTGACAGCGGCCAAGGTGCCCGCGCGGGCGCGTGACGATGCCGACTGTCGGCAACTGTGGGAGATCTCCGAGCGATTGACCGGGGTCGACTACCAGAATCCGAGCTGACTCCCGCGCCCTGCAGTTTGGACCAATCCACAACGGGTAGTCGTCGAGGTTAGTGCCGTCGGCAGGCCGAAAGTCTCGGCAAGACGGAAAGGTCCAAATGAGCGCAAACGACAACGACCAAACCACTAGCGAAAACACCGACAACGAGCAGGAGACCTCCCGCGAAACGCCCGAACTCAGCGAGGACGGTAAGGAAAAGGTCCGCCAGATGCAGCAGGCCTATGACGACGACCGGCCGACGGCAGTGTTGCCCGGTACCGATGGGACCATCACCGGCGTTGCGATCAACGAGTGGCTCGACGACGACGGAAACCCGAAATTCGGTAAGGACAAGCAGCAAGAGAAAGAGCAAGAAGACGCGAAAGGCGAATCGGAACAACACGCCGAAAAAGCCTGATCGCGGTTACCGCTCACCCCGTCCCGGATCAGGGAAGCCCCGCGGACCTCCGGGGAATCTCGGAAAACCCGGCCGCTCCGTTCCCTGAGTAGTCGTGGGCGGTTCGGTGGTAGTCGGAGCTGCGCTGCTCGTTGTCGTGGGAGCCTCTGTGGTGGTCGTCGTTGTCCTCGTCGGCGCCTCGCTGGTTGTCGACGGCGGTGTCCCGGTGTCCGACTCGGTCGATGACGGTGGACTGGTCGCAGGAGCCTGACTGTCCGTTCCAGGTGCGGTGCTGACGCCGGGCGACGGAGTGGTCGGTGCGTTGCCGGAGGTATGACGCAGCGTGATCATGATTCCCACGCCGATGGCCAGCACCGCGAGCGCGGTGGCGACCATCACCACGACTGGGCGGCGATACCAAGCCTCGGCGACCGGGCGGGTCGCGACCGGTTGTGAGTCGCGATCCAAGCTCGCCTGCGGCCGCGGGGCCGCCAGCCCGGCGGTGCTGCTTTGTTCGGGGTACTCACCGGGGCGGATCGGCACGATGCCCGAGTCGTCGTCGGCCTCCTCCGACCAGGCCAGCGCCGGTGCCGGGCGGGGTTCCACTGGGATCTCCGACCTCGTGGTGGCATCGGCGACCGTTCCGGCTGCCGTCGGCGCCAACGCTGTCTCGCTGTCGGCCGGGCCACGCGCGGCCCGCAAAGCCGCGCCGGTCGCGGCGGTCAGCTGCGGTCGGGGTGCGGTGATGATAGGCGCACCCAGCTGTACCGACAGGGTCGTGGTGACCGTTGGGATGCTGGCGCCGCCGCCCACCAAGGCGATCGCCGTCAAATCTTCTGCGCGAATCCCGTTGCGCTGCAATGTCTCATGGACGACTGTGATGAATCTTTCCAACGGCTGGCTGATCGCGTCGTCGAGTTCGTCCCGGGTCACCCGGATGTCGCCACGGTATCCCGGGACGTCGGCGGTCAGTGTTATCGCGATGGTCGACGAGAGCTCTTCTTTGGCGTGTCGGCAAGCACCCCGCAGCCGAGTTAGCGAGCCGATTGCCGAGGTCGCCGATGTGTCGAACGATCCGGCCGAGGAAAGATCGGCGACGACGTGGGTCAGCAGCGCCTGGTCGATCAGGTCCCCGGAGAATTCCCGGTACCGCACGGCAGGACCGACCGCCTGGTAGCCGTCGGCGGCGTCGAGCAGGGCGACGGTGGTTCCGGTGCCGCCGAAGTCGCACACCGCGATGATTCCGCGGTTCGGCACCCCCGGGTTCGCCTGCAGCGCCATGAGCGCTGCCACCGAATCCGGTAGCAGCGTCAATGGCCCACGCGACCATTCCGATACCAGACCCAACGCGACCCGCAGCGAGTCGACCGCCGTCGGCCCCCAGTGCGCGGGGTGGGTGACCGCGACCGCATCCGGCAGTGCCCGTCCGTCTGTCACGGCGTAGGACAGTGCTCGCAACGCGTCGGCGACCAACGTCTCGCTGCGGTGCGTCGTCCCGTCGGCCACCACAATGTCGTCCGGGTTGCCCACCCGGTCGACGAAGTCGCTGATCACCAGCCCCGGCTCGTTGAGCATCGGGTTCTCCAATGGCACACCGACTTCGGGTGGGCGCTGCCGATACAAGGTCAGCACCGGTTTACGGGTCACCGCCCGCTCGGCGGTCACCGCCGCCAAGTTGGTGGCCCCGACCGAGAGGCCCAACGCCGACCGTTCTACGCCAGCCATATCGTCCAATCCGCGAGCATCGGCCACCAATTTAGCGGCACTTCTAGCGAATCGTGCCAACCCCCGCGATCAGCGGCAGATCGAGCGGGGTGACCCAGCCCGGCGGAAGATCGTTGACGGCCGGCACCGCGTTGAGCGCGCGCATCCCGGTGGCCAGGCAGCCGGCGGCGGCCGCGTCGCGTCCGGAGCCGTCGGTGAACCGAAACGCTGTCTCCTGGGAGATGCTCGGCGTGCCCTCGATGTCGACCCGATAGACGTCGTCTTTGGTGCCTGCAGGCCAGTCCGGTGCGGCGTCAAGGCCGATGCGGTTCACATGCTCGAGCTGAATGCGGGTCTGGCCCTGGTAGACCCCGTTGATGGTGAACCGGACCGCGGCCACATGTCCGGCCGGGATGACGCCCTTGGCCGTCTTGCGCTCGTTGGGTGTCACCCACTTGTCCCACGTGGTGGTGATCTCGTCGAGCATGATCCCGGCGGCGTGCGCGATCATCGGCACGGTGCCGCCCCATGCGAAGACCAGCACGTCTTGGTTTTCCAGCATCGGGCGGAACTCGGGCTCGCGTCCAATGCCCATCTCGACTTCGTAGTCGCCTTCGTAGTTCGTGTAGTCCAACAGCTCTGATGCCCGCACCGTGCGCACCTCCGAGCACAGGCCCATCAGCGTCATCGGGAACAGGTCGTTGGCAAAACCCGGGTCGATGCCGGTGGTGAAGCAGGACGACTCGCCCAACTCGCACGCCTCGGTGATCGGCTGGATCCAATTCGGCGGGTTGAGGTGCATCGTCGGCCAGACCCAGGGCGTCATCGCCGTCGAGCACACGTCGATTCCCGCGCGCAGGAACCGCGTCATCAAGGCGATGTTGTCGTCGGCGTGCGCCGCCGTCGGGCCGTAATGCACCAACGCATCGGGCTTGAGCGCGATCAGCGCGTCGACGTCGTCGGTGGCGGTGATGCCGACCGGTTCGGCCAGCCCACAGATCTCGCCGACGTCGCGACCGACTTTCTTGGGATTGCTGACGCCGACGCCGACCAACTCGAACAGCGGGTGTTTGACGATTTCGGCGATCACCATCCTGCCGACGAAACCGGTACCCCACACCACAACACGCTTAGAACCGCTCTCAGTCATCCAGTCACCTTCCGATCGACCGCCCCCGGTTCACCCTAAGCGGGTGCGGTCGTCCTTCGGTCGAAACCGGAATGTCATCCTCTCGATCATCCGGTCGCGCAACGTCAGCGTGTGCAGCAGAATCGCCGAAACGTGCGCGGCGATCGCGGCCATCAACGCATACGCGACGACCGAATGAGCTTGCCGTAACAGCCAAAACAGCTGCGCGTCGAACGGCGCGATGCGCGGGAGCCGAAGTGAACCGAACACGACGACCGGTCCCCCGGCGGCCGAAACCATTGCCCAGCCGATCAACGGCTGCAGCAGCAGCAGCGCATACAGCGACACTTCGGAGAGCACGACGATCTTGCGTTCCAGCGCGCCGACCGTGGCCGGCATCGGCGGAGCGCGATGGGTCAACCGGTTGACCACACGCGCCAGCACCACCACGAGGATGGTCACGCCCAGCGTCCGGTGGATCATGATCAGCGTGGCGTATTGGCGCACCGAGTTCACCATCACGAAACCGATGAATAGCGCGCAGAACACCAGCGCGGCCGTCAACCAGTGCAGGACCCGGGTCAACGCCGTGTACCGGCCGGGTTCGGGCATCTCGGTCACAGCGTGGTCTCCCCGGTGCGACGTCGGTACGACGCGGCGTAGACGGCCGATCGGGCGCTGAGCAGCGGATCGTCGGACGGCTCGATGCCGGCAGGCAGCACCAGCGGATCGAAGTTGATGTCCCGCGCATTACCCGCCGCGTCGGCTTGGACCGAGTCGAGCGTGAGCATCCCGGCGTCGACGGTGCGGCGATCGGCGGGCCAGGGCAGCGTCGCGTCGTGCGTCGGATCGGTCGCCTCGCCGACGGTCAGTACCAGACGCCAGCGCAGCGGTCCGGTCCGCAACTGCCGCTCCAGCGCATCGAACAACGCATTCGGCCCCGACGAAGGTGGTAGCGCCTGCTGCATCGGAGTCAGCGACCAGCGCACCGGCGTCCGCGCGCCGGATCCGTTGACGAAGTAGAAGGCGTTCAACCCGCTGTAGACGCTGTCGCCGAAACCGGGTGTCGGCGGATGCTGCTTGACGATGCTCATCGCCCGCGCCGTCTCCGGATGTGCGGCCAGGAACCGTGCCATTACCGCCGGATCGGGCTTGCCGGTGCCGGGTACCACGGCCGAGGCGATCAGCCGGTCGTAGAAGCCTTGCGGTGAATTATCCGGGAAAACGGGCAGATTCAGCGTCGCCATCCGCCACTGCTCTTCGCCCGGGAATCCGAACACCAGACCTAGCCCGCGCGCGGTCGACGACGCGTCGGCGGCCTGCGGATTGCCGCCGGCCAATGAGAAGCGCCCGACCACCGGTGTGCGGCCAGGTGCGAACACCGACGCCGTCGACAACGCGCTGCCGTTGCCGTTGCTGTCGAAGAAGCCAGTGACGGCGACACCCTTGGCGTGGTTCTTACGGAACCCCGGATGCCGACCGAATACCTTGGCAAAGCCGTCGAGGAACACCCCCGGTGTCAGCCGCGCGGGACCGATCCATTTGTTCGCGTACAGCAGCGCGCCCAGGTCGACTGCCAGGAATGCGCCCACCACCGCGACGCCGCGTAGCACATCGCGCCTGCCAGGACGCACCGCGCCCCAGCGGCCGGGGTCCTCCGGCTGTTCAGTCATCACTAGCCTCTACGACCGTTATCTGACATCAGTTCAACGACAGTCCTACCTGGAGTTGACTTTTGGGAAAACGCGCGAAAACCGACCCACACAGTTGGTTGCAGTGACACCATGTCGCCTGGGAGATAACGATGACTAGCAAACTGTTGTCGATGCTACGCCTGGTCGGACGCCACCTGGGTCCGTCGATTTTCGCGGCGCTGACCGCCTTGGCTACCACCGTCGGGATGTGCGGAGTGGTAAATGCGATGGGCTCGCAGTCCCAGCTGACCTATCAGCTGAGTGGCAGCGCCCCGGTGGCCGACTACATCTCGTATCAGACTGACAGCGGCCAATCGGGCCAAACGCAGCAGGCACACGTGCCGTTGCCGTGGACGACGCAGTTCAGCTTCAACGGATCCAGAGTGTTCGTGATCAGCGCGCAGAGCCTCGGTTCGATCACGTGCACGATCCTGATCGACGGCAAGGTGGTCAGCGAGGCGAGCGCCAACGGCGCGCCCGCGCGCACTGTCTGCACGAACTGAACCGCCGGCCGCGCGGGGCGCGATTACCGACCGGCGTCAACCGGTCTGCGTGGTTTCGGTGGCGGGTAGACGAGGCGTCCAATGCTCGCCGACAGCCAACCGATCGCCCATCCGCCGAAGAACACCGTGAACGTATGCCAGGTGGCATCGCCGGCGCTTGTCCACACCGTCGCCAAGATAATGGCCCACACGATGGCACAGGCGATGCTGTAGCCGATATATGTACTAGAGAACTTGCGCAACAAGCGAATTCGCTGAATCAGGCCAGATCTGAGCAGTGACATCCGGGCCCGCCGCGGAAGCTTGTCATTGCCGTGGGTGTCGTCCAGCATCGCGATCAACTCCTCTCCGTATCGTCGCCGCCAGGCCGCGGGGTACCAGCGCAGGACGCCCCTGACATCGCGGCGATTCATTGCGCCCACCCCGGGCCCGGAGCATGCAAAGAGATCCCGAGCCTGCGCGCGCCCTCGGCCGCAATTGCGCCCAAGCTGCGCACCGCCGAGGCCAGTTCGGCCTGTCCCGCGGCGGTCAACCGATACGGGCGCCTCCGCTCGTCGTGGCCCGCCGGTTCGATCAGGCCGTGTTCCTCCAGTGCGGTGATCGCGCCGTAGAGCGTTCCCGGTCCCAGCGTCACGCCCGCGAAGCTCTCGATATCGCGTGCGAGGGCGTAGCCGTGCTTCGCGCCCGAGGCCAGGCTGGTCATGATCAGCACACCCGGGTCATTTCGTCGGCCTAGCTTCCGAGAGCCACGTGCCATACCCGCCAATTTTAGTACGTCCGACGTAATACGCCAAGCGTAGTATCAAGCGACGCTGACTAGCAGATCTCCATCGCAAGAGGGACTTCCGATTAATTTCGAAGGTATCTATCATTTGATAGTGAATACCGTAACGGGCCGTCGGATGCTGGATTGACCGTGTCCGCACCAGAGACCATCGCTTGTCTGGGCTCAAGCACCACGGCCTCTAAAGGGACCTTCAAGTGGATCGATGAACTGGCAAAGCGACCGCAAAACAGCCGGTTCCGATTCGTCAACTTCGGCGTGGGCGGCGATCTGTCGGTCAACATCGCCAAGCGGCTCGATCCGGTAGTGCGCATAGCGCCGGATCGGGTCATCGTTCTGATCGGGACCAACGACATCTTGGCGAGCGTCTTTCCGAATTTTCGGCGATTCACCCGCGCTTGGAAACGGACGACTCAAGATCCCTCGACGGCACACTTCGAAGACAACCTCGAACTGATCACTCACCGGCTGCAGCAAACAACCCACGCCACCATCGCGCTGAGTTCGGTGGCGCCCATCGGCGAAGCTCTTCGATCGAAAGATGCCGTTCAGTCGCGGCTCAACGACCTGGTTGTCGCCTACAACGGCGTCATCGCCGACGTCTCGCGTCGCAGCGGCGCCTACTACATTCCGTTCTTCGAGTGCTTCCTTGCGGAACTCGCCCGCTCAGCGATCGTCAAACCGTTTTCCCGGTTCTCCTTCGCTGCGTTCTACCGCGACTACCTGTTCCGCGAAATGATTCTGGGACGCAGTTTCGACGAGATCTCACAGCGAAATGGCTGGGAGTTTCACATCGACGGCATCCACCTCAACACCCGGGGTGGCCGCATCCTGACGGAAGTCGTCCAGCGGTTCCTTGACTCGCCTTCAAGATCGGCCCAGAGCGGTTTAGGCTCGCGCGTGTAGCCCGCTCAACGACGAGGACGGTCGACATGGGCATTGCAACTCGCGTCAACGGCACGGCGCCGCCCGGGGTTCCGCTCGCCGATATTGAGCTGGGTACGTGGGACTTCTGGGCGCTCAACGACGATCTGCGCGATGGGGCGTTTGCCACGCTTCGGCGTGAGGCCCCGATCTCGTTCTGGCCCGAGCCCGTCCAAGAAGGCTTCCAAGCGGGCGACGGGCATTGGGCGCTGACGGCACTCGACGACGTGTTCTACGCCAGTCGCCACCCGGAGATCTTCAGCTCCAGCCCGAACATCACCATCAACGACCAGACCCCGGAGGTATCCGAGTACTTCGGCTCGATGATCGTGCTCGACGACCCGCGGCATCAGCGGTTGCGGTCGATCGTCAGCAGGGCGTTCACCCCGAAGGTGGTGGCCCGCATCGAGCACTCGGTGCGCGAGCGGGCGCGCCGGCTGGTCGCCTCGATGATCGCCGCTCATCCCGACGGCAACGGTGAGGCGGTCAGCGAGCTAGCCGGACCGCTACCGCTGCAGGTCATCTGCGACATGATGGGGATTCCGGAGGAGGACCATCAGCAGATATTCCACTGGACCAACGTGATCCTCGGCTTCGGCGACCCCGATCTGACGTCCGAATTCGATGAGTTCGTTCAGGTTTCGATGGAGATCGGCGCCTACGCCAACGCGTTTGCGGAGGATCGTCGCGTCAACCACCACGAGGACCTGACGACGAGCCTGGTGGAAGCCGAGGTCGACGGCGAGCGGTTGACCTCGGCCGAGGTCGCGTCGTTCTTCATCCTGCTGGCGGTCGCCGGCAACGAGACGACACGCAATGCGATCAGCCACGGGCTGTTGGCACTGACGCGTTACCCCGAGCAACGGCAGACGTGGTGGTCCGACTTCGACGGTCTATCGCACACCGCGGTCGAGGAAATTGTGCGGTGGGCGTCACCGGTGATCTATATGCGGCGCACCCTCACCCGCGACTTCGAGCTGAGCGGGACCAAGATGGCCGCCGGCGACAAGGCGACGCTGTGGTACTGCTCCGCCAATCGAGACGAGTCGAAGTTCGCCGACCCGTGGATGTTCGATGTAACCCGCGACCCGAATCCGCACGTCGGCTTCGGCGGCGGCGGCGCCCACTTCTGCCTGGGCGCCAATCTGGCTCGTCGCGAGATCCGGGTCATGTTCGAGGAACTGCATCGCGAGATACCCGATATCGTCGCGACCGAGGAGCCCGCGCGGTTGCTGTCGCCGTTCATCCACGGCATCAAGACACTGCCGATCGCCTGGACGCCGCCGGGCTGATTTCCGCCCATTGCGCAACGTCAGAACCGTATAGTTCGGCGCAAGCCGCCGGGCAGCGAGGAACGGAGGAACCCGTGAAGACCCCGAAGACCGTGGCAGTCGGCGTGGCGCTCACCGCGGCCGCGCTGGCGCTCGCGCCGAGCGCCGCAGCCGGGATGCTGATCGGCAACTATGAAGTCGAGACCACGCGGGATCCGAGTCACTCCTGGCTCTGGAACGTCAGGAAATGCCAGGTTGAGGTTCCGGACTGTGTCCACGTGAATGCCCAACCGAGGCCCAACGGGCAAGCGGAGCCTTGGAACGCGGATGCACACCTCGCCAACGGTCGCTACACGATGGTCGTCGACGTGCCCGATGGGGTGCGCTGCACCGTGTACTTCCTGCCGTCCCATGACACCTATTCCTGGGATGCGGTGACGCTGGCCGGGTCGGTGGATTCCACTTTCGACGCCGGCTGTGGCAACGCACCGGGCGGGACCGTCAGCTACCCCTTCAATCTGGTGCGCTACTAGAGCAACACCGGGTTGTGAATCCCGGGCCGCACATGCCGCCTACGCCGATGACGGAATGGTCGATCAGGCAGCGAATTTCGTCGTCAACCATCTCTAACCAGCGGCTGAACCTGACGCGGACATGAAAGCGGGATTCGGCTTCGCCGGTTCGTTAGCCGCGGTGATTCTGCTACCGGCTTGCGGCACCACCGATCTCAAACCGGCCCAATCGACGGACCAGAGATCGACAACGGTGATCACGACAACAGCCGTGGCTGCCCCACCGACAACGCGAAATTCTCGCCGCGAGAAGTGGATTGACCTGCAGGTCGGCGATTGTCTGGCTGAGCTTCCATCGAGCGACCCTAGCGTGGTCACTGTCAGCGTTGTCGACTGTGCGACCACTCATGCCGCAGAGGTCTATCTTCGCGGCCCGCTGGCGGTCAACGCTGCTGTCGCCGACGTCGCCAACCAGGCATGCGCTTACGGGTTTTCGCAATACACCGGGCAATCCGTCGACGGCAGTTCATTCGCGGTGACCTACCTGATCGACTCCAATCAGGATCGAACCGCTGACAATCCCGCCCCGAGTACCGTCATCTGTCTGCTGCATGCAGCCAACGGTCAACTCCTGACTCGGTCTGCGCGGCGGTAACTACACCGTGAGGGCCGCGTCGGCGAAGAGCTGGCCCCATTCATCACGAGCCGCCGACTCCGCGTCGGCGCGAGTCTGCGCTGACTTGTCGCCGCCGTTCGCGAGATGCACCAGCGCCCAAGCCATTGCGAACACCGGCATCTTGTGACGTTGTGCCGCGCTGATCAACTCGTGGAAAGCTGACTCCGAAGGACACCGACGAAGGCCGATGAGAATGCCTTTCGCGGTGTCGAGGATGCGACCACCATTCGCTTCCACCGTCATGCTGCGCTTACCTCCTCGTGAGCATGCGAATATCCGATCGCCCGGATAGCAGGGCGAGTCTCGTGCCGATGCGGATATTTCGCGAGCGTGATCCATGATTTGCACATGCAACCGGCCGCGCCAGATCACCGTCGGGATCGGTATGCACCTGTGATCGTCTTGGTACAGAGCGCTCCCAGCGGGACCGATCATCCGACGCATTGACTCGCGGTTAGCTGGCCGTGACGATGAAGGCGATGAAGTACAACGCTGCCAGCGAGCCGGCTCTGCGCATCGAGCTGTCCATCGACGAGCGTCATCCTCTCGCGCCGGCGGCGGAGCGACTGCGGAGCGAGTTCTCCGGCGCCTTCGATGCGCAAACCGTTGAGCGGCTGGTTGAATCCTCGTACGAGACATTGGCAGCCCACGCGACCGTTCACGACTTCTTGCCGCTGCTGGCTGAGCGTTTCGCGCGGCAGCGACTGCATGCCGTGGCGAAAATCAGTGGGATATCAAATGATTACCAGCTGGTCGTGTTGTTCCTGTGAAACCACAACGCGGGCCGATCCCAAATGGCCATGGGCTTTTTCAACCACTTTGCCGGTGGCGGGGCGGTGGTGTGGTCGGGTGGTTCACAGCCCAAAGGCGAGATCAACCCCGCTGCAATCACAGCCATGGCCGAGCGCGGCATCGATATCTCCGGGGAATACCCCAAACCTTGGACCGGTGAGGTCTTCCAAGCCGCCGACGTGGTCGTCGGCATGGGCTGCGGCGATACCGGCCCTGCTTGCCCGGCCGGCGGTAAGAGGACTGGGACCTTGACGATCCGGCCGGCAAAGACGTGGCCGCGATCCGGCCAATCCGCGACGAGATCGAACGCCGCGCGGGGCAGCTACTCGACGACCTGCGAATTCCCTACCAATCCTGACCCGCGCCGAGCGTCCTAGCTGGTCTCGGTTGTCACGCTGCCCCGTTCATACAGGATGATGTGCTGGTGTTTGGGCTTGTCGTAATCGTTGCGCTGTTTGCCACGGTGATCGTGGGCACGGTCCTGGGCCGGCGTTATCGCGTGGGCCCCCCGGTTTTGCTGATCGTGCTGGGCGCATTGTTGGGTTTGATTCCGCAGTTCGGCGGCGTTCGGCTCGATGGCGAGATCGTGCTGCTGCTCTTCTTGCCCGCGATCCTCTATTGGGAGGGCCTGAACACCAGCTTTCGCGAGATACGCGCAAACTTGCGCGTCATCGTTTTTCTCAGCATCGGCCTGGTCATCGTCACCGCGGTGGCAGTGTCCTGGACGGCACGGGCGCTCGGAATGGAGTCACACGCGGCGTCGGTCCTCGGTGCCGTGCTCTCCCCCACCGACGCCGCTGCCGTGGCCGGCCTGGCCAAACAGCTACCACGACGCACCGTCACCGTGTTGAAGGCGGAAAGCATCATCAACGACGGGACTGCGCTCGTGCTGTTTGCCGTGGCCGTCTCCGTTGCGGTCGGCGGTAATCCGGTCGGCCCTCTCGACTTGACGGCCCGTTTCCTCGGTTCCTATGTCGGCGGCATCTGCGCCGGGCTATTGGTCGGGCTCGCGGTGACGCAGGTGCGTCGTCGAATCGACGCACCGCAGGAGGAGGGCGCCCTGAGCCTGCTCACACCATTCGCAGCGTTTTTGCTGGCCCAAGCGATTCATTGCAGTGGCGTCGTCGCTGTTCTGGTGTCGGCCCTGGTGATGGCGTACGCCTCGCCGTACGTGATCCGGGCTCGGTCCCGCCTCCAGACTTTCGCGTTCTGGGATCTCGCGACGTTCCTGATCAACGGCTCGCTATGGGTGTTCGTCGGCGTCCAGATGCCGCATGCGGTGCGCGGTATTGCCGGCGTCGACGGCGGCCTTGGCCACGCCGCGTTACTGGCTCTGGCCGTCACCGGCGTCATCATCGTGAGTCGGTTTGCCGGTGCGGAAGCCGTCACCGTATTGCTTCGCACGGTGGACCGGCGTGCGGTGCAGCGCACCCGTCGCGTCGACTGGCGCCAGCGGATGGTGTCCAACTGGGCGGGCTTCCGCGGCGCAGTGTCGCTCGCCGCGGCGTTGGCCGTCCCCCTGACCACGCACAGCGGCGCCCCGTTTCCGGATCGCAGCCTCATCGTCTTCGTGGTCTGCGTCGTGATTCTGGTGACCGTCGTGATTCAAGGCAGCACACTAAGCGACGTAGTTCGCTGGGCCCGGATGCCCGAAGACGCAAGTCACGCTGATGAATTGCAACTGGCCCGCTGTCGTGGTACCCAGGCCGCGCTCGAAGCCCTGCCGGTGGTCGCCGGTGAACTCGGCATCAGCGATGACCTATTGAGGCGTTTGCGAAAGGAATACGAAGAACACGCGGCGCTCGTCGAAGCCGGTGGCGACGCTGAGGGTTCCAATGAGGTAGCCGAGCGGAGCGATCTGCTTCGACGGGTGCGCCTTGGCGTACTCGAACACAAGCGCCGGGCCATCATCGAGCTGCGCGACCAAAATCGCATCGACGACATCGTGCTGCGCGAGTTGCAGGGGGTGATGGATCTCGAGGAGGTGCGGCTTCTCGATCCTGCCGACACCGAGTGACGACGCTAAAGTCCTTAACGCATTGGCACTTTGACGGCGATCAAGTTGGCGATATCGATGGCCGAGTTCTTCGGGTCGGGGCTGCATGTGTTGACGTCGACGATCACGTTGTTCTTCATCGCCAGCGCCCGACCGCAGGCCCATCCGCCGGCCCTCGCATTCTGTTGCGTTGCAATCACACTCAGTGTGCCGTTGGTATCCGATATCGGCCCGACCGTCCACTGTGTTCCGGACTGGAGATGGGTATACCCGTGGCACGCCGGCCACCGTAGCGCCGAGGCAACCGCGAAAACCCTGGCCAGCTTTGCAGTGGGAAATAGCACTACCGCCTGCTCGGCATAGTGAGTGAAATTGTCGCCATCGTTCAGTGCCCGGTCACGCACGGCGGTAAAGCCGCTGTTCGCGTAGACCTGGGCTTGCGCCGCGCCGTCGATGGCCAGGCATTCCGGGGGCTTCATGGTGGCGCTGTCGTCGGACATCGCGTCGTGCCTTCTGGTGATCGCCATGTCTTTAGCGCCCATGACCGGGCTGATCTGCTCCGGGGTGAGCAGCAACGCATCGAGCTCACGCTCGACAACAGGACGCGGAATGAGCGACGTGGTCGTGGTCGTGGATTTGACACTGGAATGGTTGCTACCGCCGCCGCAGCCAGCGCCAAGAATGCAGATGCCGGCAACGGCGACGGCAGCCGTTAAATGGCGCATCTTTCTTCATCCCCATTCCCCCGAAACCCCAAGCCTACCGCGGGCTTCGACGGATAACGCCAAGGAACTACGCCAATTTTAGACTCCGCTCAGTGAATCCAAATAAGACGCAAATAGTTTGCGGAATACATCCATGCCGCAATGTGTAACGGCGCGTCGCCGTGATGCTCGGCTAGGCCTCACCGACGGCATGCTCATCGACCGGATTGCGGCGGTTGACGATAAGTGGGTCGCTCTTCGTGAACGGGAAGTCCGGCAAGTCGTCGATATGCGTGTTGAAGGTCGCCGCGAGCACTTCGCGCGAATATGCACTCACCGACGCGCGGTAGCCGATGTCGCAGGGTGCGGGCTGGTCGAAGAAGATCGTGAAGTGCCAGCCCGGTGATTCCACCACTTCGATGTGATGCGGGTAGGCGCGCGGGATGAAGTAGACGTCACCCTGCTTGAGATACCACGTGTCGACCGTGCCATCCGGATCCATCACCGTCATCCGTCCTGAACCGCTTTGCACATAACCCATTTCGGCGGTAATCGGATGCCAGTGGGGCTCGCGCATCCCGTCTTCGCGGATCCGCAACGAGTACATCGACAGGTCCTTCAATGCCGGCCAGAACTGCACCCGGGCCAGGCGGGCGGAGCCGACAGCGATGCTGATCGGCGCTGACTGCGCCTCGACTTCGAATTTGTGCGGGTCGCCGAACTGCGCGTTGCCCGGCACCACCGGCTCGCCGCGGCGCGCGGCAAGTGCACGATCGGTGGTGCTGCGTCGAATGGCGGCGAAGTCCGACGCATCGAGATCGTACGTGTTGCCCAGCACCGCATCGGTCATGGCGCCAAAGGCAGCACCCAACCCGAAGTCCTCGGGGCGTTCGTGGCGGAATGCGATGATGAATTCCGCGACGTCTTGCCCGATGTTCTCGATGTGATGCAGTGACCCTGAATCGATGTGGAACATGTCGCCGGCGGTGATTATGAACGAGGAGAACTTGCTGCCGGTGTCAAGCACCGACACCAGTGCGGTGCCCGAGACGCAGTAGGTCAGCTCGTTGGCGTTGGCATGCCAATGCGGGGTCCGCATCGCGCCTGGGTTGAGGACGAGCCGCTTGATCGACATGCCTTGCAGGATTGGAAAGTTGTCAACTGTGACGCGCCGGATCGAACCCAGATCGGACTCCTCGACGATGTCGCCCTCGAGCAGCGAGATGGTGTGGTGGCTGGTGCGTTCAGTGGCGATGGTCATGACATTCCCTCCTCCTCGGTGCGGTGAGCGACCGGTGGTTGATGGACGCTCCGCGTGCCTACAACGTTGCCGGGCTGCGCGATCCACGTCCAAGACCCGCTTGTAATGGTCTGATAGCCCTCGTTTATCACGCGGGCATAGCGCGCGTTGGGTACCGTCGACGCGTGACCCTTCGGCGGGAAAGCCCAATTCGCGGTCGGCGGCTGCGGCTCGACGAGGCGTTGATGGAGCGCGCCCTGATGAGTCCGGCCGGATACCGCTTCCTGCTCCACGTCGCCCCGCGTATCGACAAAGTGGTGATCCCGCGGACACACGGCCGCCTGAGCTCGGCCGGAATCGACAGGGTAGGGCTGGTCACGACGACCGGTGCGAAATCGGGCTTGGCGCGCACTCAACCGCCGGTATTGATCGACGACTCTGACGGGCTTCTTGCGATCGGCCAACTATGGTCGCCCACCACACCCGGCCTGGAGCGCCAACCTGCTGGCGCACCCCGAATGCACCGTCGAGTTCATGGGTCCGCCGGCGAAGTACCGCGCCGAGCTGCTCACCGGCGACGCGCGCGCCTCGGCATGGGCCACGGCCACCGACTTCTACGCGGGCTACCGCGCTACCGCGCCAGCTGCGCACCACGCGAGATCAGGCTTTTCCGGCTCAAGCCCATCGCCTGAGGGCGCTTATCGACCCCTTCGGTTCTTGGAGTTCATGGCTTATTCAGCCAACCGTCGATGTCAGATCGTTGACCGCACACAAGCAGCGGTTCTGCTGGCTATATGCGTGTCGTTCAGGTCGCCAACTTCTACGGACCCCGCTCCGGCGGCCTTCGGACCGCCGTGGACCGGCTGGGTGCGGAATACTGCGCCGCGGGCCACGAAGTGTTTCTGATCGTCCCGGGTCGGCATGCCGAGCAGATCCAGCTGCCCACCGGCGTGGTGCGAATTACCGTGCCCGCCAGGCTGATTCCGTTCACCGGAGGCTATCGCGCGGTGTTGCCCGGACCAGTGCGGGCACTGCTGGAAGCGCTCGGACCGGACACCTTAGAGGTTTCTGATCGACTCACACTGAGATCGCTGGGCCGCTGGGGACGCGAACATGGCGCCACCACCGTGATGATTTCTCACGAGCGCCTCGATCGCCTTGCGGGCCAAGTACTTCCGCGCCGAACCGCGAGGGCGTTCGCTGACTTCGCCAACCGGCGCACCGCCGCCAACTACGACACCGTGGTTTGCACCACCGGGTTTGCGCGCGAAGAGTTCGATCGCATCGGCGCAACGAATACCGTCACCGTCCCACTGGGCGTGGACCTGGAGACCTTCCATCCGTGCCGACGCTCGGCCCTGGTACGCCAGCGCTGGGCGACGCCGTCGCAGATCCTGCTGGTGCACTGCGGCCGCCTCTCGGTAGAAAAGCGGGCCGACCGCAGCATCGATGCGGTGGCGGAATTGTGTGCCGCGGGTATTGAAGCCCGACTGGTCGTCGTGGGCGACGGCCCATTGCGGGCCAGGTTGCAGCGGCAGGCCGCAGGACTGCCGATCGATTTCACCGGTTTCATTTCCGATCGGTACACCGTCGCCGCGTTGCTGGCCTCGGCTGATGTCGCGCTTGCGCCAGGACCGCACGAAACCTTTGGGCTGGCTGCGCTGGAATCGCTGGCATGTGGGACACCGGTTGTGGTTTCCCGCACGTCGGCGCTCGGCGAAATCATCACCCCGGACAGCGGCGCCCTGGCCGACAACGACCCCGCGGCCATCGCGCAAGCGGTCAGCGCAGTCGTCAGCCGGCCCGAAGACCACCGGCGTGCCTGCGCGCGGAGCCGCGCCGAGATGTTCACGTGGCAGCGCGCGGCGGTGGGAATGCTGAGCACGCTCGGGGCCGCGTCGGTCAGCGACGACTTGGCGACTGGCGAAAACACCGCATAGCGCTACGCGCTGCGGTCTCTGGCTCCGGTTAGCTTGCAGGCCCGGCGGGTCCCACCTGGCCCGTGAGCGGATTGACTTGCACCGTCATCGGACCCCGTTGTCCCGCAGCGTTGCCCTTTCCGCGCTGCTGCGCTTGAGCGAGGGCATTGATCACCGGGTTGTCCTTCATGAGCTGTTTGCGGTCTTCCTCGGACAGCTCGTAAAACGCCCACACGCCCCAGGCGGCGGGCCGGACATACAGCGTCACCTTCTGGTGTCGACGCTTGTTCTGCGTCAGCACCACAGGAATGGGCACCACCCGATCCAGCGTCGCGGAGCTGACCAGCTCTTGCGCGATCTTGTCCACATCCACCGCGTCCTGAAGCTCGTAGACCAACGACTGGTGGGGTGTGTGGGATGGGCCTTGGAGGGCCAGGAACCACGCCATCCGGCGTCTCCTTCGCTCGTCGTTATCAGCGCAACTGTAGAGGACGTGGTCGCGTCCAGCGGCAAGAATTCAGCTCGCGCTCAACAGTTTCGCCGATCGGTGAGGTTCTGCCGCGACTAACTTGGATCCGGAAACGCTACCGGGCCGGCGGGCGCCCCTCGCGCAACCACGACCGGCATCGACGTCGACGCATTGACACGCAATATCGTTTCCACCACGTCGATGAGGTCGTCGACCGGCATCAACTTGCCCGGCATACAGCCACGCGATGACCAAAGCGGAACGGCCTTCATAGCGAGGTCCATATCCCACCCGACGTTCATTCCCGTCGCGGCGTCGCCCTCGCCGCCACCGCACTCCCCCACAATCAGGCACGTGAAGCCGATGTCGGGGTGTTCCGAGCGCCAGGCATCGACAAGTTGCTCCAGCGCTGCCTTGCTGACGCCATAGGCGCCGAGCCCCGGCCAGGGCGGTCCGAAAGGGCCCGCGTCGGAAGAGAGGTAGACCGCCTTGCCCGCCGAGGCCGTCAAGTGCGGCACCGCCGCCGCCGTCACCAGTGCCGCACCGATCACATTGGTATCGAAGACGCGCCGCCACGTGTCCGCATCGGTGTCGACCATCCGGACGAGTGGCCCTATCGCGGGCGTGTAGATCAGGTTGTCAATACCGCCGAGCGCGTCGGCGGCTTCGTTGATCGCCGATCGACACGATCTCTCATCGGTGACATCGCATTCGATGGCGACCGCGTCCGAACCCGCCTCCTTCGCAGCCGCCTCGATACGCGCGCGACGACGCGCGAGCAACGCGACCTGAGCGCCACGCTGCGCGAGACCGACACCAATGCAACGCCCGAGGCCACTCGAGGCGCCGACCACCACTGTCCTTGACATATTTGCCCTCTCTTGTAACGAGCCCGCTGCAGGCACAGCGTATCGGCCACCCTTTGGGTGGGTAACTCCCGGCCGTTGCCGGACGATCAGTCCAGGCCATTAGACGGTTGCTCCGGATAGTCGGTGACCTGGAATTTTGTGAGTTTAGACACATCGCTTAGGGGCTAATCCCGCCTGGCAATGAGCGGGCACGCCCCGCGAAAGGTAGCTGAATTTCAGGAGTGTGATTCGGATGGGGATGGCGTCTTTCGCGGTAGCGGAGATGGGAGCCGACGAGCGCGATTACGACAACTGGCTAACCACCCTGACCCAAGCGTCTGTGCGCCTGGATCAGTTGCAGAAGGTGGTAGGTGAGCTGTGCCAGCTGTGCGAAAACGACGACGTCGTGCAAAGCCGACAGGTCCTGGAGGTACTCGAAAGGCACGGTGCGCTCACCAAGCCCGCTGATGCGGGCTCCGACGCCGCCTAGCTGAGGCAGTGACCCGCTCACTACGGTGGGCAAGATGAAGTATTTGGACGTCGACGGAGTCGGAACAGTCAGCCGGATCGGGCTGGGCACCTGGCAGTTCGGTTCCCGCGAGTGGGGCTACGGGGACAGTTACGCCTCAGGAGCCGCGCGAGACATCGTTCGTCGCGCTCGCGCCTTGGGCGTCACGCTCTTCGATACCGCCGAGGTATACGGGCTGGGTAAGAGCGAACGGATTCTCGGCGACGCGCTCGGAGACGAGCGTGCCGAGGTCGCGGTTGCCAGCAAGATCTTTCCGGTCGCTCCTTTCCCCGCCGTGGTCAAACAGCGTGAGCGGGCCAGTGCTCGACGGCTACAGTTGGACCGCATCCCGCTCTACCAGGTCCATCAACCCAACCCGGTGGTTCCCGACTCGGTGATCATGCCGGGCATGCGCGATCTGCTAAACAGTGGTGCCATCGGCGCGGCCGGCGTCTCGAACTATTCGTTATCTCGTTGGCAGAAAGCCGATTCCGCGCTCGGCCGACCGGTCATCAGCAACCAGGTGCATTTCTCGCTCGCCCACCCCCACGCGCTCGAAAACCTCGTGCCGTTCGCCGAGCGGGAGAACCGCGTCGTAATCGCCTACAGCCCACTGGCGCAAGGACTCTTGGGCGGCAAGTACGGGGTCAACAACCGGCCTGGTGGCGTGCGCGCCATCAACTCACTTTTCGGCACCGAGAACCTGCGCCGGATCGAGCCGCTGCTGCAGACGTTGCGCGACGTCGCCGCGCAGGTTGATGCCAAGCCCGCTCAGGTCGCGCTGGCCTGGTTGCTCAGCCTGCCCAACGTGGTCGCCATTCCCGGAGCGTCGAGCGTCGAGCAGCTCGAGTTCAACGTCGCCGCCGCAGATATCGAGCTGAGCGCGGACTCCCGCGACGCGCTAACGGCAGCCGCCCGCAATTTCCGGCCGGTCTCGACCCGGCAGTTCCTCACCGACACGATCCGGGAGAAGCTCGGCCGTCACTAAGTGGTTCAGAGGATGTAGAGCATCTCCTGGTAGGTGGGCAGCGGCCAAAGATCGTCGGCCACAATGCCTTCGAGCGCGTCGGCGGCTGCCCGAATCGCTGCCATCGCCGGCAACAACTCTTCCTGCGCATGCTTGGCTTCATCTAGCGCAGATTCCGCCGAGTGATCGGACAGTGCCGCTTTCAGCTTTGCCAAGCCCGCCTCGAGATCGGCGATTGGTGCCGAAACCGCTTCCAGCGCAGCGATGCTCGGCTCGATGCCGGCGGCCTTCAATGCGGCAACGTTCTGGGCAAGCTCGGTCTGGTAGCGGATCCCGGCCGGCAGGATGATGGTCGAGCCGATCTCCAGTGCGAGCTTGGCCTCGACTGCGACCGTCAGCGCGTACTGCTCCAATCGGACCTCATAGCGGCTGTGCAACTCACGCTCGCTGAAAACCCCGTATTTCTCGAAGAGTTCGACCGCTTCCGGCTTGACCAGCTCCGGCACGGCGTCCAGCGTGGTCTTGAGGTTCGGCAGGCCGCGCTCGGCCGCCTCGATCTGCCACTTCTCCGAATAATTGTTGCCGTTGTACACCACGTCGCCATGCTCGGTGATGATCTCGGTGAGCAGTGTCTGTACTGCCTTGTCGAAGTCCTCCCCGTCGCCGACAGACTTCTCCAGCTTCGTGGCTATGTAGTCCAGCGAGTCCGCCATGATCGTGTTGAGGACGATCAACGGCACGGCAACCGTCTGCCCGGAGCCGGGTGCGCGGAACTCGAACCGGTTGCCGGTGAACGCGAACGGGCTGGTTCGGTTGCGGTCGCCCGGGTCGGTCGGCAACGGCGGCAGGGTGTCGACACCGATGATCATGGTGCCCTTGCCTTTTGACGAGGTCGCGGCGCCCTTCGCGATCTGCTCGAAGACGTCGGCGAGCTGTTCGCCGAGGAAGATCGAGATGATCGCGGGCGGTGCCTCGTTGGCACCCAGGCGGTGGTCGTTGGTGGCCGACGCGACCGACACCCGAAGCAACCCGGAGAACTTGTGCACGGCGCGGATCACCGCGGCGCAGAACACCAGGAACTGGGCATTCTCATGCGGTGTGTCGCCGGGAACCAGGAGCGAGCCCAGCTCGGCGTTGCCCAACGAGAAGTTGACGTGCTTACCGGATCCGTTGACGCCGGCGAACGGCTTCTCGTGGAACAGACATTCCATGCCGTGCTTTTTGGCGATTGTCTTGAAGACCGTCATCGTCAGCTGCTGGTGGTCAGAGGCGATGTTGGCCCGCTCGAACATCGGCGCCAGCTCGAACTGGCCGGGGGCCACCTCATTGTGCCGGGTCTTGGCGGGAATACCGAGTTTGAACAGCTCGCGCTCGGTGTCCATCATGAAACCGAGGACACGCTCCGGGACCGCGCCGAAGTAGTGGTCGTCGAACTCCTGGCCCTTCGGCGGCTTGGTGCCGAACAAGGTGCGGCCGGCGTTGATGAGGTCCGGGCGCGCCAGGAAGAAGTGCCGATCGATCAGGAAGTACTCCTGCTCGGGGCCGCAGAACGACACGACGTGATTGAGGTCCTTGTGACCGAACAGCTTCAAGACGCGCTCGGCCTGCACGCCCATGGCCTGCTGGCTGCGCAGCAGCGGCGTCTTGAAGTCGAGCGCTTCACCGGTCATCGAGACGAATACCGTCGGGATACACAGCGTGTTGCCGTTCGGGTTTTCCAGGATGTAGGCCGGGCTGGTGACGTCCCAGCCGGTGTAGCCGCGCGCTTCGAAGGTGCTGCGCAGACCGCCGGACGGGAAGCTGGAGGCGTCGGGCTCACCCTGGATCAGGGTCTTGCCGGCGAACTCGGCCAGCGTCTGCCCGTCGGAGACGGGCTCCAGGAAGCTATCGTGCTTCTCGGCGGTCAGGCCCGTCATCGGGTAGAAGACGTGGGCGTAGTGGGTAGCGCCCTTCTCCAGCGCCCAGTCCTTCATGGCGGCTGCAACCGAGTCCGCGACCGCGGGGTCGAGCTTCGCGCCCTTGTCGATGGTCGCCACGATGGACTTGTATACGGCTTTGGGTAGCCGTGCCTGCATCTCCGCCTTGGTGAAGACGCTGGAGCCGAAAATCTGGCCCGGCGTCTCTCCCGGATCGAAGCTGATCGCTGGAGGCACATATGCCTCGACGTTGGTGATCGCTGCCAGGCGCACTGTGTTGCCGCTCAATGGGGTCCCTATCGCTGCGATGCTTTGCATCGATTTGTCGGTTGTCTGCTCGGCCGACATTAAGGACCATCGATGGCGGAAATGTTACGCAGCCGTCAAACCCTGATGGCAACGAAGTTTGCACGGTCAACATCGTGTTTCGGCCGCGCTAGGGCCGCGACTCCTCGGGAGTCCACGCCAGGGGCTGGCCGGGATGGCCGGGGAATAGATAGTCGATGAAAGCCGCCGCGGTCGGTTGCGGTTCGTGATTAGCCAAGCCCGGTCGCTCGTTGGCTTCAATGAAGGCGTATTCCGAGCCGGTGATGTCTGGCACGAGCAGGTCGATGCCCGTCACCCGGATACCGATCGCGTCGGCGGCGGCCACCGCAACCTCACAGAGTTCCGGGTTCACCTCAGAGGTGACGTCGTGGATCGTGCCGCCCTGGTGCAAGTTGGCCGTGTGCCGGACGCGCAGCCGAGTTCCTCGCGACAAGACATCGTCCAGTGTCCAGCCTGCTTCCGCGACCGTCGCCGCCGTGATCTCGTCGAGGGGGATGCGTGACTCACCACCGGTGGCCGCGGCGCGCCGTCGACTTTCGGCCGCGATCAGGTCCCGGACTGTGTGCTCACCGGTGCCGATGATCTCCGGGGGCATCCGCAGCGCGGCGGCCACTACCCGACCATCGATCACCACCAACCGAAGGTCGCTGCCGGCGACCCGCTGCTCGATGAGCACCTCCGGGTGCTGCTCGCGCGCGCGTGCCACGGCAGCGGCGAGCTCGTCGGGACCCTGGTCGGCGAGAACGCCCACGGTGATGCCTTTGCCCTGCTCACCGCGGGTTGGTTTGACGACGACCTCGCCGACTTCCTTCAGGAAGGCATAGTCGTCATCGTCTCGGGTCGCCAGGCGGGCACGAGGCACGACGATGCCGGCCTCGGAGACCAGGCGCCGGGTCAAGCGTTTGTCGTCGCACCGGCACATGGCGATCGCGGAGGTGAACTCGGACAACGACTCGCGGGTGAGGACGCTGCGGCCGCCGTGGGTCAGGCGCATCTCGCCGGCTCCGGCATCCAGAACCTCGACCCAGATTCCGCGGCGCATCGCCTCGTCGGCGATGATCCGCGCGTACGGATTGAGGTCGTCGACCGTCTCGGGAGGCGGGGCGAACAGGGGCTCATTGATCGCGTTCTTGCGTTTGATCGCCAGCACCGGAACGCGGCGAAAGCCCAGCTTTTCGTAGAGGCCGATAGCCGCGGCATTGTCGTGCGCGACGGAAAGGTCAAGATAGGCGCGGCCCGCACTGCGGAAGTGCTCGGCCAGTGCTCGGGTCAGCGCTTCCCCGATTCCAGGGAGGGCGGCGGCGGGGTCGACCGCCAGCGTCCACAGGCTGGATCCGTGCTCAGGGTCGTTGAAGAGCACTAGGTGGTCGACGCCGGTCACGGTGCCCACCACGGCGTTGTCATGGTCGCGCACTGCGATCAGGTAGGTCACCGAGTCGGCATGCAGGTGGTTGTCCCAGATCGTCTCGATTGGTGACGGCACCATTCCGCAGCGAACGAAGACGCGATTCATGGCGTCGGCATCAGCCGGATCGTTCAATGTCCGCACGGTCACACCGATCGGCGGCGGAGCCAGGCTCTCCTGAGTGTCGTCATCGGTGAAACGCAGTCGATAGGTGTGGCTGGGATCGATGAAAAGCTCAGTCGGGGCTCCGGCGACCACGACGTGAGACTCGCGCGCGTAAATGCAGATGTCGCGGCGACCGGCCACCTCCCGTCGCAGTGCCTCGGTCAGCGTGGCGGCGTCGGCGAAGGTTTGGCCGAAAATTAATTTGCCCCAACCCAATTCGAGTTCGACATCTTTGGCCATCGCGTCGACCATGTGCTGCGGGGACGCATCGTGCAGGCCAAGCGTGATTGCCTCGGGATGGTCCTCTGCCGGATCGATGGCGGTCATGCCGCCGGTCCCGTCCCCTCGTGGCGCTGCAGCCACGGCGATGCCCACGTCATAGCCATCTGTTTACCCAACTCAACAGTTCGTCTATCAGCTTCCCTGTCGTATTTAAGGCCGCAGCACTAAACCCTAGTCTGGCACCGACTGAATCTTCGCGCAGCACCGGTGACTGCGCGAGGGGGTGGGCAGGTGTCGAGACCTACCGCTTGAAACGCCCCGCGAACCCGCGCAACGGCAGGTCAGCGCTGGTGATCAGTCCCGGCCGCGCCGACAACACCGACGCGATCGCACTGAGGGCGGGCATGCCCGTCACGGTCATGCCGATGGAGGCGAAGTTCTCCGGATTGGACAGGTCCACGCCCGGCTTGGGGAAGATCATGTGTTTGTTGTAGACACACGGGTCGCCGGTGATCTGGGTGATGTAGCAGCCTTTGATGTTCCAGCTCGGGTCGGTGTGAGGCGTCATCTGCCACTCCAGATGCGTCTCCACCCGCGGAATCCCGTCCACCATGCCCTGGTACTTGATGTAGTTACCGCCCAGCGAACCCTTGGGCAGCGTGTACCAGCCCAGGTCCACGTCCTTGGTACACGCACCCAGCTCGTAGCTGAACTTCACTTCATCGAGCGCCACATCGAAGCAGTCGGCCATCAGCAGCACGCTGTCGGCGAAGACGCGGGTGTACTTTTCGAGCTTTGCCGGGATTCCCGGATCATCCACCGGCAGGCCATAACCGACCTCGATCCAGGTGTCCTTGGAGTGATGGCATGACACGTCGACGGACTCGATGGTGGTGATGTTCTCGATCTCGGCGACATCAGCCGAACACACCACGCCCAGAATCTGATTCAGCCCCGGGTTCATCCCGGTGCCGTAGAAGGTGGCGCCGCCTTTTTCGCACGCCTCGGCCAGCAGCTGGGTTACCTGCTTGCCCGACGGATGCGGGTGATTCTTGTCGCGGTGCCACCCGGTGATCCAGTCCGCGGTGGTGACGATGTTGATTCCCGCCTCAAGCACTTTGACGTAAAGGTCTTCGTCGGGGAACACGCCGTGGAAGGTGAGGACGTCCGGCTTGGCCGCGATGATCTCCTCGATGCTTCCGGTCGCTTTCACTCCGTTGGGAGCCAGGCCGACCAGTTCACCGGTGTCCTTGCCGATCTTCTCCGGTGAGTAGCAGTGCACGCCGATGAGTTCCAGATCGGGCCGTGCGGCAATCCGCTTGATCATTTCCGAACCGACGTTGCCGGTGGCAACTTGGAACACGCGAATCGGTGCGTTCATTCGGCTGCGCCTTTCAGGGTTGCGGCGTAGACGTCGGCGGCGCTGCCACCAATGCCGTCGGGATAGAATTGCCTGGCCCACTTACGAATTGCAGTGAACCCTTCGTACTCGGCGCTGGCCAACGCCGGCGGGTCCGAGTAGCGCTGGTGCCGCCAGATCTCGATGTCCTGCTCGAACTGGCGGATCACTTCTTGTCCGAATTCACGCGCCTTGGTTTCGGCCCGTTCCGAATCCTTGCCCGGCGTTCGTCCGATGTAGACCATGAACCGGACGTCGGAGGTGGACTCGTCCACCGGGCTGACGGCCGAGATAGTGCGGTTGTCGATCATGCCCCAGCTCTTGGTCACCGCGATTCCCAGACCGCCGTTGATGGCTTCCACGCGGCTGTCGATGTCCTCGATCTTTTGGTTGTCGTCACCCTCGAAGGTGATGGTGAAGTCGACAAAGGACACCGGTTCGGCGAATTCGTGGCGGGTGAAGATCGGCACGATAGGGGTGTTGTGCACGTACTTGAAATGGGCGAAGTCCACACCGTTTTCGAGCACATACTGCGGATGCATTTCCAGACGTTCCCGGTACAACCTTTGCTGCGGGTAGTAGTCGGCGGCGCTGCTGGCGTCGTTGAATCCGGCGAAGATATCCGGCGCCTCGAAGTACGGCGCACGACCGTCGACGTCGTGCCAGATGTAGACCGACTCGTTGCGCTCAACCACCGGATAGGTGCGGATTCGCCGGCCGCGATTAGGGCGGTCCTGGTACGGGATACAGACGTTGCGGCCCTGCTGGCTCCACTGCCAACCGTGAAACGGGCACTGCAATACCTCGCCGACGACTTTGCCGCCGAAACCCAGGTGTGCGCCGAGGTGTTCGCAGTAGGCGTTCATCACGGTGAGCTCACCGGTCTCGGCCCGCCAGGCGACCATCTCCTGGTCGAAGTACTTCATCGTGTGCACATCGCCGACGCCGATCTCATCGGACCAGGCGACTTGGAACCATCCGGTCGGTTTCATCGACAGTGGCGATTTGGCCATGTCACGGATGATAGTGGGACCGATGGAAAATTCATAGTGGGTACTATGAAATGTTGACGGAGCCGCTACCATCCAGTAATGACGCAGGCACAAGTGCCTCAACGGCGCAGCAATAAGCGGGGGCTGGCGACCCGCCAGACGATGCTGGACGCCGCGGTGCGCTCGCTGGCCTCGGGCGACCCGGGGGCGGTGTCGGCAACCCGGATTGCCAAGGAGAGCGGCGCTACCTGGGGTGCGGTGCAGTATCAGTTCGGCGACGTCGATGGGTTCTGGGCAGCCGTGCTGCACCGCACCGCCGAGCGCCGCGACGCGACGTTCTCGGCGCTGAGCAGCGTCGAGTCGGACGCCCCGCTACGAGAGCGGGTTGGTGCGATCATCGACACCCTCTACCACGGCCTGGCGTCCGACGATTCCCGCGCGATCGAGAATCTGCGGGCCGCACTCCCCCGCGACCACCACGTGCTGGAACGTCTCTATCCGCGTACCGCTGCCGAACTCTTCTCCTGGGGCAAAAGCTGGCAAGAAACCTGCCAGAACGCCTTCGCCGGTCTGGGCGTCGACCCGCAGTGTGTCCGCGAAGTGGCCGCGCTGATCCCCGGTGCGATGCGGGGGCTGGTCTCCGAGCGCCAGCTCGGCTCGTACGCCGACCTCGACGAAGCCCGCCGAGGGCTAACCAACGCTCTGGCAACCTATCTCGAGCAATCCCGTCC
>Ga0209248_10000064_pt1 | contig 33947 bp, 19 predicted proteins | sample BogFormECP04_OM1_FD_188241 | JGI IMG/M metagenome (GOLD analysis project Ga0209248, IMG submission 188241) | Bog forest soil microbial communities from Calvert Island, British Columbia, Canada - ECP04_OM1 (SPAdes) (version 2) | ecosystem: Environmental > Aquatic > Freshwater > Wetlands > Bog ... | reverse complement strand
AGATCGGAATTCGCAGTCGCGGCTTCACTTTCCAGCGTCGTCAAGTTGTCTTCTGCGGTAGCGAGGACCTGGGCCCAGTCTTCTTCGCCGGCGGTCAGCTGCACTGCTCGGTGCTGGACGTTCGGCAGGGTCGGTGCCACCGGATTGACGGCGATCAGGCCGGCGCCCGCAAGGGCAACGCCAGCGACCAGCAATCGGTTAGCACGGTTGATCGAATCAGCACTGTGAGCCAGCCGCACGGCATCTCCTTCACTTGACCGTCATTAGACGGGTGTCAACCACCGACCGGGAGGCACGCTACCTGAGATTTAGCTGAGACACAATAGGCTTGCCTAACCTCACTGAGGTTATGGTTATCTCACTCAGGTTCAGTACTTGACCAGCGACGCATCCACCGGAGGAGGAAAGCTGGAAAGAATTGAGGGGTGTCTGGCCGCCGGGCGGGCTGCGGGCACCTTTGAAAATCATGATGACCCGCCACCGGGAAGACGGGACGGTAGCGTCGTTGGGACCCCAGACACTAAAGTAACCACAAATTAGGCTAGCCTCCACTAATTAGTAGGAGGGTTGGTGTGGAAACTGGTGGGGTTGGGGCTTCCGTCGTAGGCGGCCCAGGTGCCATCCGCGCGGAGGTCGCCGAATTACTCGGCGTCAGCGCCGATACCGTCGACCCCGACGGCAACCTCGTCAGCCAAGGTCTCGATTCGATTCGGATGATGTCGTTCGCGGGTCGATGGCGTCGCCGCGGTATCGCCGTCGACTTCGCCACGCTGGCCGCCACCCCGACGATCGAGGCGTGGTCGCTGCTGGTTTCCGGAGCCCAGGCTGACACTTCGGAACCGGTCGATGCGGAGGCCGTGGCAGCAACCACCACACCGGATGACGCGTTTCCGCTCGCCCCGATGCAACACGCGATGTGGGTGGGACGCCACGACGACCAGCCGCTCGGCGGGGTGGCAGGCCATCTCTACGTCGAATTCGCCGGCAGCGCAATCGATCCCGACCGCCTGCGCGAGGCCGCTACCAATTTGGCGACGCGGCATCCGATGCTGCGGGTGCGGTTTCTATCTGATGGAACCCAGTGCATCGATCCGGCCGCCGAACGAACGGGCTTCCCGGTCACGGTCCACGACCTTCGTGACCTCGCCGAGGATGTCCTCGAGCAGCGACTCACCGTGCTTCGCGAAGCCAAATCGCACCAGCAGCTCGACGGGCAGGTGCTGGAGCTGACGCTTTCCCTGCTGCCCGGCGGACGCTCGCGCCTGCATGTCGACTTGGACATGCAAGCCGCCGACGCGATGAGCTACCGCACCCTGATGGCCGACTTGGCGGCGCTCTACCAGGGTCGGCAGCTGCCGGCATTGCGCTACACCTACCGCGAATACCGCCAGGAGATGGCGCGGCGGGAATCCGGACCGCAGGCCGAACGTGAAGCCGACCGCGACTGGTGGGCGCAGCGCATTCCCGAACTACCGGACCCGCCCGGTCTGCCGTCTGCGACTCGTAAACATCTCTCGCGCAACAGCACCCGGCGCTGGCAGTGGCTCGATCCCCGGACTCGGGATGCGCTGTTCACCAGCGCCCGCTCCCGCGGCGTCACCCCCGCCATGATGTTCGCTGCAGCGTTCGCCCACACGCTGGCGCGCTGGTCGAGCACCTCGCGATTCCTGTTGAACGTGCCGCTATTTGGCCGCGAGGGCGTGCATCCAGACGTGGACAGCCTGGTCGGCGACTTCACGTCGTCGCTGCTGCTCGACATCGACCTGACGGGCAACACCACAGCAGCGTCGCGGGCCCAGGCTGTGCAAGAGGCCATGCGGAGCGCGGCAGCTCACTCGAGCTATCCCGGCCTGTCGGTGCTGCGCGACCTCGCCCGCTATCGCGGCACCCCGGTCCTGGCGCCGGTGGTGTTCACCAGCGCGCTTGGGCTGGGCGAGCTGTTTTGCGCCGACGTCACCCAAACATTCGGCACGCCTGGCTGGATCATCTCGCAAGGCCCGCAGGTTTCGCTCGACGCACAGGTCACCGAATTCGACGGTGGCGTTCTGGTGAACTGGGACGTGCGCGAGGACGTCTTCCCGGCCGGTGTCGTCGACGCCATGTTCGCCCACCACATTGACGAACTGCTGCGACTGGCCGCTGCCAACGACTGGGATGTACCCGACCCGCCGGCACTGCCGGCGAGCCAGCGGGCGGTCCGTGACGCCGCCAATAGCCGATCCGCTGCGCCCAGCGGAGAGGCGTTGCACGACGGCTTCTTCCGCCGTGCTCAGCTGCAGCCCGATGCGCCTGCCGTATTTTCCAGTTCCGGTGATCTCACGTACGCCCAACTGCGTGGCCAGGCGTTGACGTTGGCTGCGACGTTGCGTGCGAACGGAATCCGCGTCGGCGACGCGGTTGCGGTGATGGGACCCAAAACCGCCGAACAGGTCCCGGCCCTGCTGGGGATCCTGGCCGCGGGTGGGGTCTATCTGCCGATCGGCGCCGACCAGCCCCGCGACCGCGCGGAGCGGATCCTGCGGACCGGTCAAGTGCGTCTGGCCCTGGTGTGCGGCGGGAAACCGCTCTCGTTGCCGGTGCCCGCGCTGACGATTGCCGACATTCTCCGCGACAGCCCTGCCGACGTTGAGATCGCACCCGCGGCAACCGATCCCGCTGATCTGGCCTACGTGTTGTTCACGTCGGGCTCGACCGGGGAGCCGAAGGGGGTTGAGGTTGCGCATGACGCCGCGATGAACACCGTCGAGTTCATCGGTCGGCACTTCGAGATCGGTACCGCTGATCGTTGCCTGGCCCTGTCGACGCTGGAAGGCGACATCTCGGTGATGGATATTTTCGTCACCTTGCGAACCGGCGGCGCGATCGTCGTGGTCGACGAAGCGCAGCGCCGCGATCCCGACGCCTGGGCCCGACTCATCGACACCCACCAAGTCACCGTGCTGCATTTCATGCCGGGTTGGCTGGAGATGCTGGTCGAGGTTGGTGCGGGACGGCTGTCGTCGGTGCGAGCAGTCCCCACCGGCGGCGATTGGGTGCGACCCGAGGTGGCTCACCGCCTGCGGGCCAATGCGCCCGCGCTGCGGTTCGCCGGTCTGGGTGGTGCGACCGAAACCGCAGTGCACAACACCATTTTCGAGATCGACGAATCAGGCAAGGTGCCCGCGGAGTGGACCGCGTTGCCCTATGGCACACCGCTTCCCAACAACGCCTGCCGAGTCGTACACGACATGGGCGGCGACTGCCCCGACTGGGTGGTCGGCGAGCTGTGGGTGTCGGGACGCGGCATTGCGCGCGGCTACCGGGGAAGGCCGGATCTCACCGCCGAGCGCTTCGTCGTGCACGACGGACAAACCTGGTACCGGACCGGCGATCTGGCCAGGTACTGGCCGGACGGCACGCTGGAGTTCGTCGGACGCGCCGACCACCGCGTCAAACTCAGCGGCTACCGCGTCGAACTTGGCGAGGTTGAGGCCGCGCTGCGCCAAGTACCCGGTGTGGCAACAGGAGTCGCGGCATTGGTCTCGACGCCGGGCGGCGCCGACATCCTGGCCGCGGCGGTCCGCGCGGACGGCGCCCAGATGACGGCCGAAGGCGTGCGGGAAGCCATGACCGAACTTGTTCCCGCGCACATGATCCCGCGCCACGTGTCGCTGGTGGAGCACATCCCGTTCACCCTCGGCGGCAAAATCGACCGCCGCGCCGTCGAGGGCCAGCTGGTCGCCGTGATCACCGGCCTGGCTAAGCCCGGTCACCGGGCCCCGTCGACAACGCTGGAAGCGGCTCTTGCCGCGATCGTGGGCGATGTCCTCGGTGTGGAGACGGTCGGTGTTGACGATGACTTCTTCGCCCTCGGTGGAGATTCGGTACTGGCGACTCAGGCCGTCGCCCGCATTCGGGCGTGGCTGGACGCCCCCGACGTCATGGTCGCCGACATCTTCGCCGGCCGAACCGTTTCGGATCTTGCCGGCCTGCTTGGCCGTCGGGAACGCGAACCCGGGCGGCTCGACCAGGTTGCCGAACTATATCTGGAGGTTATCCACATGGAGGCTGCCCATGTAGTGACGGCGATCGCAAAGTCCGAAGCGGTGCAATGACTTTCAATAATCTGGCAACAGTGCAGAAAACTTTCGCACCCTGGATCAAGCTGGTGCCGGGGCGCGACGGGGCGGAGCGTGCCGGCGCGACGGTGGTGTTTCCGCATGCCGGGGCGGCGGCCGCGGGTTACCGCAGCTTAGCGACCGCCCTGGCCACAGGTGGCGACACCTACGTCGTCCAGTATCCGCAACGCGCAGAACGGTTGCGCGAGCCCGCCCCGGAGACCGTTCACGATCTTGCTCTCGGCTTGTTCGAGGCCGGGCCGTGGAATGGGGTAGCGCCGCTTCGGCTTTTCGGGCACAGCATGGGTGCGATCGTTGCCTTCGAGTTCGCCAGGATCGCCGAATCCCGCAACGTCGCGGTGGAGCGGCTTTGGGTGTCCGCGGGTCCGGCGCCGTGCGCTATTGCCGGCATGCCACAGTTACCGACCACCGACGATGCACTGCTCGCCGACATCGCCGACCTGGGCGCGACCGATCCCGATTTGCTTGCCGATGAGGAGTTCGCAGAACTGATCACCACGGCGGTGCGAGCGGACTACCAAGCGATCAATCGCTACGCCTGCGCTCCCGGTGTCCGCATTCGTGCCGATGTTCGCGTGTTGGGCGCACACGACGACGATCGGGTCGACGCCGAGGCTTTGCGGCTCTGGGAAAGCCACACCGCGGGCGCCTTTGAGTTGTTCTTGTACGACGGCGGGCATTTCTATCTCAACGAGCACATCGACTCCGTCGCCGCGCAGGTGAACGCCCATGCCTGACGACGGAATCGCCGTCGCCGCCGAGCCGGTGGTGATCGTCGGGATGGCCGTGGAGGCGCCCGGCGGCATCGACACCGCCGCGGGCTACTGGGAACTGCTGTCTCACGGCCGTGAGGCGTTGGGCCCGTTTCCCACCGATCGAGGTTGGCAAATCCGTGAGCTGCTCGCAGGATCACGCCGCAGCGGTTTCAAGGAGATCCATGATTGTGGTGGATTCCTCACCGGTGCAACGACCTTCGACCCGGAGTTCTTCGGCATTTCGCCGCGTGAGGCCGTCGCGATGGATCCGCAGCAGCGTGTCGCGCTTCGGGTGTCCTGGCGTGCGCTGGAAAACAGCGGCATCAATCCTGACGATCTGGCCGGGCACGACGTGGGCTGCTTTGTCGGCGCCTCCGCGACCGGTTATGGGCCCCAGATGACCGAATTCTCCCGACACAGCGGTCATCTGCTCGCCGGGACCGCGCTCAGCGTGATATCCGGGCGGATCGCCTACACACTGGGGCTGACCGGTCCAGCGCTCACCGTGGACTCGTCGTGCGCGTCGGCGCTGGCGGCATTTCACGTCGCGGTGCGCTCGGTGCAAAACGGCGACTGCGATTTGGCGCTGGCCGGCGGAGTCAACGTGCTGGGCTCGCCGGGGTTCTTCGTCGAATTCTCCAAACAGCACGCGCTCTCCGACGATGGACATTGCCGCCCTTATAGTGCGCAGGCCAGCGGGACGGTCTGGGCCGAGGGTGCCGCGATGTTTGTGCTGCAACGCAAATCGTCGGCGCTGAGCGCCGGTCGGCACATCGCGGCTGAAGTGCGGGCCAGCGCCGTCAACCAGGACGGCCGCAGCGCCGGACTCAGCGCCCCCAGCGTCGACGCGCAGGTTCGCCTGTTTCAGCGTGCCATTGCCCAGGCCGGGATTCGGCCTGACGCGGTCGGGATGGTCGAGGGACACGGCACCGGTACCCGACTCGGCGACCGCACCGAATTGCAGTCGCTGGCACAAACGTACGGCGACACAAAACCCGGTGGCGGGGCTCTGTTGGGTTCGGTGAAATCCAATGTCGGTCACGCTTTGGCGGCGAGCGGCGCGCTGGGACTGGCCAAGGTTCTGGTGGCCGCCGAGCACGGCGCCGTACCGCCCACTTTACACACGACTGAGGCGAGCCATGAGATCGACTGGGACAGCCAGGGTTTGCGTCTTGCGAGGAGTTTGACGCCGTGGCCTGCGGTCGGCGGGCAACGGATCGCGGCCACTTCGGCATTCGGCATCGCCGGCACCAATGCGCACGTGATCGTTTCCCTTCCCGAGGTCGCGTAATGCCCGCGCATCCGCTGCCCGACGGCCGCGTGCCGGTGCTGCTCTCGGCGCATGACGAAACGCTGATCAGTCAGGACGCCCGGGCGATCCTGGACTATCTCGACCGGGCCGGCGGGGACAACGATCCGACGCTGGCGATCGCGTCCACCCTGCTACGTCTGCGACGGGTGCGGCGGCACCGTGCGGTCGTGCGGGCCTCGGATCGCGGCGAACTGGTGGCCGCGCTGTCCGCGCTGACTTGTGGCGATGAGCACCCGCTAGTGGCTCGGTCGTCGAAAAGCGGTGGCCTGCATATCGCGTTCGTGTTCCCCGGCCAGGGCAACCAGTGGCCATCGATGGGCACAGATGCTTACCGGCAGCTGCCGGCCTACCGGGCGGAGGCCGAGCGATGCGCCCAGGCGTTCGTCGAAGCCGGGCTGCAGTCTCCGTTGCCGTATCTGATTGGGGAGCGGCGGCAGAACTGGTCGCGGACCGAGATTCAGGGAGCGCAGTTCATCCACGCGGTCAGTTTGGCCGTCCAGTGGCGATTCCACGGAATGCTTCCCGACATCACCGTGGGACACAGCCTTGGCGAGGTCGCAGCGGCGTATGTGGCCGGAACCATCGGGTTGTCCGATGCGGTCGGTTTGGTCGGTGCCCGCGCGGCGGTCGTCGACCGGTTGACCGGGCGATACGCCATGGCGGTGCTCGGTGTCGGCGTCGACGAGGCCCAGGCGGTGATCGGCGAAACACCAGGCTGGCTGGAAGTTTCGGCGGTCAATGGGCCGTCGTCCACGGTGGTGTCCGGTGATTACGACGCAGTCGTCGTCGCGTCTCGCCTGGCCCAGCAACGGGGGACGTTCGCCCACCAACTGTCCGTCGACTACCCGGGCCACACCAGCGCGCTGAGACCGTTGCGCGGCGAGCTCGCCGAGCTGCTACCTAAGTCGGCATTCCGGGACGGCCCGGTGAAGTTCGTCAGCTCGGCATTGGGCGCCGAGGTTGGCGGCGACGTCGACTTCTCCCAGTACTGGTACGAAAGCCTCTGCAGCACGGTGCGTTTCGACCAGGCAGTGGTGGTCGCGCAGAAGGCCGGGGCCGATACGTTCGTCGAGTTGTCCGCGCACCCCTCGTTGTTGTATCCGCTTGCCGAACTGGTCGACGAGGAGTCGGCGGTCATCGTCGGGTCGGGGCATCGCGAGGAGTCCATCGCCGATGTGCTGTCGGCAAGCATCGCCGCCGTCGCGAGCGCCGATCCCTACTACCCCTGGACCGATACGCTGCCCGCCGATGAGCAACCGGTGCTGCGCGGGTTCCCGAATGCGCCGATGCGGGCTGTGCACCTTTGGGCTGCACCGCAGCCAGCGACCGACAATGCACCCGACCCGGCCACTGCGATCACCGTCGCCGTGGAGGATTGGCAGCAAGCGGCGTTGCCGACCACTTCAAGCGGGACCCGCTGCGGCATCGCGGTCGCCGGCGATGTCGCGGGGACGCTGGCGCAGCGGCTGACCGATGCTGTTGTGGCACATGGTGGCTGCGATGCCGTACCTCCGAACGAAGCGGACATCGTCGCGGTGGTGGCGCCAGCGCTCGATCAGACCGACGCGACGGCCGCCATCGAACAGATCGCCGGCCGGCCCGACGTGGGATTGCCTGACTATGCCGCGATCATCGGTCCGCGATGCCGAGCCGTCTGGTTGATTACCGTGGACGGCGAACGGGTTCAACCCGACGACGCGGATGTCAGGCCCGCGCAGGCCGCGCTGGCCGCGATGCACCGCAGCGTCGGCTTCGAGTTTCCGGACCAGACTTTCGGCAGCGTGGACTTGTCGTCGCGAGATATCGATGGCCCGACTGCGAAGGTCATCGTCGACGTGCTGCTCGGTGATGCCACCGTAACGGCATTGCGTGCCAACGCTCGACGCTACGTCCGGAGCTTCCGCGAGTGCCGTAATTCCGCGGGTAGCCAACCGCTCGATGCGGCCACGCTGGAAAACGTCGTGATCACCGGCGGCAGCGGAGCCATTGGTCTGCGGTACGCGCGGCATTGTGTCGAACACGGGGCACGAAAGGTGATCCTGCTGAGCCGCAACGGTGTGGACCCCGCGGTGTTGGATCGGCTGACCGAAGGACACAGCGCGGAGGTGCACGCCCCCGCTTGCGACATCACCGACCGGGTCGCGCTGTCAGCCATCGCCGCCGAATACGCCGGCTCCGGCTCGTCGTTGCTGATTCATACCGCAGGGATCGCCGTGAATCGTCGGCACACCGAACTGACCGGCGCGGACGTTGCGGCGGTGTGCGCCGCCAAGGTCACAGGGCTGGCGCTGATGGCCGATGTCTGGCCGTTACGCGCCGAATGCCGAATCCTGGCCTGCTCATCGGTGTTTGGAGTGTGGGGTGGCCACGGCTACGCCGCTTACGCGGCGTCCAACCGGCTGCTTGACGTGTTGGCCGCCCAGTTGCGTGTTAACGGGCTGGACTGCACACCGATTCGGTGGGGACTGTGGCAGGACGCCGGAGTCGTCGAGGCCGCAGAGATCACCCGTACCCAGCGCTCGGGTCTCGTCGCAATGCAAGCAGAGGCCGCCCTGGACGTGAGTCTGGGCCGCTACGAAGAAGATCCGCTGATCTTCGCGGCGGACTTCGACCGGCTCCGAGTGTTTTTCCAAAGCCAGGGAACGCCGTTCAGCACATCGCCAAACGGTGATACGGCACCGACCGGCAGCCACGTCAGCGCAAAGCCGCTCGCCGACGTTGTGCGCAGCGAGCTGGCCGCGACACTGCACCTGGGTGATGTGTCGGTCGACCCGAGCGTGTCGCTGATCGATCTCGGCCTGGATTCGCTGTTGGCGCTTGATCTGCGCAGGCGACTGCGCCGGGCGGTGGGGCACTCGGCTCCGGTAGCGCAGATGCTCGGCGGCATCACCGTCAGTGAGCTGATCGACGTGTTGCGCCCGAGCACCGCTTCTCCCAGCGCCGCGGACACCAGAAAGGTTGGGCTTCACGCGTGACTGACATCACGGGCACCGACACCCTTGACGAACAACGCCTGGAGTTGTTGCGCCGCAGGATCGCCGAGCGCGGCCTTGCCCGACCGGTCACCACGACGGACGCCGTCTCGCAGGCCGCGGGGCAGCAACGTCCGGAAATGTCGGATGGCCAGCGCCGGATGTGGTTCGTGCAGTCCGTCGACCCCGACAGCGCGCTACTCAACATCTGTGTGTCCTATCGGCTGACCGGCAGCATCGATATCACCCGGTTGCGGGCGGCGGTGGAAGCCGTCGCCCTAAGGCACCCGGTGTTGCGCACCATCTATCAGACCGACGTTGACGGCGACCCGCACCCGGTGACCCGCGACGATCTGCGGCCCGGCTGGGCGGAGCACGATCTGTCCGGTCTCGCCGAGCAGGCCCGGAGGCTGAGGCTGGAAGTACTGGCGCAGAGGCAGTTTCGGCGACCCTTTGACCTGACCGCGGATGCGCCGCTGCGGGTCACGGCGGTGCGACTGGGCGCGGACGAGCTGATGCTACTGCTCACCGCGCACCACATCGCGTGGGATGACGGGTCCTGGGCGCCGTTCTTCACCGACCTGACTCACGCCTACACCGATCCAGACAACGCCGGTGCCGGGCCGGCATCAGTCGGCACTGCGGCCCCCGCCGGCAATCTTGATGGCGACTTGGCCTACTGGCGCTCGCTGATCACGGATCTGCCCGAACCGCTGGAACTTCCAGGCCCTAATGGTTCGCTGGTGCCGAGCACGTGGCGTGCCCAGCGCGCGGTAACGCGGTTGTCGGCGGACACCGTCGAGCGGGCGGCGGCGCTTGCCAGGGAAACCGGAGCGACCCCATACATGGTGTTGATGGCCGGGTTCGCGGCTCTGGTCCACCGCTACACCCATTCAACCGATTTCCTGGTCGCGGCCCCGGTGCTGAATCGCGGCGGCGGAACCGAGAACGCGATCGGGTACTACGGCAATACCGTGGTGATGCGCATGCGGCCGAAGCCGCGGCAGACATTCCGGGAACTCCTGACGGAAACCCGTGACACCGCCGTCGGCGCCCTCGCTCACTCGCGCGTCGATCTGGAATGGCTGGTGCGGGCTTCCAATCCGGACCGCAGGCACGGCGCTGAGCGAATGACCCGGGTCAGCTTCGGCTTACGGGAGCCTGACGGCGACGGCTTCAGCCCGCCCGGGATCCGATGCGAGCGCGCCGATCTGCGTGGTCACTTCAGTCAGTTGCCGCTGAGCCTGATGGTCGAAGTGGCCGGCGCGGATGGCGGCGCACTGGTCGAAGCCGAGTACTTGGTCGAGGTGCTGGATCGCGGGCTGGTGGAGCAGCTACTACGGCACTATGCCGTGCTGTTGGACAACGCGCTGGCCAACCCCGATACCGCGCTGTCGGCCTGCGGACTGATGAGCGAGGCAGACGGCGAGTGGCTGCGGCGGGTGTCGGCTGGTCAAGACTTCGCCACCCCGGCCGCCACGCTGCCCGCGTTGGTCGCTCAGCGCGCGGCGCGCTCACCCGATGCCGTCGCCGTTGTGTACGAAGGTCGCCGGTACAGCTATCGCGAGATCGATGAAGAAGCCAATCGGATGGCGCACTGGCTGATCGAGCAAGGCATCGGCACCGAGGACCGTATCGCGGTGCTGCTCGACAAGTCACCCGAACTAGTCATCACGGCGCTGGGCATTCTCAAAGCCGGTGCGGTGTACCTGCCCGTCGACCCGACCTATCCCGAGGACCGGCTGGCTTTCATCCTCGACGACGCTGTGGCCAAAATGGTTCTGCGCGAACCGGTTACCGGCTTGGCGCAGTATCCGGCCACCGCGCCCGAGTTGATCAGGCCGCTGAGCCCGCAGAACACCGCATACCTGATCTACACCTCAGGTTCGACCGGGCTGCCCAAAGGCGTACCGGTTCCGCATGCACCGATCGCGGAGTACTTCGTCTGGTTTGGCGACGAATACCGGGTCGACGAAACGGACCGGCTGCTGCAGGTGGCATCGCCGAGCTTCGACGTGTCGATGGGCGAGATCTTCGGGACGTTGATTTGTGGCGCACGGCTGGTCATTCCGCGGCCGGACGGGCTGCGCGACATCGGATACCTGACCGAGTTGCTGCGTCGCGAAGGCATCACCTCGATGCATTTCGTCCCGTCACTGCTGGGGCTGTTCCTGTCATTGCCAGGGGTCAACCAGTGGCGCACGCTGCGCCGCGTGCCCATCGGCGGCGAGCCGTTGCCAGGCGAGATCGCCGACAAGTTCCACGCCACGTTCGATGCACTGTTGTACAACTTCTACGGACCCACCGAGACCGTCGTCAACGCCACCAGCTACCACGTGGAAGGCGCTCAGGGCACCCGGGTGGTGCCGATCGGCCGGCCCAAGATCAACACCCAGGTGCATCTGCTTGACGACGCGCTGCGGCCGGTCCCGGCCGGGGTCATCGGCGAAATCTACATCGGTGGAACACATGTCGCGCACGGATATCACCGCCGACCAGGCCTGACCTCCGAGCGTTTCGTCGCCGACCCGTTCACTCCCGGCGGCCGGCTGTACCGATCGGGCGACCTGGCTCGGCGTAACCCCGACGGGGACATCGAGTTCGTCGGCCGCGCCGACGAACAGGTGAAGATCCGCGGTTTCCGCATCGAGCTGGGCGAAGTGGGCGCCGCCATCTCGGTTGACCCCAGCGTCGGACAAGCGGTCGTGCTGGCTGCCGACCTGCCGCAGTTGGGCAAAAGCCTGGTGGGTTATCTGACTCCGGCCGACGGCGCCGACTGTGAGACGGTCGACCTCGACCGGATTCGCACCAGGGTGGCAGCAGCGCTTCCGGACTACATGACACCGGCGGCCTATGTTGTGCTCGACGAGATCCCGATCACCGCGCACGGCAAGATCGACCGTGACGCGCTGCCCGAGCCGCAGATCGCGCCGAGCACCGAATACCGCGACCCCGCAACAGTGACCGAACGGCGGATCGCCGCGCTGTTCTCCGAGCTGCTTGGCCATGGCCGGGTGGGTGTCGACGATTCGTTCTTCGACCTGGGTGGGCACTCTCTGGTTGCCACCAAGCTGGTGACCGCGATTCGAGCGGAATGCGATGTCGAACTTGGCATCCGGGACATCTTCGAGTTGGCGACCGTGGGGCGGCTTGCTGAGCGGGTCGACCAGTTGCGTAGTGGTCAGGTGACGCGATCGCGACCCAAGCTGATCGCGACCGTCCACGACGAACCGCTGCCCTTGTCGGCCTCGCAACTGCGCACCTGGTTCGCGTACCGGGTCGAGGGTCCCAGCCCGGTCAACAACATTCCGTTCGCCGCGAGGCTGACCGGACCGTGGGACATAGAGGCAATGATCGCCGCTGTCGGCGACCTGGTCGCCCGCCACGAAATCCTGCACACCAGCTACCTCGAAATCGACGGCGTTCCTTACCAAGTGGTGGCCCCGATCAACGAGATTTCGGTCCGGCGTGCCGCCGGTGACGGCGATGACTGGCTGCAATCTCAGCTGGATATCGAGCGCCGGCATTGCTTCGAGCTGGACAGCGAATGGCCGTTTCGGGTCGCGCTGCTGCACAGCACAGATGCACCCCAAGAGCACGTGTTGTCACTGGTGGTGCACCACATCGCAGCCGACCATTGGTCGGCGGGCGTGCTTTTCGCCGATCTGCTGACCGCCTACCGCGCCCGTCGGGCCGGCGAGGCGCCGGCATGGGCACCGCTTCGCGTGCAGTACGCCGACTATGCGGCGTGGCAGGGCGCATTGCTCGGCGAGACGTCCGGTCAGGAATCACCGGTAGCCACTGCGCAGCGGGAGTACTGGATCCGGCAGCTGGCAGGGCTGCCGGAGGACACCGGGTTGCGGCCCGACTTGCCCCGGCCGCCGGTGCCGGGCCGTGCGGGCGAAGCCGTCGAATTCCGTATCGACTCCGGTACCCGCGCCAAACTCGCCGAGCGATGCCGCGAACTGGGCATCACCGAATTCATGCTGCTGCAGGCCGCTGTGGCTGTGGTCCTGCACAAGGCGGGCGGGGGAGTGGACATCCCGCTGGGCACACCGGTCGCCGGTCGTACCGAAGCCGAACTAGACCAACTCATCGGGTTTTTCGTCAACATCCTGGTGCTGCGTAACGACTTGCGTGGCAACCCGACGCTGCGTGAGGTGTGCAACCGGGCCCGGGAAACGGCGCTGGCCGCCTACACACACCAAGACCTGTCGTTCGACCGAGTCGTCGACAGCGTCAACCCGGTGCGTTCCCTCGCACGCAACCCGCTGTTCCAGGTCGTCGTGCACGTCCGCGATCATCTGCCCGCCACTCGCGTCATCGCCACGACTCCGGGCGATGCGGATACGGTCTGCACCACGTTGGACCCTCCCTTCGACATGGCGCACGCCGACCTGAGCGTCAACTTCTTCGGCACGGACGGATCTGGGGATACCGGCTACAACGGCCAAATCATCTTCCGCACCGAGCTTTACCGCAGGTCGACGATCGAGCGATTGGCCGGCTGGCTCACGCAGGTCGTCAATGAATTCGCCGACAACCTCGATCAGACGTTGCGTGACGTCGGCCTGATCGGCGCCGCCGAGCAACGCCGGATCCTGGACAGCTGGAGCCGCGGCGATCAGCCGGCGCCCGGGCGACCACGCACCATCCCGGAGTTGCTGGAGCCCAGTCGGCAATACGGACCTGACCGGACCGCGGTGCGTTGTGGCAGCGACGAGATCGATTACCCGTCGCTGCAACGTCGTTCGGACAACCTGGCGGCGCTGCTCGCCGATCGCGGGGTCGGGCCGGGGTCGCTGGTCGGGCTGTCGACCCGCCGCAGCATCGACCTGGTGGTGGCGCTGGTGGCCATCATGAAGGCGGGCGCTGCCTACTTCCCGATCGATCCCGGTTACCCGGCGGCACGTAAGCAACTCATGCTCGACGACGTCGAGCCGCAGGTCGTGGTGGTGACGGCCGAGGCGGTCGACAAGATGCCGCAAACACCCGGTTTCCAGCTGCTCTCCCTGGACGACCCGGAAGTGCGTACTGCAGTGGAACACTCGGGTCCGTCGCATCCGCAGACACCGCCGCCACCGCATCCCGATGACCCGATGTTCCTGGTGTTCACCTCTGGGTCGACCGGCAAGCCGAAGGGGACGGTGGGCACCCATCGGTCGATGGCGGCCCGGCTGGATTGGCAACTGCGGCGTTATCCACCCAGAGCCCAAGATATTCGACTGGCGCAGGCCTCGATCACGTTCCTCGAAGGCGGGATGGAGATGCTCGCCGGTTTGGCCGCGGGCGCAACCATGATCCTCGCCGATGATGCCGAGCTGCGAAACCCCGAAGCCCTCGGCGCTCTGATGCAACGGCATTCGGTCGCCCAGGTGACCGCGGTGCCGAGCCTGGTCTCGGCGCTGGTGGACAGCAGCCCTGCCGCGCTGCGTGCACTGTCCCGCCTGGTCTGCGGCGGAGAGCCGGTGAGCACGTCGCTACTACAGCGGCTGACGAAGGCTTGTGCCGATGAGGCCGGCGCCGACGATGCCGGCGACGGCCCTGAGCTGCTGAACAATATCGGCTCAACCGAGACCTCTGGTGCCGTGTCGCGAGGGCGGCTGAGCTTGCCGATCCCGCTGGTTGGTAAGCCGTTGCCGGGAGCGGATGCGTATCTGCTCGACGACGGTCTGCGACCGGTGGCGGTCGGCGTGGTCGGCGAACTCTACTACGCCGGCGACCAGTTGGCCCGGGGATATTGGAAGCGGCCCGGGCTGACTGCTTCGCGATTTGTCGCCAATCCGTATGCCACCCAACCTGGTACGCGGTTGTATCGTAGTGGTGACCTGGCCCGGTGGACCGAGGACGGCGAACTGGAATTTGTCGGACGTGCCGACCATCAGGTCAAGGTGCGCGGCTTTCGGGTCGAGCTGGCCGAGGTCGAGGCCGTGCTGGCGGCGGCCGACGGTGTCGGCGCCGCGGCGGCCCGCACCTGGGAGCTACAGGGCAGCACCACACTGGCCGGATATGTTGTGCCGCAACAGCCGATCGCCGATGAGGCGCAGAAGGCGGCTTTCGCGGGGTCAGTCCGCGCCGCGGTCGCCGCGACGCTGCCCGGATACATGGTGCCGTCTTCGCTGACCGTGCTGGACGTGCTGCCCAAAACCGACTCGGGCAAACTGAATCGGCCCGGGCTGCCGCGGCCGGCGGTCAGCACCGGCGGCCAGACCGAACCGCCGCGCACCGACACCGAACGCGCGCTGGCCACGGTGTTCGCCGAGCTGCTGTCGACCGCCGAAGTCGGGCGCTTTGACGACTTCTTCACCCTTGGCGGCGACAGCATCCTGTCGGTGCAGTTGGCCGCCCGAGCGCGCACAGCGGGTCTTGCGATCAACCCGCGCATGGTGTTTGAGAACCCGACTGTGCAGCAGTTGGCGGCCGCGTTGGACGCACTGGGCGAGGATGCCGATCTGATCGAGCCGGTCCCCGCGCCGGCGGACACCAGTTTCGAGCCGATGAGCACGTCCGGGTTGTCAGCTTCCGATCTGGCCGCCGTGACGCGGCTTTGGTCAACATCGCGCGACGGTGCGTCATGACGGCCGCCGGAACCGAAACCGGCTCTGGTCCCGGTATCGCCCCTGACATCGAAGACGTCATGGCGTTGAGTCCACTGCAAGAGGGCTTGTATTCGCTGACCGCACTGGCCGAATTTGTTGCCGATCAGCCCGCCGACGATCCGTATGTGATCGGCATGGCAGCAGACATCTCCGGTGCTCTGGACGCCGAGCTGCTGCGCGATTGCGCGGCGAAGATGTTGACCCGGCACCCGAATCTGCGGGCCAGCTTCTTCAGCCAAGGGATCCCGCGGCCGGTGCAGATCGTGCCGTCACGCGTCGAGCTGCCGTGGAGTCACATCGCCGCGGTGCCCGAGGCGCTCGAGGCGCTCGAGGCCGCGGAACGTCGACGGCCGTTTGATCTCGAACGCGGGCCGGCTATCCGCTTCCTGCTTATCGAATTGCCCGGCACACAATGGCGTTTGGTGATCACCGCCCACCACATCGTGATCGACGGTTGGTCGCTGCCGGTGTTCGTCAACGAGATGATGATCCTGTACCAGGCCGGCGGAGACATCGAAGCGCTGCCCGGGAACCCGCGGCCATACCGCGATTACATCGGCTGGCTGGCCGGCCGCGATCACACTGCCAGTCAACAGATCTGGCGTCAACATCTGGCCGATCTGCCCGGCCCGACCTTCCTGTCGGCCGCGCTGGGCGGTGAGGGCTCGGTCGATTCGGGCTCCACCCGGCTCCCATCGCGCACCGAACTGCGAATGGACCCGCAGGCCACCGCGCGGCTGGTCGACAACACCCGTTCCCGGGGTGTCACGATCAACACGCTGCTGCAGATGGCCTGGGCGCTGGTGGTGTCGCGGTTGACCGACCGCGACGATGTGGTGTTCGGGATAACCGTGTCCGGCAGGCCGGCCGAACTGGCCGGCGTCGAAACCATGATCGGACTGTTCATCAACACCGTGCCGCTGCGGGTTCAGATCGACGGGACGCTGCCGGTCGGAACGCAATGCAAGGCTGTGCAACGTGATTCGGCGATCCTGCGCGAACACGGATACCTCGGACATGCGCAACTGCGGGCACTGGGCGGTGTCGGCGAGATGTTCGACACGTTGCTGGTTTACGAGAACTTTCCGCTGGGCGCAATGGCCGGCAACGGCGATTTGACGAGTGCCGGCGTTACCTTCCGACCCGCCGCACTGGAAAGCCTGACACACTTCCCGGTCGTGCTTGCCGCCCACATGGCCGGCGATCAACTCGTCGTGCAGATCGAAGTGATCGACGGCGCGCTGGGTGTCACGACGGCTGCGACGCTGGGTCGACGGGTGCTCACCACCGCCGAGCGGCTGCTGCAGATGTGGGAACGCCCGCTCGGTCAGGTCAGCGTGCTGCTCGACGACGAAGCCTCGCCACTGGGCGCCGTCGACGCGGTGACGCCGCCTGCGGCACTGAGCATTCACGCGCGATTCGCGGCGATCGCGGCGCGGACGCCCGACAGACTCGCGGTCAGCTGGGCGGGCGGCACGCTGAGCTACGGCGAGCTGAACACGGCGGCGGACAGACTTGCGGCCGCGCTGGTTGCCCGGGGAGCCGCGCGCGAAACACCGGTGGCAGTGAAGCTTCCGCGGGGCCCGCAGTACATCGTTGCGATGCTCGCGATCCTCAAGGCCGGGGCCATGTGCGTACCGCTGGAGCCGGGAATGCCCCCGGAACGGGTGGATTCGATTCTGCGCCAAAGCGGTGCTGCGATCGTCGTCGACGAGCGATTACTGGAGGCCGGCAGAGACGATGACGGCGACTTGCGCCCGGTCGACGTGGCGCCCGAGCAGGCCGCCTACGTCGTCTTCACCTCCGGGACGACGGGAGAACCCAAGGGCGTCATCGGGACTCATGCCGCGGTGGGTGCCTACGCCGACGATCATCTGGATCACGTGCTGCGGCCGATGGCCGCGAGGCTGGCGCGCCCGCTGCGCATCGCGCACGCGTGGTCGTTCGCCTTCGACGCGGCCTGGCAGCCGCTGGTTGCGCTGCTGGACGGTCACGCGGTGCACGTCGTCGACGAGCACACCCAGACCGACGCCGAGGCGTTGGTGCAGGTCATCGCCGAGCACCGCATCGACATGATCGACACCACCCCTTCGATGTTCGCGCAGATGAAGGCATTTGGACTACTGGATGAAGTCCCGCTGGCGGTTCTGGCGATGGGCGGTGAAGCGGTCGGCAGCGCGGCGTGGGCGTTCATCCGCAATCGGTGCGCCGTCGGGCAGACGACCGCCTACAACTGCTACGGTCCCACCGAGACCACGGTCGAGGCGCTGGTGGCCGCCATCGCCGAGTACGACGAACCCTCGATCGGGCGGCCGACCCGGCACACCCGCGGCTACGTGCTGGACTCGGCATTGCGGCCGGTGCCGTGCGGAGCAATCGGCGAGCTTTACCTGGCCGGCGCGCAGTTGACCCGCGGTTATCTGGGCCGCGCGGCGGAAACCAGCCAGCGCTTCGTCGCCAATCCGTTCGCTGCGGGTGCGCGGATGTACCGCACCGGCGATCTGGTGCGCCGGCAACCCGATGGCTCACTGCAGTACGTGGGGCGCGCGGACTCCCAAGTCAAGATCCGCGGCTACCGCGTCGAACCCGCCGAGATCGCCGCCGCACTCGAGTCGCACCCGAACGTCCGGCGCGCGGGCGTCGTGGTGCACCAGCATCAAGGGGTGCCGAGGCTCACCGCCTATGTCGCGATGAACCACGCGGTGGGCCCGCCGCCTTCGCCCGCCGAACTGCGCAGCGTGCTCAGGTCCCGATTGCCGCGCTACATGGTTCCGCAGCGCATCGTCGTCGTCGGCGAAATCCCACTGACGCCCAACGGCAAACTGGATGAAGCCGCATTGGCTGCGGCCCACTCGGCCGATCCGGCCGTCACCGGTGAATCCGAGCTCATGACTGCCACGGAAGCTGCTCTGGCGGAACTAGTTTCAGACGTTCTACAACAGCCTCCGATCGATGTCACTGCTGACTTCCTCCAGCTGGGCCTGGATAGCATCGCGGCGCTTTCGGTGGTGCAGGCGGCGCGAGCACGTGGGATTGCGCTGCGCGCGCGACTCATTCTGGAATGCACCAACGTCCGCGAACTTGCCGCGGCGATCGACTCGGAAGCCGCCCACATCACCCGGTCCGCAGAAGACCTTGCAGACGGCATCGGCCCGATCCCGCTGCTGCCCAACGGCCGCTGGCTTTACGAATACGGTGAGCCGCGCCGACTCGCTCAAACCGAAGCCATCCGGTTGCCCGCAACCGTCAGGCGTGAGCACCTAAACGCCGCACTGGCCGGCATCATCGATGGGCACGATGTGCTGCACAGCCGGCTGGATCGCGCCACCATGACGCTGCACCCCGTCGCTACTGCCGAATACCTCACCGAGGTCGAGGTTGTCGACGATCTGCAAGCGGCGGTCACCGCGCACGCCGCAGCAGCCGTCGACCGCCTGGACCCCGAACGGGGAGTGCTGTTGGCCGCGGTGTGGTTGCGGCCTGCCGTCGGCGAGAGCGTCCTGCTGCTCACCGCGCACGTCCTGGCGATGGACCCGGCGTCGTGGCGGGTGGTGCTCGGCGAATTGGCAACGGCGCTACAAGCATTGACCACCGGACAGTCGCCCGCCGTTGTGCGCGAGCACACCAGCTACCGGCGCTGGGCGGCCGCCCTGACGCAGCGAACCGACCAGCTGGACACGGCGCCGTTCTGGTCAGCTCAGCTGGCGGGCGACGATCCCGACCTGGGCGCGCGACGGGTCCGCCCGGACCGCGACCGGGCCGGTGATCTGATCGTCCGGACGACGATCGGCGACGCCGACATGACCGCCCGGCTGCTGTCGTGCGGAGTGCCGTTGCCGGACCTACTGGTCGCCGCGGCAGCGGCGATGGTGACCCGTTGGCGAAAGGCACGCGGCCAGCCCACTCCTGCGCCGCTGCTGGCGCTGGAAACCCACGGTCGCGCCGACACGCTGGTGCAGAGCACGAGCACTGTCGACACCAGCGACACGGTGGGGCTGCTGAGTTCGATCTACCCGCTGCGGGTGGACTCAACCGACCCGCGACGCGTCGGGGAGCTGCGGGCGGCCATCCCGGGCGACGGGCTCGACTACGGCCTGCTGCGCTATCTGCGCGGCGACACCGCTGAGCAACTCGCCGCACTCCCCGGACCGCAGCTGCTACTGAATTACCTTGGCGCAGCGCACTCGTCCGGCACCGGACTGCGGCTGGACCGCAACCTGCTCGCCGGGATGTCGCCGGTGCCGGAGCCCGAGCTCGCGGTGCGCCACGAGCTGATGATCCTGGCCCTCGTTGTGCGCGCCGGTGATCGGCAGATGCTGGGCTCGCAGTGGCGGGCGCTCCCCGGCATTCTCGATGACTCGGATATTACTGCATTGCAAGAGCTTTGGAATGAGGCGCTTGAGGAGATGGTGAGATGACCACACTTGCGGTGCTGGGAGCCGGGGTCAAGGCGGTGGCCGTCGCCGCCAAGGCATACGTGCTGGGCCAGATGGGTGTCGACGCGCCCGAGGTGGTAGCCGTCGAGCGGATCGGAGTGGGTGCCAACTGGCAGTCCAGCGGCGGCTGGACCGACGGGGCGCAACGACTCGGGACAAGCCCGGAGAAGGATGTCGGGTTCCCATATCGGTCGTCGCTGGTGCCACGCCGCAACGCCGAGCTTGACGAGCGGATGACCCGGTTCAGCTGGCAGTCGTATCTGATCGCCAGCGGCCAGTTCGCCCAGTGGATCGACCGTGGCCGACCGGCGCCCACCCACCGCCGGTGGAGCCAGTACCTGCGTTGGGTCGCCGAGCAGATCGACATGACCGTGGTCTCCGGCGACGTCGAGCATCTCGCTGTCGACGGCGACCGCTGGGCGCTGCACACCGACGAAATCACCGTGCACGCAGACGGTTTGATGATCACCGGGCCGGGCCAGGCCGAAAGGTCCCTGCTGCCCGGGAATCCGCTGGTGCTCTCGATCGCGCAGTTCTGGCATCGCGCCGGCCAGCACGAGCGGATCAGCGCCGAGCGGGTCGCGGTTATCGGCGGCGGCGAGACCGCGGCGGCGATGCTCAACGAGCTTTTCCGGCACCGGGTTTCGACCATCACCGTGATCTCGCCGCAGGTGACGCTGTTCACCCGCGGGGAGAGCTTCTTCGAGAACACGCTGTTCTCCGACCCCACCGACTGGACGGCGCTGACACTGGACGAACGCCGCGATGCGATCGCCCGCACCGACCGCGGGGTGTTCTCGTCGAACGTTCAGGACTCCTTGCTGGCCGACGACCGTATCCGTCACTTGCGCGGACGGGTTGCCCACGCGGTGGGCCGCGATGAGCAGATCCGGCTGACGCTGTCCACCAACCGGGGCAGCGAGAACCTCGAAACGGTACACGGTTTCGACTTGGTCATCGACGGATCGGGTGCCGACCCGCTGTGGTTCACCACGCTGTTCAGCCAGGACGCGCTCGACCTGCTCGAGCTGGGTTTGGGTGGCCCGCTGACCGGGGACCGCCTGCAAGAGGCGATCGGACACGATCTCGCCGTCATCGACGTCGCCCCGAAGCTGTTCTTGCCCAATCTCGCCGGACTCAACCAGGGTCCGGGATTCCCCAACCTCAGCTGTCTGGGACTGCTGTCCGATCGGGTGCTGGGCACCGAACTGGGTCCCCACACCGACCCCTCGACCAGGAGAAATGATGAGCACCAATCCCTTCGATGACGACACCGGCACATTCCTGGTGTTAGTCAACGACGAAGACCAACACAGCCTGTGGCCGGCCTTCGCCGACATTCCGGCGGGGTGGCGGAAGGTCTTCGGTGAAGCCAGTCGTGCGGAGAGCCTGGCCTATGTCGAGGAGCACTGGACCGACATCCGGCCCAAGAGCCTCCGCGAGGCGTTGGACCGCTGATGGCACGCGGATTCCAGGGCGCGATGCTGCGGGGCTTCGGCGCTCGCGACCACACCGCGACGGTGATCGAAACCGTGCAGATCGCTCCACATTTCGTGCGCGTGCGGATGGAATCCGCGACCTTGTTCGAAGAGGCGCAGGCCGAACCCGCGGCGTGGTTGCGGTTCTGGTTTCCCGACCCGGATGGGTCGAAGACCGAATTCCAGCGCGCCTACACGATTTCCGAGGCCGACGTGCCCGCCGGCCGCTTCGCGGTCGATATCGTGCTGCACGACCCGGCCGGCCCCGCGTCGTTGTGGGCGCGCACGGTGAAACCCGGCGCGACGATCGCCGTGATGTCGCTGATGGGCGCGTCGCGTTTCGACGTACCCGATGAACAGCCCGCCGGCTATCTGCTGATCGGTGACTCGGCGTCGATCCCGGGGATGAATGGGATCGTCGGGGTCGTCCCCGACGACGTACCGATCGAGATGTACCTCGAACAGCATGACGACAACGACGCGCTGATCCCGCTCGCGCAGCATCCGCGGTTGCAGGTGCACTGGGTCAGCCGTCGCGACGAGAAATCACTGGCCGCGGCGATCGAGATCCGGGACTGGTCGGACTGGTACGCGTGGGCGACGCCCGAGGCCATGACACTCAAGCACGTCCGCACACGGCTGCGCGACGAGTTCGGGTTTCCCAAATCCGAGATACACGCGCAGGCCTACTGGAGTGCCGGACGTGCGATGGGTATTCGCCGCGGCGACGAACCCGAAGAAATTCCATCGGAAAGCGCTGTGGTACAGCAGGAACCGGCGCTTACCGAAGCGCCCGCGCCGACGCCCCGTGGCAATTGGCGTGCCCAGGCCGCCGGCCGGTTGCTCGCACCGCTGCGCTCGGCGCTGATCGCCTCCGGTCTACTGCAGGCGGTGATCACGCTGTTGCAGCTGGCGCCGTTCGTGCTTCTGGTCGGGTTGGCGCGGCAGTTGGCGGCCGGCGCCGACGCGTCGCGGCTGCGGGAGATCGGAATTGCAGCGATCGCGCTGCTGGGCGTCGGCACCGTGCTCGGCGCCGCACTGACGCTGTGGCTGCACGTCGTCGACGCCCGGTTTGCCACCGACCTGCGGTCGCGGCTGTTGAGCAAGCTGTCGCGGTTGCCGCTGGGCTGGTTCACCGCTCGCGGGTCGGGATCGATCAAGCAGCTGGTGCAGGACGACACGCTGTCGCTGCATTATCTGGTCACCCATGCGATTCCGGACGCGGTTGCCGCGCTAGTCGCCCCGGTGGCGGTGCTGGTCTACCTGTTTGTCGTCGACTGGCGGGTGGCGCTGGTGTTGTTCGTACCTGTGCTGTTCTATCTGGTTTTGACGTCCTCCATCACGATTCAGTCCGGGCCGCGTATCCCGCAATCGCAGCGCTGGGCCGAGAAGATGAGCAGCGAGGCCGGCGCCTACCTCGAAGGCCAGCCGGTGATCCGCGTCTTCGGCGGTGCCGCCGCGTCGAGCTTCCGGCGCCGTCTCGACGAGTACGTCCGGTTCCTGGTCGACTGGCAGCGTCCGCTGGCCGGCAAGAAAACCTTGATGGACCTGGCCACCCGTCCCGCGACTTTCCTGTGGCTCATCGCCGTCACCGGCACCCTGCTGGTCGTCACAGGCCGGATGAACCCGGTGAACCTCTTGCCGTTCTTGTTGTTGGGTACCACATTCGGCGCCCGACTGCTCAATATCGCCTACGGCCTCGGCGGCATCCGCGCCGGAATGGCGGCCGCCCGGCGCCTTCAGATCACGCTCGACGAGCCGGACCTCGCCGTCCGTGAACAGCCACGGGACGCCTCCGCCGACGTCACCTCCGCGACGGTCGTGTTCGATCAGGTCAGCTTTGGCTACCGCGTGGGCGTACCGGTGATCAAGGATGTCTCACTGACGCTGCGGCCGGGTACGGTTACCGCGCTCGTCGGCCCGTCCGGATCCGGAAAGTCGACACTGGCCGCGCTGCTGGCTCGATTCCACGATGTCCAGCACGGCGCGATACGCGTTGGTGGACAAGACATCCGGTCGATGACGGCCGACGATCTCTACACCCGAGTCGGTTTCGTCTTGCAAGAAACCCAGCTCGTGCACGGTACCGTCACCGAGAACATCGCGCTGGCCGTACCGGATGCCACCGCCGCTGCGGTCCAGGCCGCCGCGCGCGAGGCACAAATCCACGATCGGATCATGCGATTGCCGGACGGCTACAACACCGTGCTGGGTGCGGGCAGTGGGCTCTCGGGTGGCGAGCGGCAACGGCTCACCATCGCCCGAGCCATCCTCGCCGACACCGCAGTGCTGATCCTCGATGAGGCCACGGCGTTTGCCGACCCGGAATCGGAATACCTTGTGCAGCAAGCGCTCAACCGGCTGACCCGTGATCGCACGGTGTTGGTGATCGCTCATCGACTGCATACCGTCACCGGAGCCGACCAGATCGTCGTACTCGACCACGGCCGGATCGCGGAGCAGGGCACCCACGACGAATTGCTCAGTGCGGGTGGACGATATCGACGGCTCTGGGAAAGCGGCTATCGCGGCCCGTTGGCTGTCACCACGGCTCAGGAGGCGACGCGATGATCCGGACCTGGTTACAGCTGGTCCCGGCCGACCGCCGCGGAAGGGTGATCGCCTACGCCGTGCTCGCGTTGGTCTCCGTGGTGGTGCGGGCGGTAGCCACCGTGCTGCTGGTCCCACTGGTGGCGGCGTTGTTCAGCGACACACCGCAACGCGCGCTGGTGTGGCTGGGCTGGCTCACCACGGCGACGGTGACCGGATGGGTGATCGACACCGCGACCGCACGGATCGGTTTCAACTTGGGCTTCGCTGTGCTCGATCACACCCAGCACGACGTGGCAGACCGGCTTCCCGACGTCCGGCTGGATTGGTTCAGCGCCGACCACACCGCGACGGCGCGACAGGCGATCGCCGCAACGGGACCCGAACTCGTCGGCCTGGTGGTCAACCTGTTGACGCCGCTGGTCACGGCAGTCCTGCTGCCGGCCGCTATCGCGCTGGCCCTATTGCCGGTCTCCTGGCAGCTCGGCGTCGCCGCGATGGGTGGCGTGCCACTGCTGTTGGGGGCGTTGTGGGCGTCGGTCCGGCTCGCGCGCCGCGCCGATGCCGCGGCCGGTGAAGCCAACACCGCGCTGACCGAGCGCATTATCGAATTCGCCCGCACGCAGCAGGCATTGCGGGCCGCGCGGCGCGTCGAGCCGGCCCGAAGCCTGGTCGGCGACGCACTAGCCAAGCAACACGGCGCGACGATGCGGCTGCTGGGCATGCAGATTCCGGGCCAGCTCTTGTTCAGCATTGCCAGCCAGCTGGCGCTCATCCTGCTTGCCGGGGCGACCACCGTGCTGACGGTGGCGGACCGGCTGAGCGTGCCTGCGGCCATCGCGCTGATCGTCGTAATCGCCCGCTATCTAGAACCTTTCACCACCATCAGCGAATTGGCGCCGGCTCTGGAGAGCACGCGCGCCACACTCGACCGCATTCGTGCCGTGCTCACTGCGCCGGTCATGGATGCCGGCACCGAGACGCTGCGTGGCCACGCGACGGCACCACGTATCGAATTCGAAGACGTCGCGTTCAGCTACGGCGGCGCAACCGCGCCGGTGCTCTTTCGCGTGAGTTTCGCGCTGCAGCCGGGAACTACGACCGCGATTGTCGGGCCGTCCGGCTCGGGCAAGAGCACCATCTTGGCGCTGATCGCCGGCTTGCACCAGCCGACCCGCGGACGTGTCCTGGTCGACGGCCTCGACGCGGCGACGCTCGATGCCGAAACTCGACGTGCCGCAAGCAGCGTGGTGTTCCAACACCCCTATCTGTTCCATGGGACGATCCGCGAGAACGTGTTCGCCGGAGACCCGGGCGCCGACGACGATCAGTTCACCCGGGCTGTGGCGTTGGCGCGGGTCGACGAGCTCACCGGCAGGCTGCCCGAGGGCGCCGAATCGATCGTCGGCGAAGCCGGTTCCGCGCTGTCGGGTGGTGAACGACAACGGGTCAGCATCGCTCGCGCCTTGCTCAAACCCGCGCCGATCCTGCTGGTTGACGAAGCGACCAGCGCGCTGGACACCGAGAACGAGGCCGCCGTTGTCGATGCGCTCACTGCCGATCCGCAATCGCGCACCCGGGTGATCGTCGCCCATCGGTTGGCCAGCATCCGCCACGCCGACCGGGTTCTTTTTCTTGACAACGGTCAGGTGGTCGAGGACGGTTCGGTCGATGAGTTGCTCAGCGCGGGAGGACGTTTCGAAGAATTCTGGCGACAGCAGCAGGATGCCGCCGAATGGCGGATCCACGCCGGCTAGATGTGGCGGTTCGGCGGTGGGGCCACGGGGTATGTTGAGACAACCAGTGATACGACACACCGAGTTGAAGTCCGAATCGAAGGGACAGCCATGACCGTCAGAATGCTCGCCACCGGGGCGGCAGCCGTCGCCGCAATTGGAGCCGCGGCCGCCGGCGTGACGTTGTTTGCCTCCGGCACCACGTCCGCCTTCGAGGTGCAGACGGTGGCCCTGGGCGTGCCGTTCGCGCAGGACCCGCCGCCGGCGCCAGATCTGCCGACTGCCGGCGACTTGTCCAGCCTCTGCACCAACCTCACCAACCCCGGCGTGTCGTACCACAGCAAGACCGGTCTGGTCGCAGGCGGCATCAGTGACGACGAGGGGCGCGACGCCGACCACAAGCTGCGAGACGCGTTCCGGGCCGGGAATTTTCCGGAGTCGTTCGACGTGACGAACATCCAGCCCGCCGGTCCCAATACGGCCAGCGCCGCCGTGGCCATCTCGGGTCCGAAGTTCCCGACGCCTGTCACGCAGAATCTCACGTTCGTCAATCAAGGTGGCTGGGCGATCTCGCCCCAGTCCGCGCAGGCGCTGGTGCAGGCAGCGACGGGCTAGGCGGTAACTGCGCGCAAGTCGATCCGCGCGATCCGTTCGGGATCGGCCAGCACGTCGATCGTGGCGATACGCCCACCGCGAACGACGAAGCCCATGACGGCGGTCGGCTCGCCCGCGACGAAGATCACCGCGCCGGCCGCGCCGTTGACAGCGGCGGACCGGACCTCGCGTTCCGGCGCCGCGTAGCCCCGGGCTAGGCCGGCGACCGCGGCGGCGCCGTGCACCGAGCGCAGTCCGACCGGGCCGGGGCCGAAGTCGCCGCGCAACGACACGTCGGGGTCCAGCACCGCGACCAGCCGGTCGAAGTCACCGGCTCGTCCGGCGGCGAAGAATGCGTCGACGACGGCGTGCTGGGCCGCCATGTCGCTGTCCGGGTGGGGCGCGGCGTCCTGGATGCGGCGCCGCGCCCGGCTGGCCAGCTTGCGGGTGGCCTCCGGTGATCGCTCGACGATCGGCGCTATCTGGTCGAACGGCACGGCGAAGACGTCGTGGAGCACGAACGCCAGCCGCTCCGGCGGCGGCAAGGTGTCCAGCACGACGAACAACGCCAACCCCACCGCGTCGGCCAGCATCGCCTGGTGCTCGGGATCGGGTTCGCCGACCGCATCGACGATCGGGTCCGGCACCCGCGCGACGAGTTCTTCGCGGGGTCGTGCGCGGCGGGTGCGCAAGGTGTTCAGGCAGATCCGGGCCACCACGGTGGTCAGCCAGGCGTCGAGGTTGGCGATCTCCGCGGCACCCTGCTGGTTGCCACCGGCCAGCCGGAGCCAGGCCTCTTGCACGGCATCCTCGGCGTCGTCGACCGAACCCAACATGCGGTAGGCCAGCGCACCCAGATGCGGCCGGGCCGCCTGAAAGCGTGCCGCCAGGTCCGCGTTGGAGGTCACCGTCGGCCGACGTCGGGCAGTGCACACACCCTGCCGTCGCTGAAACCCGACGAGCCGATGTCCAATGCGAGGTTGAAGCGGCCCCGGAGATTTCCGAGCGTGATGATGTGGGTCAGCGCGACGAGTTGAGCATTGTCGAAATGTGCTCGCAATGACTCGAATAGCTCGTCGCTCACCTCGACCGGTGTGCGGGTGATCGCCGTGGCGTATTCGAGGATGAGCTTGTCGACGTCGGAGAAGCAGGTCGCGTTCTGATAGTCGGACAACGCCAGCAATTCCTCGTCGGTAAGGCCCCAGCTGCGCGCGATCTGCGAACCGAGGTCGATGCAGTACTCACAGCTCACCGTCGTCGCCGATTTCAACTCGGCGAGCGCGCGATGGCGGGGGCTGAGGATGTCGATCTTGGATTCCGCCAGCTCCAGACGGCCGATTGCGCTGAGTAGCTTGGGAACATAGGCATACATCCGCAGCGGCTCGAGCATCGCCGCGGTTTCCCCACCGGTCATCTGCTTGAAGTGGCGCCGGGTGAAAAAGAAGGCGATCTTGGTGCCGAGTTTGGCGTCGCGATCGGACACTCCGCTGATTCGTGGCATGGGGTCCTCCTCAAAGTCTTGCGCTTTACCTATCTCGACACCGACCGGCGCAAGAACGTGACCGCGCGTCGTTCTCGCGCGGCGACCCGCTGCGCCCGGCCTCGCCGCGCTTGCGATCGCCGCTAGACCTGCGGAGCGACCGCATCCAAGTCGAGTAGCCGCGCATGCAGCACGGTGCGATTTCGCAGGGCCGCACGCACTGCGCGCTGCAACCCGTCCTCGAGGTAGACGGTGCCCTTCCACTTCACGGCGTGGGGGAAGAGATCGCCGTAGAAGGTGGAGTCCTCCGACAGCAGGCGATCCAGCGCCAGCACCGTGGTGGTGGTGACCATTTCGTCGAGTCGGATCTGGCACGGCGGGATCTGCGACCAGTCCCGGTAGGACAGGCCGTGCTCGGGGTATGGCTTGCCCTCTCGCACGCCCTTGAAGATCATCCGCAGATTGCCTCCGGCGCGTCGCAGCGCCTCGACGTGGCCATGTGGCAAGGCTAGCGGTCCCGAACCGGTTGGTGGCTGCGGGTGCTGAAAGCGATACCGGCTGCTGATCACCGTAAACTGGGCCAAGTTGGAAAGGTGGATCCGAATGGCAAGTGCCGACGACCGTCGCTTTGAGGTGCTGCGCGCGATCGTCGCCGACTTCGTCGCCACCAAGGAGCCGATCGGCTCGAAGTCGCTGGTGGAACGCCACAACCTCGGCGTCTCGTCCGCCACGGTCCGCAACGATATGGCCGTGCTGGAAGCCGAGGGTTACATCGCCCAGCCGCACACCAGCTCCGGGCGGGTGCCGACGGAAAAGGGCTACCGTGAATTCGTCGACCGGCTCGACGACGTCAAGCCGCTGTCGGTGGCTGAGCGGCGCGCCATCCAAGGTTTTCTGGAGTCCGGTGTCGACCTCGACGACGTGCTGCGACGTGCGGTGCGCTTGTTGGCGCAGCTGACCCGCCAGGTGGCCATCGTGCAGTACCCGACGTTGTCGACGTCGACCGTGCGGCACCTGGAAGTGATCGCGATGACCCCGGCCCGGTTGCTGATGGTCGTTATCACCGACTCCGGCCGGGTCGACCAGCGCATCGTCGAACTCGGTGATGTCATCGACGACCACCAGCTGTCCCAGCTGCGCGAGATGCTCGGCCAAGCGCTGGAGGGCAAAAGGCTTTCGGCGGCATCGATTGCGGTCGCGGAGCTTGCCGCGCAGCTGGACGGCCGAGGCGGGCAGTCGAAGAGCCTCAGCGATGCTGTCGGACGCTCGGCGACGGTGCTACTCGAATCCCTGGTCGAGCACACCGAGGAGCGGCTGCTGCTGGGCGGCACCGCCAACCTCACGCGCAACACCGCCGACTTCGGCGGCTCGCTGCGGTCGATCCTGGAAGCGCTTGAGGAGCAGGTTGTGGTGCTGCGGCTGTTGGCCGCGCAGCAGGAAGCCGGCAAAGTGACCGTGCGCATCGGCCATGAAACCGAGGCCGAGCAGATGGTGGGCACATCGGTGGTGTCCACTACCTACGGCACGACCGGCACCGTCTACGGCGGCATGGGTGTGCTCGGGCCCACCCGAATGGACTATCCGGGAACTATCGCTAGTGTCGCTGCGGTTGCTTTGTACATCGGCGAAGTGCTGGGTGCACGATGAACGCGCGCTCGATGCAGAATTTATGGATGGCCGCGGATGAAGCGGTCTCACAAGGCCTAAGAGCCTAGGAAAGGTCAGGCGTGGCACGCGACTATTACAGGCTGCTCGGCGTGAGCCAGAACGCGAGCGATGCGGAGATCAAACGCGCCTATCGCAAGCTGGCGCGTGAGCTGCACCCCGACATCAACCCCGACGAGGTCGCCCAGGCCAAATTCAAGGAGATCAGCGTCGCCTACGAGGTGCTGTCCGACCCGGAGAAGCGCCGCATCGTCGACATGGGCGGCGACCCGCTGGCGAACGCCGCATCGGCCGCGAACGGATTCGGTGGCTTCGGTGGTTTGGGTGACGTATTCGAGGCGTTCTTCGGTGGCGGCTCGACTTCGCGCGGCCCGACCGGACGGGTCCGTCCCGGTTCCGACTCGCTGCTGCGGATGCGGCTCGACCTCACCGAATGCGCGACCGGCGTCAGTAAACAGGTCACCGTCGACACCGCGGTGCTATGCGACCGGTGCCAAGGCCGCGGAACCAACGCCAATTCGGCGCCGGTGACCTGCGACACCTGTGGTGGTCGCGGGGAGGTGCAGACCGTACAGCGCTCCCTGCTCGGTCAGGTGATGACAGCCCGGCCATGCCCGACCTGCCGCGGCGTCGGCGAAGTCATCCTCGACCCGTGCTACCACTGCGGCGGCGACGGACGGGTGCGGGCCCGGCGGGAGATCACCGTGAAGATCCCCGCCGGCGTCGGCAACGGCATGCGGGTGCGGCTCGCAGCTCAAGGCGAGGTCGGGCCCGGGGGAGGACCGGCGGGCGACCTCTACGTCGAGGTCCACGAGCAGCCGCACGACATCTTCGTGCGGGACGGCGACGATTTGCACTGCACGATCTCGGTGCCGATGGTCGACGCGGCGCTGGGCACCACGGTGACCGTGGACGCGATCCTCGACGGTCTGACCGAGATCACCATCCCTGCGGGGACCCAGCCCGGCTCGGTGACGACCCGGCGCGGCCACGGGATGCCGCACCTGCGCTCCGGTGCCCGCGGCGACCTGCATGTGCACGTCGAAGTGGTGGTGCCGGATCGACTCGATCACCGCGACACCGAACTGCTGCGCGAGCTCAAAAGCCGTCGCGACCGGGACGTGGCCGAAGTCCGGTCGACGCATGCCGCCGCCACCGGCGGACTGTTCAGCCGGCTGCGTGAGACCTTTACCGGGCGCTAATTGCCCGGCCTGTTCTTCATCGACGCGCTGCCCGACACCGGTGAGCTGGCTGTCGTCGAGGGTGACGAAGGCTTCCACGCCTCGACCGTGCGGCGCATCCGGCGCGGCGAGGAACTCGTTCTCGGCGACGGCGCGGGGGGCCTGGCCCGCTGCGTGGTCGAACAGGCCGGCCGCGACGGGCTACAGGCCCGAGTGCTGGACCGCTGGCAGGTGCCACTTGTCGCACCCCCGGTGACCGTCGTGCAGGCGCTGCCGAAGGCCGAGCGCTCCGAGCTGGCGATCGAGTTGGCCACCGAGGCCGGCGCTGATGCGTTGGTGGCATGGCAGGCCGCGCGCTGTGTGGCCCGGTGGGACGGTGCCCGCGCCGATAAAGGCCTGCGGCGCTGGCGCGCGGTCGCGCGCGCCGCGGCGCAGCAATCCCGTCGCGCACATATCCCGTCGGTCGACGGCGTGCTGTGCACCGCGGCGCTGGTCCAGCGGATCGGCGAGGTGGTGGCGTCGGGAGGCTCGGTGCTGGCGCTACATGAATCGGCTGTCGGTCGATTGACGGATCTCAGCCTGGCGCAAGCGAAGTCGGTGATGCTGGTGGTGGGTCCCGAGGGCGGCATCGCTGCTGACGAGCTTGCCGCGATGACTGGTGCCGGTGCCGTGGCGGTCCGACTGGGCCCGCCGGTGCTGCGCACATCGACCGCGGCCGCGGTCGCCCTGGGGGCGTTGGGCGTGCTGACACCGCGATGGGACCCGGCCGACTGATGGTCGCGCAGCGGCGAATTATTGGGTCGGATAACCGGGCGGCGGTAGACTCAAGACGCTAACCCGCTGAACAAATCGCAGAAAGCAGGCATAAGAAACCACGTGACGCCCCGCGAGACCAACGCTGCTGGTTCGTCGACATCTCAGGTTCGCAGCAGCATCGACGTTCCGCCCGATCTCATCGTGGGCCTGCTCGGTTCCGCTGACGAAAACCTGCGTGCCCTCGAACGGATCCTGCCCGCAGATTTGCATGTCCGTGGCAACGCGGTGACCCTCTCTGGTGAGCCCGCCGACGTGGCGCTCGCCGAGCGGGTGATCGGCGAACTCGTCGCGATTGTGGCCGGTGGCCAGCCGTTGACGCCCGAGGTGGTGCGCCACAGTGTGGCCATGCTGATCGGCAGCGGCAACGAGTCGCCGGCCGAGGTATTGAGCCTGGACGTTTTGTCGCGTCGCGGCAAGACGATTCGGCCCAAGACGCTGAACCAGAAGCGCTATGTCGACGCCATCGACGCCCACACCATTGTGTTCGGGATCGGTCCGGCCGGGACGGGCAAGACCTACCTGGCGATGGCTAAGGCGGTAAACGCGCTACAGCGCAAACAGGTCACCCGCATCATTCTGACCCGGCCGGCGGTGGAAGCCGGTGAGCGACTTGGCTTTCTGCCCGGCACGCTGAGCGAGAAGATCGACCCGTACCTGCGTCCGCTTTACGACGCGCTGCACGACATGATGGATCCCGAGCTGATCCCGAAGTTGATGGCGTCCGGAATCATCGAGGTCGCGCCGCTGGCGTACATGCGTGGGAGAACGTTGAATGACGCGTTCATCATTCTCGACGAGGCACAGAACACCACCGCCGAACAGATGAAGATGTTCCTCACCCGACTGGGATTCGGTTCGAAAGTTGTTGTCACCGGCGATGTTACGCAGATCGACCTGCCGGGCGGCAACAGGTCGGGGCTGCGGGCCGCGGTCGACATCCTCGATGGCATCGACGACATCCACGTCGCGGAGTTGACCAGTGTCGACGTGGTCCGGCATCGGCTGGTCTCGGAGATCGTGGATGCCTATGCGAGATACGAGGAACCGGGTCTGAGCATGAACCGGGCGACGCGGCGGGCGTCGAGTGCCCGCAGCCGTCGGTGATCGCGCCGTGAGCCGCGCCGGCGACGAATCAACGCCGAGCGATGAGGTGGGGGCACCTCACGCTCGCGGGGGAGAGCGGCGCCCGTGAGCATCGAGGTCGCCAACGAATCGGGAATCGACGTCTCCGAATCCGAATTGATCAGCGTCGCACGGTTCGTTATCGCCCGGATGGACGTCAACCCGGCCGCCGAGCTGTCGATGGTGTTGCTGGACACCGCGGCGATGGCTGACCTGCACATGCGTTGGATGGATTTGCCGGGCCCGACCGACGTGATGAGCTTTCCGATGGACGAGCTCGAGCCGGGCGGCCGCCCCGACGCCCCGGAGCCGGGGCCGGCGATGCTCGGCGACATCGTGCTGTGCCCCGAATTCGCCGCCGACCAGGCCGCGGCCGCCGGTCATTCGCTGGGCCACGAGTTGGCGCTGCTGACCATCCACGGTGTGCTGCACCTGCTCGGCTACGACCACGCCGAGGCGGACGAAGAAAAAGAGATGTTCGCTCTGCAGCGCAGCCTGCTCGAAGAGTGGGTCGCCGACCAAGTCGTGACCTACCACAACGAACGTCAGACCGAGAGAGACCAGCGGTTGCTGGACAAATCAAGGTATTTCGACAATTAAGCGGAGCTTGCGCTGTGCGCTGACCTGCTAAAACGAGGTCAACCGCGTGCACTGTAGGTGGAAATATCTTTGAGTCAGCTAACTCCGCCTCGACGCCCAACAGGGCGCCTGCACCGCCGCGGCCAGCGCCAGGTCAAAGACCCCAACGGCACTGTCCTAAACCCGCCCCGACGACTCAAGATAGCGACGCGAGATCGTGCCCATTGTCAGTCAGTAGCGATGGAGCTCGATCAACCGCGCGTCACTGATCCCGAAGTGATGCGCGATCTCGTGGAGCACGACGTGTCTGACCTCGCGGCGTACACGATCGGCGTCGCCGGCAGCGAGTCGCGTGATCGGCCCGCGGAAGATGCTGATCTTGTCGGGAAGCACTCCACTGTACGTGCTGCTCCTTCGCGGCAGCGGTACACCGCGGTACAGGCCGAGCAGCGGCTGCCCGTCGGGAGGCTCGTCCTCGACGACGATCTCAACGTTGCTCATCGCCGCACGGAGATCGGCCGGCAAGGAGCTCAGCGCGTCGTCAATCGCCTCTT
>Ga0209248_10000058_pt1 | contig 34703 bp, 29 predicted proteins | sample BogFormECP04_OM1_FD_188241 | JGI IMG/M metagenome (GOLD analysis project Ga0209248, IMG submission 188241) | Bog forest soil microbial communities from Calvert Island, British Columbia, Canada - ECP04_OM1 (SPAdes) (version 2) | ecosystem: Environmental > Aquatic > Freshwater > Wetlands > Bog ... | reverse complement strand
TGTCGATTTGTAACGTCGGCGATTGTCAGCTGTTCGTGTCGAGCGTCGAGTTCAGCCGGGAGCGGCGCAACTTCAAACTGATCAACAACCCGTTCCCCGCGACCCTGCATGCGGGCTCGTGTTTGGGAGTCGTGATTCAATATCGCGCGGACTGTGAGCCGGAGTGCTGTGAGCTTGTCATCCATTGCGACGATCCTGAGGAGCCACGCAAAGTGCTGGATGTCACCGCATTCACGTGCTGCGAAAGGAAATGCCGGTGCGACAAAACGCCCTGCTGCTGTAACGGTCGGAAGAATGAACGCCGCGAGGATTGCTGCTGACCTTACATAAATGTCATGTGCCCCGGACTGGCCTATACGGGCCAATGGTGCAGCGCGAAAAGCGTTGTGCCGACTATCCAGGAGGTGGTCGGGAGATTATCCGCTGCCGCTCGCGAGGCATCGACACCGTAATGTCTGGACAGATTCACAGTATTACCGAGTCTGTGAGACCAGCTCAAGCGAGTCGTCGTTGGCGCGGAAGATCGGTTCCAGCGGAACGGCGAACCTTTCGGCCATGTCCGTCAACGCTTTCGACCACATCCGGTCGGCGGGGGAGACAGGGCCGCGCCCGGGCCGGGTGAGCAACAGCGCCACCGTGTTTCCCGGTCCCAGGTCGTCGAGCAGCGTACGCAACGCGGACATCAGGTTCCACAAGATTCGGCCTTGTGGCCGCGGGCGGACCGGCACGTGGCTCAGCTTGTTGGCAAAGCAGCGATCCGGCCCGATGAGGCCGAACCACAGCAGCCGTTCCTCAAATCCCAGCGGCCCAATCAGCGCGCGCCACCGCTGGCGCAGATCGGCGGCCGAGTAAACAGGATCGCGGGCGGTCTCAATCGGCGGAATCGGCAACAGATCGGGATGACTCATCAGCGCATCATCAGCGCTCGGCGGCGCCGCGGGTAGTCAGTTATCCACAGTCCGCAGGATGGCGAACGAATACGGCTGCAGCTCGGTCGTGGCGCCGACGCCGGGCGACGTGGAGCACAACACCACCTCGCCGGTGAACGGGACGCGCACCGCCTCGGCGCCCAGATTGCAGGCGACCACCAACCGGCCACGGCGCGTGACGATCCAGTGCCGGTCTTCGTCGTAGTCGATCGCCATGTGGTCCAGCCACGGGTCGGTCAGGTCAGCTTCACTGCGCCGCAACGCGATCAGGTCGTGATAGAGGCGGCGCAGTCGTGCGTGGTCACCGGCGTCGGCCTCAGTCCAGTCCAGTTTCGAGCGCTGGAACGTCTGCGGGTCCTGCGGGTCGGGAATCTCGTCGGCGTCCCAGCCGTGATCGGCGAACTCTTTCTTGCGTCCCTCGGCGGTGGCTCGCGCCAGCTCCGGCTCCGGATGAGAACTGAAGAATTGAAAGGGGGTCGACGCGCCCCATTCCTCGCCCATGAAAAGCATTGCGGTGTACGGAGACGCGAGCACCAGCGCGGCCTTGACCGCCAGCTGGCCATAGGTCAGGGTCTGTGACGGACGATCTCCGAGTGCACGGTTACCGACCTGGTCGTGAGTGCAGGTGTAGGCCAGCAGCCGGGTGGCCGGAATCCCTGAGCTCTCCGCTGTCTTCAATGGCCGTCCGTGCCGCCGCTTTCGAAATGACGAATAGGTGCCTGCATGGAAGAAGCCGTTGCGCAACGTCTTTGCCAGCGTAGCCAGCGAACCGAAGTCGGCGTAGTAGCCCTGGCGCTCCCCGGACACGGCGGTGTGGATGGCGTGGTGGATGTCGTCATCCCACTGCGCCGTCATCCCGTAGCCGCCGCTGCGACCGCGCGTGATCATCCGCGGGTCGTTCAGGTCGCTCTCGGCGATCAGGGACAGCGGACGGCCCAGTTCCTCGGCCAGTAGTCCGGTTTCGGCCGACAGCTCTTCCAGGATGTGGATCGCGGTGGTGTCCACCAGCGCATGAACGGCGTCCAGTCGCAGCCCGTCGGCGTGGAAAACACGCATCCAGCGCAGCGCGCAGTCGATGATGTAGCGGCGGACTTCGTCGGAGTCGGCGTCGGCGATGTTGATGCCTTCTCCCCACGGGTTACTCCCAGACGACAGGTAGGGACCGAACCGCGGCAGGTAGTTACCTGACGGGCCAAGGTGGTTGAAGACCGCGTCGATCAGCACGCCCAGGCCGCGGCGATGGCAGGCGTCGACGAGCCGGACCATCCCGTCGGGTCCGCCGTAGGGTTCGTGCACCGCGTACCACAGCACCCCGTCGTATCCCCAGCCGTACGTGCCGGAGAACGCGTTGACCGGCATCAACTCGACGAAATCGACACCGAGATCCACGAGATAGTCCAGCTTTTCGATGGCCGAGTCGAAGGTGCCCTCAAGTGTGAAGGTGCCGATGTGCAGTTCGTAGATCACCGCGCCCTGCACCGAACGGCCTGCCCAGCCCTCGTCTGTCCATGCCTGTGCCGCCGGCTCCCACAACTGCGAGGATCCGTGCACGCCGTCGGGCTGGCGGGGGGACCGGGGGTCGGGCAGCGGCTTCGGATCGTCGTCAAGCAGATACCCGTAGCGGGCGGCTGATGCGGCATCGACGGTGGCCCGCCACCAGCCGTCGCGGTCACGCATCATCGGATAGACCTCGCCGTCGACGTCCAGGCGGACCTTCTCGGGTTTGGGCGCCCACACCGCGAATTCAGCCACGACTACGCTCCAACAGCGCCACCGGCAATTCGGCGAACAAGTCGGCGGCGGGTACGGTCCCGGTGACCGCCGCGCCGGTCAGCGCGTCGGTCCACGAACCGTCCGGCAGCTCTACCACAGTGTCGCCCCACCCGGTTTGTTCGAGGTGCACCGTCCAGCGGGTGACCGCGACCAGCACGTCGTCGCCGCGCCGGAACGCCACCACGTGGCCGGCAGCGGCTCCCGCGGCGAGCACCGGGTGGTGGCCACCCCGCAGGAAGGTGTCCGGCCGGGCGCGGCGCAACTGCAAGGCCGCTGTGACGACGCGAATCTTCGCGTGCTGCAGCGACTTCAGTTCCTGCCGTCGGACGGTGTAGTTCACCGGGCGGCGGTTGTCCGGGTCGACCAGGCTGTCGTCCCACAATTCGGTGCCCTGGTAGATATCGGGTACGCCGGGCACGGTCAGCGCGAGCAGCTTTTGGCCGAGCGCATCGTTCTCGGCGTGCGGTTGAAGCCGGGCCACCAGACTGGTCAGCTCGCGGGACACCGGCCCGTCGAGCACCGCGTCTAGCCAGCCGTGCACCGCACCCTCGAAGTCGGCGTCCGGGTCGTGCCACGACGTGTGCCAGGCCGCTTCCCGCATCGCCTTCTGCCCGTACGCGTGCAACCGGTCGCGCAGTTCCCCGGTGACCTCGCCGCTGGTCGGCCAGACACCAAAGATGTTCTGCCACAGAAACAATCCTGTCGCCGGGTCGGGGGCTGGGGCTACCGTCGACCAGCGGGCGACGAATTCGGCCCACAGCGACGGTACCTGGGACAGGACGCCGATGCGGGCCCGGACATCCTCGCCCCGTTTGGTGTCGTGGGTGGACAGCGTCGTCATGGTCTGCGGCCACAGTCGGGCGCGGGTGGCCGCGCGGTAATGGAATTCCGCGGCGCCGACGCCGAACCGGTGTGGTACGCCGCCAACTTCGTTCAGCGATACCAGCCGGGCGTCGCGGTAGAACAGGCAATCCTCGACCGCCTTGGCCGTCACGGCGCCGCACAGCTGCTGCAGTCGGCTGGCAGGCTCGCCGCCGCGGGCTAATGCGGTGGCGATCAGCTGCAGCGGAACGTCCAATTCCGGTGCAGCGGACTGTGTCGCGGCCAGCGCGGCGGGCAGTATCGCGGCCAGGCCGCGGTAATCGCTGCGATAGACGTCGATGTGCGTGAGCAGCGCCGCGACCGCCGTGGGCAGTTGCGGATGGTCGGCGCCGGCCGCCGCGACGATGCTGCGCTGCAGCCTGCCCAGCTCGGCGGCCAGCGTTTCGGTGGCGGCGGCGGTCTTGAGGTCGGCCAGCATGGCCGGCAGCTGGTGGTAGTCGATGCCGGCGGATTCGACTAACGCCGTCAACGCCGGCGCGCCGTTCGGGTCGATGAAAACCCCGCCGACTTCGCGCAGTACGTCGTACCCGGTTGTGCCGGAGATAGGCAGCGTCGGCTCCAAGGCCTCGTCGACGGCGAGGATCTTCTCGATCACGATCCACGCATCGGGCCCGATGAGTTCACGCAACCGCTGCAGATAGCCCGACGGATCCGACAAGCCGTCGGGATGGTCGATGCGCACGCCGTCGACCAGTCCCTCGGCGAACCAGCGGGCCACCTCGGCGTGACTGGTGTCGAACACCGGCCGGTCTTCTTGGCGCAGCCCGGCCAGCGATGTGATCGAAAAGAATCGGCGATAACCACACCGCCCGTTCCGCCAACCGATCAGCCGGTAATGCTGGCGGTCGTGCACTTGCGCGCCGGTGCCGCCAGCGGTGCCCGGCGCGACCGGGAAGGCCAGATCGCCCAGGCGCAACAGATCGCTGTCGACGGTTAAGTCGGCGACGTCGTCGTCGGAACCCAATACCGGCAACACTATTCGGCCGTCAGCCAGGTCCCAGTCGATGTCGAAGTACGACGCATAGGCCGACGACTCGCCGTGCCGCAGCACATCCCACCACCACGGGTTCTGCTCCGGCTTGTCCACGCCGACGTGATTGGGGACGATGTCGACGACCAGGCCCATGCCGCGGGCGCGCGCCGCCGCCGACAGCCGCTCCAGGCCCTCGGAGCCGCCGAGCTCGGCCGACACCGTCGTCGGGTCGGTGACGTCATAGCCGTGCGCCGACCCGCCGACCGGGGTCAGGATCGGCGACAGATACAGGTGCGACACCCCGAGTTCGGCAAGATAGTCGAGCAGGTTCTCGGCGTCGGCGAAGGTGAACCCGAAACCGCTCGACTCACCCCGCAGCTGCAACCGGTAGGTGGACAGGACGGGAAAAGCCATGCGCTACCGGGTCTTACGGAAAACGAGCACCGCCCGTCCGGGCAGCGAGACTTCGTCGCCGTCGTGGACGACCAGCTTCACCTCGCCGGTGGGATCAGTGGTGTCCAGTTCCGCCGTCCACTCCTTGGCGTAGTCGTCATCGGGCACGATGAAATCCACCGTGTGGTCATGGGCGTTGAAGCACAACAGAAACGAGTCGTCGACCACCTGCTGGCCGCGCTCATCGGGTTCAGGTATCGCTTCGCCGTTGAGGAACACCGCGATGCACTTGTCGAACTCGGCGCCCCAGTCTTGATGTGTCATTTCCTTGCCCGCCGGTGTGAGCCAGGCGATGTCACGAACCTCATCGCCGGTCCGGATCGGCTCACCGTCGAAGAACCGCCGGCGGCGAAACACCGGGTGGCTCTTACGCAGGGCGGTGACTTTGCGGGTGAACGCCAACTGGTCGCTGTTCTTGTCGACCAGTGACCAGTCCATCCAAGACAGTTCGGAGTCCTGGCAGTAGACGTTGTTGTTGCCGTGCTGGGTACGGCCGATCTCGTCGCCGTGCGCGATCATCGGAGTGCCCTGGCTGAGCATCAGCGTCGCGATGATGTTGCGCATCTGTCGGTGGCGCAAGTCCAGGATTTCCCGATCATCGGTTGGGCCTTCGACGCCACAGTTCCAGGACCGGTTGTAGCTTTCGCCATCCTGATTGTCTTCGCCATTGGCTTCGTTGTGCTTTTCGTTGTAGGACACCAGATCGTTGAGCGTGAATCCGTCATGGGCGACGACGAAATTGATGCTGGCGCTGGGGCGCCGGCCCGTCGCCTCGTAGAGGTCCGACGACCCGGTCAGCCGGGACGCGAACTCGCCAAGGGTCGCGGGCTCACCCCGCCAGTAGTCACGCACGGTATCGCGGTATTTCCCATTCCATTCGGTCCACAAACCCGGGAAGTTGCCGACCTGGTAGCCGCCTTCGCCGACATCCCACGGCTCGGCGATCAGCTTAACCTGACTGACCACCGGATCCTGTTGCACCAGATCGAAGAACGCGCTCAGCCGATCGACGTCGTAAAACTCACGGGCCAGCGTGGACGCCAGATCGAAGCGGAAGCCGTCGACATGCATCTCGGTCACCCAATAACGCAGCGAGTCCATGATCAGCTGCAACGTGTGTGGATGGCGCGCGTTGAGGCTGTTGCCCGTGCCGGTGAAATCCTTGTAGAACCGTAGATCGTCATCGACGAGCCGGTAGTACGCGGCGTTGTCGATGCCGCGGAAGTTGATCGTCGGGCCGAGCTGGTTGCCTTCGGCGGTGTGGTTGTACACCACGTCGAGGATGACCTCGATACCTTGCTCATGAAATGTCCGGACCATGAATTTGAACTCATTCACCGCAGCGCCGGCCTGCCGGGTCGCGGCGTACTGGTTGTGTGGGGCGAAGAACCCGAAGGTGTTGTAGCCCCAGTAATTCCGCAGCCCCAAGTCCAGCAGCCGGCTGTCGTGCAGGAACTGGTGCACCGGCATCAGTTCGATCGCGGTGACATTCAGCGATTTGAGGTGATCGATGATCGCCGGGTGAGCCAGCCCGGCGTAAGTCCCACGGAGTGCTTCGGGAATGGCGGGATGGGTCTGGGTCATCCCTTTGACATGCGCCTCGTAGATAACTGTCTCGTGATACGGCGTGCGCGGCGCACGGTCGGTCGCCCAGTCGAAAAACGGATTGATTACCACGCTGGTCATGGTGTGTCCGAGCGAATCGACCTGCGGGGGAGTACCGGTCTCGGCCGGATCGTGAAGAGCGGCGGCCATGTCGTAGGAGTACAGCGCCTGGCCGAAGGTGAACTCGCCGTCGAACGACTTCCCGTACGGGTCGAGCAACAGCTTGCTGGGGTCGCATCGGTGACCGGTCGACGGGTCGAACGGCCCGTGCACGCGAAACCCATAGCGCTGGCCCGGGCTGATGGTGGGCAGATACGCGTGCCACACGTATCCGTCGACCTCATCAAGGGCGATCCGAGACTCGCTACCACCCTCGTCGATCAGACATAACTCGACTTTTTCGGCGATCTCGGAGAACAGCGCGAAGTTGGTGCCGCCGCCGTCGAAGGTGGCGCCCAGCGGATAGCTACTTCCGGGCCATGTGGTCGCCAGCGTTGGCGGGCTTCCGGCGGCGCCGTTGGTCGGGTCTGCGGGCGGCATCCTTCGACCTTATCGGCGGCCGTATCTGGTCGCTCTGCTGCCTCTCGGGGCCCGGGCTACCACCAGCCGGTGGCCGCCCCGACTTGCCGACCCAGCTCATTGGTCATCGTGCGCATGTAGGTGGCCGACAGGTGATGAGTGTCGTGGTACACCAACACATTTCCCTCGATGGCGGGGCAGATGTCGGGGCGGCAGACGGCATCGCTCATGTCCAGCGGTTTGAGCTGCGGGAACTGCTCGACCCAATCGAGGGTGGGGTTGCGGTCAGCCAGCACGTCGGAGCGCTTGATGCCGCACGAGATTGCGTCGCCACCTTTGGCCAGGCAGTCCGACGGGTTGAACGGTTGACCGTCTTTGACCAGCCACGGGGTGTCACGCATCGCGAGGATCGGAATGTTGTTGTCGGAGAACGTTTGCCAGATCCCAACATAGGTTCCCGGCATCACGTCTCCGGGCTTGATGTTCCACGGCCGGGTGGACGTGGTGAACACGTAGTCCGGGTGGTCAGCCACCACCTTGGCCATGGCCTTGGGCGCCCAGTCGCGGCACTCCGGGTATGGCGCGTTGTTGCCCATCACCAACGGCATCTGTTCGGTGGACAGCGGGCAGCCCATCTTGAGGTATGTGGTCACCTTGAAGTGGTACCTGCGGCCGAGGATGTCCAGCGCGGTCAGCCAATGCTCGGCATGCGAACCGCCGGCAAGCGCGATGGTGCGGGTGGCCTTCTTGTCGCCGTACGTGCATGCGATCACCGACGTGTTGGCAAAGTCGCCGATGCAGCCGTCGCGGGTGGACGGCGGATAGTCCGTCTGTGCTTCCAGCACGGTGGGCCGTGTCCGGAGCTTGGGCACGCGCACGTGTTTGACCAGGGCGCGGGCGCCGGGATAGTCGTGGGAATTGAGCCCGGTCAGCTCCTTGCCGCTGGCACGTTCCACGTTGACATGCTCGACCCAGGTAAACGCCGTGGCAGTGAGCGTCACGCCCAGCATCGCCACCGTGGATCCGAGCACCATGGTGGGACGGCGCAGCCGGGCCCGCCACGGGATGACCCGAACGGACTCGGATCCGGCGGCCCCGCGGTGTCGCAGCGGCTCTTCGACGAAACGGTTGGTCAGATAGGCCAGCACACCGGAGAACAGCAGCACCGCCGTGCCCTCGATGAAGTTGGCATGCCGGTGACCGGTGTACGCGAGCCAGAAGATCAGCAGCGGCCAGTGCCAGAGGTACAGGGCGTAGGCCATCGCGCCCAGCTTGACCAACGGCTCGGCCGCCAGTAGCCGGTTGGGCAGCGGCAGCTTGTCACCCGTGCTCGGATGGGCGTATCGGTTGGCGCCGGCGAGGATGAACAGCACCGCTGCCCCGACGGGTACCAATGCCCACGGTCCGGGGAACTCCTTGACGCCGTCGATGAGCGCGCCGCAGGACAGCACCGCGGCCAGGGCGACGGTGGCCGTCACCGTGCGCAGCCACATCGGCCAGCGGATGTAGGGGACCAGCGCCCCGACGAGCGCGCCCAGCAGCAATTCCCAGGCCCGCGCGAAGCTGTTGTAGTAGGCGGTCGCCTGGTTGGCTTGGTGGGCAAAGATCGCGTAGACGAACGACGCCACCGCAAGCGCGCTGAGCAGCAGGACGAACGTCGTCCGCAGCCGGTTGCCGAGACGGCGCCGGAACAGAAACGCGAACCCGAAAATCAGCGCCAAAAACGCGATGTAGAACTGCCCCTGCACCGACATCGACCAGATGTGCTGCAGCGGACTGACCGCCTCGCCGGCCCGTAGATAATCGGCCACCGTGCTGGCCAGCTCCCAGTTCTGGTAGTAACCGAGGCTGGCCAGGCTCTGGTCGGCGAAGGTCTCCCAGCGGGTCTCCGGCTGAACCAGGACGGTCAGCAGTGCGCACCCGGCCAGCACCACCACGAGAGCCGGTAGCAACCTGCGGACCAGACGAATCACTTCGGGCACCGGCGACAATGACCCGGTTCGACCTCCAGCCGGATTCAGCGCCGCGCGAAGCAATTTCCCGCCGAAGAAGAAGCCCGACAGCGCCAAGAACACGTCCACCCCACCGGAAACCCGGCCGAACCACACGTGGAACATCGCGACCAGCGCGATGGCAATGCCGCGTAGCCCGTCGAGGTCGTGGCGGTAGAACCCTGCTTTCCGGTTTCCCATGGCGGACTGGGCGGATTCCGCGATGGTGGCGTCGGCCGGACGGGTCGGGGAGACGGTCAACATGATTGACAGACAATCTACCCAACCGGCCGACCGCCGACAGTGCGCTAACGGCGCGCCGGCGCCGTCCCGGTCAGGACTCGATGATTCGGGTCAAGTAGGGAACCATCCCGTTGGTGCGCGCCGCCGAGACCGTCACGCCGGGTTCGGTGGCCTCGATCATCTGGCCGCTGCCGAGGTACATCGCGACGCTTTGCGTGCCGCCGGGGCCGTAGCAGAGCAGGTCGCCGGGGCGCGCCTGTGACGGCGCAACTTTGCGGCCGACGTTGCACTGCTCGCCCGAGGTCCGCGGCATCTTGAGCCCGGCGCCGGCATAGGCGTACTGGATCAGACCTGACGCGTCGAACCCGACGATGTTGGCTTTCAGTCCGGTCCCGCGGGTCGGGCCTGCGGCATTGCCGCCGCCGTAGAGAAACGGCACACCGCGCTGCGCGAGCGCGCGCTGAATCACGTAGGTGGTCGACTGCTGGTAGCCCACCAGGCTCGGACCCTGCACTGACTGTCCCGGCAGGGTCGAACCCTGCAGTGACGGTCCCGGCAGGGTCGGCCCCTGCGGGTCAGCGGTCGCGGAAGTCGGGTTCAGCATCGGTAGCGTCAGCAACAGGGCCAGGCTGATCGGGACTGCGTAGCTGCGTCTCATGGGGATCACCTCTCTGTGGCGTCAGCGCGGTGACCTCGCGCATCTGCCGTCATTCCTGCCGGTTCACCACTGAGACTCATGCGCTGGCCCGCCCCGTTGGGAGCCGCACGTCGCCACCTGCCCCGGTGCCGCCGTGGACCCTCGGTGAACCGCTGAATTCACAACAGTCACTACGGACACTTTGGCAACAAATGGCCGCGATGGCCATACCGCAGGCGCTTCACGAGGGATTTTTTGTCGTACCGTGACCGAACGGTGACCGCTTGTCGCCCGCCGCCTCAATCCTCAGCCGGCGGTTGTGATTTCGGTCTCATCGCTCAGTGCCAATATTGGCTGCAATAGCCGGTCAATGCGTGGCCCACCACCGAGCTCAAGACGACGATCGCGATCGCCAGGAGTGGCCAGAAGTACAGGTACCAACCCTTCAGCAGGGACACCACCGGGCCGACCACGGCCGCCGCGATCGCCGCACCGATACCACCCCACGCCAGCGGGTAGATGTAGAAGTCGACGCCGTAGGGCACCGGTGGGCAATCGTCACCCGTGCAGACGTCCTTCACGAAGCCGAAGAGCCGCGATCCCCAGTCCGTCGCGGTGGCCGCGAGCAAGAGCGCCGCCAGCAGCGCGATGGCGCAGGTGACGTCCCAGGGCACGAGTCTTAGCCGCAGTACCGGTGGCGGGGAGTCGCGTTTGGACGGGTCGTCGAACTGTCGCGGCGCAGCCATGGTGGCTCAATGCTGCCGGATGGTCGGCGTTTCTGCGACCGAAGCCTTCGGCCCGCGCGCCGACCAAAGGCTTATACCCTCGTTCTCTATGACTTCTGCGGCCGCAGGGACGTCTGGGCTCACCCCCGAGCAGATCAGCGCGATCGACGCGGCGCATCTCTGGCATCCCTATAGCACGATCGGCGCCGAGGCAGTGCCCCCAGTGGTCGCGGTCGGTGCCCGTGGCGCCCGGCTGACGCTGATTCACGACGGTGGGCCCGTCGAGGTACTCGACGCAATGAGCTCCTGGTGGACCGCCATTCACGGGCACGGTCACCCGGTCCTCGACGCGGCGATGGCCGCGCAGCTGGCGACGATGAACCACGTCATGTTCGGCGGACTGACCCACGAGCCTGCCGCGCGATTGGCGCAGCTGTTGGTCGACATCACGCCAACGGGGCTGGAAACGGTGTTCTTCAGCGACTCCGGATCGGTGTCGGTGGAGGTCGCGGTGAAGATGGCACTGCAGTACTGGCGCAGCCGCGGCCGAACCGACAAACACCGGTTGATGACCTGGCGCGGCGGCTATCACGGCGACACGTTCACCCCGATGAGCATCTGCGATCCCGACGGCGGCATGCACTCGCTGTGGACCGACATCCTGGCCCGGCAGGTGTTCGCGCCGCAGGTTCCGCGCGACTACGACGCCGCCTACGTGGCGGCGTTCGAGGCGCAGCTGGCCGGCCACGCCGACGAACTGGCGGCCGTCATCGTCGAGCCGGTGGTACAGGGCGCAGGGGGGATGCGCTTCCACGATCCCCGCTACCTGGCCGACCTGCGGGAGATCTGCCGGCGGCACGACGTGTTGCTCGTGTTCGATGAGATCGCCACCGGGTTCGGCCGGACCGGCGAGCTGTTCGCCGCCGACCACGCCGGCGTCAGCCCCGACATCATGTGCGTCGGCAAGGCACTCACCGGCGGATACCTCAGCCTGGCCGCGACGCTGTGCACCACCGACGTCGCGCACACCATCAGCTCCGGCGAGGCCGGCGCGCTGATGCACGGGCCCACCTTCATGGCCAACCCGCTGGCCTGCGCCGTGTCGGCGGCCAGCGTGGAGTTGCTGCTCAGCCAAGACTGGCGGTCGTCGGTTGCGCAGATCAGCGCCGGGCTGGCGGCAGGTCTGGAACCTGCGCGGGCGTGGGCGTCGGTGACCGACGTGCGGGTGTGTGGGGCCATCGGCGTCATCGAGTGCGACCGCCCGGTCGACCTGGCGATTGCCACCCCGGCGGCCATCGAACATGGGGTGTGGCTACGGCCGTTCCGCAACCTGGTCTACGCGATGCCGCCGTTCATCTGTACACCGGACGAGATCGCGCAGGTCACCTCGGCGATGGTCGAGGTGGCACGAGTCGTAGGCTGAAACCGCAGTTCAGAGCCGTTTTGCCAGCCGGCTAATCGGAACGGCGCGATCACTACTTGGCCAGGGTGAATTGGTTGACGTCGATGTAGCCGACCCGAAACATCTTGGCGCAGCCAGTCAGGTATTTGATGTAGCGCTCGTAGACCTCTTCGGACTGGGTCTTGATGGCCTCGCTTTTATGCGTCTCCAGCGCCGCTGCCCACAGGTCGAGGGTCCTGGCGTAGTGCGGCTGCAGCGACTGGCGGCCGGTCAGGGTGAAATCCGCCTTCGCCGAGTGCACCTCCACCATCTCGATCGTCGGCAGCCGGCCCCCGGGGAAGATTTCGGTCATGATGAACTTGCCAAAGCGGGCCAGCCACAACGTAATCGGCAAGCCGTGGTCGATCATCTGCTGTTTCGTCAAGCCGGTGATGGTGTGCAGCAGCATCACGCCGTCAGCCGGTAGCACGGAATGGGCCATCTTGAAGAAGTCGTCCCAGCGATCGTGGCCGAAGTGCTCGAAGGCGCCGATAGACACGATGCGGTCGACGGGCTCGTCGAACTGCTCCCAGCCGTTGAGCAACACCCGCGTGCTGCACGGGCTGTCCATCTCGTCGAACGACTTCTGCACGTGGGCGGCCTGGTTCTTGGACAACGTCAGGCCGACGACGTTGACGTCGTACTTCTCGACGGCCCGACGCATGGTGCCACCCCACCCGCAGCCGACGTCAAGCAACGTCATGCCCGGCTGCAGGCCCAGCTTGCCCAGCGCCAGGTCGATCTTCGCGAGCTGGGCCTCTTCCAGCGTCATGTCGTCGCGCTCGAAGTAGGCGCAGCTGTAGGTCTGGGTCGGGTCCAGGAACAGGCGGAAGAAGTCGTCGGATAGGTCATAGTGCGCCTGTACATCGGTGAAGTGCGGCGTCAGCTTATTGGCCACAACGGCTTTGCCTGAACGTTCATCATTGAATTCGATTCCTTTGCTACACACAGCCTTGCCGCCGTCCTCCCTGTTAAACGCAAGTAATTCGGAGTGACGCCGGCCACGGATGGGTCCGAGAATGGCCCCAATCAGAACCGTCCTTATCTCCTCGGATCCCGACCCACACAATCAACTCCCCATTGAGCGCGTATCTGGCACGCCTTCAGTTCAACGCGTCGAAAATCGCCCCTTACCTGCAAAAATTCTGGTACGCGATACCGGGATTGAACTAGCTCAAGCGATTTGCTTTGGTCCCTTGCCGAACGTCAAGTTCATTGGGTCGTGACCCCCTGAATTGGGGGTAGCGGAGATCGCGCAGGTCACCTCCGCGGTGGTCGAGGTGGCACGAGTCGTAGGCTCTCGTAGGCTCTAGTGCGATGACGCAGATCGATACTTCACCGCTGGCTTGGCTGGAGGCGGTGGAACAGCAGCGCCGGCAGGCCGGGCTGCGACGCGCGCTACGTCCGCGTCCGGCAGTGGCCACCGAACTCGACCTGGCGTCCAACGACTATTTGGGTCTGTCGCAGCACGCGCAAGTCATCGAAGGCGGAGTGGACGCGCTGCGCACCTGGGGTGCCGGCGCCACCGGTTCGCGGCTGGTCACCGGTAACACCCTGCTGCACGAGGAATTCGAATCCGCGCTCGCCGAATTCGTCGGCGCTGCAGCCGGTTTGGTATTCTCCTCCGGCTATGCCGCCAACCTTGGGGCGGTCGTCGGGTTGTCCGGCCCTGGCTCGCTGCTGGTGTCGGACGCCTACTCACACGCCTCGCTGGTCGACGGGTGCCGGCTTTCGCGCGCCCGGGTGGTGGTGACCCCGCATCGCGATGTCGACGCCGTGGACGCGGCGCTGGCGTCGCGCGACGAGGAGCGTGCTGTCGTCATCAGCGAGTCGGTGTTTTCCACCGACGGCGCGTTGGCTCCGGTGCGACGGCTGCACGAGGTATGCCGCCGTCATCGGGCGCTGCTGATTGTCGACGAGGCCCACGGTCTGGGTGTGCGTGGCGCCGGTGGGCGCGGGCTGCTGCACGAGCTGGGGCTTGCCGGAGCGCCCGACGTGGTGATGACCACGACACTGTCCAAAGCGCTCGGCAGCCAGGGCGGCGCGGTGCTGGCGTCGGCGGCCGTGCGTGATCACCTGATCGACGCGGCTCGACCGTTCATCTTCGACACCGGTCTGGCGCCGGCGGCGGTGGGCGCGGCGCTGGCCGCGCTGCGCGTGTTGAGCGCGGAGCCGTGGCGCCCCGAGGCGGTACTGCGGCACGCGGCCGCGCTGGCGCAGATCTGTGACGTAGCCGACGTGCCGCAGTCGGCGGTGGTGTCGGTGATCCTCGGCGAGCCGGAGGTGGCGCTGGCCGCGGCCACGGCCTGCCTGGATGCCGGGGTTCGGGTGGGCTGCTTCCGGCCACCGACTGTGCCGGCCGGTACGTCGCGGTTGCGGCTCACCGCGCGCGCCTCGCTGGATGCCGACGACCTCGAGTTGGCCCGGACCGTGCTGACCGACGTGCTTCACGCGGCACGGCGTTGACGGTCCTGATCGTCACCGGCACCGGAACCGGGGTTGGCAAGACCGTCGCGACTGCGGCCCTGACGTCGGCCGCGCGGCAGGCGGGGGTCGACGTCGCGGTGTGCAAACCGGTGCAAACCGGCACCGCCGCCGGTGACGACGACCTCGCTGAGGTGACCCGGTTATCGGGGCTGACCAAGGTGGTCGGGCTGGCACGGTACCCACAGCCGTTGGCGCCGTTGGCCGCTGCCGAGCAGGCCGGGACGTCGCTGCCCACCCGCAAGAACGTGCTGAAACTCATCCGCGCAATCGACCGCCCGGGACAGCTGACGCTGGTCGAGGGTGCCGGAGGCCTGCTGGTCGAACTCGCCGAGGAAGGCGTGACGTTGCGGGATCTCGCGACCGACCTGGGCGCCGCGGTGCTGGTGGTGGCCACCGCCGAGCTCGGCACTCTTAATCACACCGCGCTGACAGTGGAATCGCTTGTATCACAAGGAATTTCCTGCGCCGGGCTGGTGATCGGCACCTGGCCGGTGCAGCCGGGTGTGGTGGAGACCTCCAACCGCTCTGCCCTGGCACGCCTGGCGCCGCTGCGCGCCGCGCTGCCCGCCGGTGCGGGATGGATGGACGCGGGCGAGTTCGCCGCGATGAGCGCGCACGCCTTCGACCGAAAATGGGTCACCGCACTGGTCGCCTGATGGTTCATTCGATCGAGCTGCTCTTCGACCGCGACACCGAGGCGGCGATCCGTCACATCTGGGACGACCTGGCCAGCGCGGGCATTCCGAGCCAGGCGCCGGCCAGTCGTCCGCACGTGACGCTGGCGGTGGCCGAGCGGATCGCGCCTGACGTCGACGCACTGCTGAGGCCGGTGGCGCAGCGACTGCCCTTGGCGTGCGCCGTCGGGGCGTCGCTGCTGTTCGGCAGATCCAACGCTGTGCTGGCCCGCCTCATCGTGCCGACCAGTGAGCTGCTGGAGTTACACGCCGAGGTGCACCGAATCTGCGGCCCGTATCTGGCGCCCGGGCCGATGCCGAACAGCCTGCCCGGTCAGTGGACGGCGCATGTCACGCTGGCCCGCCGAGTTGGGGGAGCTCAACTCGGCCGAGCCTTGCGTATCGCGGGTCGACCGTCAGAGATTCACGGCGCCCTGGCCGGTTTGCGCCGCTGGGACGGCAGCAAACGCGTCGACTCCCTGATCAGCTGACCTACTTACCGCTGCTGCCTGGACTGGCGCCAGTGCCCGCGGTGTAGGACGCCTTGCCGGTACCGGCCAACCCGCCGCCGGACACGATCAGGTATTCGTCACGGATGGGACGGTCGGCGAACCAGTCTTCGAGGATCTCGCGCGTTCCTGCGGCATAGCGGGCCTGGGCCGACAGCGTGGTTCCCGAGGTGTGCGGTGTCATCGCGTTGTGCGGCATGCTGCGCCACGGGTGGTCGGCTGGCGGTGGTTGCGGGTACCACACATCCCCGGCGTACCCGGCCAGCTGACCGCTCTTCAGCGCCGCCACGACCGCGTCGCGCACGCAGATCTCCGCGCGAGCGGTGTTGACGATGTAGGAGCCGTGCCGCATGGACGCCAACAGCTTCTCGTCGAACAGGTGATAGGTCTGTGGGTGCAGCGGAGCGTGGATGGAAACCACGTCGACCGCGCGCACCAGCGACGCGGCGTCGGGATGGTAGGTGACACCCAGTTCGTGTTCGACCTCCTCGGGCAGTCGGCGCGTGTCCGCGTAGTGCAGCCGGACGTCGAAGGGTGCCAGCCGGCGCAGCACCGCTTGGCCGATGCGGCCGGCGGCGATCACACCGACGTCCATGCCCTCCAGGTCGTAGGCGTGTTCGACGCAATCGGCGATATTCCAGCCTCCGTCGGTGACCCATTTGTGGGAGGGGACAAAATTGCGAACCAGCGTCAAGATCTGCATGACAGCGTGCTCGGCCACGCTGATGCTGTTGCAGTAGGTGACCTCGGCGACCGTGATCCCGCGGGCAATCGCGGCGTCGAGATCGACGTGGTCCGAACCGATCCCGGCAGTGAGGGCCAGCTTCAGATTGGGAGCTTTGGCGATCCGCTCGGCGGTCAAATACGCCGGCCAAAACGGTTGGGAGATCACAATATCGGCGTCGGGCAGTTCACGCTCGAACTCCGAGTCCGGGCCGTCCTTGTCCGACGTCACGACTAGCTGGTGGTGGCCTTCTTCGAGGAATTTGCGCAAGCCCAGTGCACCGGACACGCATCCCAGCAGCTCGCCGGGAGTGAAATCGATTTTCGACGGGGTCGGCAAGGTCTGGCCACCCGGGTACCCGTGTATCACCGGAATGCTGTCGCGGGCATACACCGGCGGATAACCAGTGACCGGATCCGGGTACAACACGAGCAGTACTTTGGCCATGACATTCTCCTCTTTTGTTGACGCGCCGACTACCTGATGGGATCCAACCTAGACTTCACTGCCTCAATCACCAAGACGCAGTACGAACCGAAAATCATTGCAGCCCAGTAGATCACTGTGCGTCCCAGCTTCGGTGGTTCAGCCGGCAACCAAATCGCGGCGCTGGGTGAACTTGATGTCGAGACTGCGCAAATAGGTTTGCAGCCCGGCGTCCTGGATAGGGATCAGGTGCGCAGGGGTATCGGTCTCGTTGTAGTGGGCGTGCCACATGCCTGGCGGAGTCGTGAAGGCGCCGCCGGCCTGCCAGTCCACCCGGATCGGGTCGACGATCTCGCCGCGCTCGTCGAGGCGGGTGCCCAGCAGGGTGTAGCAGCCACTGGGTGGCGCATCGAGAATCAGATCCAAGGCGACCGACTGGTGCCGGTGTGGGCGCTGCTCCTGGCCGGCGGGCAGCACACCGAACATGGCCCACAGCACGTGGGTGATGGTCAGCGTCTGCTCCTGGTCGGCGTTCGCCAGCAGGACGCTGACCCGGCTCTTGTCATTGGCGCCGGGGCGAGCGGCGATGTCCTCGAGTTTTGCGACGGCGTCGGCGCGGCGAAACTTTGTTGGCCGGAACCGGGGCTGTGTCGCGTCGGCGCCGAGGTAGCGCAGCAGCGGTTCGTCGTGCACCCAGTACATGGCCGCCTCGGCGTTGGCGTAGAACACCGAGTGGAATCCGGCTGGCAGCGTCAAGAAGTCACCTTTTTCCCACTTGACCAGATGGCCGTTGATGGCCGCGAAGCCCCGCCCGTACAGCACGTAGTACAGCTGGCTGGTGGCGTTCGGGCTGGTGTCGATCTGCTCACCGGCGCGGATACTCAGGAAGTTCGCCAACAGCGCCGGGCTGGTCGCCGTGCCGGCCATGACGCCCAGCTCCTTGGACAAATCCAGCGGCACCACACCGGTCGGCTGGTCCAGGTAGATCTCTGGCCCGAACTGAACGATCGGCACTTGCGGCGCGTGCCCCGAGCCAATCGGGTTGGCGGCCTTGGAGTACTCGAACAAGCGGGCGTCATCGGCCCACTCTTCAAACCGACCCTCGAACCCGTACTCGGCGACGTTGGTCATCGGCGCTGGAACTGTCGGGTCCAAGTTGACTGCCGCTTCTTGTTTCGCGAGGGACATCGCGGGCCTCCTTTTAGTGCTCCGTAACGCTTGCACGCCGATAGTATCTATCTTGTATCTCAGTTGTCAACCGCTGCCGATTACCCCTCGACAGAGGCCCGGACGCGATGTCGTCTCTAGTCGGGGATGTAGTCGAACTTGTCCGGGTTGGGACCGGTGCGGCCCGATTCGCCACGATCCAATCCGGTGACTGCGTCCATTTCGTCGGTGCCGAGGCCGAAGTCGAAGATGTCGAAATTCGACTGCATCCGCTTGCGGTGCACCGACTTCGGGAACACGATGTCGCCGCGCTGGATGTGCCAGCGCAGCACCACCTGCGCAGGAGTTTTACCGTGCGCATCGGCGATGCCGGTTATGGCGGGGTCGTCGAGCACCTTGCCTTGCGCGATTGGTGACCAGGCCTCCGTCGCAATCCGGTGCTTGTGGTCGTAGGAGCGCACCTGCTCGTTGCCGAAGTACGGGTGTACCTCGATCTGATTGACCGCGGGCACGGTCTGCGATCCGTCGGCGAGCCGGTCGAGATGCGCGACCTGGAAGTTGGACACGCCAATGCTGCGTGCCCGGCCGTCCTTGGCGAACTCCTCGAGCACGTTCCAGGTCGAGACGAAGTCACCGTCATACAGCGTCGGCAGCGGCCAATGGATCAAGAACAGGTCAACGTAATCAGAGCCCAGCGCGCTCAATGTGGCGTCGAACGCGCGTCGCGCATCGTCCGGCCGGTGATACCCGTTGTTGAGCTTGCTGGTAACGAAGACCGCACCGCGGTCCAGGCCGGCATCGCGGATTCCTTGACCGACTTCCTTTTCGTTGCCGTACATCTCGGCGGTGTCGATGTGCCGGTACCCGACCTCGAGCGCCGAACGCACCGCCGCGGCCGTCTGATCCGGTTTGATCTGGAATACGCCGAAACCCAATTGTGGGATGGTGTTGCCGTCGTTGAGCGTGATCGATGGGACAGAACTCATCAGTGTGACCTCCTGGCGATCCCGGTGGTTGCGATCGTGGTTGTGGCTGCCCGTCACCGCGCCAGAACAAACTCGGCCTGGGAAGTGACTTCGCGTCGATTGTTCACCGAAGTCGCCACGTTGGCCGAGTCGTCCAGCCCGGCGAGGTGGCGCCACGAGCTGATCGCCTGCCGGGCCAGCTCCGGCGTGCGGCTGGCTGCGGCGTCCGCGGCGGCCCGGGCATGCGCGCGCATGGCGAATGCGGTCGCGGCGTCCAGCGTCGACTGATAGTGGCGCACGTTGACGAGTGCGGTCGACTCGTATGCGGCCCGGACGGCGAATGCGCCGGCGGCCTTTGACGTGGCGCCCATCGCGTCGGCGGCCGCGCGTGCGGCACGGTCGGCGGCGTCCCAGGCGGCAATCGCAGGCATGTCGCCGCGCGCAGCCCGGCGGTGCAGCTCGGCGATGTCGAGGATCGCCTTCACCTCGGTGATTCTGGCGTACTGCACAACGCCCCAGACGGGGTTGGTCAGCAGTTCGGCCAGCCAGGCGTGGACAACGGCGTCGGCGACACCGGCCGTTCCGACGGTCTGCCAGGCGAGTTCGATCGCCAGCACGCTGCGTTCCGGCGACAGGTAGCCACTGGATCCGGCCAGTAGGTCGTTGCAGGCCTGGACGACGACCGCCAGAGGCCGGGCCGAGCAGGTAGGGAAGTCCGTGATGAACTCATCTCCGTTGGTGTAGGAGATGACGTTCATCGCGCACCCCTTACCTGATCCCGGTTGATGGGATCCTCTGGCCAACCTGAGCGGGCGGGTGATGCGGTCGAGATCCATGCGAGTTTCTGCGGTGTACATGGCGGGCCTCCCTCTTTGCGCACCTCTTAGATATTTGCTAGATATGACTGTAGTTTATCTTGTATCTAAGCTGCTGGACCTGCGAGATCGGTCACAGCTGCGCCTACCGAGTAGTGGCGACACGCTGGTGTACGGTGATGTACACATGTGGGATACGGCTTAGCTGCAGGGGAGGGGCGCTGATGGCGACCAAGGCAAATGGTGGTGGCCGGGTTGCTGCCAAGGACCGCGCGCATGACTACGTGAAGCGCCAGGTGCTGACCGGAGCCTTTCCGGGCGGGGAACTGATCAGCGAGGGCGAGGTCGCGGGTGCCCTGGGGATGTCGCGGACTCCGGTGCGCGAAGCATTCCTGCGGTTGGAGGCCGAAGGGCTACTCCGGCTGTACCCGCAGCGCGGTGCGCTCGTGGTGCCGGTTTCCTCGGGGGAGTCCCGCGCGGTCATCGAGGCCAGGCTTGTTCTCGAACAGTTCGCCGCACGCAAGGTCATCGGACGTGGCGCGGCAGTGCGCGCATCGGTATTCGAACGGCTATCGGCGGAACTGCAACGGCAGCGCGACGCGGCCGCTAAAGCTGACTGGGAAGAATTCTCAGACGCCGACCGCGCCTTTCATGACGTCACCCTTCAAGCGTCAGGAAACGCGATCGTGGCCGGCTTCTACTCATCACTGCGCGACCGTCAGATGCGGATGAACCGTGAATTGGTGATGCACGAGGAACGGATCACGACGATCCTGGAAGAGCATCGCCTCTTCGCCGAAGCGGTGCGCGACGGAGATCTCGAACGCACCGAGGAGGTTTTGCGGACGCACCTCGTGAGCACGATGCGCACGCTTGGTCTTGCCGTCCAGCATCCGGCCCAAAGCGGCGACGGGGGCGGGTGACGAAAGAGTTCGCGCGTCGTCACACCTGACGCCATGATGGCTGGCTCGGGTCGACCAGCTGCACGTCGACGGGACCAAGGCCGAAGATCGCAATAACCGCCGGGTCGGGCTGGCCGGCTGGTACGCCGTCGTAGTGCGGGGTTCGCGCGGTGCGCTTAACGTAGCCACCCGGTCCGACCGGAACCGCATCTTGCGGTTGGAAATCATTGCCGCTGTTGACAAACCAGGTACCGAATACCACCACCTGAATCCGGTCAGTCGCATAGGTGTGCGGCGCGCTGAACCAACCCGGATTCCATTTCATCAATACGAGGTACGGCCCCGGTTTGTTGAAATCTCCGTACAGCTTGGCCATTTCGCCGCTGTGCTGCGGCAAGTTGCCCCATGGCTCGAAAGTGGTGTCCTGGTACGGCTGGACGAACGTTTCGCTTGGATCCGGGCCGGCTTCAGGTGCCGGCGCCAACTTGATGTTGTCGAGTTTGGCCGTCTTGTCACCGGCGGCCATCGCCGCCATCAAGAGCGGTGCCGCGGCCAGTATTGATCGCCGGTCTAACTCCATACTGCACCTCACCGTCGCTCTAATGCGCCGCGGGCGCGAGCCGCACGACAGCATCATTGGATGTTAGTGCTCTCACCCGACTGGCGAGCGGTCGGCTGCGCCGCTATCCGACGTCGCGAAACAGACGAAGTTGAGTTCCGCAAGGTTGGCTGCGACGGCGACGAGAGGCTGCGCGGCTTCGACAGCCATGCTCTCCCCGGTCGCCTCGGCGCGCAATGATCGAACAAATTCCTCGGTGATGGGGTGTTCCGTTGCATCACGCCGCCTGGTCACTTGATCGCCGAGCGAGTCCGCGTAGGTCTCCAACAAGGCGCGGGTGGCCGGGTATACGCCCGGCGGCGGCAACTTCTTGATATCGGCGATCATGTCTCCCGCGGACCGTACCAAGGTCGTCCTATTGGCCGCCCTGACCACCGGGGTCCGCAGGTTGGCCCCGCTGCCGGTTTCCGAAAGGTATTGGCGGACAGCGTCGTCGACCGTCCGGCTGACCACCATCGCATCGCGGCTGAGTGCATGCAGATCTGCTTCGTCTGAACGATCACGGGTGACACGCCGCACGGCCGCGCGCAGATAGGGCACATTGACGTCGAGTGCGGCACTGATCACGGCCGACATCGCGGCTATCGCGCCCCTTGGCCACAGCAGCAGCGATACAACCATGCCCACCCCGGCGCCCATTACGACGTCTTCGATGCGCAGCAGACCGATCCGCCAACCGGTCGGGACCATCAGGTCGAGGATGATCAACGTTGTCAACGTGGTCACTGCCTGAGCAACAGCGAAAGAGAAGAGCCGCGGCAGGTAGGCCGATCCGAACACCGCGATTGGCAGCAGCGACCACAGCGCCGGCGGTGCGATGGTGAAAGCGGCTATGAGCACCGCGGCGACGGTGACGCCGACGGCGGCGCCCGTCACCGCTTGAACCATTTTGGTTCTCGTGACGAGCGCGCTACTGGCGAGCACCGCCATCGTTCCCAGGACGACCCAGAAGCCGTGCAACATCGGGAAGAGATGGCTGACGGCGACGGCCAGCGCCAACCCCACGCCGGTGCGCAGACCGTTGCGTGCCACGACGGAGTGGATGCGCAGAAACCCGGCCGGGACGGCGGTGATGGTGACAGTCTCGGGCAAGATCCGGTCGCCGAAACCGGTGGGCGGCAATCGCAAGCCCAAGGCCCGCGCCCACACCGGTCGCGCGTCGGCCGCCGCTGCCCCGGCGATGAGGCTGCCGGCCAGACGAATGGTTGTCGCGATCACCCGACAGGTCAGCAATCGGCGGCCAATTGCGATTGCTGCTGCGTCGTCCGGCGCACTGAGGACCAGCCTGACGTCGTGGCGATAGCGACCTCTTGCCAGCGACTGCAATCGCGGCAATGCCTGGTCGAGGGCCGCCCGCTTCGCGGCTCGGTCGGTCAGGTGTGAGGCGTCGAGCACTCGTGCGCAGTAGCGCATCACGTCGACGGCCGGCTGCCGTACTGGGCCCAACGCGGTCCCGGTGTCGTCGTCGACGCGTTCGCTAACCAAGCCGAGGTGGTCGACGACACGCATGAGAGCCCGGCTGCCTGCGGTCAGGCCTACCGGGCGGGAGCTGGCGGCCAAGAAGGTGGCGCGCAGCCTGTCCATCGCGGTGGATACCTCAACCGTCGACCCGATGCCCTCGATCCGGTCGGCCAATGCGGCGCACACCTGCGCCGCATTGCGGCGCAGCGCGTCGTGATGCCGTGGGGGGAGCAGGAACAACGACGCCGGCGCACACAGCGCGAGGGCGATCAGCCAACCCAGCAGCCGCTCGCCCGCCGGCCCGGCCGGTGTGCATACCGGCCAGACGAAGCACAACAATGTCGTGCGTTGACCGGCCGACATCGTCTCGCTGAGCGCGCCCGCCAGGGTCACCGCCACACCCAGGATCAATGTGAGCATCACCGCCAGCCAGGCCACCCGCGTAACCAAGGTGCCCAGGACAATCAGGATGCTTCCGTTGAGGCCCAGGCCGAGGTAGGCCACCGCACGGTTCTGGCGGTTACCGGGGAAATCAGTAACCACCATCAGCCAGTAGGCGCCAAGCGCCGCAAACAGTGGGGTAGCCGTGCCGCCGACTAGAACGCGACCCAACCCGGCCGCGAGCGGCACCACGATCGCCGCACGGATGGCCCGTCGCAACCCGTCGCGGTCCGGGTCCTTGGTGTGCAACCGCTCCAACGCCCGCCGGACCGGCCAGATCGCCATGAGTGGATGGTAGAGCCGTTGTCGCGATGCGACTCCGCGAGCGCTCGCGTTGACGACGCCGCGAATGAGCGAAACAATCCTTACTGCTTTGGGGCATACCACCAGCATTTTGCGGGGAGACCCACCGTGGCCTTTGATCCAGCTGAGTCTGCAGCGAGCGTCCTGCGCGGTTGGGCGCGCGCGATGCTCACGCATCGCCATGGCAGCGAGGTCTATCAGACCTCGACGATGGGAGCGTTGCTCGATGGCGTGTACGACGGCGACGTCACTATCCGGGAGCTGTTGCGGCACGGTGACTTTGGCCTGGGCACCTTCAATGGCCTCGACGGCGAAATGCTGGTGGTCGATGGGGTCTGCTATCAATTGCGCGGCGACGGCAGTGCAAGCGTCGCCGATCCGGAGCAACGCACCCCGTTCGCCGTTGTCACCTGGTTCGCTGCCGACCGCGCATTCGACGTGTCCGCGCCGGTCGACCGCGTCGAGCTCAAAGCGCGCATCGACGAGTCGCTGCCGAGCGCCAATCTGATCGTTGCTGTTCGTGTCACCGGTGATTTCAGCGCGATTCGTACCCGCACAGTGACCGAGCAGCATCGCCCGTACCGACCATTCACCGAGGCCACCGAAGACCAGCAGGAGCTGACCTTCACCGACGTGACCGGCACGCTGGCCGGATTCCGGATGCCCGACTACGAGCAAGGAATTTCAGTGGCCGGCTACCATTCCCATTTCGTCGACGCCGAGCATCACCACGGCGGCCACGCCCTCGATTACCAGTTAGCCCGCGGCAGAGTCGAGATTTGTCTCCGCTCCGATCTGCACTTGAGTCTGCCGCGCACCCCGGAATTCCTTGCCGCCGAACTGAACAAGGCCGACCTCGACACCCAGATCCGCCGCACCGAGGGAGAATGACGTGAGCGAAAGCGACGTGCGAGCCGCCCAACGCGTGCTCGAGACGCTCTCCGCATACGGCATCCAATACATCTTCGGTGTGCCAGGGGCCAAGATCGACCCCGTCTACGACGCGCTGGCCGACGTCGGCCCTCAACTGGTGGTTTGCCGCCACGAGCAGAACGCGGCGTTCATGGCCGCCGCCGTCGGCCGGCTCACCGGAACGCCCGGCGTGGCGCTGGTGACGTCGGGACCGGGCACCACCAACTTGGCCACCGGCCTGATCACGGCGACCACCGAGCAGGACCCGATGGTCGCCATCTGCGGGGCCGTCAACCGCGCAGACCGGCTCAAGCGCACCCACCAATCGATGGACGCCGTTGCGGCGCTCACGCCCTTCACGAAATACACCGGAGAGGTCAACGACCCCGATAACGTGCCGGAAGCGGTCGCCAACGCCATCCGCGCCGCGCTCGCCCCACCCCGTGGCGCCGCTGCGGTGGTGCTCCCCGCTGACGTGTCGGCGGCTGCCACGTCGGCGGCGATCGTGGAGCCGTCGCCGGTGCCGCCGCTGGGCGCGGCACCGGCAGACCGAATTTCACAGGCCGTGAACATGATTCGGGCAGCACAGCGCCCGGTCCTGTTTGTCGGTGTTCGCACCGGCGATCCGGAGCCGTGTGCGGCGCTGCGTCAGTTGCTCGCGGTCGCCGACCTACCGGTAGTGGAGACATTCCAGGCCGCCGGTGTGGTGTCGCGAGAACTCGAGGATCACTTCGTCGGGCGCGTGGGGCTGTTCCGCAATCAGCCCGGCGACATTTTGATCAGCCACGCAGACGTCTTGGTGACGGTCGGGTTCGACCCGGTCGAATACGATCCGCGGTTTTGGAATTCGTATCCGACCCGGACGCTGATCCACATCGACGAGATTCCAGCTGACATCGACAACCACTACCAGCCGACGCTCGAACTACGCGGCGACATCGCCGCGACGCTGACCGCGATGATCCAGCCCCTGTCAGGGTTGCGGCTGAACGACGTCGTTAGCGCCGGCGTCGCGGAACAACGTGCCGCGCTGCGCAAGATCGACGCGGAGGCACACAACCGCCCGCAGACCGATGTCGGTGTCAACCCGGCGGCGCTCGTTCTCAAGATCCGCGACCTGATCGACGACGACGCCACCATCGCCTGCGACATTGGATCGCACTACATCTACATGGCCAGACACTTTCGCGTCTACCAACCTCGGCGGTTGCTGTTCTCCGACGGCCAACAGACTCTCGGTGTCGCGTTGCCGTGGGCTATGGCCGCCGCGATGGTCCGTCCCGGCACACAGGTGGTGTCGGTGTCCGGTGACGGTGGATTCCTCTTCAGCGCACAGGAATTGGAAACCGCGACTCGGTTAGGGCTCAGTTTCACTCACGTGATCATGCGCGACAACACCTACAATATGGTCGCGTTTCAGGAGCAGCTCAAGTATGGGCGCACCTCAGGAGTACAACTCGGCGACTATGACATCGTGCACTACGCCGCAGCATTCGGCGCCAAAGGTATCCGGGTCAGCGGCATCATCGAGTTCGAGTCCGCGTTCAAAAAGTCTCTGAACGAACCCGGAGTCACCATCATCGACGTGCACGTCGACTACACGCGCAACACCGAACTCTTCGCCGAACTGCACGACGACGTCGTGGAATAACGGCTACGCGCTGAACAGTAAGTACAGGCCGGTAAAGGTGTAGCCGACCATGACCATCATCATGGTCAGCTGGCCGGTGAGTTGATGGCCGGAGGGCAGCAGACGCAGCGCTTTGTCATGGGCCGCAATCACCGCCACGATGTGTCCGGTGACCACGCATGACACCTTGATGACGGCCAGCACCGTCGGGTGCATCGACAGCACATAGGCGACGTGCAAATGCGCCAGCCCGAGCAGGTTCCATCCCCGGCCCAACGGGTCGGCGAGGGCGAACACGGCCTGTTGGCCGCGCTCCACGAGATAGGACAGGTAGTGGGCGAAGATGTAGCCCACCACGATGGGAATCAGCGAGTGCGCCATCTGGCCCGGCAATGCGCGGCGCTGCTCTCGGTCGATCCCGCCGGTGGCGCGGGCGGCCAGCGAAAAGGTCGTCGCCACCACCGCAGCGAAGACCAGCAACCCGATGGTGCGCAGTGCCGACAACGAAACCGCCACCGGCACAACATGAATAGCCTTCGCCAACCCGTCGGCGAAGTTGCGCCAGGTCACCGATGACGAGAAGCTGTCGAACGCAGTCGAGCCGAGCAGTACCGCCAAAAGTGCGACCACGCCCGGGCGAATCGGTAGCGACAGCAGGTGATCGAATGGGTTGCCGATCGCGATACGACGAGTCTCCGGGTTGCGCCGGAACGGCGAGAGTCGCGAGACCACCATGCTGTACACGCCGAATGGGTCGACCCGAGCGAACCAGCGTTGCCCGCATAGCCAAGCCCCGCCCAGCAGCACTACGACGTAGATCAGCAGCCACGATTTGACCCACGGCAGCGACGCCGGGTTCGGGCTGGCCAGTTCCATCCAGACAAACGCGAAAAGGCCCACCGCGGCCGGGCGATACCCCCAGCCTTCGGGATAAGACAGCCGAGCCCGGGAAAGGCTTTGCGGTGTAATGCGCTGCAGCAGTACATACACCGTGCGCACGGGCGAGATCACTCGCCACACCGGTCCGAAAAGCAATGAAACGGCCATCAGCCCGACCCACAGCAGCACATAGAACACACCAAGAAGGGCGTTCGCCTGCGTCTGTGGTCCCCACAGCCCGGCCAACACCACCCAGACGGCGAACAGCAAAGCGGCGGTGGCCGCGACCCCGCGGGTCAGCCTCGAATCCACCAGCGCGGTCATTGCTGACGGCAACGGGTGGCCCGGTTTGAGCGGATCAAATCGCGGCCGGCGCCAGGCGAACGCCACCAAGGCGAAGGTAAACGTCAACGCCCACGCCGCCCCGATCACCGAATACGCATAGGGGACTGGGAGATCGCTCGATCCGCCAAGACCGTGCGCCAGGACCACAGGGTCGGTCACGGACGGACTTGGATTGTCGCGATCGTGCGGTCCAGGTGATGCAACTCGACATCGACGTTGCCCGGAACGTCGACGGTGAACTGAAAGGTCTGGTTCGGCGCGGCGGCGATCTCGAATTTGTGATCAGGCACCGAGTGGACGTGCAATTCGTCTGCGGCGTCGCTGGTGATGTGGAACGTGATCGGTTGGCCCACCTTGGCCTGCAGCGTCGCATTGGCGGGGTTGACCTGCCGGTTGGCAATGGTGACGTTGACCGTGAGGTTGCCCGGCGCAGGGGAGTTCGCCGTGTTGCTGCATCCGACCAGGCCGATCAGCAGCGCTGAGACCGCAGCGGCGATGAGCGCGTGGCGAATTCGCGTCAAGACGCTCACGCGGCCCGAGGCGGCGAGTGTTCCACCGCCTCTTCGCCCGGCTGGTTCGGGGCGCTCTCAGAATTGTTGATCCGGCCGGCGCCCCACGTCAGCGCGGTGATCACGCTCAGCGTGAAGAACAGCACCACGATGCCGCCGGCCGTGAATAGCCACGCCGGGACGTTCGGGTCGCGTTCGCGCTGCAGAATCGACACCTCGAACGCGAATGGCCGGGTGCCATTGGTGAGCACCGGAATCTCGGGCACCGGAATCGCATCGTCAGCCGGTGCCCAGATCGGCACCGCCGCCAACGTCCTGTCGTCGTGGACGCGCAGCAGCGTCTTCCAGTCGCCCCACACCGGGATCGGTTCGGTGGACACATAGTGGCCGGGGCCGACCTTCTGCAGCCGGTCGATCACCAGGCCGCGGTGGTTGGCCATCTTGCCCTGCCAGGCCAGAATCGTCACCCAGTCCGGATGAGGCCCGACCAGGTCAGGCGGGTTGATCTGCACGTCGGCCGACACCATCCGTTGTCCGGGTTGGCTGGGCAGGTCACTGAGTTTGATGCTGGCGCTGTCCTGCTTGGGCACGTGGATGTGCAGACCGTTCGCCACGGTGCCGCCGATCACCAGCACCGTCAACGCCACTGCGGTGATGGCGAACGCCCTGCCCGGCAGACGCTGGCTGGTCAGCACCATCCCGAACATCGCCGCGCATATACCCGCCAGTATCGCAACCGGCACGGCCGTGGGCAGCGCCTCGCGCCACAGGGTGATCGGCCAGGGGTAGTGGTAGACCTTGCCGATCCACAGCGACTCCAGCCACAGCCCGGCCGTGCCGATGCCCAACCCGGCGACCGCGCCAAACAGGATGGGCCGCCGGAAGAGTGGGGTAAGCGCTAGCAACTCGACGACCAGGGCCGGACCTAGATACAGCGGGAACCAGTTGATCGCGGCGCCCAGGATCGGCCCGACGAGGAAAGCGACCGCGCCGCGCAGCGCGATAGCGAACAGCGCGGCGATAATCGCCGCGCCTCTACCCAGGGTGATGCGCGCGACGATGGTGCCGATCGCGGCGGCAGCGGCGATCAGCATCGGCTGGAACACCAGCCTGAATTGCGGCACGCCGAAATCGAATTCGATCTGGTACACCGACATGCCGATCAGCAGTCCGCCGCAGGACAGGTAGCGCACGAATCGGACAAAGGGGCGGTCTTTTCGCTCCAATGCGCCATCGGCGGGCGCGCTTGCCTGCAGGTATCGCTCGCCCTCGTACTCCAGCATGAGCACCGCGAAGAGGGAGAAGTTGGCGCCGCCGATCATCATCAGATGGGTGGGGCCCCACAGCGTCACATCCTGGCCGAAGATGCGATGCCAGACGTCGTCGAGCGGGAAACCGATCATCGCGTAAAGACCGCAGGCCGCCATCAGCAACCCGCCCACCGGCGCGTACCAGTTGCGGGTGATGCGCAGCGCAGCCGGCCCCGGTTTGTCGAACGGCAGTACGACCGCCAACATGCCGCCCACGAAGATGCCGAACAGGCCGATGATGATGAAGTAATGCGCTGGATTGGCCAGCGGTCCGGGGTCGCGGCCGTTGCCGATGTGCCAACTGACGTCCCAGATGAACCCGAACAGGGCGCAGATGATCGAGGTCGTGAACACCAAGACGGGCAGCGCGACCCACGATGGGCGGTCGAACTTTTGTCCCAGCCATTCCGCGCCGCTCGTCAACCAGGTGATGCGGCGCGTTCGATGCGCCCAGCCGACATACAGCATCACCGCGCTGATGATCATCGCCGCGATTGAAAGACCGATTACCTGGTTGAGTCCGGCACCCCGTGCCGGCGGTTCGGCGGCTATGAAAGTGAGGACCACGTCATCTTCTCCCAACGCGACAGTGCCCGGAATTTGCTAGACGAGATGGAACTGACCTCACAGTAGGTTACCGATGCGTCGGGAGTTCAAACGTTGAATTGATCCCGCGGCGAGGACGTCAGGTTCGTTTGTCGTCGCTTCGCTCGTCGTCGTCGTCGACCAATGTGAGGCGCCGCTTCTCCGCATCGCTTCGCTCGTCGTCGTCGCCGCGGCGCCGGTCGCGGACGGCGATGTACAACACAACCCCGACCACGATCACGGCGGGCAAGAACGCCGGTCCTGCCAGCAGGATCCAGTGGTGCGCCACGTACTCGACGTGCGGATCAGTCAATTGCGTTCACATCCCGGGGCTTTACTTCTCGCACCCTTGGCGTACCCCGCGGCGGCCGCTGCAACCACATCACGTTTGTGCAGGTGCACATCGCTAGCCTAGCCTTGGCACCGTTCAATGCAGGCTGCGATGAGCCCGGGGCGTTCTCGTCCCGTGTTCCGATACGACACGGACTTGGTTCAAAGAAATAAGGAGTAGCTGGTGACTCAGGCGGCGACTCGGCCCACTCCCGGCACCGACAGCACCGGCATCCTGACCGTGGCTCGGCAACAGGTGCTCGAGGGCGGTCAGGGACTGAGCCACGAGCAGGTGCTGCAGGTGCTGCAACTGCCCGACGAGCGGCTCGAGGAACTCTTGGCCCTGGCCCACGAGGTGCGGATGGCCTCTTGCGGCCCCGAGGTCGAGGTCGAGGGCATCATCAGCCTGAAAACCGGCGGCTGCCCCGAGGATTGTCACTTCTGCTCACAGTCGGGGCTGTTCGCCTCGCCCGTGCGCAGCGCCTGGCTCGACATCCCCAGCCTGGTGGAGGCGGCCAAGCAGACCGCCAAGACCGGTGCCACCGAGTTCTGCATTGTCGCCGCGGTACGCGGACCCGACGAGCGGTTGCTGGCCCAAGTGGCCGCGGGCATCGAGGCTATCCGCGACGCCGTCGACATCCAGATCGCCTGCTCGCTGGGCATGCTGACCGCCGAGCAGGTCGAGCGCCTGTCGGCGATGGGTGTGCACCGCTACAACCACAACCTGGAGACCGCCCGCTCGTTCTTCCCCAACGTCGTGACGACCCACAGCTGGGAAGAGCGCTGGCAGACGCTGTCGATGGTGCGCGAGGCCGGCATGGAGGTGTGCTGCGGCGGCATTCTCGGCATGGGCGAGACGATCGAGCAGCGCGCCGAGTTCGCCGCCAACCTGGCCGAGCTGGACCCCGATGAGGTGCCGCTGAATTTCCTCAACCCGCGTCCCGGCACGCCGTTCGGCGACCTCGAGGTGCTGCCGGCCAGCGAAGCGCTGAAAGCGGTGGCCGCCTTCCGGCTGGCATTGCCGCGCACCATGCTGCGTTTCGCCGGTGGTCGCGAGATCACGCTCGGCGACCTGGGCGCCAAGCAAGGCATCTTGGGCGGTATCAACGCCGTGATCGTCGGCAACTACCTGACGACGCTGGGCCGTCCCGCCGAGGCCGATCTCGAGCTGCTCGACGACCTGCAGATGCCGATCAAAGCGCTCAACGCGAGCCTGTAGAACGCCATTGATGGTCCGTGACGATCTGCCCGCGCCGGTGGGCGCGGGCATCTACAACGTCTACACCGGGGATGCCGCCGGCGGCACCGTTCCGACGGCGGCCCAGCTCGGCCTTGAGCCGCCCCGGTTCTGCGCCGAGTGCGGCCGCCGGATGGTCGTGCAGGTCCGTCCCGACGGCTGGTGGGCCAAGTGCTCGCGGCACGGGCTGGTGGATTCGACCGACCTGGACGCGCGCCGATGACCGGGCTGGTAAGTCCGCAGCCCTCCGTGCCGCCACGGACCTCGCGCCGGCGAGCGATCGTGGTGATCGCGGCGGGGCTGTTGATCGCGGGGGCGGCCATCGGTGGGCTATGGGCATGGATTGCCCCGCCGATCCACGGCGTGATGGCGTTGACCCACGAGGGTGACCGGGTGCACGACTATCTGGGCGATGAATCCGAGCTCTTCTTCGTCGCGCCGTTCCTGATGCTCGGCCTGCTGAACGTCGTCGCCGCCGTGGCGGCTGTGCTGGCCTGGCAGTGGCGCGCGCACCGCGGGCCGGCGATGGTGACCGGGCTTTGCGCGGGCGTGGTCATCGCTGCGGGCGCCGCCGTCAGCGTTGGCGCGCTATTGGTGCATCTGCGTTATGGCGCAGTGGATCTCGCGGCGGTACCGGTCAGCCACGGCCATCCGGTGTACTACTTCACCGAGGCGCCGCCGGTGTTCCTCGGTCGGACTGGGTGGCAGATCGCTTGCACGCTGCTGCTACCCGCGAGCACCGCCGCGCTGGTCTACGCGGTACCCGTCGCGGCAACCGCGCGCGACGATCTTGGCGGTTATCCGGCCGTCGACGCCGTTTATCCGCAGCCCGCGGGCGCGTCGACGTCCGCGCCGTCATAGCGGGCGGCGGCGCACCGGCTTTCCGGTGATCACCTTGGCCGCGATCACGGCCAGCCGCGCCATCCCGACGTAGGTTGCCGGGTTGAACATCGTCGGCCATTTCGTCCTGACCAGATGATCGGTCACCGGTCGGCCGGCAAACCGGTCTTGCAGCCAGCGCAGCGTCATCGGCGCAGACAGCGGGTGCAGCAGCAGGTGCTCGTTGAATGCATCGCGGTGGTAGGTGACGTCGGCTCCACCGGTCGAGTAGGTATTGGCCAATTCGTCGATGTCCTCGACGTCGATCAGGTAGTCGTGTACGGCCTGCACGATCAAAACCGGGGGTGTGGGGACCGTGGCGCCCAGCTTGATGCTGTCGAAGACGTGCTGAACCTCCGGCATCGTAAGGATTTCCTCGAGCGGCCGGTCGAGGTAGACGCCGACGTCCTTCTTCACCATCCGCAGCACCGCGCCCACCGTGGTCATCCCCTCCAACCGCTGCAGCAGGGCGCGCCCCTCGTCGTTGGCGTGCTCCTGGATCACCCGGTCCAGGTCGGGGTAGATGTGGGCCAGCGCCGCGATCACCATCGCGGGCAGACCCGACAGGAAGGTGCCGTTGAGCCGACGGAACGTGTGGCCGAGGTCGCCGACCGGTGACCCGAGTACGGCGCCGACGATGTCGAGTTCGGGCGCGTAGTCGGCGCAAAGTTCAGCGGCCCACGCGGTGGCCAGTCCGCCGCCGGAATATCCCCATAGTGCCACTGGGGTCGAGCCCCCCGGCGCCGACGGCGACAGTCCGAGGCGTTCGGCGCTCAGTGCGGCCCGTACTCCGTCGAGAATGAAATAGCCGGGTTCGTATGGCGCGCCCCACATGCCGGTGCGGCCTTCGTGGTCGGGTATCGAGACCGCCCAGCCTTCCGCGAGGGCGGCGGTGATGAGCAGCAACTCCAGTTGCGCCAGCGCGCCGACCGCCCACGCGTTTCGCCGCAACGCATACGACGGAAAGCAGCGGGATGTCACCGCGTCGATCGCGCACTGATACGACAACACCGGGCAGGGGTGTTCGGGAGTGACGTCCGCGGGGACGATCACCGTGGTCGCCGTCGCCTCCGGGTTGCCGTTCATATCCGTCGTCCGGTACAGCAGCTGAGTGGCCATGGCCCGCTGCGGTATCAGGCCCAGAAATGCCAGCTCGACGTCGCGCGAACGCAGCACCGTGCCAGGCATGGCGTGCTGATAACCAGGCGGGGGCTGGTAGAACGGGTCGTTCGACGGGAGCAGCGGGTGGGTCTTGGGCCGCAACTCTTCATGGGGTGCGCGACCGATCCAGTCCGCGCCGGTGGTGCTCGCAAGGCTGCCAATGTCCATCCGGGCATTGTTCCTTAAGAGGGCATTAAGAATCCAGTCGCCCCGCCGGGAGGTCGCAAGGCGGCGAACTCGTCGGTGACCCGCAACTGCGAGTCGGTGAAGCGGTACAGCGCTGCCGGGCGGCCGCCGCTGCGCCCGGATTGCGCGACGGTGCCGGTCGTAGTGATCACGCCGCGACGGGCCAGCACGCGCTGCAAGTTCGTGCTATCGACCTGATGCCCCAGCGCGGCGCTGTAAATGTCACGCAGCGTCGAGAGCGCGAATTCGGTTGGTGCCAAGGCGAATCCGATGTTCGTGTAGGACATCTTCGCCACCAGCCGGGTGCGGGCGTGCTCGACCATCGGGCCGTGGTCGAACGCCATCGTCGGCAGCGCGGTGACCGGGTGCCAGCGGGTGTCGGGCGGCAATTCCGGGGTGGCGGGGGAGGGCACCAGGCCCAGGAACGTCGACGCGATCGTGCGGGTGCCGGGCACTCGCTCGGGGTCGGAGAACACCGCGAGTTGCTCCAAATGAGCGACCTCCCGCAGGTCAACCTTCTCTGCCAGTTGACGGCGCACCGACGTCGTCATGTCCTCGTCGTGGCGCAGCTGACCACCCGGCAACGACCACGCACCTTGCTGCGGGTCGCGCGCGCGCTGCCAGAGCAGGACGTCGAGCTGGGGCTTCTGGGCCTTCGGCCCAGGCCCGAGGCCGCGAACCTGGAACACGACGGCGAGCACTTCGTGAGCAGTGCTACCATGTGGCATGTTTTCGATTATAAGTCGAAAACCCGGTCGGGGGCGAAGGGATCGGCCATGACGGTTCTGAATCGCACGGATCCGGTGGCGGAAGACCTGGCCGCGGCAATCACCAGCTCGCCCACCGGATACGCGGGCGTCGAGGGCGACGAGCGATGGGCGACCGAAATCCGGCGGCTGGCCGAGCTGCGCAACGCCACGATTCTGGCGCACAACTACCAGCTACCCGCCATCCAGGATGTCGCCGATCACGTCGGCGACTCGCTGGCGCTGTCCCGGATCGCCGCCGAGGCGCCCGAGGAAACCATCGTGTTCTGCGGCGTGCACTTCATGGCCGAGACCGCGAAAATCCTCAGC
>Ga0209248_10000053_pt1 | contig 35696 bp, 35 predicted proteins | sample BogFormECP04_OM1_FD_188241 | JGI IMG/M metagenome (GOLD analysis project Ga0209248, IMG submission 188241) | Bog forest soil microbial communities from Calvert Island, British Columbia, Canada - ECP04_OM1 (SPAdes) (version 2) | ecosystem: Environmental > Aquatic > Freshwater > Wetlands > Bog ... | reverse complement strand
CTCTTCGAGCGGCACTATCCATCGACCACGCCGGAGTCGGCCGCCCTGCTGGATCGGATCTGCACGTCGTGGCGGACCGAGAACCAGGCTGCGGCGGCGTCATTGGCGGCGATCGGTGAGTTGTTCGGCTTCCGCTTGGCGCGCTGTTCGGACACCGAGGACTGGGCGATCGACACCGAGGAGGCGGTCGCCGCGGAAGTAGCCGCGGCGCTGCGGATCAGCCAGGGGTTGGCCGCAAGCCGGCTGCGTTATGCCCGGGCCATGCGCGAGCGGCTACCGGCGGTGGCCGATGTCTTTAAGGCGGGCGATATCGATTCCCGGACCTTTCAGACAATCGTGTTTCGCGCCGATCTGATCACCGACCGCGACGTGCTGGCGGTAGTGGATGCTCAGCTGGCCGCACAGCTGCCGCGATGGCCATCCATGACCCAGGGCAGGCTCGCCGCCGAGATCGACAAGATTGTCGGCAAAGCTGACGCCGATGCGGTGCGGCGACGCAAGGAGCGCCACACCGAGCGGGAGGTCTGGTTCGCCGACCTTGACGGGGGCATCGCGCACATCGAGGGCAGCCTGCTGAGCCCGGACGCGCACGCGCTGGACAAGCGGCTGACGGCGCTGGCGGCCACCGTGTGCGAGCATGATCCCCGCAACCGTGAGCAGCGCCGCGCCGACGCCCTGGGCGCGCTGGCCGCCGGCGCGGATCGGCTGGCCTGCCGCTGCGGACGGCCCGACTGTGCCGCCGGAAAGCGGCCTGCGGCCACGCCGGTGGTGATCCATGTGATCGCCGAGCCCGCCACGATCACCGGCCGCGGCGCGACACCCGCATCCGAAGTGGGCGCCGACGGGCTGATTCCAGCCGAGCTCGTTGCCGAACTGGCCGCCTCTGCCAAGCAGGTGCCGCTGGTTCACCGGGCCAACGCCGACCCCGAACCCGGCTACGCGCCCTCGAAAGCGTTGGCGGATTTTGTGCGCTGCCGGGATTTGACCTGTCGCTGGCCCGGATGCGACCGGCCCGCGGCAGACTGCGACCTCGACCACACCATCCCCTACGCCCGCGGCGGGCCCACACACGCCTCGAACTTGAAGTGCTATTGCCGCACTCACCACTTGGTGAAGACGTTCAGGGGATGGCGTGATCGCCAATTGCCCGACGGCACGGTGATCTTGCAATCGCCGTCCGGGCAGGCCTATGTCACCACGCCGGGAAGCGCGCTGCTGTTCCCGAGCCTGTGCCGGTCAACCGGCGACCTGCCGGCGCCGCAAGCCGACCCGCGGCGGCTCGAGTGCACCGACCGCGCGGCGATGATGCCCAAACGCCGCCGCGCTCGCGCCCAAAACCGCGCTCAGCGCATTGCTACCGAACGCCGACAAAACCACCAGGCCCGTGCGACCCGCCGGGCTCATCGCCCGAGCTACTTCGGACCGGCTCCTCCCGACACCGACGATCCGCCGCCGTTTTAGGTCGGGGTCATGCCGTTCAGCCGGCAACCACCACGATGACGCCGGGCGGTTGGTCGGCGACGTCAGGCGTCCGCGGTTGGACGGGCGCTTTCAATAGCTGGCCCACGGCGTCGGCGGTTTCTTTTTCGCCGGGCGCGTTGCCGAAATACACCGTGGTGGCCGACACGTTGGGCAACGACAGGTTGCCGACGTCGGTCACGTTGTAACCGCCCTCCTTCAGCTGGTCGGCGGTCCGTCCGGCAATACCCTGCTGACTCGAAATGTTGTAGACCCGTACATCGGCTTTTGCCGCAGGTTTCGCCGAAGTTTTCGGCGCCATTGTGCTCGTCGTCACAGTTGGTCCGGACGAGTCGTCGTCAGAGTTGGCGCCCGATCCCATGGCCTGGAAGCCGACCAGCAAGAAAATGACACCGAGAAACAGCAGCACCATCACCATGGCCCGCAGGGGTAGCCCGGTCGAGTCGGGAACGCGCTCATTCATTGACGTCACTGTATCGAGGAGTGCGCCAAAACCCACACCGACGCTCAGCGGGCGGGTGATACCTCAGGTGACTTCGAAACCCAGCCGTCGTGCCGCCCGCGCCTTCTGCCGACTGGCACGCAGCCGTCGCAGCCGTTTGACCAGCATCGGGTCGGCTGCCAATGCTTCGGGCCGGTCGACCAAAGCATTCAGCACCTGGTAGTAGCGCGTGGCCGACATGGCAAACAACTCTTTGATGGCTTCTTCTTTGGCGCCGGCGTATTTCCACCATTGGCGCTCGAACGCCAAAATGTCGTGTTCTCGGCGGGTTAGCCCATCGGCGAGTTCAGAGTCGTCCCCCGATCGATTAGCCCGCGCCATAGCGCTGTCCATATCGCTTCCTCGACCCTTTCGGCGAATTCTCGAATGCTCGCTGCTCCGGCGAATATTCAACCACGCTGACAACTGTTGAGCCGGAACCCAACCCCGCGCGTCGGCTGACTAGGTGAGATTGCCTGTCTCGGCGCTCGGCCGCAACCGGAGCGAAAAGTTGGCAAGCATGCTCGGGGCTTAAGCTTGCCGGTCATGGCAGTCGCACCCATTCGCATCGTGGGGGATCCCGTCCTGCACACCCCGACCAAGCCGGTACCGGTCGGCGCGGACGGGTCGCTGCCGACCGAATTGGCCGATCTGATTGCCACGCTTTACGAGACGATGGACGCCGCCTACGGGGTTGGGCTGGCCGCCAACCAGATCGGCGTCGACTTGCGAGTCTTCGTCTACGACTGCGCCGATGAGCGCGGACAATCAGACCGGCGTCGCGGGGTGATCGTCAATCCGGTGTTGGAAACTTCGGAAATTCCCGAGACCATGCCCGACCCCGACAACGATGACGAGGGTTGCCTATCGGTGCCCGGTGAGTCGTTTCCGACCGGGCGGGCCAAGTGGGCCCGGGCCACCGGACTCGACGCCGACGGCAGCCCGATCACGATCGAGGGCGAGGGGTTGTTCGCCCGAATGCTTCAGCACGAGATCGGACACCTGGATGGATTCCTATTTCTGGACCGCTTGGTCGGACGACACGCCCGCGCCGCAAAACGTGCGGTCAAATCCCACGGCTGGGGCGTCCCCGGGCTGTCGTGGACACCGGGCGAAGGGCCGGACCCGTTCGGCCACTGATGGTTTCGTGGCCGCAACCCGGCACCAGGGTGACAGTGCGTTACCGGCGGCCCGCCGGTTCCGTTCCGCCGCTGACGGACGCGGTGGGCCATCTGCTCGGCATCGAGCCGCTGGTGCGGGTGCAGACGAAAACCGGAGCGGTGGTGCAGTTTGCGCCAGGGGATGTGGTCGCGGTGCGGGCGCTCAGCGATGCGCCGGTACGCACCTCGCAGATCCGCGCGCTCGAGCACGCCGCGGCGTTCGCCTGGCCGGGCGTAGAGCAGCAGTGGCTGGACGGCTGGCTGCTGCGCGCCGGACGCGGCGTCACGTATCAGGCGAACTCCGCTGTGCCGCTGCAGGTTTCAGCCAGCCCAGCCGCGATACCGGCGATCGCCGACTGGTACACGCGACGTGGGCTGACCCCACGGCTGGCGATCGCCGATCGCCTGCTGCGGCTGCCCGGCGTCGGCGAGCAGGCCAACGCTGTGTTGGTAATTGACGTGTCCACCGCCGACCCCGACCCGTCGGTCCGACTCTCGGCTCGCCCGGACGACGCCTGGCTGCGGCTCTACCACCGAGAAGTCCCGATGGACGTGCTGACCGCCGTCGTCGACGGCGAGCTGGTGTTCGCAACGCACGCCGATAAGGCGGTGGCGCGAGCGTCGGTGACCGACGCCCCGGACGGCACCCGCTGGGTGGGACTGTCGGCGATACGGGTCGCAGACCAGGACGCCGGCCGGACGCTGTGCGAAGCGCTGCTGGCGTGGGGGGCGGCTCGCGGTGCGACCCGCGGCTATGTCCGGGTCCTCGACGGCGATCACGCCACCGCCGGCCTGGCCTACTCGCTGGGCTTCGCACTGCATCACCGCGCGCGGTACTTCGCGGCGGCGACCACGTAGGGTCGGGCCCATGCCCGACGGCGTGATCGATGGCGGCGACCCGCTGCGCCCGGCTTCGCCGGGCTTTCGATCGCCGCTGCTTCGGTTGGCTACCTGGAACGTGAACTCGATCCGCACCCGGTTGGGCCGGGTGCTCGACTGGCTGGAGCGCGCCGAGGTCGACGTCCTGGCCATGCAAGAAACCAAGTGCGCCGACGACCAGTTTCCGACCATGCCCTTCTTGGAACTCGGCTACGAGGTGGCGCATTGCGGGTTCAACCAGTGGAACGGCGTGGCGATCGCATCGCGAGTCGGCCTTGAGCAGGTCGAGGTCGGCTTTGACGGCCAGCCGAGCTGGAGCAGCAAGCCGGATGTGGCGGCCGCGGCCGAAGCCCGCGCCCTGGCCGCCACCTGCGCCGGGGTCCGGGTGTGGAGTCTCTATGTGCCCAACGGCCGCGCATTGGATGACCCGCATTACACATATAAGCTGAATTGGCTTGCTGCACTGCGCGATACGGCTGAGAGCTGGTTACGCGACGATCTCGCTGCACAGATTGCGCTAGTCGGCGACTGGAACATCGCCCCGACCGACGATGACGTCTGGAGCGTCGAATTCTTCCAGGGCGCCACACATGTCTCGGACCCAGAGCGCAAGGCGTTTGACGCCATCGTCAACGCTCAATTCTCGGATGTGGTAAGGCCTTTCACCCCCGGCCCCGGGGTGTACACATATTGGGACTACACCCAGCTGCGGTTCCCCAAGCGACAGGGAATGCGCATCGACTTCATCCTCGCCTCCCCCGCGCTGGCGGGCCGGGTTGCTGACGCGCAGATCGTCCGGGAGGAACGTAAAGGCAAGGCGCCCAGCGACCACGCGCCCGTCATGGTGGATCTACGCACAGATTGACGCATATAAATAATTGCTGGCGGGTATTCATTTCCTGTTCATTTGTCAGACAAGGTCATAGGATTGCCAGATGCTGCGCAGTATCGTGACGGTTTCATGAACTTTGCGAGTTCGCGCGTATGCAAGCCCGCCAGTGTGGCGTGCAGCGGGTATCAGATTCATGGCCTCAACAACAAATCATCAGGGAGTCATCATGGGTGTCGTTAACGGCGCCGTACGCACCGTAACTCGAACGGCGGGCCGCGCCGCGGCAGCCACCACCGCGGCCGCGGGCGCAGTCGGCGGTGCCGCGGTCAACGGTGTCGTCGGCGCCGTGACCGGAGCTGCAGAAGGGGTGCAGCGCGGCATCGGCAAGGGTAGCCATTCGATGCCGGCGGCCGCACTGACGTTGGGCGCGCTCGGCGTCGCCGGCCTGATCGAGTGGCCGCTGGTGCTGGCCATCGGCGGCGGCGCGTTGGTGTTGCGACAGCTGAACAACGGGCATTCCGATGGCGCGCGGATAGCGTCGGTCACACCCGTGAAGACGGTTCCGACCAAGTCGACCAGTTCGGCGTCGCCACGTAAATCGCCGGCCAAGCGGGCACCGGCACGGTCGCGCGGCACACAGTCGCGCGCCCGCCGCTAATCCTGCGGTTGGGTACCTTCGAAACAGTGCGAGCATCTCCGCTCCGCGCGGTCGCGCTGGGCATACAGGCAACGTCCGCGCTCGTCGGCGCCACCATGCACACCGCGGCGAGTGCCGCAGGATCACTGAGCACAGTCGCTTCAACGGGCCTGACCATGGCCGCGATCCCGGTTCGAGAAGGCGTCAAAGCGCTGTCGGAGGGTCTGCCCGCGCCTACCTTGACTCGGCATAGCTGGCGCGGCAGGGGACGGGCCTGGATCGAGGTACACGGCCTGGACGGGCCGGGAGGTGACGAGCTTGGGAGCGTCATTGCCGACGCCGTCCTCGCACGCCCCGGCGTCACGTCGGCCAGCATTAATCGCCCGTTGTCACGGGTCGTGGTGAGCCTCTACGGCGATCAGACCTCACTGCGTGAGCTGTGCCGAGTGGTAGACGAGGCCGAAAAGCAATGCCGCTCAACCGAAAACGCCCCGCACTCGAAACCTTTGCCGGGCGACGGGCTGCTGCTGGCCACCAAGGCGGTGGGGGTCGGCGTCACAGCCGCCGGGGTGGGCGTCGCGGTCGCCGGCCGCGTGCTGCGGTGGCCGGCCCTCAACTACGGTTTCGAGGCCGCGGTGGTGGCCGTCGATTACCAGCCGCGGGTGCGCCGCCTGCTCGAGGACAGCATCGGCCGATCCGCGACGGACACGCTGCTGAGCCTGGCTATGACGGCGGCCCACGTCATTGAACTCTCGCCCGCGTCGCTCGCCGTCGACTTGATGATGGAGACACTGAAAGCCGCCGAAATGCGCGCCGAGGCGCAGGCCTGGAGCCGCCACGAACCGAGGCTGGCCCGCCATGCCGAGCACGCGGAGATCCACCCGCCGGCGCGCCCGGTGCCGTTGCCCGAAGGACCGATCGAACGGCATTCACGTCGCAGCGCCTTGCTTCAGGTGATCGGGGTCGCCGCCGTCGGCGCCACCACCCGCAACCTCGACATGACCTCGACCGCGGCGTTGGTCACCACGCCGAAAGCCACCCGCACCACCCGCGAATCGTTCGCCGCGGCGCTGGGCCAAGGGTTGGCCGACCACCACGCCGTCTTGCCGCTGAATCCGCAAAGCCTGCGCCGGCTCGACCGGGTCGACGCGCTGCTGGTCGATCCCAGAGTGTTGTGTACCGACACGCTGCGGGTGGTGCGGGTGCGCGGCGCCGACGAGGACGAAATTTCCCCGGCCTGGAACCGCGCCCAGATGCTGCTGGAGAAACGAGGCCTGCGTGTCGGCTGGCACCCGGTTCCCGGAGCGCCGGCCGACGCCAAAATCGAAGCGCTCATCGGCCCCACGCACGATCCGCTGGCCTCGGCTGTATTGGCCGAGGCGCGCCGCGCCGGCCTGGATCTGATCTCTGTCGACATCGATGATCTGGGCGAGCTGCGGCCCGCGTTCGATGAGCTGCGGCCGCCGGAGAACGGATCCGTCGATGATGCGCTCGTCGCAGCGCTGACCGATCTGCAACAGTCGGGCCATACCGTCGCGGTGCTGTCTTCGTCAGGTGCACAAGCACTTTCGTCGGCCGACGTCGGGCTGGGTGTGATGCCCAACTCCGACGGCGATCCGCCGCCCTGGACGGCGCATCTGATCCTGAGTGACCTCGCCGGCGCCTGGCGGCTGTTGCATGCGGTCCCCGCAGCCAAGTCGGCGAGCCGGCGTGGCATCGAGATATCGACCGGCGCGACGGCATTGGGCGCGCTGCTGATGGTGCCCGGCGTGCGCGGCCGCGGGCCCGGCCCGGTGACCACGGGTGCGGCGGCGGGTCTGCTGTCCGGCTACTTGATGGCCCGCCGGGTGGTTCGCGCACCGACTCCGCTGCCGGCCCCAATCCACGATTGGCACGCAATGTCGGTCGAGCAGGTGCGAAAGATGTTGCCACCGCCGGACGCCGACGAATCGACTGGGACGTCAGGCGTCCGCCGGCCGCTGCTGGCCACCCGGGCCATGGAAACGGCGCACCGCGGCGCCGAACTGACCGGACGACCGCGGCGAGCGGTTTGGCAGTTCGCCAAGGCCGTACAAGCCGAGTTGTCCGACCCGCTGACCCCGGTGTTGGCTCTCGGCTCGGCAGCCAGCGCGATCCTCGGGTCCCCGGTCGACGCGGTCCTGGTGGGTTCGGTGCTCACCGGAAACTCCGTGCTCGCCGCCAGCCAGCGCCTGCGTGCCGAAAGCCGACTGAACGAACTGCTGGCGCAACAGATTCCACCGGCCCGCAAAGTGACAATCGGTCCCGACGGCGAGCCGGTCTACACCGAGGTTGTTGCGGCGCAGCTGCGGCCCGGCGATGTGATCGAGATACGCACCCACGAGGTGATCCCCGCGGACGCCCGACTGATCGAGGAAGATGACCTCGAGGTCGACGAATCGACGCTCACCGGTGAGTCGCTGCCGGTAGAAAAACAGGTCGACGCCACACCGGGCGCCGAACTGGCCGAGCGTCGCTGCATGCTGTTCGCCGGCACCACGATCGTCGCGGGCACCGCGGTCGCGCTGGTGACCGCCGTCGGCGCCGACACCCAGGCGCGTCGCGCCGCCGAACTCGCGTCCGGTGAACTGCCGGACGTCGGGCTGCAGCACCAGCTCAGCAAGCTCACGAACCAGGCATTCCCGGTCAGCACGGCCGGCGGCGCCCTGGTCGGCTTACTGGGCCTGTTACGAGGTCGAGGAATACGCGAAGCAGTGGCCAGTGGAATCGCGATCACGGTGGCCGCGGTCCCAGAAGGCATGCCACTGGTGGCGACGCTCGCGCAAGCCGCGTCGGCGAGACGCCTGACCGAGTACGGCGCGCTGGTACGCATCCCCCGTTCGGTCGAGGCGCTCGGCCGCATCGACGTCGTTTGCTTCGACAAGACCGGGACGCTGTCCGAAAACCGGCTGCGGGTGGCGCAGGTGCATCCGGTGGCCGGTTACTCCCGCGAAGACGTGTTGCGCTTTGCGGCGCATGCAGCCCCGGACGCCAACGGCGGCCCGCAGGTGCACGCCACCGACCGGGCCATCATCGAGGCGGCGCTCGCGGTTGATGCCTCCAACGGCTCGCGAGCCACCGAAGCCGACGCCCATTTGCCGTTCCGGTCCGGCAGGTCGTTCTCGGCGTCGGTGTCCGACGACGAGCTGACCGTGAAAGGCGCACCCGAAGTGGTCCTCGCGGCCTGCCAGGACGTCGGTCCCGATATCGATGAGACGGTGCGTCAGCTGGCGGCCGAAGGGCTGCGGGTAATCGCCGTCGCGCGGCGCCGGCTGAGCCCGCAGCAGGCCAAGCTGGTGGCCGATGACGAGGACGCGATCGGTGACTTGGCCGACGAGGAGTTGTCACTGGCCGGATTCCTCGGGCTGTCCGACACGCCGCGAGCCGAAGCACCCGCACTGCTCAAGGCGCTGGCCGACCGCGAGGTCGGCATCAGGTTGATCACCGGCGATCACCCGATCACCGCCACCGCTATCGCGCGGGAAATGGGCATGCCGGTGAGTGCCGAGCAGGTCATCACCGGTGCGGAGTGGGACGACTTGTCGCGCAAAGACCAGGAACGCGTCGTCACCGAGCGGCTGATCTTCGCCCGGATGTCACCGGAGAACAAAGTCCAGGTGGTCCAGACGCTCGAACGCAGCGGCAAGGTATGCGCAATGGTCGGCGACGGGTCCAACGACGCCGCCGCGATCCGGACCGCCACCGTCGGTATCGCCGTCGTGGCGCGCGGCAGCGACGCGGCCGGCATCGCTGCCGATGTTGTGCTGGTCGACGCCCGGATCGAAGCGCTGGTCGCAGCCGTCGACGAAGGACGCCAGCTCTGGCAGCGGGTACACGCCGCGGTGTCGGTGCTGTTGGGCGGCAACGCCGGCGAGGTGGCTTTCGCGATCATCGGCAGCGCGATCAGCGGGACGTCGCCACTCAACACCCGACAGCTGCTGCTGGTGAACATGATGACCGATGCGTTCCCCGCCGCCGCTCTTGCCGTGAGCCCGCCGAGCGGCCCGGTGCAGACCGGCCGCGGCGGCCCCGATCAACGGGCACTGTGGCGAGCCGTCGCCATCCGCGGGACGACCACGGCGGCGGCGGCGACCGCGGCCTGGATGATGGCCGGCGTGACCGGACGGCCACGACGCGCGTCGACGGTGGCCCTGGTCGCGTTGGTGAGCACCCAGCTGGGTCAGACGCTGCTGGACTCGCGCGCGCCGTTGGTGGTCTTGACCGCCGGCGGATCGCTGGCCGTGATGGGGACGCTGATCAGCATCCCGGGCGTCAGCCAGCTTTTGGGGTGTACGCCGCTCGGCCCGATCGGGTGGGCGCAGGCGCTGGGCTCAGCCGGGGTTGCGACCGCCGCGGTGGGCGTCGCGACCCGCGTGCTCGACAGTAAGCTTCCACTGGAGCTCGAAGCCGGCCCCGATCGGGCGCCCGACGAGTCCCAACCTGAACAAGGCCAAGCCGCCACAGAACGGCGTACAACTCGATCAGCGGGATCGCCAGAAAAACAGCGGCCCCTGAGGCTAGTGGGTCGGCGAGATTCTCCGTCGTCGACGTCATACACCCGACGGTGACCGGGTCACTCTGCTGGACGGCAAATCTGACGTGACTGAAAGGCAAATGATGGTCGACAAGAAGCCCCATCGCGCAACGTCCCAGGCCGAGGCCGTCGCGCACATCCGAGAGGGCGAGACGTTCTTCGTGAACTTGCCGCTGGTCGGAAAGGTGGAGATTCCCCGGCCAGAGGCGCTCGCCTACTACGGCGGCCTGGCCGCGTTGGCCGCATTCGAGCTCATCGACTGGCCGGTCGCGGTCGTCATCGCGGCGGGCCATCTGTTGGCCAGTAACCACCACAACCGCATCCTCGAAGAGCTCGGCGAGGCCATCGAAGAGGTCTAGCTCGCGTTCTCCTGCAGCACGCGACGCGCGGCCTCCGCGTCGTGGTGAAGCGGCAGACACATCAGTTCGGCCACTCTGTACATAAAGCTGTCCGGCGACAGAACAAGAACGATGGCGCTCTGTTCGAGCAGCCGATCCAGCGCGGCGAATCCCGCGCTGTCCAGGTATTTGATCGGGCTCAGTTGAAGGATGACGGGCCGCGGGCCCGGCAGGGCGAGCACCGAACGGGTGAACTCGTCGACGTTGGTCACGTCGACCTCGCCGGTGACCGTCACTTCGGCGGGCGTAGCCGCCGCGGTGTCGCTCTCGGGGATCTGCAGTTGGAAAACCGCCCGGGTCATCGTGTAGCGCCCTCCACCAAACTGGCCCCCGGGACAACGGCGTGATGGAAATCAAGAGTAATTCGGGTGCCGTGGGCGGTGCGCGCGGTCTTCACGTGGTCGGCGAGTCCGTTGATCATCGTGAGGCCTCGTCCGCCCAGAAGGCTACGTTGGCTGGCCGAGGAATCACCCGACCACCGGCCGGTATCGCTGACCGTCGCGGTGACGGTGTGACCGCGCACGAAAGCCTCGATGGAGACCGTCCTGAGCGAATCGCCGCCGCTGCCATGCTCGATCGCATTACTCACCGCTTCCCCGGTGGCGAGCAGGATGTCGCATACCCGGCGGGCATCGACGGCGATACCGGTCAGCCAATCGCGCAGCAGGTGCCGGGCCTCCGGGATGTTCAACGGTGCGGCGGGCAGCACGGTGGCGAAACTACGCGCCGTGCTGTGGTTGGGGCGAACCGCCAACAGAACGACGTCGTCGGTGTAGCCGCCGGGCGGGGCCATCCTGTCGAGCAACTCGTCACAGAACTTGCCGACCGACAGCTCCGCACGATATGCGGCCGCGGCCTGTAGCCGCGCGAAGCCTTCATCGAGTGTCTCGCCCGGCCGCTCGATCAGCCCATCGGTATAGAGCAGAAGTAGGCTGCCCGCGGGCAACTCTTGTTCTGCCGTATTGGCCTTGAGCTCGCTCGCCGATGCCGCAACCGGGGGACGCCGGCCGGCTTGCAGAAAAACCGGGGTTTGGTCCGGCGTCACCAGCAACGGGTACGGATGCCCTGCACAGCTGTAGCTGATGCTGGCCGCGCCGTCGCCCGGTTGCCCAGTGTCGATGACGGCGTAACTGACCGTCGCGCAGCGCGCACCGGGGATCGCCGCCGCGTACCTGTCCAGCGAGCTGAGGACCGCATCCGGACCGGCGCCGGTGAGGGCGGTGGCCGACACCGCAGCGCGCAGTCTGCTCATCACGATCGCGGCGGGCAGGCCATGCCCGACGACGTCGCCGACGGATACCGCGATCTGGCCCGGTCGCTGCAGCGGCGCCACCAGATACCAGTCGCCGCCGACGCGCATCGCCTCGCCACCGGGCTGATACACGGCCGCCACGACCGCGGCCGTCGACCCGCGGTCGAGATCGAGCAGATGCTCCTGGAAGTCGACGGCAATTCGATGTTCGCGCTGTGCACTGCGGACCCGCCCCACCGCCGATTGGGTGACCTCTGCGACGCGAGCGAGCATCTCGAGCTCGCCGGCGTCGAAGTCCCGCGGTGTGGACCACAGCAAGCCGAGCGAACCGATCACATTCCCATCCGGACCGCGCAACGGCTGGCTGACGCACGACCGGACGCTGTGCGCGGTTTCCTGCACCACGTGGCCATAACGCGGGGTGAGCGACAACGTGTCGGTGATCACCATCCGCTGACCTGTCTTGATGACGTCAATCGGCACCAGCGGCGTATCCAGGGTCGCGACGTGATAACGGTCGCGGAGTTCGACGGGCACCGGACCCGCGTACTCGAATCGGACGTTGTTCTCCTCGGAGTCGAGAAGACCGATCACGACGATGGCCGCACTGCCCGAGCCGAGCGGCGAGGCCAGCAGCGCATCGGCGATTCCGGCGACCGAGCCGGCGGACTGCAACGCCGCATCGAGTTGGGCGGCGGCGGAGGTATGCCGGAGCTCGGCTTCACGCTCTCGCTGACCCGCACGTTCACGGTTAGCGGCGGACAACCGCGCCGCGATCCTCTCCACCAGCTCCTGCGAGCGGAACGGTTTGGGCAGGTAGTCGTCCGCGCCGCCGGCGTAGCCCTCGCTGACGGCCTCATCTCCGGCGCGGGCGGACAGCATGACGATCGGAGTGGCGGCCAACTCGGTGTCGCGACGAATGGCCGAGACGAAGTCGAAGCCGTCCAGCTTGGGCATCATCACGTCGGTCACGATGGCGTCCGGGCGAAGCTCGCCGGCGGTCCGCAGAGCCGCTTCGCCGTCGGCAACCAGAACCGTTCTCCAGTGCACCGACAACACCCGGTCCAGATGGTCTCGCATGTCGGCGTTGTCGTCGGCGATCAACACCAGTTTGCGGTCGTCGCCGCCGGGTGCAGCCGCTTTCGGCAGCGGCGCCACCCATTGATCCGCCTCGACGACGTAGGGGTTGTCCAGCAGGTCGGCCGGTAAATGGTCGATCGGTGTGTCGACGAGCGATTTCGGCAGTGTGATCGCGACCGTGGTGCCGCGGCCGAGTTCGCTGCTGATCTGCATACTGCCCTCTTGGAGTTCCACCAGCCCGCGCACCAGCGACAGTCCGATCCCGGTGCCCTCCACACTGCGACCCAACGCTGTTTCGGCCCGAAAGAACCGTTGGCCCAACCGTTTCAGGTCCGCTTCGCCGATACCGACACCGGTGTCACGGACGCTGATCAACGAGTGGGCCTCGCCACTGTGCACCGCGACGGTGATCGAGCCGCTCAGCGTGTATTTGACCGCGTTGGACATCAGGTTGAGCATGATGGTTTCCCACATGTCCGGGTCGATGTCGGCCAGCGCCTGATGGCAGTCGAGGTCGAGTTCAAGCCCGCCCCGCGCGCACAGTTCGGTGAACGATGACGCGATCTGCCACGTCAGCGCCCCGACGTCGGTGCACACCAACTCGGTGGTGGCACGGCCTGCTTCGATACGGGAGAACTGCAGCAGCGAGTCGACCAGCCGCAGCAGCCGTCCCGCGTTGCGTCTGGCCGTTCGCAGCCGCTCGGCGAGAACCGTCTGCGAACCCGCATCGGAGAGCGCGTCCTCCAGCGGACCCAGCAACAGGGTTAGCGGAGTGCGGAATTCGTGGCTCACATTGGTCAAGAATGCCGTTTTGGCGTGGTCCAATTCGGCCAGCGCGTCCGCGCGCTGCCGCTGCTGCTCGTGCGAGACCACGGACGCCAACGCCGACGACATCTGGTCGGCGAGCAACTGACAGAAGCCGAGGTACTGCTCGTCCAGCGGGCACTGTGGGTTTGTTCCCACCACCAGCGCCCCCGCGATCGCGTTCTCCCCCAGCGGTAGCACCAGCGCCTGATCCGGGCAATCGGCGCCCAACGCCTCATGGAGACCGTGTATCACCGAGGCCACGCCCTCGATGATCTGCAGTTCCGCCCGTGACCGCGCCGTCGGCTCCCAGTCGGTCAGCTTGTCCAGCGTCGGCGGCAGCAGCGGCAGCACCGACGGCGTTGCTCCCCGCAAGGTGGTTTCGGCTGCGTCCGCGCCACTGACATACGCCGCGACGAGAGGCACGTCGGGCTGGTCGGCACAGACCGAGACAGCTGCGCTCACCGCGTCATCGACGGTGCGAGTTTCCATCGTCGCCGAGGCCACCGCGTTGAGTAGATGAAGTCGTCGCTCGCTGATCACTCGCTCGGTGGTTTCCCATGATGGGCAGAAAATTCCGTAGATTTCGCCGTTTTCGCCGACCAGTGGACTGTAGGTGAAGGTGAAGTAGCGTTCCTGGCGTCGGCCGGCGGTCACCATCGGCAGCATCAAGTCGTTGGACCAGGTCGCCTCGCCGCTGGCGATGACGCTGGCCAGCATCGGACTGATCGGCTCCCAGATGTCCCACCACACGAATCGGCCACGCCGGCCCAGCGCCGCCGGGTGCTTGTCACCGAGGATCTCGATGTAGGCGTCGTTGTACACCAGGAACAGGTCTTCAGCGCCCAACCACAAGACGATCGGAAAGCGCGAGGTCAACACGACCGCGACTGCCGAGCGCACCTCGGCCGACCACTCCTCGGGCGACCCCAACGGGTGTGCGGCCCAGTCGAATTCAGCGAACTGACGGCCCATCTCACCGCCGAGCGCGACGGCCTTGGCAAGGTCGGAGGGCAGGCGCTGCGGCTCGCTTCTCCAGTTACGGCGGGGAGGTCCGGTCACTGCCCCTGCTCGGTATCACGGCCTTGCAGCGCGTCGGGCAGCGTCCGGTAGAGATCGAGGACGCTGTCCAGATTCGTCACCTCGATCGGGCGAACCACCAGTGAGTTGTCGGCGACCAGCCGGACGGACGTCCCGGCTTGCAGCCCTCGCCGGTGACAATCGAGGACGGCGTTGAGTCCGGCGCTGCCGAAGTAGGTCACGGCCTGCAAATCGATGATCAGCAGTCGCGAGGCTTGGGTCCCGGCCTGCTGCAGCGCGGCATCCAGCTGGGACTCGAGGTCGGCGGCGGTGCTGGAATCCACTTCGCCCTTCGCGTGCAGCAAAACCGCTTCCGGCCGCACCTCATAGTCGACCCGCAACAAATCCATCAACGTTCACCCGCTTCGATCTTTTCGAGCCTAACCGGCGGCCCGGCTATACGTTGGCTTCGTCCGGAATATGCTCGTGCACCGTCAACAAAAGATGGTCGAACGCGCTTTGTACCTCCGCCGACGGCGGTGGCAGCGTGGCGATTTCGACGATCAGCTGCTTGGCCAGCGCGCGCAGTTTGGTGTTGGTCTCCTGCGATCGCCATCGCAACACAGCGAAGGCCTGCTCGGGGCTGATCCGGTAGATGGCCATCAGGACACCTTTGACCTGCTCGATCACCGCGCGGGCCTCGAACAGGTCCGGCAACGCCTCGTCGAGGGCGACCTGGCGGGTCTCGACGAAGGTCGCGGTCAAGTCGATGTAATAGCCGGCGGTTCCCACCACTGCGCCGGTCTCGTCGGCCATCCGATCGGCCACCACGATCGCATCGTGCACACTGCCGGCGGTGTCCATGAAGCGGTGGCGGCTGGAGAACGAGCTCTTGGAATGCAATGCCCGGTCCAGCAGGTCCTGAACGTGATCCCGGTCTTCTGGATGTTTGTGCGACAGCAGAATTTGCGTCGTCGGCACCACCGACCCGGGCTCGTAGCCGTGCATGCGGGCGACCTCGTCGGACCATTCCCAGCGCTGGCCGACGAACCAGAATCGGAAAGCACCCACGCTGACGTTCTCGGCGTCGTGTTCCGCGGGCGGTCCGGCGGGTGAGCCACCGGTGTCGGCGCTTGTTTGGGCGGCCTCGTGCACGTCACCGATCATTACACCGTTGACACAGCGTGCGCACCAGTTAGACAGGAACCACGGACGTGCTGCGCACCGCGGTCCCGCTGCGCTAGCGTGGACTACGCACGATAACGCGGGAGCGCACGCCGAGTGCGCTGAGAGGACGGCTCGGGGCCGTCGACCGTAGGAACCTGACCGGGTAATGCCGACGTAGGGAGATGACAAGAATGACCGTTACAGCTGAACCGTCCGTCACCACCGGACCCATCGCGGGCAGCAGCAAGGCGTACCGAAACATCCCCCCCTCTTCTGCCGGCGGGCCGGTCGGCAGGGTGCCGTTTCGGCGGGTGAATCTGTCGAACGGACAGCACTTCGACCTTTATGACACCTCTGGCCCCTACACCGACCCCGACGCGGTAATCGACGTGACGGCCGGGTTGTCCTCGCGCGCGGGCGTCGTGCGCGATCGCGGCACACAGTTGCAGCGCGCACGAACCGGTGAGATCACCGCGGAGATGGCCTTCATCGCCGCCCGCGAGGACATGCCCGCTGAACTGGTTCGTGACGAGGTTGCCCGCGGCCGCGCGGTGATCCCGGCCAACCACAACCATCCCGAGATCGAGCCGATGATCATCGGCAAGGCGTTCGCGGTGAAGGTCAACGCCAACATCGGCAACTCGGCGGTGACGTCGTCGATCGCCGAGGAGGTCGACAAGATGGTGTGGGCAACCCGCTGGGGTGCGGACACCATCATGGATCTGTCCACCGGCAAGGACATTCACGCCACCCGCGAGTGGATTCTGCGAAACTCACCGGTGCCGGTCGGCACCGTGCCGATCTATCAGGCGCTGGAGAAGGTCAAGGGCGATCCGACCGAGCTGACCTGGGAGATCTACCGCGACACCGTAATCGAACAGTGCGAGCAGGGCGTGGACTACATGACCGTGCACGCCGGGGTGCTGCTGCGCTACGTGCCGCTGACCGCCAAGCGGGTCACCGGCATCGTGTCCCGCGGCGGGTCGATCATGGCGGCGTGGTGCCTGGCCCATCATCAGGAGTCTTTCCTGTACACCAACTTCGAAGAGCTCTGCGACATCTTCGCCCGCTACGACGTGACGTTCTCGCTGGGCGACGGGCTGCGGCCGGGATCGATCGCCGACGCCAACGACGCCGCGCAGTTCGCCGAGTTGCGCACCCTGGGCGAGCTCACCAAGATCGCGAAAGCCCATGGCGCACAGGTGATGATCGAAGGGCCGGGGCACGTCCCGATGCACAAGATCGTCGAGAACGTGCGGCTGGAAGAGGAGCTGTGCGAGGAGGCCCCGTTCTACACCCTCGGGCCGCTGGCCACCGACATCGCGCCGGCCTATGACCACATCACGTCGGCGATCGGCGCCGCCATCATCGCCCAGGCCGGCACGGCGATGCTGTGCTACGTGACCCCCAAGGAGCACCTCGGGCTGCCCGACCGCAAGGACGTCAAGGACGGTGTGATCGCCTACAAGATCGCCGCCCACGCGGCCGATCTGGCCAAGGGCCATCCCCGCGCGCAGGAGCGCGACGACGCATTGAGCACGGCGCGGTTCGAGTTCCGCTGGAACGACCAGTTCGCGCTGTCGCTGGACCCTGACACCGCAAAGGAATTCCACGACGAGACGCTGCCGGCCGAACCGGCCAAGACCGCACACTTCTGCTCGATGTGTGGCCCGAAGTTCTGCTCGATGCGCATTACTCAGGACGTCCGTGACTACGCCGCCAAGCACGGGCTCGACAGCGAGGAAGCCATCGAGGCGGCGATGCAGCAAGGGATGGCGGAGAAGTCGGCCGAGTTCGCCGAGCACGGCAACCGGGTGTATCTACCGATCGCCCAGTGACCTACCTTCCGCTGGCGCCGCGCGGCACGACGCCGCTGCGGGTGTTGGCGATTGCCGGATCGGATTCCGGCGGCGGTGCCGGTATTCAGGCCGACATCCGCACCTGCACCCTGTTAGGAGTGCACGCGCTGTGCGCGGTGACCGCGGTGACAGTGCAGAACTCGGTGGGCGTGAAAGGTTTTCACAAAGTACCCGGTGACGTCATCGCCGCACAGATCGAGGTGGTATGCCACGACATCGGGCTGCAGGCCGCTAAAACCGGCATGCTGGCATCGGCCGAAATCATCACCGCGGTCGCGCAGAGTTGGCGCGAACATGGCGCGGGCGTGCCGCTGGTTGTCGATCCGGTCAGCGCGTCGATGCACGGCGATCCGCTGCTCGACCGCAGCGCGCTGGATTCCCTTCGTGCCGAACTGTTTCCGCTGGCGACATTGGTGACGCCAAATCTGCACGAGGTCCGGCTACTGGTGGACATCGAGGTCGTCGACTCGAAATCCCAGGCCGACGCGGCTCGCGCGCTGCATGCCCTGGGGCCGCAGTGGGCGCTGGTGAAGGGCGGCCACCTGTCCGGTTCGGCCAGCAGCACCGATCTGTTGTTCGACGGCAACGACTTTCACGAGTTCGAGTCGCCCCGGGTGGACACCACCCACGACCACGGCGCCGGCGACACCCTGGCTGCTGCGACGGCCTGCGCGCTCGCCCACGGCTACACCGTGCCGGACGCGGTGGCGTTCGCCAAGGGTTGGGTGACCGAATGCCTGCATGCCGCCTATCCGCTCGGGCATGGCCACGGCCCGGTGTCCCCGCTGTTCAGGTTGTTATGACGCTCGAAGACATCGCTGGCATCGCGCATGAACCCGACGGGACGCCGTCCGGCGTGGTGGTGTTGACGCACGGCGCCGGTGGCAGCAGGGAATCCGCACTGCTGCAACACCTTTGCGACGAATGGGCCCGACGTAGCTGGCTTGCGGTGCGCTACAACCTGCCTTACCGTCGGCGACGGCCCAAGGGACCGCCGTCGGGCTCGGCGGCGACCGATCGTGCCGGCATCGTGGAGGCGATCGCCGTGTGCCGCGATCTTGCCGACGGCCCGCTGATCGCCGGCGGCCATTCCTACGGTGGTCGGCTGACATCCATGGTGGTGGCCGAAAAGCCGCAGCCGGTGGATGTACTGACGCTGTTCTCCTATCCGGTACATCCACCGGGTAAGCCCGAGCGGGCCCGCACCGAGCACCTGCCGGACATCGTGGTGTCGACCGTGTTCACTCACGGCACGTCGGATCCGTTCGGCACCCTCGACGAGCTGCGCGCAGCCGCCGCCCTGATTCCCGCGCCGACCGAAATCGTCGAGATCACCGGCGCACGCCACGACCTGGGCTCGAAAAACCTTGACGTTCCTGCATTGGCGGTCGATGCCGCATTAAGGCTGTTGCGCTAAGCGGTGTCGAACGAACTCGACCGCGATGTCGGCGATCTTGACGTTGGCGTCCTGCGAGGTTCGACGCAGGATGTCGAACGCGTCGTCCTCGGAGACGTCGTTGAGCACCATCAGCATGCCGATGGCCTTGCCGATCTCGCGGTTGCTGGCCAGGCCACGCCGCAGCCCGATCGCGTCTTCACCATGCGCTGTGGCATTGGTAGCCACCGTGGCGAACGCCGCCAACACCATGGCCCGTTCAACCGACGCGTTGTCAAACGCATTGACCGAATCGGAAAACAGATTGAGCGCACCGACCAGGGCGCGGTCTAGCGGCAGACGAATGCTCATAGCGCCCCGCACCGGCGTTTCGGCGACCACGCGGGCTGCTAGTACCGGCCACCGGCCAGCGGTGGTCAGATCCGTTGCTATTTGGGCGGTTTGCTCCTCGATGGCATCGAGGCATGGCCCGGTGCCGAGCGCCTGCTCGAGTTTGTCGATCTTGTGCGCGACGGGGTCGCTGACGGCCGCTGTGCTGCAGGCTCCATCACGGCAGATCATCACGCTGGCATGGTCGCAGCCGGGAACCATCAACGTTGCGGCCACACAGATCGCTGCATACATCTCTTTCGGTGTCGAGCCCTGGTGGACGATGTCTGCGAGCGCTGTGAGCACGCTTGCCGGATCGACATGGCTGCAAGACGGCATGGCAATCTCCTGAATCTTCAAGACGTCCGCGGGTGGCGCCGGGGCGGCAGCGGGTTCGCACTGCGCGTGCCCCGCCGCCGCCACCGGACCATCAGGCGTCGATCACCTCGCGCTTGGCGGCCTGGCGGTTGAGGACGTGGTGCCCGTCGCCGCGGCCGATGGTGATCTTGCGCGGCTTCGCTTTCTCGGCGACCGGGATGTGTAGCCGCAGCACGCCCTCGTTGTACGAGGCTTCGATCCGGTCGGTGTCGAGGTTCTCGCCCAGAACCAGTTGCCGGCTGAATATTCCGCGCGGCCGCTCGGTCGCCAGCATTTCCCGGTTCGGATCAACGGCGGGGCGCTGCGCACGCACAGTCACCACATTGCGTTCGATGTCGAGATCCAATGAATCCGGATCGATGCCAGGCAGGTCGAACTCGACGAAGAACGCATCACCTTCGCGCCACGCATCCATCGGCATCACCGCCGGGCGGGCGGCGGTGCCCAGCGCCTGCTGGGTGAAGCGGTCCAGGTCACGGAACGGGTCGGTACGCATCAGCATCGTGGTCACCTCCGACTCTCCTATTCTCTGCAGCATGTCATCTATAACCTGTGTCTAGTGACACAGGCTTGATATAGCACGCACGCGATCATGTTGCAAGTGTGATACAAAGATTTCTTGTACGCGCAGCCAAGGATGGGTTTTGATGATCGATCGACCTGACACGGCCGGCATGCCCGCCCCGAGCCAAGGCGTCTATGGCATCACCGTGGCCGCCGAACTCTCCGGTATCGCAGTGCAGTCGCTACGCCTCTACGAGCGCCACGGCCTGCTCACTCCGATTCGCAGTGACGGCGGGACCCGCCGCTATAGCGCCGACGATCTGGCTCGCCTGCGGCGAATCAGCGAATTGATCGCCGCCGGTGTCAATCTCGCTGGCATCGGCCGCATCCTCGACCTGGAAGACGACAACGCGGAGCTGCTCGCCGAGAACAGCGCCACGGGCGATAAGGCAATGAAGAAACCAAGCCCGACTAGCGGCTCGATATCATCAAGGACACGTCCACCAACTACTAACTTACTCTGAAGTAAGGTACGGTCTTTTCATGAGTTCGGAGCATCTCGACGTCGTCGTCGTGGGGGCTGGCTTCGGCGGCATCGGCACGGCGGTCCAGCTCAAGCGTCTCGGGTACGACAACATCACCATCCTCGAACGCGAGGCCGACTTGGGTGGAACCTGGCACGTCAACCGCTATCCGGGTCTGGCCGTCGATATCCCGTCGACCACCTACTCCTACTGGTTCGAGCCAAACCCGAACTGGTCACGGCTGTTCGCCACCGGTCCGGAGCTCAAGCAGTACGCCAACCACGTCGCGGACAAGTACGACGTGCGCCGCCATATCCGGTTCAACACGACGGTGGAAAGCGCCCGCTGGGATGAGGACGCGCAGCGCTGGCAGTTGGCGCTGGCCGGCGGTGAAACGCTGACTACCCGCTTCCTGATCACTGCCACCGGTTTCCTGTCGCAACCGCACACGCCGGACATTCCGGGCATCACCAGCTTCGACGGCAAGGTCGTGCATACCACCGCATGGGACGACAGCCACGACTTCGCGGGTCGTCGGGTCGGCTTGATCGGTACCGGGGCCACCGCGATCCAACTCATCCCCGAACTGGCCAAGACAGTGGCCGACTTGACGGTGTACCAGCGCACCGCGATTTGGGTGGCCCCGAAGCTGGACTTCCGGATCGCACCGGCCGTGCGACGGTTGTTCGCCCGCATCCCACTGACCCAACGGGCGGTGCGCTGGGTGACCGACAACCTGCTCGAGTTCATGACGCTCACGGCCGTGCTGAATTACCGATACTTCCGGCGGCTGTCCATCGGCGGGATGGACATCTGCAAAATGCACCGGTTCGTGCAGGTCCGCGACACGGAGCTGAGGCGCAATCTGACACCGGACTACGACATCGGCTGTAAACGGCCGAGCTGGTCCAACGACTACTACCGCAGCTTCACCAAACCACACGTGCACCTGGAGACCGGCGGCATCAGCCGGATCGACCCGGATGGCATCGTCACCAACGACGGCCGCAAGGCCGTTATCGACACCTTGGTGCTGGCCACCGGGTTCGATCTGTGGGACGCCAACTTCCCGGCCATCGAGGTCATCGGACGCCAAGGTAGAAACCTGGGAAAGTGGTGGCGGGAGAACAGGTTCCAGGCCTACCAGGGGGTTTCTATTCCCTACTTCCCCAACTACCTGAGCCTGGCCAGCCCGTATGCCTTCTCCGGGCTCTCGTTCTTCAACACCATGGAATACCAGATGCGGCACATGGACCGGTTGTTGGGCGAGGTGAAACGCAGGGGCGCAACCACATTCGAGGTGACCGAAGAGGCCAATACGCGCTTCCTGGACCGGATGACCCGTAACCTGGACGGCTCCGTGTTCTACGCCGGTGACTGCGCCACGTCGCGGTCCTACTACTTCAACCACAGCGGCGAGGCGTCACTGCTACGACCTACCTCAGTGCGCGATGCCGTGCGGGACGGCTCTCGGTTCCCGTTGAGCGACTACGCAATCGCCTGAGGAGGAACATGTCCCGCAAAAGCAACCGTCTTGCCCGATTTTCGGGTCTGGCACTGGCCGGAGCCGGGCTCTCCCACTTCACCAGTCCAAAGTTGTTCGAGCCGATCACCAAGGCGGCATTTCCACGTAACACTCGTCAGGACGTCTACACCAACGGCGGCGTCGAGACCGTATTGGGTCTGGGTTTCAGCAGCCGGCAGACCCGCGGCCTGGCCATCGTCGGGCTGATCGGATACCTCGCCTATCTGGGCGGGAATGCTATTCGGCACGCCCAAACACCGTAGCCTCCATCAGTTTTCGCACGCAGGCTTGCGGGTAGGCGGAGTTGTCGGCCGGGTGCTCGTAGTGCACAAGCCGTCCCACGTCGACCACCAGCGCCATCGCCGCGTGCACCACAATGCGCGCCTGCGTCGACGTCAGCTCCGGGCGGGCCGATGTCAGCAGGCGCATCCAGGAATCGATCGTCGTGCGCTGCACGCTGCGTAACAACTGCTCGTCCACCCGAGTCAGGTTGACCCGCTCGGTGTAGTAGATCGCGACCAGTTCCGGGTTCGCGAACGACGTTGCCACGTAGGCTTCGATCAAGAGGTTGAGCATGTGGCGCGGCTCGCTGAGACCGGTCAGGATCGCCGACAGTCGGCCGGAAATCCGGTCGGCGGCGCGTCGCAATCCCGTCGAGAGGATGTCGCACTTGCCGGGGAAATACCGGTAGATCCCGGACACCGGAATGCCGACGGCCGAGGCGATCTCGGCCATGCTGGTTTCGGGGTAGCCCTTGGCGTTGAACAACACCATTGACGCCTGCAGCAGCGCTTCGTAGACACCAGTGTCCGATTCGAAGATCTGCCAGGAGGTAGGCCGGCCCAGCACGTCCTCCGACTCCGGCAGCTCGGCGGCGAGCACCGCCGAGGCGACTTCGGTCAGCAGCGCGCGGATCTCGTCGTCCGGCAACGCAACTCGGTGATCAACGATACTCCCGATCACGCTGAGCAACCCCGACGAGAGCATCCACCGGTGCGACGAGATCAGGGTCGGCCGAATTACCATGAGCGGCCTTTGGACCCGACGATTGACCACCCGTAACTGCTCCATCAACGTGGCTTGATCTTCACCATGCAGGTATCGGGCTTGCCACCGGTACAGCCCGCCAGACTCGCGGTTCGCCAACGTCACGTCGATGAGTGCCTCGACCAGTCGGTCCAATGTCGCGGCCGGGTCGGCAGCATCGGCGGGCTCAGCGTCGGCGAAATCGGTGCAGTCGACCAGTTGCTGGCCGAGGGCCAGGACGGCGCCGCGGAACAGGTCGTACTTACTCGCGTAATGCCGGTACAGGGCCGGCGCGGAGATTCCGACCTTGGCCGCGATGGCTTCCATGCTGACCGCGTGATAGCCCAGCGAGCTGAACGACTCGGCGGACGCCCGCGCGATCTGAGCCTTGCGGTCTTTGGGCCGTCGGCGCACAGCAACGACGGGCTCGATGCGCGCGGTCGTCACCGCCACACCCTAGCGTGCAGATCGGTGCCTAAAAAACCTACCGCCGAGTCAGAATGTCCATTAACATAATTTCTGCTCGACACGCTCGTGGAGCGCTGACGAGCCAGGACGTCGCCGATGACAACGTCCTGGGGGCCACTGGGGGCCGCGGTGAGAGGTAGCTGTGCATGCTGGAAAAGGTTCGCCGCTTCCTCGGGTACCAGCTGACGATCGCCGAGCTGATAGGGCTCGGATTGATCATTGGCACACCGTATTTAGTGGTGGGATCCATCTGGTCGACAACGCACACTGCGCATCTGCAGCACATGCACGGCGCCGACCTGGTGGTGTCGTTCCTCGGCTCGATAGTGTCTTGGCCGGTGCTGCTGTTCGCGGACGTTTGCATGACATGAGCGCTGAAGCCGCCAGAGTGCCCCTGACCACCGCCGATACCCGCATTCACATAACCCGCCGTACAGCGCGCTGGGATGAGCAGCCGGCAGCTACCTGCTAGTGGCCGACGTACGCCGCCGAATCCGTGGCCGCCGCAATCTGATTTGAAAGGAAGTCTGTGAGCAATCGTCAGCTATACCTCGGCATCGTGGCCGCCGCCTTGGTTGTCATCGGACTGCTGGCACTGTGGTGCCCGGTGTATCTGAGCCAGTACGACCAATACGGCATGCAAATTGTGTGCGGCAGAGGCTTCAGTGCGGACCTGTCGCAGGCCGCCAACGCCAACGGTCTCGTCTCACAATGCGGTACGGCGCTGCTGCTGCGTCGCCTCTGGGCGATCCCGGCTGTGGTCCTGGGCTGGCTCATACTGGCCGGCCTTGTGGCGGTTTGGGTCCACACCAAACCCTCCGCCGAGGAAAGCTCGCGCTTTTGGGAGTTGGGCGGCGACAGCACGTAGCAAGCTCGACAGTCCAAACTGGACAGTTTTAACTGTCTAGTTTAGGCTTGCGCTGGTGGATGGGATCACCGAGTCGGCGGGAGCGGCGGCCCGAGATCTTCGGGTGATGTTCAGCCGGCTACGGCGCCAGCTGAAGGAAGTCTCTACCGGTACCGATCTGACGCCGTCGCAGACCGCGGTGCTCACCCGGCTCTGGAAAGAGGGAGCGTCGTCGGCCAGCGCGCTGGCCGCCGCCGAGCGGGTGCGGCCACAGTCGATGGCGACCATACTGGCCGGACTCGCCGGGCATGGCCTTCTCCGGCGTGCGCCCGACCCTGATGACGGTCGGCGCCAAGTGATCTCATTGACCGCCGCGGGCCGGCGCCGCGCGGAAACCGACCGTCAGGTCCGCGAGGAATGGCTGGCCCGCGCCATGCAGGAGCGCTATTCCGAGCGGGAGCGCCGCGCCATCCTCGACGCGTTGTCCCTGCTCCAGCGCTTGACCGATTAGCGAAAGGGGTTAGGAAATGGAATTGGGAATACACTTCATCGACTTTCTGCCCGGCGAGCCGGCAAATCTGGCGCCGACACTGGTGGCGACCGCCAAGACCGCCGAAGACGTCGGTGCGACGTTGTTTACCCTCGCCGATCATTTCTTCCAAATGGAAGGTGTTGGGAACGCAGAGGATCCGTTCCTGGAGGGTTACACGTCGCTCGGCTTTCTGGCCGGTCAGACCACCAGCATCAACCTGGCATTGCTGGTCACCGGGGTGACCTATCGGTATCCCGGCGCGCTGGCCAAGACAGTCACCACCCTCGACGTGCTCTCGCAGGGCCGTTCGATGTTCGGTATCGGGGCCGCCTGGTACGAGCGCGAGCACGTCGCCTTGGGCATCCCCTACCCGCCGGTGAGCGAGCGATTCGAGATGCTCGAAGAGACGCTGCAGATCTGCCTGCAGATGTGGAGCGACGACGACGGTCCCTATCACGGCAGGCGCTATCAGCTGGCCGAAACGATTTGTGTACCTGAGCCGATTCGTCGGCCGCCGATCCTGATCGGCGGTGGCGGCGAGAAGAAGACGCTGCGGATGGTCGCGCAGTACGCGGATGTCTGGAATTCCACGGATTCCGAGCCCGAGGTACTCAAGCACAAGATCGAGGTGCTGACGCGTCACTGCGAGAACGTAGGCCGCGACGTCGCTGAGATCCGCAAAACAGTGGGTCTGTTCGCGGATCCGTTCGACGACGTCGACGGCTACTTGAAGCGGCTCGAGGAGTATGCCGAGCTGGGCATCGACATGATCAACGTCGGTCCGGTGCCTGGCAACCCGGATCCTGCCGGGTTCGTGCAGCGCTTCGGGGACGAGCTGATGCCGAGGGTGTCCGAGATCGGTTGAGCCGCAGCTACGTTGTGGATCAGCTACCAGCAGATGATCCGTGCGCGCTCCGCGGCGTATTCGGTATCCGAAATGATGCCGTTCGTACGCAGCGTCTCAAGCTCGTCCAAGCGTTGCGACGCCGCCGGCGGCGGGGACGCTGGCGCAGGCACCTGCCCGGCAGTGTGGTGCTGCCAGTGCTGAACCGTGGCGCTTGGGCTTTCGCCGAAGTTGAGCAGCCCCAGCCGCAGCAAGAGCACAAGCAACGCGATGATGCCTCCGATCGGCAGGCCGAGGTAGAAGATCCAGCCGCCGGCTACGCCGACCTGGCTCAGCACGACGAAGCGAAAAACGAGCGATATAGCGAACAGGGCGGCGATCGCCCCCAGTATCACTTTGGTCCTGTTGTTCATTGACGTATTCCTTTCTGGTAGTTACTGATCGCGGCCGCCCTGCCCCGGGCATCGGCGTAGCGACACCCGGGGCCGGGCCAGCGTTGGTTAGGGGCAAGTCACGTCGATTTCGAAGGACTTGCTGACCGGTCCAGCCATCGGATTGGACATATCCGCACCGCTCGCCGTGCCGGAGATCTTGTACGAGCTGCCGTCCTTGGTGGCGTTGGCGTTGCCTGATGTCCCGCCAACTCCCAACGTCACACCGTTGACATTGCCGAGCGCAACGGATTTGACGACCGGTGGGTTGGCATCGGTGAGCACAGCGCCGATGCCGGTGGGGGCACCTGATGCACCGGTCGTCGCTCCGCCGATGGCAATGCTGACGTTGCCGGCGGCGCTGGTGCAGGCAACCGAGCCTTTGACGGTTTGATCCTTGCCGTCGACGACCACCTTGGTGTTCGACTCGCTGGTCGCGGCCACAGCACCGTTGCCGGTTCTGACGGCGCCGCTGTGGGAGCAGCCCGCCAGCGCCACGCCGAGAATCGCCGCCGCGCCGGCCGTGATCATGACTTCGCGTTTCATAGTTGGACTCCATTTCTTTCTTCTGATCGTTCGTCATCGCTCATCGCGACGCGTTAACACTTTGCGGGAGAGGGCTTACTGGATCCTTAATGGACTGTTCGGCGGACGCTCAGTCCGACTCGGCCGACATGTCCAGGTACATCGACTGAATGCCGACGCGGCCGGGACCGGTGAACCGGTTGAAGACGAGATTGCCTGTACCGCCTAATATTCCGGTGCGCAGACCGTACACCTGCACGTCCATCCGGACGCTCTCGTCTCGGTATATCCAGCTTCCCGGCTCCACGTCAATCTGCTCGCCGGGCCCCAGGACTTTCTCGAAGACGTTGCCGTAGCCGTGCAACCACACCACGCCTTCAGACTGCGTCGCGGCGAACCGGTCCACGAACAACCCCGTCGAGCCGAACATCACGTTCTTGATTCCCTTCAGCCGGGTGAATCCGTATTCCAGATTTCCTGTCGCCGCCAGGTATTGGTGCTCGCGCACCTCAACGGCGGAACCGGGTCGCAAATGCAGCGGGAAAACATGACCGGCCGCGTCGCGGGAAAACGCGACCTGCCCCGGTCCACGCGCCTCGGTCAAAAGCAGCGGCATGCCGGCGATCATGCGCTTAAGCGCACCCTTGCCTTTGATCCCGATCGCGAGCGATGGCTCTTTCCACAACACCACGTGGTGCTCGAAAAACACTGGCACGCTGCCGTCCAGCCAGATGTGCAGTACCGGCACCAGCTCTCCGTCGATGCGGTAGTACACGCCCGGCGCACTGCCGTCCGCGATGCTGGTCGGCAGCAGCTGCGGGGGCTCGGGCCGATAGGAAGTTGCCTGGGGTGTGTTGCCGTGGTTGGGATTCGTCATGGTGGACTCTTTTCAGTCGTCAGTCCGGGTTTTCCCGGCTGTCAACAGGGTCCGACGAGGGGCTTAATGGATTCTAAGTGGCCTCGAGCGTGAATTCTTGGTCACCGATGCGAATTCGATCGCCGTCGAACAGTTCGGCGCTGGGATCGATCCGCTGCCCGCGCACACGGACCCCGTTGACCGATCCCAGGTCGGTGATCACGACTGCTGTGCCGCTGGCGGTAACGACGGCGTGGTGCCTGCTGACTTTGACGTCGGACAGCACGATGTCGTTGTCGGAGTTGCGGCCGATCCGCGTGGCCGTGCCGGTCAACGCATATCGTTGCCCGTCGGCGCCGCGCAACGCCGCGGCGACGGGGCGGCGAATCGCGGTTGCGTTGCCTTCGACGGCGACCGAAGACACGATGGTGTCTTCGGCGTGGGCCTGAGCAGCCTTGCGCACGTCCACGGGTTCCTGGCGCAGGACTTGCTCGTAGAGCTCACGTAGTTTCGCGCCCGGGTCAATGCCCAGGTCTTCGGCCAGTCTGGTTTTCAGTCGCAGATACGCGTCGAGGGCATCTGACTGGCGGTCGGCCAAGTAATAGGCGGTGATCAGCTGTGCCCACAGCGGCTCGCGGTAGGGATGCTCGGCGATCAGCGTCTCTAGCTCCATGATCACGGCATGTGGTCGGCCGCAGGCGATTTCGGCCTCAACATGAGCAGTGTGGGCGACGACCTTTTCCTCGTCGAACGCCGTGGCAAGGGTCTCAACGAATTGGAAGTCGCGCAGGTCCTCCAAGAACGGGCCACGCCACTGAGCCAGCGCCTCTGCCGTCTGCCGGCCAGCCTGCTCGAATTCCGCGGCGGCCGCGGCGTGCAATCCAGCGTCTTTTTGGGCGCGAAAACGCCCCAGGTCGTATTGATCTTGGCCGATGGCCAGTCGGTACCCCGGCGGTGCGCTCGCCAGCAGCGCCCGGTCGATACCCGCGCTACTCATCAGGCGACGCAAGTTGGAGATGTAGGCATGCAGGGTGGCTCTCGCTCCCGCTGGTGGCCGTTGATTCCAGGCGGCGCCGATCAGCACGTCGATGTCCACCGGTCGATTGGCATTGACGATCAGCACCGCCAGCACGGCGCGTTGCTTGGGCGTGCCCAACGGCACCAGCGCGCCCCCGATGCTCATCTGCAACGGGCCCAAGACACCGAATTGGACGGCGTCGCCGTCCGTCGCGTCGTCACGCCCGGTGCGAAGCGAAGTCGCAGTCATCAACCCACCGCCGCAGCCATAGCACCCGCAAAGGCACGTCGCGCACCCAACCAGTCGCCGATCATGATGTTCCTGCACCCAACGAGTAAGCCAGCTAAGTAGCAGCAGCATAGCTTCTCCACCACCGCGGTCGCGGCGTCTAACGCTAGGATTCGCCCATGCCAGTGTCGGTAGGCGAACTGTTTGCGGGATTCACGATCCTGCGGATACTCGGCGCCGGTGCAATGGGCACGGTGTACTTGGCAGCCCATCCGCGGTTGCCGCGCCAGGATGCGCTGAAGGTGTTGTCGGCGGAATTGACCGCGGACCCCCAATATCGAGAGCGGTTTCTGCGTGAGGCCGATTTGGCAGCCAGCTTGTCGCACCCCAACATCCTGGGCATTCACGACCGTGGCGAATACGAAGACCAGTTTTGGATTTCGATGGACTGTGTCGCCGGCACCGATGCGGGTCGGCTCGTGCGCGACCACCACTCGGGCGGAATGCCCCTCAACGATGCGCTCGCGATCATCACTGCGGTCGGCTCAGCGCTGGATTATGCGCATCAGCGGGGGCTGCTGCACCGCGATGTCAAACCGGCCAACATCCTGCTGGATTCGCAAACGCGGCGAATTTTTCTGGCCGACTTCGGAATAGCTCGCCGCATCGATGACATATCGGGGCTGACCGAGACGAACATGGCGGTGGGCACGGTGTCCTACGCGGCACCCGAACAGTTGAAGGGTGAGCCGCTCGACGGGCGCGCCGATCAATACGCGCTGGCCTGCACCGCTTTTCACCTGTTGACCGGAGCGCCGCCATATGTCGATTCCAATCCCGCGGTGGTGATCACCAAACATTGCATGTCCCCGCCACCATCACTCGAGCAACGGCGCCCGGAGTTGGCCGTGCTGGACCCGGTGCTGGCCCGGGCGATGGCCAAAGCGCCTGCCGATCGGTTCGCCAGCTGTCGAGAATTCGCCACAGCACTGCAGCACCATCTGAGCCCGCAGTCGGTCCACTTCCACACCCCACCACCGGAGCAACCGCCGACCCAGCCAAGCCAAGTTGCAGCAGACTCCGCGATAGTGACTGGCGTGCAACGGGTTTCGCGTTCGAAGGCTCGGCTTGCAGCGCTTGTGGTCATCCCGTTGCTGGTCGTCGCCGCCGTTGTCATCGGGGGCGTGACGCTCTTTGGGCACCGCAGTCAGGTAGGCACCGCGAATCCTACTGGTAGTGCGCCGTCGGCGACGGCGAAAGCTAATGCCAACTCCTTCACCGGCACCTATCGGGCGGACTATGGCCCGGGCACCGATCTTGAGGGCAAACCGGTCGCCGGCGCACCGCCGATGACCGGCACCTGGGACGTCCGCTCGACGTGCGGTCCCAGCGGCTGTGTCGCAACGGCGTCATATGTCGGTGGCAGCGGAATCGTGCTCGTCTCGAATTTGGTGTTCGACGAGGTGGGTGGCAGTTGGACAGCCGTGGGCCTTGGCTCTACGCCCTGCAATAACGCCCCCGCCGAAGTCTGGGTGGTGTTCACCCTGCAACCGCAGCCCGACGGCACGCTGTCCGGCGAAACCACCCGGTCCACCACCAACACCTGCAGCACCGGGAAGCGCAGCGTAACCTTCACCCGCACTGGCGATCCCGACCTCGCCAAAGTTCCTGACCCGGCCGCGCTGCCGCCGCGGGCGGCGTCCCCTTCCACCGCGTTGCACGGCCGCTACCACGAAACGATCACCTACGCGAACGGCAATTCCGCGCCCGGACAAGACGATCTCAGCGTCCGTACCGAGTGTCTTCGCACCGGAGAGCGGTGCATGAGCCTGTTCCACGCGCCCGACGGAGTTGTGCCGCTGGTGTTCAGCGGTGGAAAGTGGACCCGCGACGACGAGGGCACCGTTCCTTGTAATCTCGGCGGCACCGTGCATATCAAACTCACCGCGGAGTACCCGCTGCCTGATCCACTGCAAGATCCGATTCCATTGCTCACCGGGCACGGTTCAAATGTGACGACCGGAAGCGCCTGCACCGGAGGCGATTTCGAAGACAAGTTCGAGCGCACCGGCGACTAGCTGATCCATTAAGGATCCGTTCAGCGCCGCTGCCTACCTTGACGTCCATGAACATTACCCACACCCCGAAGCGGGTCGTTGTCGCAGCGCTGTTATCCGGCGGCCTCACGCTGGCCGGTATCGGACTGGCCGCGGGTGACGCCCAAGCCCAGCCCACCGACAATTTCTCGGTTCCCCATCAGTGGTGCCCGGGGCAACCGTTGCCGGAGGCCGATGTCCATTGGGACACCAATATCTGCCACACCTGGTTCTGGGTGCCGGTCGGGGGGATGGGCAATGCCGGGGAGTTCGTGTGGGATGGCGATACTCCACCGCCTCATGGTCCGCCGCCGTGCTACGGAGCCCCCATCTGCCTGCCCGGTCTGTAGCAACGCACGGGCCAGACTTTGTTATTTCGCAGTCTTTCCAGCTCACCCAGGGATAATCTGCGGTGAATGAAACGACGAATCGCGGGGCTAGCAACGACGCTGTTGCTGTCCGGCGGTTTGGGCCTGGCCGGGTTGGGACTGGGAGCAGGCACCGCCCAGGCCTATAACTACGGCCCATTCCAATGGTGCCCCGGGCAACCGATGCCGAACGATCCACCACGGTCGGATGCGGACCTGGTGTGGGACATGGGTGTCTGCCACACCTACTACTTCGCCTATGACGTGCGGACGAAGGCTCCTGCCCACTATTGGGAGGGGCCCAACCTATTTCCGACTCCCATCCCGTCGCCTCCGCCACCCGCGAATCCGCCGAATGTTTCCGAGCAATGCCCCGGACTCATTCCCTTCGTCAATTGCCTACCCGGCCTCTAGTTAGAGTCTGAGATCGGTTGAGCCGCAACAACCCAACCGCTATTTGCCCAGCTCGTGCCGGGTGCGGTCCTCACGGACCGGCACACCGTTGCGGCCGGTGATGTCCTGCGCATACAGACCGGTCGCATAGGCCACGCCGCCACCGTTGATGCCAAGCTCGGTGCGGTCGATGTGATCCAGGGTGTCGGTGCTCTTGTGGTAGTTCGGGTCGAACGGCTGGTCCGCCGCCCCGCCCCACAGCTTGGCCTCCTCCGGCGACTTCTTGTTCTCGGCGCCGGAGAACAGCCCGCCCGATGGAATGCCGGCCAACGTGAAGCCGTCGTAATCGGACCGGCCGTCGAACGAAGTGTCCTGTGGGGTCTTGCCGACCGAGGTCAGGTAGGCGGACAGCGAACGCTCAATGCCGGCCGAGCCCTCGGGCACCACCGGATTACCCCGCTTGTCGAGCGGCATCGACTGGTCCCCGTCGTAGGTGAAGTAGCCAGGATTCGGCGAGGCGAGCATGTCGAAGTTCAAATACAGAGCAATGTCCTTGAGCGCGTTGACATCCAACGACTGGACGTATTTACGCGACCCGACCAACCCGATTTCCTCTGCACCCCAGAAGCCGAATCGCACCGCGTTGTGGACCTCCGGTGAGCTGCCCAGCTGCAGCGCGGTCTCCAGAACCGCCGCCACCCCGGACCCGTTGTCGTTGATGCCCGGCCCCTCGGGAACGCTGTCGAGGTGCGCACCGGCCATCACAACGTCGTTTGTCAAGCCGGTCTTGGTCTGCGCGACGACGTTGCGGGCCTGAATGGTCTTGGTTTCCGCGGAGAGCTTGACCGTCGCAGGCCCCGAGGTGAGGCGCAGCGCCGCGCCGTCGGGCTTGGTCACGCTAACCACCGGAATCTTGACGTCGGTGTCCTCGCCCAACGTGCCGCCCATGTGCTCCTCGACGACGTTGTCCCCGATGATCATCGCGACGGCGCCGCGCTGCACGGCGGCGGCTTCCTTCTGGGCGAACGGGCAGGTGCCCCGGTCGACCAGCACGACCGCGCCGTTGACCGGCAGGCTGCCGTAGTCGGAGGCGTTGCAGGCCGGGTTGTCATCGGGGGCAGTCACCAGCGGGCCGGTCACCCCGACGGGCGGGGTAGCGAGGCTGAATTCCAAAGCCTTTGCTTCGACCGTCCTGTCGCCGACGCTCACCGACCCGGTTTCGGCGTGGAAGACATGCGCTTCGAACTGCAGGGTTTGCACGTCGAAACCTTTGTCCCGCAGCTTGCCCGCCACGTAGTCGACGCTGGCGTCGTAGCCAGGAGTGCCGGCCGCGCGGGTGTTGCCGTTGGCATTGGCGATGTCCTGCAGCTTGGTCAAGTGCGCCATCATCGCGTCGATGCTGACCCGCCCGCGCAGCGCGGCGGCGAAATCCGGCGCCGATATCCGCTTCAACGGCTGGGCGGAGTCGGACGATGCGCACCCAGCGGCCGCCAATGCAATGGCCGCAACGGCGGCAACCCCAGCGCGCAACGGTCTTGACTTTTTAACCATCGCGCTCAGGTTAGACGGCCCGGTCGTCGTCTGAGTGGTCGAGCCGCAGGTATGCCTGAACAGTGGTGCCCGCCGGTGTCGTGTGGGTGCGCAACAAATCTGCGATCGTGTTGACGACGAAGAGCCCGTACGGTCCTATTCCGCGCGCGGCGGGCGGTCGGCGCCCCGCGAGCGGATCTGCCCAGTGACCCATATCGCGCGCCTCGCAGACGACGTGCCCGGCCTCGTACCAGAACGCCAGTCGGCATGCGCCACCGGCGTGGTCGAGGCTGTTGGTCGCCAGCTCGGTGGCCACCAACAAGAGGTCGGCGACTCGGTCTGCGGACATGCCGAGCAACCGGCCGTAGCGGATGCCGCACTTGCGGGCGCCGGCCAGATCGGCCGCCTCGCCGACCGTGTACGCCACCGCGGCGGGGTTGGTCGTCAGTGGTTGATTGCACTTGTCGAGTGCGACATCGAGTGCGTACTCCGGGCTGTGTTTTCGGAATCCGCCTCGCCAGATCTGCGGATGCGTGCGGCAGACGTCGGCCAGCACGCTTTCGCCAAGGCAGGACGCATCGTAGGGACACAGACCCGTCACGTCCAACCCGTCGAACGCGATGTTGGCCAGTGCCTCGTGCTGCATGCACGCGGAGTATTCGAACGGTGTGCGGCCCTCCCACACCGGCTCGGCGATGATGCGGACATGTTGGCCCGGGTGGCTCTCAACGAAGGCCAGTTGCGCCGCCAGGATCCGGCCGGGGTTACGACCGATACCCATGATGTCGACCATGGTCACGTCCGCCACAGCGTCGCTCAATGCACGACGAAGCGACGCCAGCCGGTCGCCCGGCACCGCGACCAGCACCGGCTGCGCTCGGTCCAAACCGTCGGAGATAAACCGCACCAGCCAGTCGACGTATTCGCGCTCCGAGTGGTAGAGGAGCGCGGAATGGTCAAAGGCCGGGAGTCGTGCGTGTGCTGTCAGTGTCATGTTCGACGGGTAGATCCCTCGGCAGTACTTCGTGCATGTCGCCGCCCTAGATCTACCCAGGCGACAGAAATCTAACCGTTTCCGCCTGTCGAATCCGCGATCAAATCGGCGATGGCGCGCATGCCTGCGGCGTTGGGGTGGAACGGCGCCGGCCGCCACGGCAGCGGCCAACCCGCACCCACCGCCCACGGGTCCGCCGACCAGCCATGATGCTGCCTGCTGGCTTGTCCGGCGCGCACCAGCTCGCACCCAGTGGCCTCCGCGGCCGCTGCGGTGGCGTCTTCCAGGCCTGCAGCGACGTGGTGGCCGAGGTCGGCGTCCGCGGCCGACAACGGCGGGGCCGGCACTCCAGCCGGAGGCAGCAGGGTTAGGTAATCGACGAACACCACCCGCGCCCGCGGCGAGCGTCGGCGCACCGCGTTGCCGACCGCGCGCAGGGAGTCGCCGACGCCGTTCAGCGCCTGCTCCCGCGCGTCGCGGTCAAACAACGCGCCGATCGCAGGCAGTAACCGGGCCGGCCGGGGCAACGTCGCGGCCATCAGCAGCGGCACGTATCCGACGTCGTTGCCGCCGATCGTGATCGTCACAAGTTCTTCGGAGCCGTCCAGCGCCTCGATTTGCGGCCGCGCTCCACGCTGACGCTCGGCCAGCACTTGGGCGGTGGTGGCGCCGGAAAAGGTGACGTCGACCAGGTCGAGGTTCAGCTGTGCGCCGACCAGGTGGGCGTAGTTGCGCGCCGAGCGGCCCGACCCGAACGGCGCGCCGCGCACCTGGGGCCGGATACCGGGACCGGCGGCCATCGAACTGCCGAGCGCCACATACCGCCCGCTCATCGGTCCGGGCTCGACGCCTGCGCCCAGAACCGCTTCGGAATCCGCCCGGCCCGGCGGGCCAGATAACCGGCGGTGACGGCGGCGGCCATCGCCGCGGCCATCGCGGGCGGGTCGCCGGCCCGGGTCACCGCGGTGGCCAGCAGCACCGCGTCGCATCCCAGTTCCATCGCCAACGCGGCATCACTGGCAGTCCCGATGCCGGCGTCGAGGACAACGGGGACGCCGGCCTGGGCGACGATCATCTCGATGTTGTGCGGATTGGCGATGCCCAGACCCGTGCCGATCGGCGAGCCCAGCGGCATCACCGCCGCGCAGCCGGTGTCCTCCAGTCGTTTGGCCAGTACCGGGTCATCGTTGGTGTAAGGCAGCACCACAAACCCGTCGTCGACCAATTGCTCTGCGGCTCTGACC
>Ga0209248_10000051_pt1 | contig 36397 bp, 30 predicted proteins | sample BogFormECP04_OM1_FD_188241 | JGI IMG/M metagenome (GOLD analysis project Ga0209248, IMG submission 188241) | Bog forest soil microbial communities from Calvert Island, British Columbia, Canada - ECP04_OM1 (SPAdes) (version 2) | ecosystem: Environmental > Aquatic > Freshwater > Wetlands > Bog ... | reverse complement strand
TGCTGCTGTGGGTGCTGTACCTGTCGATCGTCAACGTCGGCCAGACGTGGTACTCGTTCGGCTGGGAGTCGCTATTGCTGGACGCCGGTTTCCTGGCGATCTTCCTCGGCAACGACCGGGTGGCGCCACCGCTGCTGGCGATGTGGCTGGCCCGGTTGCTGCTGTTCCGACTCGAGTTCGGCGCGGGACTGATCAAGCTTCGCGGTGACTCGTGCTGGCGCGATCTGACCGCGCTGTACTACCACCACGAAACCCAGCCGATGCCGGGGCCGCTCAGCTGGTTCTTCCATCACCTGCCCAAGCCACTGCATAAGGTGGAAGTCCTGGGCAACCATTTCGCGCAGCTGATCGTCCCGTTCGGCTTGTTCGCCCCGCAGCCGGTGGCCAGCATCGCCGGCGCGATCGTCGTCATCACCCAGCTGTGGCTGGTGGTCTCCGGTAACTTCGCCTGGCTGAACTGGTTGACGATCCTGCTGGGCTGCAGCGTGATTGACGCGTCGTCGGCGGCCGCGGTGCTGCCCATCCCCAAACCGCCGGCGCTCGCCGCCGTTCCACCGTGGTTCGCGGGCCTGGTGATCGTGTTCGCGGTGCTGACCGTGATGATGACCTACTACCCGGTGCGCAACATGATTTCGCGCCGGCAGCGGATGAACATGTCGTTCAACGCCTACCACCTGATCAACACGTACGGGGCGTTCGGCACCATCGGCCGAACCCGCCGGGAGGTGGTGATCGAAGGGACCGACGACCCGGAGGTCACCGATGTGACGGTGTGGAAGGAATACGAGTTCAAGGGCAAGCCCGGCGCGGTGCGCCGCGTGCCGGCGCAGTGGGCGCCGTATCACCTGCGACTGGACTGGCTGATGTGGTTTGCCGCCATCTCTCCGCGGTACGCCTACCCCTGGCTTCGACCATTTATGTTGCAGCTCTTACAGAATGATCCTGCGACGCTGCGCTTGCTCCGCCACAATCCTTTCCCGGCATCCCCGCCGCGATACGTGCGCGCCCAGCTCTACCGGTACCGTTTCACCACCGCCGCGGAATTACGCCGTGATCACGCGTGGTGGCATCGCACGCTGGAAGGCAGTTACCTGCGGCCGATGTCGGCCGGCTAGAGCGTCTCGTCGAGCTCACCGAGCCGATCGGTCAATCGCAGGTTTTCGGAGTAGTCGACCGGACAGCAGATCAGCGAGACGCCGTCGTCGTCGAGCGCAGCCTTCAACGTAGGCAACAGTTCCTCGGCGCTGTTGATTCGATACCCCTTGGCGCCAAAGCTTTCCGCGTAGCTAACGATGTCCGGGTTGCCGAATTTCACATAGTGGTGCTCACCGAGTTCGAGATCCATCTTCCACTCGATGAGACCGTAACCGCCGTCCTCCCAGATCAATACGACGAGCGGTATCCGTTCACGAACGGCGGTTTCGATCTCCTGCGAGTTCATCAAGAACGCTCCGTCGCCGACCACGGCCAGCACCTTCGACTCGGGCCGTGCCAACTTGACCCCAAGGGCTCCTGGCAACGCGAAACTCATGGTGGACAAGCCATTCGAGACCAAGCAGGTGTTGTGTTCGTAGGTGGGGTAGAGCCGGGCCATCCACATCTTGGTCGCACCCGTGTCGACCAGGACGATGTCGCCGCGGCCCAGTGCGGCGCGGGTGTCAGCGACCAACCGAGCGGGCGCCAGCGGGTATCGCGAATCCTGTTGTCCCCGAGCAAATTCCTCGTTGAGCAGACCGGAGCCGGGTATCTCTGGGTCAGCATCGTAGCTATGGCCGGCCAGCGCCTCCTTCACTGCGTCGAGTGAGGCGCTGATGTCGCCGATGATCCCGACGTCGACGGGATAGTGCATGTCGACCTCGGCGGGAAAGCGATGGATGTGGATGATCTTCTTGTCGGCCTTGGGGTTGATCCGGACCGGATCGAATTCCTGCAGCTCGTAGCCGACTGCGATGACGACGTCGGCGTTGTCGAACCCGAAGTTGACGTAGTCGTGTCGCATGAACCCCAGGGTCCCGATGCTGTTGGGGTGGTCGTCGGGCATGACGCCCTTACCGTGGAACGTGTTGGCCACCGGGAGGTGGAATTCCTCGGAGAACCGCACCAGCGCCGCGGTCGCGTCGGCGCGGGCGGCGCCGTGGCCGGCCAGCACCACCGGCCGCTTGGCCTCACGCAAAATGTCCACCGCACGTGCCACCTGACGGAAGGCCGGCGCGTCGGCGCGGACGACGTTGCGCGGCAACGGCGTCAAGTCGTAGTTGGCCTCATCTGCATCGATGTGCTCCGGTACGGCGAGGTACACCGCGGCCGGGCGTTCGGCTTCGGCGAGTTTGAACGCCTTGCGGAACATCTCCGGGATGGCCTGCACGGTCGGGATACCGGCGGCCCAACGGGTGATCGGGGCGAACATCGACACCAGGTCGACGTATTGGTGCGACTCCTTGTACTGGCGATTCTGACCGACCTGCGCGGAGATCGCCACCATCGGCGTGCTGTTGGTGGTGGCATCGGCGACACCGAGCTGCATGTTGATGGCGCCGGGGCCCAGGGTGGCCGACACCACCGCCGCGCGTCCGGTGACCCGCCCGTACATCTCGGCCATGAATGACGCGGCCTGCTCGTGCCTGGTCAGCACGTAGCGGATATTGGACGACGCCAGCGCTTGTACGAAGCGGATGTTCTCCTCTCCCGGTAGCCCGAAGACCACGTCAACGCCCTCGTTCTCCAGGCATTTCACCATTAGTTGCGCGGCTGTAATCATCCGTCACCTCCGCGGGCCAGGATAGTGGCAGGCTGGACACCGGACCTTTTGCAGACCCACTCACTGGAAAGGATGTCAGCGTGTCCATCGCCACCATCAACCCGGCCACCGGTGAGACCGTCAAGACCTTCACCCCGGCAACAGACGACGAGGTCGAGGCGGCAATCGCCCGTGCCCACGAGCGGTTCCTCGACTACCGCCACTCCACCACGTTCGCTCAGCGCGCCGAGTGGGCGAACGCCACCGCGGACCTCTTGGAGAAGGAAGCCGACGAGGTCGGGGCGATGATGACCCTCGAAATGGGCAAGACCCTCAAATCGGCCAGGACCGAAGCAATCAAGTGCGCCAAGGGTTTTCGCTATTACGCTGAGAACGCCGAGAAGCTGCTGGCCGACGAGCCCGCCGAGGCTTCCAAGGTCGGCGCGAAGCGGGCCTACACCCGCTACCAACCGCTAGGTGTGGTCCTGGCCGTGATGCCGTGGAACTTCCCGCTGTGGCAGGCCGTCCGGTTCGCCGCGCCCGCGCTGATGGCAGGCAACGTCGGCCTGCTCAAACACGCCTCCAATGTGCCGCAGTCGGCGCTGTATCTGTCCGACGTCATCACCCGCGGTGGATTTCCGGAAGGCTGCTTCCAGACGCTGCTCGTGTCATCCAGCGCCGTCGAGGCCATCCTGCGGGACCCCCGGGTCAAGGCGGCCACGCTGACCGGCAGCGAACCCGCCGGACAGTCGGTTGCCGCCATCTGCGGCGACGAGATCAAACCCACCGTGATGGAGCTCGGTGGCAGCGACCCGTTCATCGTGATGCCGTCCGTCGACCTCGACGAAGCCGTCAAAACCGCGGTCACCGCGCGGGTGCAGAACAACGGCCAGTCCTGTATCGCCGCAAAGCGGTTCATCGTGCACACCGACATCTACGACGCGTTCGTCGACAAGTTCATCGACAAGATGAAGGCACTGAAGGTCGGCGACCCGACCGACCCGGACACCGACGTGGGTCCCCTGGCCACCGAGTCGGGCCGCGACGAAATCGCCAAGCAGGTCGACGATGCCGTCGCCGCGGGTGCGAAGGTCCGCCTCGGCGGCAAGACCCCCGAGCGGCCGGGCTGGTTCTACCCGCCCACGGTGGTCACCGACATCACCAAGGACATGGCGCTCTACACCGAAGAGGTCTTTGGCCCGGTCGCCTCGATGTATCGCGCCTCGGGCATCGACGAGGCCATCGAGATCGCCAACGCCACCACCTTCGGGCTCGGGTCCAACGCGTGGACCAACGACGAAGCCGAGCAAGCGCGCTTTATCGACGACATCGAGGCCGGGCAGGTCTTCATCAACGGGATGACGGTGTCTTACCCCGAGTTAGGGTTCGGCGGCGTCAAGCGGTCGGGCTATGGCCGCGAGCTCGCAGGCCTGGGCATCCGTGCGTTCTGCAACGCCAAGACCGTGTGGGTGGGCTAGACGGCCGCCAGCGCCTTCTCGTCCTCGTCGGCGAAGGTGTCCTCCAGCTGCACCGGCGAGTAGTCGAGGTCGATCTCGGCGACCGGACGGCCGCGGGCGCTGCTGATCGTGCCGAGCCGCCGCATCCCCTTGTCGGACGCGTACTGCATGAACTCGTCCGTCGAAATGTCGAATGGCATCGGGTCGTATAGCGCGAAGCCTTCTTCGATGAGGCGCAATGCGAGCGGCATGAGCTCGTTCATCCGTGTTTCGAAGACGCCCCAGTTGGCATCGTCGGCGGCGACGTGGCGCCGGCAGGTGAAGGTGCCCCATGCCATGTGGCGTCGCTCGTCGTCACCGATGCGCTGGACCAGCTCCTGCATCCCGGGCAGGATGCCGCGTTCCACACAGATCTTGTGCCAGGCGTAGTAGCCGGTCAGCGCCAGCATGCCTTCGACCATGTGGTTGTAGGTGACGGACGCCCGGACCTGCGCGGCCGGCGAGGGATCGACCCTCAGCGCGTTGAGGCAGTCCGGCAGTTCCTCGTAGAAAATCGTGCGGTAGGTAGGGATGTCGTCCAGGTAGCTGTGCAGGTCGTCGGTGATGCCGACGGCGTCGAGCCACATGCGGAACACCTGAACGTGCTTGGCTTCCTCGAACGCGAACTGCGTCAGGTACATCTCGTCGCCCAGCCGGCCTTCGGCCCGCATCGCGTACATGAACGGCTGAATGTCCTCGGTCACTGCTTCTTCGCCGGCGATGAACTCGGCGCACAGTCGGGTGGCGTAGTGGCGTTCGTCGTCCGTAAGCCGCTCCCAGTCGGCGCGGTCGCGGGAGAAGTCGATGTCGGCCGGGTTCCAAAACTTCGCATTGCCACCGGCAAATAGCTTGAGCGGCAAGCTGTCCCAGTTGAGCCCGCCCGCAACCATCGAGCCCGTGTGTGTCCGTGTCATGTGGTGACCTCCTTTGTGTCAATCCGGTGAGCTTGCGGTAGCGGGGCAAATGCAGCCGCCAGTACCGCGACGAGCCGGCGTACCGCCAGTGCCGGTTGCTCCGGCGTAGGCTCGTCGAGTCCGAGGATGGGATCCAGTCCGCGCACATACGGCGCCAGCGCCAGGTGCGGAAAGATCATCAGCAGCAACGACATCAGCGCGTCGGTATCGGATTCCGCACGCAGGTCGCCGCGGAGGTGCGCGTCGCGGACAAGCGGCCGCAGCACCTCCAGGTAGTGGCGGTGAATGACGTTCTGCACGCTGACGCGGGCTTCGGTGTCGACTTCAAGAGTCGCCGCGGCGTGCAGCGCGCGTTCATGCGGGTGGTCTGCGAAGTAGGCCACCCACGCGTCGAGCCAGTCGGTGAGAAAGTCGAAGAACGGCCGGCTGGGGTCGAGCTCGCGGATGCGGTCCTCCATGTAGGCACGCACCCGCTGGCTGGCGATGTCGGCGATGAACGCATACAGGTCGCGCTTGTCCGCGAAGTACTGGAACAGGCTGCCCTTGGCGACTCCCGCGCGCCGGGCGATGACGTTGAGGCTGCCGCCCGAGAATCCGTGCATGCCGAACTCGGCCTCGGCGGCTTCGATGACCGCCGCGCGCCGCGCCGGGTCGACGCGAGCCCAGGTCACGGTCGGCATTCGGTCCTCCTCGTGTCGATGACCACTGGTCACTTTACTGTGAGGCAGGTCACTCCTCAAGGCTCTGGATGTAATCGATGCGAGGAACGGTCGTGCTGCCGCCGGCACCGCCGGCTCTCAAGCCCGCGGTGGAGATCATCAACTGGTTTCTGAGCGCCGGAACCATTGCGACGATGCCGCGGTGGATGCGGCGGCTGAGTGGTTTCGACCAGCCTTGCATCGTCGATATCGGTGTCCGGCCCGTACTCACATTGAGTTTCGGCATTATCAACCGCATTCCCCGGCTGAAACTGGCCGTCGCCGGCCTCATCGCCCCGTCCATGGTGCCGGTCGCCGCCCCCTACATCCTCGGCGTCGCGCCGAGGTCGATGGAAGTCCTCACTCCCGCCGAAGCACGAGGGCGCTACGGCTACGCCAAACCGGCGGACGCGCATCTCGAACTGCGGGCCAAGCAACACGATCGCGTGTTCGGCGAAGGTAAACCACCCAGTGACGAAGGACTGATCGAATCCCAGGCCTATTTGGGCGAGCTCGGCTTGGTCAAGGGACACGGCTGAGCAAGCACATCACGTGATCTGTACGCACGCAAAGAAAATGCGCTGACCCCGCGTCTCAACAGCGGCGCGATGACGGCACGAGCGATGTCCGAAACCTCGGAAAATACCCGCGTGAAACGGCAAGACACTACATACTCTGCACCGAGGAGGCGTTCATGGGCCATTACAAAGCGAACTTGCGCGACATCGAGTTCAACCTATTCGAAGCGCTTGAGCTGGGGCCGATCCTGGATTCGGGGTCGGTCGGCGAGCTCGACAGCTCCACCTCGCGTGAGATCCTGGCCGAAGTTGCCCGCTTCGCCCAAGGCCCCGTCGCCGAGTCGTTCGTCGCCGCCGACCGCGAGCCGCCGGTGTTTCTGCCGGACCAGCACACCATCACCGTGCCGGACCCGATCCGTACGACGGTGCAGGCGATCTGGGACGCGGAATGGTGGCGGCTGGGCGTCGCCCCGGAGATCGGTGGCACCGCGGTGTCCAGGACGTTGGTGTGGGCGGTTCTGGAGATGGTCATCTGTGCCAACCCAGCGCTGTTCTTCTACTACGCCGGCCCGGCGATGGCCGACATCCTCTACGAACTCGGCAACGATGAGCAGCGCGCATTAGCCAACGCGGCAATCGAGAAGCGTTGGGGCGCAACGATGGTGCTGACCGAGCCGGATGCCGGCTCGGATGTGGGGGCCGGACGCACCAAAGCCATCGAGCAGCCAGACGGCTCCTGGCACGTCGAAGGTGTCAAGAGATTCATCTCCGGCGGCGATCTCGGCGACACGGTCGAGAACATCCTGCACCTGGTCCTCGCCCGTCCCGCCGGCGCGCGCCCTGGCACCAAGGGCCTCAGCCTCTTCGTCGTGCCGAAGTATCTGTTCGACTGGGATACCTTCGAGATCCTAGGCCGCAACGGTGTTTTCGCGACCGGCCTCGAGCACAAGATGGGATACAAGGCATCCCCGACGTGCGAGCTGACGTTCGGCGCTCACGGCATCCCGGCCCAGGGCTGGCTGGTCGGTGACAAGCACGACGGCATCGCCCAGATGTTCAAGGTCATCGAAAACGCCCGCATGCTCGTCGGCATCAAATCGTCCGGAACATTGTCGACGGGCTATCTCAACGCGCTCGACTACGCCAAGACGCGGATCCAGGGTGCAGACATGACGCGGATGCTCGACAAGAATGCCCCACGGGTGCCGATCACCCACCACCCCGACGTGCGGCGGTCCTTGATCATGCAGAAGGCCTACGCCGAGGGTTTGCGTGCCATCTACCTCTACACCGCGGCTCATCAGGATCCCGTTGTCGCCGCGGCAGTCTCAGGTGCTGACGAAGACATGGCGACCCGGGTCAACGATTTGCTATTGCCGATCATCAAAGGCGTGGGCTCCGAGCGGGCCTACCAGTACCTGACCGAATCGCTGCAGACTCTGGGCGGTTCGGGATTTTTGCAGGACTATCCGATCGAGCAGTACATCCGCGACGCCAAGATCGACTCGCTGTATGAGGGCACCACCGCGATCCAGGCGCAGGACTTCTTCTTCCGAAAGATCGCGCGCGATCAGGGCGTGGCGCTGGCGCATATCGCCGGGCAGATCCACGCGTTCATCGACAGCGACGTCGCAGACCAACGGCTCAAGGTGGAACGCGCCTATCTGGGCACCGCGTTGGAGGATGTGCAGGCGATAACGGCCACCCTGACCGGGTATCTGTTGGGATCGGCCGAGACGCCGACCGAGCTCTACAAGGTCGGGCTGGGTTCGGTGCGGTATCTGCTGGCCGTTGGGGATCTGCTCATCGGCTGGCAGCTGCTGTTCCACGCGGAAATCGCGCTGCGGGCATTGGATTCCGGCGCGAAGGGTAAAGAGCAGGCGTTCTACGAGGGCAAGATCGCCGCGGCGCAGTTCTTTGCCGCCAATGTGTTGCCCGAGATCACCGCGACGCGCGGTATTCTGGCCCGCACCTCGACCGCATTGATGGACCTCGACGACGACGCGTTCTGACACCACCGCTCCGGTACGGCTGGCCCTACTCGGGCTGGGCGGCATGGGACTGCATCACCTGAAGATCTTTCAGAGCCTGGCGCCGTGGGCACAGATTACTGCCGTGGCGGATAGCCACCCGCCGTTTGCCGAACGCGCCGCCGCTATCACACCGGCTGCCCAGGTTTTTCACGAACCGCTGGACTGCCTGCGCAACGCCGATATCGACGCTGCCGTCGTGGCCACCGCCGACGACACTCACCACGCGATCGTCGAGGCGTGCATCGCACGCGGCATCTACGTGCTGTGCGAAAAGCCACTGACCCTTTCGACCGAAGAGTCTCTGCACCTGGTCAAGGCCGAACGGGCCAGCGGCCGCCGGCTCGTCCAAGTCGGCTACATGCGCCGATACGACACCGACTACCGGCATATCCACGACACCGCGCGGTCCGGTGGAGTCGGCCAGCCCATTCTGATCAGCCAACGCCATCACAACCCGCTGGCTTTCAACACCTTTGACGCACAGCAGCTCATCGCCAGTTCAGCCGCACACGATATCGACCTGTTCCGCTGGTTTGTCGGTGAGGAGATCAGCGTCGTCAGCTGCGCGGCCAAAAGCAGTGACGACGGATCGACGGTGACCGTCCTTATCACGCTGAAGTCGGAATCCGGGATCCTCGGTGTCGTCGAGGTTGGTCGGGGACCGGGAATGCGATACGACATCGGACTCGACCTTGTCGCCAGCGGCGGCAGCCTCACCCTCGGATCACCGTCTCTGACGGCGCATGCCGGCCGCGATAGCGTGGCAGCCCAGCGCCTGCCGGACAACTGGATCCAACGATTCGACGGCGCGTATAGATCCCAGAACGTCTCGTGGCTGACGGCCGTGGCGAACCACTCGGTTGACGGGCCGTCGACTTACGACGGGGACGCCACCAACGCCGTCGCGGATGCCGCAATGGCGGCGTTGCGTACCGGCGGCGCGCAAGTCGTGCACCAGATTCCGGCCGGCGACCTCGGGCAGGACCGGCCGCGACGATGATCGAGCCCACCGGTCCGCCGAAGCCCGTCATGCACGAGCGGTGGACCACCTAACATCGGCCCCAGGTCTTACTGACTACCGCTCAGGGACCAATCGATACCGCCGATGGCGGTCGAAGCGAGGAGTGATCACCGAATGGCGCAACACAGCGACGCGTGGCCCAGCTTGCGAGTCGACGACTGGATTCCAACGCGGGACACCTTGCACATGTGGACCCAGATCGTCGGCAAGATTCGACTGACTCACTCGCCGATGGTCAACCACTGGTGGCAGGTGACCTCTTATGTGACTGCGCGTGGTTTGACCACCTCGGCGATTCCTTACGGGACAGAGGCATTCGACATTGAGTTCGATTTCATCGACCACGAGTTGGTGATCCGGAGCAGCACCGGCGCGACCCGTACGGTGGCGTTGGAACCGAAATCGGTGGCCGAGTTCTATTCGCAGACCATGCATGCACTCGACGAGTTGGGACTGCACACCCGCATCCAGGCACACCCCAACGAGGTAGACCCGGCTTTGCGATTCGACGAGGACGTCGAGCATGCGTCATACGACCCTGTCGCCGCGCAGTTGTTCTGGCGCCAACTGCTTGCGGCCAGCCGGGTATTCGGCCGCTTCCGGTCCCGCTTCGTCGGAAAAGTCAGTCCCGTGCATTTTTTCTGGGGTGCAATGGATCTCGCGTGCACCAGGTTCTCCGGCCGCGGCGCGCCCCGCCATCCCGGCGGTGCTCCCAATGTTGGAGACTGGGTAATGGTCGAGGGATATTCGCACGAACTGAGCAGCTGCGGGTTCTGGCCGGGCGGCGGTGAGGAAGGCGCTTTCTACGCCTACGCCTATCCCGAACCTGACGGCTTCGCCGAGTATTCGGTGCGGCCCGCAGAAGCCGATTACAGCAAGGAGCACGGCGAGTTTCTCCTTCCGTACGAGGTGGTGCGGCAGGCAGCCGATCCTCACGAGGTGCTGCTGGCATTTTTGCAGGACAGCTACGAAGCGGAGGCGGTCTGCGCCGGCTGGGACCGTAGCGCGCTCGAATGCGACCCGGATCGCTGGAAGGCGTATCAAACCCGGGCATGACTACCACCGGTCCGGCGAAGCCCGTCATGCGCGAGCAGTAGAGCACCTAACATCGGGCGCATGTCGCTATTGAATACCGCTCAGGGACCAATCAATACCGCTGATCTCGGCGTCACGCTCATGCACGAACACGTGTTCATCATGACCACCGAGATCGCGCAGAACTATCCGGAGGCGTGGGGCGACGAAGATGCCCGGGTGGCGGACGCCGTCACTCGGCTCAACGAGCTCAAATCTCGCGGCGTGGACACCATCGTCGACCTCACCGTGATCGGGCTGGGCCGCTACATTCCGCGGATCGCCCGCGTCGCCGCGCAGACCGAGCTGAACATCGTCGTCGCGACCGGCCTGTACACCTACAACGACGTCCCGTTCTATTTCCACTACATGGGCCCGGGAGCCCAACTCGGTGGGCCGGAGATCATGACCGACATGTTCGTCCGCGACATCGAGGAGGGCATCGCCGACACCGGCATCAAGGCGGGCATCCTCAAGTGCGCCACCGACGAGCCCGGCATCACCCCCGGTGTCGAGCGGGTGTTGCGAGCGGTCGCCCAGGCGCACAAGCGCACCGGGGTGCCGATCTCCACACACACCCACGCGGGACTGCGGCGCGGGCTCGAGCAACAGCGCATCTTCGAAGAAGAGGGTGTCGACCTGAGCCGGGTGATCATCGGCCACTCCGGCGACAGCACCGACGTCGGTTACCTCGAAGAGCTCATCGCCGGTGGCTCCTATCTGGGGATGGACCGGTTCGGCATCGACGTGATCCTGCCGTTCGAGGAGCGGGTGAACATCGTGGCGCAGATGTGCGAACGCGGCCATGCCGACAAGATGGTGCTTTCCCACGACGCCAACTGCTATTTCGACGCACTGCCCGAGGAGTTGCTGCCGGTGGCCGCCCCCAATTGGCATTACCTGCACATCCACAACGACGTGATCCCCGCATTGAAAGAACGCGGGGTCACCGACGAGCAGTTGAACACCATGCTCGTCGACAACCCGCGGCGCATCTTCGAGCGACAGGGCAGCTATCAGTGACGCAGGCTGCGCCGATCCCGCCGATCGGCACCCAGATTTCGGCGCTGGCTGAGATCGCCCCCGACGAGCCGGCCGTCACCTGCGACGGGCGCACGCTGACCCGCGGCGAACTGGACCGCTCGACCAACCGACTGGCGCGCGCCTACGCCGAACGCGGCGTGGGCGTCGGCGACTACGTGACGATGGTGCTGCCCAACTCCATCGAGTGGATCCAGGCTGCGGTGGCGTGCTGGAAGCTGGGAGCGGTGCCCCAGCCGCTGTCCGCGCGGCTGCCCGATGCGGAGTTGCAGGGCCTGCTGGACTTGCGGCCACCGGCCTTGCTGGTGGGCCGCGAGCATCCCAAAATACCAAGTATTCCAGTGGGTTTCATACCCGATTCGGCGTTATCTGACGCGGCCGTGCCCGAGGCGGTGTCGCCGGTGTGGAAAGCGATGGGTTCGGGCGGCAGCACCGGGCGCCCGAAGCTCATTGAAGCCGGCGGCGACAGCCGAATACCGCCCGCGATCGGTTACCCGCTCGGCGCGCAGGAGGGCGACACCACCTTTGTGCCGGTGCCACTGACGCACAACACCGGCTTTACCACTGCGGCGATGGCGTTGATCATGCGCCACCATCTCGTGTTGATGAGCCGCTTCGAGCCGCACGAGTTTCTTCGGCTGATCACCGATCACCGGGTCACCTTCATGGTCACCGTGCCGACGATCATGCAGCGGGCACTGCCCGCCTACCACGCCGATCCGAGTTCCTACGACCTCTCGTCGATCCGGCGGTTGTGGCACTTGGCGGCACCGTGCCCGCCAACCGTCAAGGAGGCCTGGATCGACCTGCTGGGCCCGGAGAAGATTTGGGAACTCTACGGCGGCACCGAATTACAGGCGTTGACCTTCATCTCTGGCGACCAGTGGTTGACCCACCGAGGGTCCGTCGGGATCGTCGTCGCCGGCGAGATGAAGGTGCTCGACGACGACGGCAACCCATGCCCGCCTGGTGTGGAGGGCGAGATCTACATGCGGCCCAACCCCGGCAGCCCGCCGACCTACCGGTACGTCGGCTCCACGGCGAAATCCCGCGACGGCTGGGACTCGTTGGGTGACTTGGGCTATTTCGACGAGGACGGATTTTTATACCTGTCCGATCGCCGGGTGGACATGTTCACCGTCGGCGGCCGCAATGTCTACCCGGCGGAGATCGAGAACGCGCTGTCGGCGCATCCGGATGTGCTGTCCTGCTTGGTTGTTGGCGTACCCCACGAGGATCTGGGCCAAGTGCCCTATGCCCTGGTGCAGGCGGGTTCGGCGCTGGACGAGCAGACGGTGCAGGCGTTTCTGCGCGACCGGATCGCCGGCTACAAGGTGCCGGCCACCGTCGAGTTCGTCGACACCCCGCTGCGCGACGACGCCGGCAAGGCCCGCCGTTCGGCGGTCCGCGCCGACGTCATGGCGCGATTGCGTCTTCCTGACGCGGGCTGACGGCGCCGTCGGCGGCTGGGGCGGACTTTTGCCTTCGGCGAGATTCCCAGCGCCGCAGCGCTTCTCGGCAGGGCGATTCGACAAGCGCATAGCTCACCGCGGCGATGGCAATCGCGAAGATCAGCGTCAGCAGCAGCACCTCGGGCATGCGGCCCCTGAAGGAGAATTCGCCGATCACCGGGAACACCATGGTCAGCGCCGCAAGGTGCCAGATGAAGATCCCGTAAGACCAGCGACCCAGCGTCACCATCGGCCTGGTACCCAAGACCCGATGCCCAGTGTCGGGCCGATCCAGCACCAACGGCGCCACCAGGCCCGCCGCCACCAATGCACCCATCGCGGTCTTGACCGTGAACTGCGCGGCGCTGCTGGGCACCAGCCCCGCGGGCCCGGCCAGCGGTGAGGCAGCGATCAGATAAGCCACCACCACGACGACGGCCATCAGCACCCGACGTCGGGCGAGCCGATGCGGCCACCCGATCGGGCTGTGCACCCACTCGGCGAGCAGCATGCCCGCCGCGAACCAGGAGAAAAATGCCGGCGGCCAGTTCAGCGGATTGAGCCCGGCCGGGGCGACGAAAGGAATCCAGCCCCAAAACCAACTGGCGACGCCGAGGGCGGCGATCGCCGGCACCCGAGCGCGGACCGGCAGCCCGGCCGCGAGCAGCGCAAGGATGGGCAATGCCAGATAGAAGGTGACCTCTACCGACAGGCTCCACATCTGGGTCAGCCCGTGCGTCAACGTCAGCGGCACGTAAACCTGGGTGAGCGAGAGATTCGCCAGCCACACCGTGAGGTTCGGGTGATCGGCGTCCGGCAGCAGGGCCAGGATCACGACGACGGCGACCAGGTAGGCCGGCATGATGCGCACCACTCGCGATCGCAGGTAATGGCCGGTCGACGGGCGTGATCCCAGGCCGCGGGCCGCCGCAGCATGTCCGCGCCACAACAGAAAACCCGACAACGCGAAGAACACCGCGACCGCCAGATCGAACCGACCGTACAGCCGACCGTCAACCCCGCTTGAGTGCCCGGTCTGGAATGCGACGTGGGTGATGACGACGCCGATCGCCGCGCATGCCCGCATTCCTTCCACGGCGGGCAAGAAGCTGCGAATTCCTCCCACCCGCTGGGCTTGACTCATGAAGACAGTGTGCCCGCGCGGGGCAACCGGGCAAATCGGGTACACCCCGTTTGCCCACCTTGAGGACCTAAACTGCGACCTTAAATTTTGCTGTTAGGGTCGAACGAGTTTTGCTTCGCTGGCCCCCGGATCGGGGCGGTCGCGACGGACGGGTTAAGTGGCCCCGAACCGAATGAGACCAGAAGGAGGTCACGGCGACGTGAACCGGGCAGTCATGCTGCGGATGGCCTCGTGCGGGATCATGGGACTCGGAGCCGCCTTGCTCGTCGCCGCGCTGCTGCTGTGGACGTACACCAGCAGCAGGATCACCAAGATCCCGCTCGATCTGAATGCCACGTTGATCAGTGACGGCACTGGGACCGCCATCGACCCGGCGTCAATGAACAGTCAAAAGCTCGTCGTCAATAAAAACGTGCCGCTGGTATCCCAGCAACAAGTCGATGTCGAATCCCCCGCCAACGCCGATGTCGTCACGCTTCAAGTCGGTAACTCGGTTCGGCGCGCCGACAAGCAAAAGGACACCGGCCTGCTGCTCGCACTTGTCGACACCGTCACCCTCAATCGGAAAACGGCCATGGCGGTTTCCGATGACACCCATCCCGGCGGCGCCGTCCAGAAACCGCGCGGCTTCAACGACGAAAACCCAGCCACCAACATCGCGTTGCCACACGACGGACTGTCCTACCGCTTCCCGTTCCACACCGAGAAGCGGACGTACCCGTATTTCGACCCGATCGCGGAGAAAGCGTTCGACGCCAACTACACCGGCGAAGAAGACGTCAACGGCCTGACCACCTACAAGTTCACCCAGGACGTCGGCTACGACGCCGACGGCAAGTTGTCCGAGCCGATCAAGTACCCGTCGCTGTACTCCAACGACGAGGACAGCAAGGTGAGCGCGACCGCGGCGATGTGGGGTGTGCAGGGCGATCCGGACGAGAAGATCACCATGACCCGCTACTATGCCGCGCAGCGGACCTTCTGGGTGGATCCGGAGTCGGGGACCATCGTCAAAGAAGATGATCACGCCAATCACTACTTTGCCCGCGATCCGCTGAAGCCAGAGATGACCATGGTCGAGTACAAGGTCACCTCCAACGAAGACACCGTCGAGTCGCAGGTGAATGCCGCGCGTAACGAGCGCGACCGGTTGGCGCTATGGTCGCGGGTGCTGCCGATCAGCTTCACCGCGGCCGGTGTGATCGCGCTGATCGGCGGGCTGCTGCTGGGCTCCTTCAGCTTGCGGACCGAGGCGGCGCTGCTCGACCCGGGCCTGGACACCGCCGATCACGGCTTCTTCGGCCGCGGTGAACCGCCGCCCGAGCGAGTACCCGGTGCCGAGGCCGAGACCGAGAAACTGCCAACGCCGCCCAAAGACCTCCACCGAGAGTCCGGGCCGCCGGGCGCGAGTTCGCCCGACTCGGGTCCACCCGACCCGTCCTAGCCTGGCCGCGTGAGGCCCGTACCCCGCTGGGTTCTGCAGTGGTCCCGTCCCGGGTACGCACTGGCGTTGGCGCTGCTGATGGTTGCGCCTTTGATCAGCCCCGGGTACTTGCTGTTGCGCGATGCGGTATCCACGCCACGGTCGTATCTATCCGATAGCGCGCTCGGGTTGATGTCGGCCCCGCGGGCGACGCCGCAGGATTTCGCCGTCGCGTTGGCCTCGCACGCCATCGATGGCGGCATCGTGGTGAAGGCACTGTTGGTCGCGGGACTGTGGCTGGCCGGATGGGGCGCGTCCCGGTTGGTCGCGCTGGTTGTTCCGGAAGCCGGTGCCGGTGGCCAGTTTGTCGCGATCACGCTGGCCATCTGGAATCCGTATGTCGGTGAACGGCTGCTGCAGGGGCATTGGAGCTTGCTGCTCGGCTACGGCTGCCTGCCCTGGGTGGCGACGACGATGCTGAGGCTGCGGTCGAGGTCGTCGGGTCTTTTCGGGCTGGCCTTCTGGATCGCGCTGGCCGGGTTGACCCCGACCGGGCTGATCATGGCCGCGACGGTCGGACTGGTGTGCGTCGCTGCGCCGGGGGCCGGCCGCCCGCGTTGGCTGTGCGCCGCCGCCGTGCTGGCCGGTGCGGTGGTGGCGGCGCTGCCGTGGTTGACGGCTGCGGCGCTGGGCTTGTCATCGGCCGACGGCATCTGGACGCCGACCCCGGACGTTGCCGCGTTCGCCGCCCGCGCCGAGCCCGGGCTGGGCACGCTGGGCAGTCTGGCCAGCCTCGGTGGAATCTGGAACAGCGAGGCCGTACCGGCCTCGCGGGCAACACTTTTCGGGGTCGTATCGGCCGGGGTGCTGCTTGTTGTGGTGGCCATCGGGCTGCCGACGGTGATGCGCCGACGGGCGGCGCTGCCGTTGGTGGTGCTGGCCGCGGCGTCCGTGCTGATACCCGCCGCGCTGGCCACCGGGCCGGGGCTGGCCGTGCTGCACGCGGTAGTCGAGGCCGCGCCCGGCCTGGGCCTGTTGCGCGACGGGCAGAAGTGGGTGGCGCTGGCCATGCCCGGATACGCGCTGGCGGGTGCGGGCACGGTGTGGGCGTTGCGGCGTTGGTTACGGCCCCCGGTGACCGCGCTGGTGTGCTGCGCCGCGCTGCTGTTTTGCCTTCCGGATTTGGCATGGGGTGTGGCGGGAAAGGTTGAGCCGGTGCACTACCCGACCGACTGGCCGACCGTCGCGGCGTTGATCAACCGTGATCCCGAGGCGGTCGCGGTGTTGCCGGCCGATACCATGCGGCGCTTCGCCTGGTCCGGGGCGGCACCGGTGCTGGATCCGCTGCCGCGCTGGGTACGCGCCAACGTACTGACGACCGGAGACCTGAACATTTCCGGTGCGACGGTTCCGGGTGAGGGAAACCGGGCGCACCAGGTGCAGCGGCTGCTGTTGGCGGGCGCCGACCCGAATGTAATTCGCCGTGCCGGCGTGGGGTGGCTGGTGATCGAGGCGGGCACCCCCGGCGATATAGGTTCCTCCGCAAGGACATTCGAGCGGCTACCGGTGACCTTTCGCGGCCGGGACCTGATGCTTTACCGGGTCGGCGGCGAGACCGCCGGCGCGCCCGCCAACCGTCGCCTGCTCGTGGTGATAGCACACTTGGCGTGGTTGGCGATGCTCATCGGCGGAGCCATCGGTATGACGATTTCGAGGCGGACAGACTCAGACCATTCCGCTGACACGGTAACCGGTTAACACCGACTCCAACACCATACGCATCGCGTCAGCGCTTTGCCGCCAGGAGAATTCGGCGCTGCGCGCTTGCGCCTTCGCGCCGAGTTGATCACGCTGCACCGGATCGGTCAGCAGCTGTTGCAGCCGATTCACCAACTCGGCGCGACTGTCGACCAGCACACCGGTCACCCCGTCGATAATCGAGTCGGCCAACCCACCGGAAGATCGGTAGCCGATCGTGGGTACCGCGTGCTGAGCCGCCTCGATGACCGCCAGGCCCCAGCCCTCTTTGCGCGAGGGCAGCACATGCACCCAAGACTGTTGCATGACATGGTGTTTGGTGACGTCATCGACATGACCGTGGAACGTCACTGCGTCGCTGATGCCCAGACGGGCAGCGTGCTCGACCAAGCGCTGCCACCACCACCCGCCGCCGACGATGTCGAGATGCAGCCCTGGTATCGACGGCCGCAACAGCGCCACGGCGGCCAGCGCGTCCTCGATCTGCTTGTGCGGCACCAGCCGGGACAACACCAACACGCGCGGGTTGCCCGCCCGCGGGCCACGCAAAGAAACCTCCGGGGCCTCGTCAAGACCATTACGCACCAACGCGATTCGATCGTTGGCGACACCGAGGCCAACCAAGTCGCGGGCCGACGGCAGCGACACCGTCACATATTGGTTGCGGCGGTGCACCCGCGGCGACAACCGCGACTCGACGAACCAGCCGAGCCGGCCGAGCACCGGACCTGCCACCGGCCACTGCTCGCGATGGCAGTGGTGTACGAGGACCGCGACCCGCCGGCCGTAAACCAGCCGGGCCAGAAACGGCAAGCCGTTCTGGGTATCGACCACCACATCCGGCCGGACCCGCCGCAGCGGCCCCATCCCGAGCCTGGCCGCCGCCATCGCCAGCAGCGCCCACACGTATACCGAGTAGCGCCCGCCCACACGGTTGATCCGCACACCGTCGATGACTTCACGACGCGGCGCGCCGGGATAACGTGCAGTGCGCAACGTGACCGCGACACCGGATGCGGCCAGCTGAGCGCCGATGCGCAACAGGTAGGTTTCACTGCCGCCGCCCTGCGGGTGGCCGGTGTCGCGCCAGCACAGCAGCAACACCGACCGCAGACCAGACATCACGTCAGCCTAGCGATGCTCGGGATTTAGGGTTGGCCGGTGGCCGTGACTGACGTGTTTGCGCGGCGGGCTGACCTGCGCCGCTCGGTCCGGCTGCTGTCGGAGTTCCGCTACGAGCAGCGCGACCCGGCCCGGTTCTACGGCGCGTTGGCAGCCGACACCGTCGCGCTGGTGAGCGACCTCTGGCGGTCCGCCCACGGCGAATCTCCGGCTGGTCGCACGCTGCTCGACGTCGGCGGCGGACCGGGGTACTTCGCCGCCGCGTTCGCCGCTGCGGGTGTCCGCTACATCGGCGTGGAACCAGATCCACGTGAAATGCATGCCGCCGGGCCGGTTTTGGCGGGCGAAGCAGACACGTTCGTTCGGGCGTCCGGGATGGCGCTGCCGTTCGCCGATGACTCGGTGGACATCTGTCTGTCGTCCAATGTCGCCGAGCATGTGCCCCGGCCCTGGCAACTCGGCGGCGAGATGCTGAGGGTGACCAGGCCGGGCGGCCTCGCGGTGCTGTCCTACACGGTCTGGCTCGGCCCGTTCGGTGGCCATGAGATGGGCCTGACGCATTATCTCGGCGGGGCACGCGCCGCGGCGCGTTACACCCGCAAACACGGCCATCGACCGAAGAATGATTACGGATCGTCGTTGTTCGCGGTATCGGCGGCCGACGGCCTGAATTGGGCGGCCGGCACCGGCGCCTTGGTCGCCGCTTTCCCCCGCTACCACCCTCGATGGGCGTGGTGGCTGACCTCGGTGCCGGTGCTACGGGAGTTCCTGGTGAGCAATCTCGTGCTGGTCCTTCAGCCGCGATAATGGAACATGTTCTAATCCAGCGTCGCCTTGGGTAGGGTGGCGGCCATAGCCGCCGGCGACGACGCCGAGCGGAGCGATGAGGAGGAGCGGCGCAAAATGGCCGACAGTCTGACAACGGAGTACGACAAGCTTTTCATCGGCGGCAAGTGGGCCGAGCCGTCGACTGACGAAGTCATCGAGGTGCACTGCCCGGCCACCGGCGAGTACGTCGGCAAGGTGCCGATGGCGGCGGCGGCCGACGTGGACGCGGCGGTCGCCGCGGCGCGCGCCGCCTTCGACAGTGGCCCGTGGCCCTCGACTCCTCCGAAGGAGCGCGCGGCCGTCATCGCCAACGTGCTGAAGCTGATGGAAGAGCGCAAGGACGGATTCGTCAAGCTGCTCGGCCTCGAGACCGGCCAGCCCCCCACTTCTGTCGAGACGATGCAGTGGATGAGCGGGATCGGGACGATGAACTTCTTCGCCGGCCCCGCCGTCGACCAGGTCAAGTGGCAGGAGGTCCGCAACGGCGGCTACGGACAGACCATCGTCCACCGTGAGCCGCTCGGCGTGGTCGGGGCGATCGTGGCGTGGAACGTGCCGCTGTTCCTGGCGATCAACAAGCTCGGCCCCGCGCTACTGGCCGGCTGCACGGTGGTGCTCAAGCCGGCCGCCGAAACCCCGTTGAGCACAAATGCTTTGGCGGAGGTATTCGCCGAGGCCGGCCTGCCGGAGGGTGTGCTGTCGGTTGTGCCCGGCGGGATCGAAACCGGCCAGGCGCTGACGTCCAATCGAGACATCGACGTCTTCTCCTTCACCGGCAGCTCGGCCGTCGGGAAGGAGATCGGCCGCCGCGCGGCGGAGATGCTCAAGCCGTGCACCCTGGAACTCGGCGGCAAGTCGGCGGCCATCCTCCTCGACGATGTCGACCTGGCCGCCTCGGTCCCGATGCTGGTGTTCTCCGGCATCATGAACACCGGGCAAGCCTGTGTGGCCCAGACCCGCATCCTGGCGCCGCGCTCGCGCTACGACGAAATCGTCGACGCGGTAAGCAACTTCGTGCAGGCGCTCCCGGTGGGGACGCCGTCGGACCCGGCGGCCCAGATCGGGTCGCTGATCTCGGAGAAGCAGCGCGCCCGCGTCGAGGGCTACATCGCCAAGGGCATCGAGGAGGGCGCGCGGCTGGTCACCGGCGGCGGCCGTCCCGAAGGGCTGGACAACGGTTTCTTCGTGCAGCCCACCGTGTTCGCCGACGTCGACAACAAGATGACGATCGCCCAGGAAGAGATCTTTGGGCCGGTGCTGAGCATCATCCCCTACGACACCGAGGAAGACGCGATCAAGATCGCCAACGACTCGGCGTACGGACTGGCCGGCAGCGTGTGGACCACCAATGTGCCGCACGGCATCGAGATCTCGGAGAAGATCCGCACCGGAACGTACGCAATCAACTGGTACGCCTTCGATCCGTGCTGTCCGTTCGGGGGCTACAAGAACTCCGGCATCGGCCGGGAGAACGGGCCGGAGGGCGTCGAGCACTTCACCCAGCAGAAGAGCGTGCTGATGCCGATGGGCTACACCCTCGACGGCTAGCGCGTGTCATCGGCTTCGAGTCAATAGCGCGAGGCGTTGACTCAGCGCGCCGTGGAAGTGCCCAATGGCGCTTTCATGTCGGCCGAACTCCACAAAGGCATTAGCGCCGGCGCGTAACCCGCGCTGCACACCGGCCGACATTTCGTTGTCTTCCAACGCACCCCGCGTGAGTAGCGAGGGGCCAGACCCGGCGTCGCCCTGTCGACCGATCGCGATCAGCGCCGCTTCTGCAGCCTCGGGCGTGGCCAGGAGGTAGGTGGTGACTCGCGACCGGTCGACATCGATCGGGTCGACGACGATCACGATCACCTGATCGGGAAACGTTGCCAACATCACGTTCGGGAAGAGCTGATAGACAAACGTGACCCGCCGCTTGGTCGTCCACATTGACTCAGGGCGGTTGCGGAGCCTTTCTATGTTGCGGTACGGGAACGTGATTCGACTGTTGGGACCAAAAGTCTCCACCACGGTCAGGTCGTCGTACTGCAATGGGTAGAACGTCTCACGATGCGTCGAGCGAATGTGATAGCCCTCCAGGAACTGCTCGACAAGCACCTTCCAGTTGATTGTCCGCACCACGGACTCCGATCCGACGAGGCGGTCGACCGGCAATAGTTTGCTGCGCCACGGGCTTCCGTCGGTAAGTGCTGTCATCGCGTCCTGAGCGCACGCCCGCAACGAACTCTGTGCCGCATCCGGCTCCAACGCACCGACGACGATGAGGCCATCGGCTTCGATACTCGTGACTTCCACCAGGCCGCGCGCCGACATATTCAAATCCGGGAAAGCGTTTGCGTGGGGAACATGCGCAAGCGAGCCATCCAGACGATAAGTCCAGCCGTGATAGCGGCACACCAGCGCACGAGAGCACCCCGTGCCCTCGACGAGGGGCGTCCCGCGATGACGGCAGGCGTTGCGGAATACTCGTGCCCTGCCATCGTTGCCACGCACCGCGAACAGCGGCGTACCGAAGCAGACGCGTTCACCGTGGTCCCCCGGGTTCGGAATGGTCGCCGACGGGATGAATACGCTGGGGAGCGTGCGCAGCAACCGCAGTTCGTCCGCGAATCGTGTTGGTTCGAGGTAGTTTTCCACCGGTTCGCGCCACACTTCACCTTCATCGGTCGTCCCCGCGTCGATGTGAGCGAGCACGCGGCGCACAATCTGTACGTCGTCGGCGACGGCGCGCGTTGGCTCAACCGCAGTCATAACCAAGCCTCCTGACGGCGTTCGATGTCTGCGCCTCAGCAAGAACAGTAAGTCAGAACTGAAGTGACGTCAATTTTATTTTTTGATACTCTTCCCAGCGTGACGACGACCGCTGAACCGAGGACTCAAAAGGGGCGTGCGACACGCGAACGACTACTCGCCTGTGCCCGTGACATCGCAATCGCCAACGACGGTCACATCGAGATCGCTTGGGTCGCAGAGGCCGCGGGCGTCGTGCCGAGCCTGGTCAATCGCTACTTCGGGTCACGAGCAGGGCTCGTCAGCGCGCTACTGGACGACTTTTTCGCGCGGCTACGCGTCGAGGTTCTTGACCTCAATCTCGACGATCTGGGTACCTGGTTGCAGCATGAGCGCATCCGGCTCGAGAAGGGCGTGCACTTCCACTACACCGATCCGGCCGCCGTCGTGATCTACACCCGGCTATCCCGCGAACCACGGGTCGCACTTACCGAGAACCGGCACATCGACGAGATCGTCAAACACGCTGCCGCCAACATCCGGCGTGGCCAGAAGCGTGGCGAACTACCCTCGTCCGTCGATCCCGAACTGGCCGGCGCAGCGATGTTCGGCGCGATGCAGCGGGTGATGGTTACCGCACTTAGCCGCACACCGCGGCCGCGGCCCGACCGCATCGTCGACGTCCTCTGGCGGCAAATTGCCGCTGCCGTCGAGATCGACCCATACGCCGAAACGCCAACGCCGAAAAGGAGAACGCGTTCAGCACCGGCAACGAGGACGTGATCTACGTAGCGCCTTCCCGCGAGTGTGCGGCCAGCCGCACACTCGCGCCCGAACGTGCGGCTGGCCGCACACTCGAGCTACCAACCGATCAGAACGCCTCTTCGCGCAGGTCCATGATCGCCAGGTCGACGTTGGCCGCGATCCCGCGATCAGCGGTCAGTCGCGGCAACATGCTGTTGACGAAAAACTTTGCCGCAGCGACCTTTCCGTTGTAAAAGGCCCGATCAGCCGCTGCCGCGTCGCCATCGAGCGCGGCCAGCGCGATCTCCGCGTGCCGAAGCAACAGCCATCCGATCAGCAGATCGCCGACGGCGAGCAGGAAGCGCACTGACTCGAGGCCCACTCGGTAGAGTTCGCGGGCGCTCTGCTGAGAATCGACCAGATAGCCGGTCATGGTGTTGACCCAGGCCTGCAGGTCGTCGAGCGCAGTGGTCAGCCGCGAACGCGCGTCGGCAAGTTCGGGGCGGGCATCGCCGCTTTCGATGAATGCCTCGATCTGCGTGACCAGATGTTGCAACGCCACCCCGTGATCGCGAACGATCTTGCGGAAGAAGAAGTCCTGCGCCTGGATCGCGGTCGTGCCTTCGTAGAGGCTGTCGATCTTGGCGTCGCGGATGTACTGCTCGATCGGGTAGTCCTGCAGGAAGCCGGAGCCACCGAACGTCTGCAGCGATTCGGTCAACGTTTGATACGCCCGCTCGGAGCCGACGCCCTTCACGATCGGCAGCAGCAGATCGTTGACCCGCTCCGCCAACTCCGCGTCGGCGCCGGACACGATGGCGGCTGCCGCCGCGTCCTGGTGGGCAGCGGTGTAGAGATAGAGCGCGCGCAGGCCTTCGGCGTAGGACTTCTGCGTCATCAGCGCCCTGCGCACATCGGGATGGTGCAGGATGGTGACCCGCGGAGCGGTCTTGTCGGTCATCTGGGTGAGGTCGGCTCCCTGAATCCGCGTCTTGGCGTACTCCAACGCATTCAGGTAGCCCGTCGACAATGTCGCAATGGCCTTGGTGCCCACCATCATTCGCGCATACTCGATGATCTTGAACATTTGCGCGATGCCGTTGTGGCTGTCCCCGACCAGCCATCCTTTGGCAGGGACTCCGTGCTGGCCGAACGTCAGTTCGCAGGTCGCCGAAACTTTGAGGCCCATCTTGTGTTCCAGCCCGGTGACGAACACCCCGTTGCGCTCGCCCGGTTCGCCGGTCTCTGGGTCGAGCAGGAATTTGGGCACCACAAACAGGCTCAGTCCCTTGGTACCTGGCGCCGCGCCCTCGGGCCGGGCCAGCGCCAGGTGCAGAATGTTCTCGAACAGGTCGTCGGTGTCGCCGTTGGTGATGAACCGCTTGACGCCGTCGATGTGCCATGTGCCGTCGCCCTGGTCGATCGCCTTAGTGCGGCCGGCGCCGACGTCGGAGCCGGCGTCGGGTTCGGTGAGCACCATGGTTGCGCCCCAGTTGCGGTCGATCGCCATCGATGCCCAGTGCCGTTGCTGCTCATTGCCGATGCCGTAGAGGATGTTCGCCATAAACGGCCCAGCCAAGAACATGAACACCGCCGGGTTGGCGCCGAGCACCAACTCGTTGATTGCCCATTGCACCATCGACGGTGCCGGCACACCGCCGACGTCTTCGTCGAGCCCGACCCGGAACCACTCGCCGTCGCGCCACGCGCTGAGCGACTTCTTGAACGGGTCCGGCAAGCTCACGACATGCGTGTCGGGATCGAATGTCGGCGGGTGCCGGTCGCCTTCGGCGAACGACTCGGCCACCGGGCCCTCGGCCAACCGGGCGGCCTCGGAAAGCATCTGCCGCACCGATTCGCCGTCCAGGTCGCCGAACGCTTGGTCGGCCAGCACCTGCTCTAGGCCCAGCGTCTCGAACAGGTTGAACTCCAGGTCGCGCACGTTGCTCTTGTAGTGGCCCATGGCTGAAGCCTTCCCTGATCCGCTGGGCCGAGCGTAACGCTGTCAGCGCCCCTGGAATTGAGCTTGGCGACGCTCGATGAAAGACTGCACGCCCTCAGCGGCGTCGGCAGTGGCGAACAGGGCAGCCACCTCGGGTCGGAGTCGCTCGATGGCGGCCGCATCACCCTGATCGCGGGCCAGATGCGCTGACGCCAGCGTGGCGCGCACAGCCAACGGCGCAGCACGCCCGGCGATGGTGTGAGCGATCGCGCGGGCGCTCGCCAGGGCGGCCGCGGCGTCATCGGCGACCTCTTGGACCAGACCGATCCGGTGCGCCTCGGCGGAGTCGAACTCGTCGCCGGTGAGCAGCCACCGCATGGCGTTACCCCATCCGGCCTCGCGAGGCAGTCGCAGCGTCGCGCCGCCGAATGGGTAGATGCCGCGCTGCACCTCGAGTTGGGCGAACCGGGTGCCCGTCGCCGCGATGCGGACATCGGCGGCCAGCAGTAACTCGATGCCCAGGGTCATGCACCAGCCGTGCGCGACCGCGATGAGCGGCGTGGTCCAGGAACCGTCCAGTCGCCACGGATCGCGTCCGTCGTCGGGCAGGGGCAGATCGCCGGACGCGATACTGGGGCCGACGTCGACAAGATCAAGACCGCCGGTGAAGTGATCGCCGTGTGCGAAAAGCACGCCGACACGCACCGACGGGTCCGACTCGAGCAGCCCGTAGGCGCGGGCCAGGTCGGTGAGCATCGCCTGATTGAAGGCGTTGCGTTTGTGCGGTCGGTTCAGGCCGATCAGCAAGACGTGCCCGTCGCGCTCCAACGTCACGGTTTCCAGGGCTGGCAGTGCGCTAGTCATGGTCCGAGTCAATCGCACGACGCCAAATTATGCAATAGACCATATTATCGCGATCGTCGCGGTGGAAGTGGGCCACGCCTGGGATTGGATCTACCTGGATTTAAGTCTTGATGTTGGGCGTGCGTAGATTAGCGGTTGCTTGCGATAGTGTCCTCGTTATATGATCCTTTGCATAATCGTGTGCTGGCTGATAGCCCAGGAGAGAACCGTGTTGCATGTCGAGATCAACATCGCCGGCTACCGCTTCAGCCGGGAAATTCCTGACCTTCGCCGCAAGTCGTTCCGGTCCCCGGGGCTGGGCCAACGGGCCATCCAGTGGCGACTCCCGCACCTGCGCCAGTCGCACGCTGCGTGACGGCCCGACGGGAAAAGGGAAGTACAACCATGTCGCTGGCAACGCGGCCCACGCGTGCGCGCAGTAAGCGCGGCGATACCCGAACCAAGATGCTGATCAGCGCCGCTGAGGTGATGCGGGAACGCGGTGCCGCGGGCGTGACCATCGACGAAGTGCTCACCCGCAGCGGCGCGCCCCGCGGCTCGGTGTACTACCACTTTCCCGACGGGCGCAATCAGATCCTCACCGAGGCGCTGCGCTATGCCGGGGATGCGATCACCGCCGACATCGACGACGCCGCCGGGCGGGGCGCCAAGGTGCTGCTGCGGCAGTTCGTCGAATTCTGGGAACGCGTGCTGGCCGACAGCGACTTCAACGCCGGCTGCCCCGTGGTGGCCGCCGCGATCGGCTCGGCCGATGACGATGTGCTGTTGGCCGCGGAGGCCAGACGGATTTTCGCGCACTGGCGCACGGCGTTGACGTGGGCGTTCGTCGCCGATGGCTTCCTCGACTCGGATGCCGATTCACTCGCTGTGATGTCGATCGCAGCGCTGGAAGGCGCCGTGGTGCTGTGCCGCTCCCTGCGGAGCAGCGACCCGCTACGTAAAGTTTATGAACAGCTCGAATTCCTGGTCAAGGCAAGGGAATTCGTCCGCCGCAACGGACTGGCGGAGCGCCGCGCGAACTAGCGGGCTAGTCGCTGGCGGGTAGCGGCTTGGCTTCCTTGAGGCTCAGCGCGGTCTCGCCGACCGCCAGCGTTCCAGCACCGGCCTTGGTAACCAGCACCTCGGCGCCCGTCTCGTCGACGTAGCGCTTGCCCATCACGGTGCCGGCGGCGAATGCCGGATCCAGGTCCCCGGAACGCTCGGCATCCAAAGCCACCATCGGTGCGCCGCCGCAGCGCAGATCGTCGAGGCTGTCCGCGCTTCGGACGACGATGACCTGGGTGTCGCACACCTGGCTGGCGAGACGGGTTCCGTTCTTGATCATGATCTTTGAGGTTCCTTACTGCTCGGCCGGAGCGGCGCGAAGCTCTTCGACAATTTCGCGGCGGAGCACTTTGCCGGTCGCGTTCGTGGGCAGCTCGTCGCGAAAGACTACCCGGTCAGGGGTCCGCGAACCCCGCAAGCTCTTGCGGACATGCTCGCGCAGTTCCTCGGGGTCGGGGTCGGTGCCAACGGCCGGCACCACCACCGCGACGATCGCCTGTCCCCACTGCGGATCCTCGACGCCGACCACGGCCACGTCGCGCACATGGGCGTGCTCGATCAGCACGTCCTCCAGCTCGGCCGGGGCGATGTTCTCGCCACCCCTGATGATGGTGTCGTCGCTGCGCCCGCCGATGAACAAGTAGCCATCGTCGTCGAGCGTGGCGATGTCCCTGGTCGGAAACCATCCCTCGGCGTCCAGCACCGAGCCGATCCCGGTGTAGCGGCCGGAGACCTGGTCACCGCGAACGAACAACTCGCCGGTCTGCCCCGGCCCGAGCACCGTGCCGTGTTCGTCGCGGATCTGGAGCTCGATGCCGGGCACTGGTTGACCGACCGAACCCAACCGCTTGACCACCGCGGTATCCGATGCAGCTTGTGCCAGCCGGTGATCATCCGGGGTCAGCACAGCGATCGTCGAACTCGTCTCGGTCAGGCCGTAGGCGTTGACGAACCCCACCTCCGGCAGCAGCTCGAGGGCGCGGCGCACCAGGGGCAACCCGACTTTCGAGCCCCCGTAGGCCAGATTGCGCAGCGACGGCAATTCATGACCGCCGCCCTCCAGCACGGTCACGATGCGGTCGAGCATGGTGGGCACCACGGTCGCGGTGGTGACGTGCTCGGCGTTGATCAGCCGGACCCATTCCTGCGGATCGAAAGTGGGCAGGTAGACCATCTTCCGGCCGGCGTACAGGTTCGACAGCGCCGCGCTGACACCCGCGACGTGATACGGCGGCACACAGATCAGCGCCGCGTCGGTCGGCTCGGCGGAATCGAATTCGACCGATCCGGTGATGTAACTGGTCAGGTTGTTGTGCGTGAGTTCGACGGCCTTGGGCTGCGACGTGGTGCCCGACGTGAACAGCACGATCGCCACCGCATCCGGGTCGGCAAACTCCGCCGCCGGGTCGGCGTCACGGGCCGCCGCCAAAAACTCGTCGGAATCGATGACATGCTGAACGGCCCCGCCGTTTTCGGAGCCCAGCATGTCGCGGTACCGGCTGTCGACGACCACCAGCGGTTCGGGCAGCCGCCCGACGAGGGCCTGAATGCCCTCGGCGGAGAGGCGATAGTTGATCGGCGTGAACGCCAGCCCGGCGCGCGCCGACGCGAAGATCAGCAGCGGCAGCATCGCTCCGCCGGTGCCCACGTAGACGACATGGTTGGCGTTCGATCCCGCGATGACGCCGGCGCCGCCGTCGGCGAGATCGCTGAGCTCCTGCGTGGTCAACCGGGTGTCGCGCGAGACGACGGCTGTGCGATCGGGGTTGCTCGCCACAGCCATCTCGAGAAGTAACGAAATGCTCATCCTCGAACTCTCTGTGGTTCACCCGTTACAAAAGCCGCCGAAAGTGTCACGCTCTGGCTGTAGTTTAGATCATGCAACTTGTTACTCGTGATCGCGGTCAGGTCCCGGTCCAGCGGGCGGGACGCTTCTCCGCGAAGGCGATCGCGCCTTCCTTGGCGTCGTTGGAGGTGAACACCGGCGTCAGGATCTTGTTCTGTTCGGCGAACATGGTCTCCGGGCTCCAGCCGCGGGACTCCACGATGATCCGCTTGGTGGCGGCCACGGCAAGCGGCCCGTTGGCGGTGATCTTCTCGGCCAACGCGATCGCGGCCTCGAGCGCGCCTCCGGGCTCGGCCAGCACATTGACCATCCCCAGCGCGTGCGCCCGCTCCGCGGTGAAGTTTTCGCCGGTCAGTGCCAGCTCCATCGCGATGGCAGCCGGGATGCGCGCCGGGAGCCGCAGCAATCCCCCGCCGCCGGCGACAAGGCCGCGTTTGACCTCGGGAATGCCGAACGCCGAGTCCTTCGATGCCACGATCAGGTCCGTGGCCAGCGCCAGCTCGGTGCCGCCGGCCAGCGCGTAGCCCTCGACGGCGGCGATCAGCGGCTTGACCGGTGGACGCTCGGTAAAGCCCATGCCGCGGCCCTCGACGACGGGAACCTCGCCGCGGGCGAACGCTTTGAGATCCATGCCCGCGCAGAACGAGCCACCCGCGCCGGTCAGGATGCCCACCGAAAGGCCCGGGTCGTCGTCCAGCCGGTCCACCGCGTCGGCCAAACCTCGGGACACCGCGTAGTTGACCGCGTTCTTGGCCTTCGGCCTGTTGATGGTGATGATCAGGATCCGGTCTCGCTGCTCGACGAGGACTTCGGGTTCTTTGTTGTCGGCATCTTCGCTCACGGTGTTCACAGCGCTGCCTCGCTCCTTCGTTGAATTCATGACCGCTGTTGGGGAGATGGTATCGAGGCGCAATGCGTCGAAGACTCTGAGCTAGCATCAACGCGATATACGCGCTCGACCCCAGGGGAATGCGTTGATGGCAATCGATATCGAACAGACTGAGATTTCCAAGTGGGATCCCGGGCTCACCGAACGGGTGATGGGGTGGATCCGTCCGTTCATCAAGGGCTACCACCGCGCCGAAATCCGTGGGCTGGAATCCTTCCCCGCGGGTGGCGCGCTGGTGGTGTCCAACCACTCCGGCGGGCTGTTCCCGATGGACGTTCCGGTGTTCGCCACCGGTTTCTACGAGAAGTTCGGCTACGACCGGCCGGTTTACACCCTGAGCCACGACATGCTGTTCAACGGCCCGCAGGGCGAGTTCCTCATCCGCACCGGCTTCATTCGCGCCAACCACGAAAACGCCGACGAGGCACTGCGATCCGGCGGTGTGGTGGTGGTGTTCCCCGGCGGTGACTACGACGTCTACCGACCGACGCTGTCGGAGAACATCGTTGATTTCGACGGACGGACCGGATACGTCCGAGCAGCGCTGAACGCCGGGGTTCCGATCGTGCCGACGGTCGCCATCGGTGGTCAGGAGACCCAGCTCTACCTTTCCCGCGGCGAGGGACTGGCCAGGGCGCTGCGGTTGGACAAGCTGATGCGGGTGAAGATCCTGCCGATCTCGGTGGGCTTCCCGTTCGGGCTTTCCGCGGTGTTGCCAGTCAACGTTCCGCTGCCGACCAAGATCGTGATGCAGGTGCTGGACCCGATCGACGTGACAGCGGAGTTCGGCGCGGACCCCGACATCGACGCGGTCGATGCCCACGTGCGCCGTGTCATGCAGAAGGCGCTCGACAAGTTAGCCAAAGAGCGCCGCCTCCCGGTAATCGGCTAGTAGCGTAGCGGCGATGGCACCGCTCGGCCTGCTGGCCACCATGGTTCGCGCGGGAATCATCGCACCCCTGAGACCGGACAAGTATCTGCGCATCGCCGCCGTTGTACGTCGCGAAGGCCTCGCCGTCACAAGCGGTTTCGCGATGTCAGCCCAACGCTGCCCGAACCGCCCGGCACTGGTCGACGAGATCGGGGCACTGACATTCCGTGAGCTAGACCGACGCGCTGACGCGTTGGCGGCGGGGCTGCAGGCGCTGCCCGGCGGCACACCGGCAGTGGTTGCCATCATGTGCCGCAACCACCGTGGCTTCGTCGAGGCGTTGATAGCGGCCAACCGGATCGGCGCCGACATACTGTTGCTGAACACGTCATTCGCCGGTCCCGCGCTGGCCGACGTGGTCAACCGCGAAGGCGCCGACGCGGTGATCTACGACGAGGAGTTCACCGACTCGGTGGACCGTGCGCTGGTCGACAAGCCCACCATCACCCGCGTCGTCGCGTGGACCGACCATCCTGAGGCCCACGACACGACCGTCGAGAAGCTGATCTCCGCCCACGCCGGCCGACGGCGCGCCAAGACGGACCGAAAAGGCAAACTGATCCTGCTGACGTCGGGAACGACGGGTAATCCTAAGGGCGCCAAGCATTCCGGCGGCGGCACGACTGAGCTCCAAGCGATGCTGGATCGCGTGCCGTGGCACACCGAAGAAACGACGGTGGTGGTGGCGCCGATGTTTCACGCCTGGGGTTTCTCACAACTGATCTTCGCGGCGTCGATGGGCTGCACGGTGGTGACCCGGCGCAAGTTCGACCCCGAGGCGACCCTGGCTCTGGTCGACCGCCACCAGGCCACCGGATTATGCGTGGTGCCAGTGATGTTCGACCGGATCATGGACCTGCCCGACGAGGTGCGACGTCGCTACAGCGGTCGTTCGCTGCGGTTCGCCACCGCGTCGGGGTCCCGGATGCGTCCCGACGTCGTCACCCGGTTCATGGACGAGTTCGGCGACATCATCTACAACAACTACAACGCCACCGAAGCCGGCATGATCGCCACCGCGACGCCCGTCGACCTGCGGGCCGCGCCGGACACTGCGGGCAAGCCCGCGATCGGAACCGAAATACGAATCCTCAACGACGATTTCCGCGAGGTGCCCACCGGCGAAGTCGGTCAGATCTTCGTGCGCAACTCCAACCGCTTCGACGGCTATACCACCGGGACGGGCAAGGACTTTCACGACGGCTTCATGGCCTCCGGTGACGTCGGCCGCCTGGATGAGGCGGGGCGGCTGTACGTGGTCGGGCGCGACGACGAGATGATCGTCTCCGGCGGAGAGAACGTCTATCCGATTGAAGTGGAAAAGACTTTGGCGGCGCACCCGGATGTCGCCGAGGCGACAGTGCTGGGAGTCGACGACGAACAGTACGGACAACGGCTGGCGGCCTTCGTGGTGCTGGCGCAGGGCGCACCGGCCAACGCGGATGACCTCAAGCAGCATGTGCGCGACAACCTGGCCAACTACAAGGTGCCTCGCGAGATCGTCGTGCTCGACGAACTGCCCCGCAGCAGCACGGGCAAGATCTCTCGCCGTGATCTGCTAGTCCATCTGAAAGGCTAGGCCTGCGCCATCGCGTTTTCGACGACCGTCAGCTTTTCGGAAAGCCCTGCAGCACGGCGGATTTCGATGAATTCATCGATAATCGCATCGGTCAACTCATGCGGGTCGTCGACGGTAGCACCATCGGAAAGCACCGATACGTTGAGCTGGTCGACATAACTCCACACCGTGATGTTCAGGCCGCTGCCGGTAGTCAACGGTCCCACCGAATAGATCTCGGTGACCAGTGCGCCGCCGACCCGCCCTTGTTCGCGCGGACCCGGAACGTTGGAGATCGGTATGTTGAGCACCTTGTTCTGGCCGTCGCGGCTGGCCAGCCAGCGGAACAGCGACTCTGACGGCGCCGGCGGAAAATAAGCCGCCCACCGGCTGACCAGTTCCGGCCCGAGCAGTTGGTGGCTCTCCTTGGCATCGACAGCGTAATCATGGGTGCGCCGCACGCGTTCCAACGGGTCATCGACGTCGGCCGGCAGCGCCACCATCATGCCGGTGAAGTAATTTCCGGAAATGCGTTCCGGCGAGAAGTCGAAGCTAACCGGCACCGACGCCAGCAGCGGGTGATCGGCTTTGCCGTCATAGCGCAGCAGCAGTTTGCGCAACGCGCCCGCGGACAGCGCCAGCACCATGTCATTGACCGTGACGCCGAGGGCTTTGCCCGTCTCCTTGATGTCGGCGAGCGCCAAGGTCGCGGTCGCGAATCTGCGCTCAGGAGTGAGCATGTGATTCATGAAGCTCGGCGGCGGAGTGAACGGCATAGTCAGTTCTGGTGAGAGCTTTCGCGTGCTGCGGCGCACCCGGTTAATACCCTGCGCGGTGTAGCCGATGGTGCGCGGGATTCGCCCGATATGGCGCAAATGATCGACGAACGCCGACCGCACCAGCTCCCCGCTGGACGGAGCCGGGTCGGGCGCATACCGGGTCTGGCCGGACTTTGGGCCGGGCGCCAAATCCATACCGCGGGCCAACAGATTCGCCGCGGCCACCCCGTCGGCGAGCGCGTGGTGGATCTTGCCGACCACCGCGATCCGGTTATTGGCCAAGCCCTCGACGAAGTACATCTCCCACAGCGGGTAATCACGATCCAGCGGCGTGCTGGCAATCTCGCCGATGGCCTCGTCGAGCTCGCGACGACCGCCCGGAGCGGACACTCGCCACGGCCGCACGTGGTAGGTCAGGTCGACGTCGCAGTTTTCCCGCCACATCGGGTGATGCATCTTGAGTGGGATGTCAACGAGCTGATAGCGGAACGGTTCCAGCTTGTATAACCGGCTGTGAATGACCCGGCGGAATTCGTCGATGCCGAAGTTGCGGCGGTCGGGATCCAGCTCGATCACGGCGATTTTCAGTGTGTGCATATGCACATTCGGTGTTTCGCTGTACAGCAACACCGCATCCCAGCCGCTGAGCCTTTTCACCTGCGCGCTCCCCTCATGGCAGGGACCATACAGTCGGCCGGCGGCTAAATGACTTCTTTGGCCGCGATCATCCGGTTGCGGTGAACTTGGTTGAGGAACAGCCCGACAGCGGTCGCCATCGCGCCGGTGCGCGCGCCGTCGGTCAGATCGAACCCGTGCCCGGCGCCGGGCAGTTCCACGTAGCTGACCACCGAACGCGAAACCGACCTCAGCCGCTCGACGAAACTGCGCGCCTGCTCGACCGGTATAACCTTGTCGCTGCCGCCGTGAATCACCAAGAACGGCGGGGCGTCCGGGTGTACCCGGGCGATCGGCGAGGCGTTGCGGAAAACCTCAGGATGGCGGTCGATCCTGCGCTTGACCACAACTCGCTCGAGGAAATCGACGAACTGCGCCCGCTCGGTGGTCGACCGGTCCTCCCAGTCGTAGCGGCCGTAGATCCCCACCACAGCATCTACCGCGGTGTCCGAGCCGGGCGGCAGCTCGGTCTGCATTTCGGGGTCGTTGGCGGTGAGTCCGGCCAGCGCGGACAAGTGCCCGCCGGCCGAACAACCCGCTACCGCAATGAAATTGCGGTCACCGCCGAATTTGTCGACATTGGCCCGCGCCCACGCGACCGCGGTTTTCACGTCGGTGATGTGAGATGGCCAGCGGTGGTGCGGGGACACCCGATATTGGACCGAGAGACAGATCCACCCCAATTCGGCCAACTGTGACATCAGCGCATAGCCCTGCAGTTGGCGACCCCCGTGCACCCAGGCGCCGCCGGGCACGAAGATCAGCACGGGAGCCGGCCGTACCGGCAGATCCTTGCGACGCCACACGTCCAACAGCTGCGCAGGCTCCTTGCCGTACCTCACCGACGTGCGGTGCAGATGACGACGGTGTTGTCGGGCGCGCCAAAACGGCGGAGTCCGGTCGGGCGCGGGCCACTCGATGTCGAGGTCAGGGCCTGACACAACGCCACGCAATGCGGCGTCCAGGACCGATTGAGTCTGGTCACGCTCGGCCTTGCGGGTCTCGCCGATGCCGGGAGTCAGCCATGTCTTCGCCGACGCGGACAAGAAGCCCGGCGCCAACCGGTAACCCCAGACGCCCATCGCGGTCACGCCGCCCAGCGGCTCCAGATGCCTGCCGACCACTGGCAGCGAAGCCATTGCATCGCTAAGTGCGAGCATGTAGTCGCCAGGGCGGCCTCGTAGCAACCATCTTGCCCGGGAGGCCATCGTCGGACGTCGCGTCATTCGGGGAGCGTACCCCGCGGGTCCGGAGTCGGCCCGGAAATGCGACCGCTTCGTCGATCAGCAAGCGCGACACGCAACAAATGGACGATGGCACTCGGACATGGGCGTGGTGAGCAGCGGCCATCTGCCGAGAGACAGTTGTTGCGTCGACCCGGTCGCGGCCGGGTAAGTCGATGCGCCCTGTCCGATGTCCGGTCGCTCATCGCGGCTTTGATGCCGTCTAGGGCATGCGACAAAAAGTCGTTGTGGTTCAGCGCTTCTTGTCGTGAAATAACGCATCGGTAGACGCGGCACGGCGGGCAGTCTTGGCTTGCTTGTCGGCGCGTTTCTCCTTCAATGACTTTCCAGACTTCTTACTCATGTTTTGCCGAGGAGACTTATCGGACATCAATGGACCCCTTCGTCATGGGGGCCTGGTCGGTCCCGATTTTTCGACCCTACTCCACGACGCAGCACGCACGGCGGTTATCGATGGTGCGGCAGTGACCGACTCCACGCTGCTCTCCCCCAGCGATCAGAAACGGCGTAACGTCGTAGGCATCGGGCAGCTCGATTGCGAGCGGACATGCTCGACAAAAAGGAACATTTGATGACTTCACCAACGACGTTCCGCTCGCCCTACGTCCAACGTCTCGAATTGGTCAGGGACACCATCGTGTCTCATTCCAAGCTCGGCGACAAGGCGGCAAGCGAACTGGCGGAACATGTTCTGGACGCACTGAACTCGATTCCCGAGCAGGTGCGCTGAGTACGGACCAACGACGGTCCGCATTCCGTGATCACGCCGCCTCCGCGATTCGTGCGCACGTTTTATTCACCGATCCACACGTGGACTAATCACTCACGAAGACGGCGTAACCGACAAATATATGCGGTTCGGTGACGCGTACGTCAGGCACAACGAGGGGACGCTCGACGTCATCCGGTGCGGCGCCAAACAGCCACATAGCTACGCGGCGGGCGCGTGGACCGACGTACAGGGCGACGAAAACTAACTGAAGATGCGGCGTTTCTGGGGTTGGCCCAAACGGGAAGCCACGAAGTCTGAGCAGCCGTGAAACACCTCAGCGGTGGCGCAGTCGAGAAGCGGAAATGCTTGCGGCGGAGGTTAAGTCGGCTCGCCCGCGACTACTCTCGCACCTGACGATTGACGAGGCCCGTAACGAGCCGGGAATCGATCGCTTCACCTCCGTCGCCGTAGTAGACGCGGTACTCCTCGATCACCGGCGTCTCCGCATCTGAGCACTTGTCAGTGCCGGGTATTTTGCTGTCCGCTGTTTGGGTGACTTTGATCCATCTTCCAGACCGGGGGTCTTGGAGCATGTCACCCTCGCGGATCTCCGAAATCGGCACCTGTTCTATGGCATGTTCCGAACTCATTGCGCTCCCGAATCGTCCTGATAGGTCGACGACGTCCACTCTTCGAGAGTTCGTCTCGGCGATCACCCTGAGGATCCTCCCGCCAACGCCACTGGTCAATCACAGATTTAGCGGCGGCTGCTGAACCGAGGCGCGATGACCGGTTTCGTCAAATTGCCATCCGGTCTCGGCCCAGGTGGTCGGGCTGCAGAGTGATTTCGTCCCGTTGCCGGCGTAGCGGCAGACTCTGGCGCGCATGGCCAATGCCAACAGAAGCGCTGCGGCACATGAAGTTTCGCTGCGGCGCATGAAGTTTCATTGGGTTCCCGCGAGCTTGGCAATCTAGCTCGGCATTCGTCGGCGCTCAGCGGTTCTGGGCCATCTGTCGCGCTCCTCTAGCAACCGGTCCGTTTTCAGCCGATGTGCCACCGGCCCGGATGCGCTCCAGGCGTCCGGAAAGTCAACCCGCCTTGGGCATCCGTGGTGGGACTTGCTGGCCGGCATCATCTCCGCGATCTCCGCGCGGCGTGTCGCTCGTTGGCGAGT
>Ga0209248_10000047_pt1 | contig 36951 bp, 37 predicted proteins | sample BogFormECP04_OM1_FD_188241 | JGI IMG/M metagenome (GOLD analysis project Ga0209248, IMG submission 188241) | Bog forest soil microbial communities from Calvert Island, British Columbia, Canada - ECP04_OM1 (SPAdes) (version 2) | ecosystem: Environmental > Aquatic > Freshwater > Wetlands > Bog ... | reverse complement strand
CCCGACGAACTCGAGCCCGTCGTCGCGGCGTACCGAGCGACCTGATAGGAAAAGGTATGTCGCAGTACTTGAAGGACAAGGTCATTATCGTGACCGGTGCAGCCAGCGGCTTCGGCAAGCTGATTTCGGAAAAGTGCGCCGCCGGTGGCGCGAAGGTCGTCGGGGTGGACGTCAGCGTCGAAGGCTTGAACGAGGTCTTCGAGGGCATCCGGGCCGCTGGCTTCGAAGGCACCGCCCACGTTGCGGACGTCACCGACATGGCTCAGGTTCAGGCAGCGGGCCAACACGCCGTCGACACCTACGGTCGCATCGACGTGATCGTGAACAACGCCGGCATCATGCCGCTAGCGTTCTTTGCCGATCACGAACGCGCGTGGGAGAAATGGCACAAGGCAATCGACATCAACATCAAAGGCGTCGTGAACGGCATCTCGGCCGTCTACGACACGATGATCAAGCAGGGCCGAGGCCAGGTCGTCAACATTTCCTCCATCTACGGCAACGCTGGGACCGAAGGCTCCGGCGTCTACAGCGCGACCAAGGCGGCAGTCGATGTGATCTCGGATTCGTTGCGGGTCGAGACCCAAGGCAGGATCAAGGTGACCACGGTCAAGCCGACGGGTGTCCTTGGAACTAATCTGGCCGGCGGGGTCGTCAACGAGGCGGCGGTCATCGGCCTCGTCGGCCAGAAAGGCGCCGAGTTCCTCGAGAATGCCGGCAACCTGCAGACCGGAGCCCTTAGACCCGAGCAGACGGACGTGGACTCAGTGGAGTACTGGCTGATCACTCCCGATGACCTGGCAAACGCGGTGGTGCATGTCATTGACCAGCCGTGGGGAATCAACATCAGCGACGTGACCATACGCGCGAGCGGCGAGAATTACGTCTACTGATCCTCAGGGCATGATGACGGTCCGGCTCACCGGTTCGGCGGCGGCTTGCCGGCTGGACAGGCCCCGCCGCAACGAAGCCAACAGCGCGTCGCGGGTTTCGCGGGGATCGATGAGCTCGTCGAACCCCATGTGCTCGGCCGACCGATAGGACGCTTGCAGCTCGGCCTCGCGCAACTTCGCGGTGAGGTCCTCGCCGGCGTGCGACGCACGGCTCAGCGCCGCGGCGCTCATGGCGCCCATCGTCGCCCCGGGATAGGCGAAGGTCGCTGACTGAGCGTCGAAACTCAGCAGCGACATCACCATCGAGCCGAACCCATAGGCCTTGCGCAGCGTGAGGTGCAGCTTCAACGTGGTGGCCGTGGTCTGGACGGCGAACATCCGCGCCCCGGCCCGCAGCACGCCCGTGCGCTCGGACCGGCTGCCCGGCAGCATGCCGGGGTTGTCCGCGAGGAAGACGATCGGCAAGTGGAACGAGTCGGCCACCATGATGAAGTGCGCCGCCTTGTCCGCGGCGTCGGCGTCGATGGAGCCGGCCAGCACCTTGGGCTGGTTGGCCACCACCGCGACCGGGTGACCGCCGAGATGGGCCAGCGCACAGATGATCGCCTTACCGAACTTCGGCTGGACCTCGAACCAGTCGGGCTGGTCGAAGACCACGTCGAGCACGGCGCGCATGTCGTAAACGCGGCGGTTATCGCGGGAGACTATGTCGAGCAGCTCCGGTGTCTGCCGCGGTTCGCTGCTCGCCCCCCCTTCAGAGGCCGGTGGCGACGGCGGATAGGACCATGCGCTTGCCGGGAAATACGACAAGTAGCGACGAATGTCGTCGAGCACGGTCTCGTCGTCTTCGGCGACGTTGTGGATCACCCCGCTGGGCAAGGCGACCTCCGGTCCGCCGAGGTCCTCCTTCGAGATGTCCTCTCCGGTGGACTCCTTGACGACGGGAGGCCCGGCAGTGAAGATGGCGCCCTGGGAGCTCATGATCCGGAAGTCACACACCGGGGCCACAAGTGCGCCGTGCCCGGCCGAGGGGCCGAGCACGCCGGCGACGGTCGGGACTCGGCCCGAGCACTGCGCCTGGGCGAGTAGGTCGGTCGGGCTGCGCCCATAGTGCCCGCCGCCAGGACGAAAGCCGGCGCCCTCCAGCAACATCACCAGCGGAACCTTTTCGCGCAGCGCCAATTCCGCGATGCGGTAGCGCTTGGAGTTGCCGCCGGGCCCGATGCTGCCGGCCAGCGTGGTGAAGTCCTCCGCGCCGAGCATCACCGGTGAGCCGTTGATCGAGCCGGAGCCGACGACGATCCCGTCGGCGGCGATCTCACCACCGACGAGCGTGCCGAGTTCGCGGAATGTCCCCGGATCGAGGAGGTAGTCGATGCGCGCCCGGGCGTCGAGCTTGCCCTTACCGTGGTGTTTGGCGAGCCGCTCCGCACCGCCCATCGCCCGCGTGTGCTGGCGGCGACGGTCGAGGTCGTCGAGCGTCTCCTGCCAGTCGGGGGACTTCGTCATGGGCATGTCCTCACTCGTCGCGTGTTACGTACTGAAGTGCTTACTGTAGCGTCTGCGAGAGGGCGGCGGCCACCGGCCGCATGACGACACAGAGATGGAGCGGCGCGATGTCGATCCGGTTGACGGTGGACGAGGCGTGGGAAGCCGTCGAATCGGCACATACCGGAATTCTGACCACTCTTCGCCGCGATGGCATGCCTATTGCGTTGCCGGTGTGGTTTGTGGTCGACGATCGCAGCGTCGCCCTGATGACACCGGCCGGCACCAAGAAGATCGCGCGCATCCGGCATGATCCGCGGGCGTCGTTCCTGGTCGAGTCGGGGGAGCAGTACGCCGAGCTGCGCGGCGTCCATCTCACCGGACGGGTCGAGGCCGTCGAGGACGCCACCGCGACGTCCCGGATCGAGGCTGCGGTCCAGGAAAAGTACGCCGCGTTTCGCCCTCCTGCCGACAGCTTGCCCGCGGCGGCTCAGGCCTACTACGCGAAGCAGGCGTTTCTGCGCTTCGTGCCGGAAGGGCGAATCCTGACATGGGACAACGCCCGCCTCGTGATGAAGTAGCCGAGTCGCAGCGCTTTTGCCGCCACGCCGGTGCCGACATTGACCCTACCGAATCGCTTACTGTAGCGTTTCGAGTATGAGGTCTGAGGGCTCCCAGCTGCGGCGGAGCGCGCGGATGACCGCTACGGTTTCGTCGGGCCTCAAGGTCGACGGGGGCATTTTCACCGATCTGGCCCGGGTACCTGATCTGGCGGCCAAGCTCGAGAAACAGGGCTATGACGCCTGCTGGACCGGCGAAATCAATCACGATCCGTTTCTGCCGCTGCTGCTGGCCGCCGAACACACCACTCGACTCGAACTGGGCACCAGCATCGCCGTGGCGTTCGCACGCAACCCCATGATCGTCGCCAACCTCAGCTGGGACCTGCAGACCTACTCGCAGGGCCGGTTCATCCTCGGTTTGGGCACCCAGATCAAGCCGCACATCGAAAAGCGGTTCAGCATGCCCTGGAGTCATCCGGTGGCCCGGATGCGCGAATTCGTGCAGGCGCTGCACGCGATCTGGTCTGCCTGGAAGGATGGAACCAGGCTGCGGTTCGAGGGTGAGTTCTACACGCACAAGCTCATGACGCCGATGTTTACGCCTGAGCCGCAACCGTTTTCGGTGCCCAAGGTCTTCATCGCCGCCGTCGGCGAAGCGATGACCGAGATGTGTGGCGAGGTCGCCGACGGCTTACTGGCCCATGCGTTTACGACGAAGCGTTATTTGCACGAGGTGACGATCCCGGCCGTGCAGCGCGGGCTCAAACGCTCCGGTCGTGATCCGCGCGCATTCCAGGTGGCGTGCCCCGTGTTCGTGGTGACTGGCAACGACGACGCCGAGTTGACGCTCGGTGCGGACGGCGTACGCAAGCAGATTGCCTTCTACGGATCAACGCCGGCCTACCGCCAGGTTCTCGAGCTGCACGGTTGGGGCGATGTGGCAACGGAGTTGCATCGCCTTTCACTGCAGGGGGAATGGGACGCCATGGGCGCGCTGATCGACGACGAGATCCTGGACGCCTTCGCCGTCGTCGCGACATACGACAAACTCGCAGCCGCGCTGCAAAGCCGCTGCGACGACGTCATCGACCGCGTGATGCCGTCGTTTCCCCGCACCGTCTCCGATTCCACGATCACCGCCGTACTGCAAGAGTTGCGTCAGTGAGGAGCTGTCCGTGACCACGCCGACGATGGATGAAGCCGCCAAGGTCCTGGCCGACCCGCTGGCATATGCCGATGAGCCGAAGTTGCATGCGGCGCTTACTCATTTGCGTGCCAACGCACCGGTGTCCTGGGTCGAGGTGCCGAACTACGGCCCCTTTTGGGCGATTACCAAGCACGCCGACATCATGGACATCGAACGCGACAACGTGCTGTTCACCAACTGGCCGCGCCCGGTCCTGACGACGACTGAGGGTGACGAGCTGCAAGCCGCCGCCGGTGTGCGCACGCTGATCCACCTGGACGATCCGCAGCATCGGTTGGTGCGGGCGATCGGCGCGGATTGGTTTCGTCCAAAGGCGATGCGGGCGTTGAAGGTCCGCGTCGACGAGCTGGCTCGCAATTACGTCGACAGGATGATGGCAGTGGGCCCCGAATGCGATTTCGTCCAAGAGGTCGCGGTCAATTACCCGCTCTACGTGATCATGTCGCTGTTGGGCATCCCCGAGTCGGACTTCCAGCGAATGCTCAAGCTGACCCAGGAGCTGTTCGGAAGTGATGACAGCGAGTTCAAGCGCGGTAGCGGTAACGAGGATCAGCTGCCCGCACTGCTCGACATGTTCCAATACTTCAACGGCGTGACCGCCGCGCGTCGGGAGCACCCGACCGAGGATCTCGCGTCCGCAATTGCCAACGCCCGCATCGACGGTGAGCCGCTGTCCGACATCGACACGGTGTCCTATTACCTCATCGTCGCCACCGCCGGCCACGACACCACCAGCGCGACCATCTCGGGCGGTCTGCATGGTTTCGTCGAGAACCCGGACCAGCTTGAGCGGTTGCGTGACAACCTCGACCTGATGCCGCTGGCCACCGAGGAGATGATCCGATGGGTCACTCCGGTGAAGGAATTCATGCGCACCGCCGCCGAGGACACCACGGTGCGGGGAGTTCCGATCGCGGCGGGGGAGTCGGTGTTGTTGTCGTACGTGTCGGGCAATCGGGACGAAGACGTCTTCACCGACCCGTTCCGCTTCGACGTTGGCCGCGATCCCAACAAGCACTTGGCATTCGGTTACGGCGTGCACTTCTGCCTGGGCGCGGCGCTGGCCCGCATGGAGGTCAACAGCTTCTTCACAGAGCTGTTGCCGCGGGTGAAATCCCTTGAATTGGCCGGTGCTCCGGAATTCGTCGCCACCACTTTCGTCGGTGGGCTCAAGCACCTCCCGGTTCGCTATGAACTCCACTAGAGCGGGTTAACAGCAGGCAAACACAGGCCCTTGATTAGGAAACACCGTCAGGCGGAAATGCCAAATAACTACCAATCTGAGGATCTCCCGTGATAGACCCACCGATAGTGGATACCCCTAACGGCTTCGTAGGAGGAAACAACGTCATGGCTGTCGCACGGTGCATCACCGCCACCGCCTTTCTCGCAGGTCTCGGTCTCGGACTAGCCGCCCCCGCGGGCGCATGGGGACCGGCTGGACCATTTCCTGCCGACTTTCAGACGAACGCCCACTACACCGAGACCCAGATAAACCCACAGACCAATCAGCCGTTCATCATCAAAGGCCACCCGGTCACCAACGATTGGTACTTCAGCCCGTGCGGTGACGGATGCGCCACGGCAGCTCGCTCGCCCGGTGGACAATCCTTGGGGCAGGCCAACTTGGTCAACGGACAGTGGACGTTGGATACCACCGATGGTGCAGACTGCCCGGACGGTACCAGCGTTCCGGATGTCGTCTCGGCGCACCGCACGTGGGACCCGAACACCCTCGCAGGCACACTCTCAACTGACGGTAGAAAGCCGGCCTGCGGCTTTCCGGCGGGGGACCCGGAGACTGCGAACCTTCAGCTCCAGCTGGTGCCCTGACCCAGAGCGTTGGGTCCTAAACTCGCGTCATTACGACAACGGAGTCTGAGGATGCGGGAGCAAGACTGTGCTGGGTGTTCATCATGCGGCGATCTGTACCGCCGACGTCGAGCGATCGTTGAGATTCTGGCGCGACGGGCTGGGATTCACCGAACTGTTCGACCGCACCTTCACGGGTAGCTGGCGCGAACTCTTCGGGGCCAACTCCGATCAGCTGCGGTCGATATTCCTGGGCGATCCGCAAAACCCGGACACCGGGATCGTCGAACTCGTGGTCTTCGAAGGTGCCGACGACGCGCCGACCCCAGCCTCGGGTCCCCGGCACGGCTTCTTTCTGCTCTCCTTGCAGCGTGACGTCGATGCGACGCTGTCCGGTTTGGCCGCATTGGGTTTCACCGACGGGGTCCGTCGCATCAGCGTGCCCGCACCGGCCGGCGCGACCGTCCCGATGGCGGTCATCACCGCACCCGACGGGGTACTTGTCGAGTTGATCGGACTACCTGCATGAGCACGCTGGTTACGGGCGGCGCTTCGGGTATCGGCCGGAAAGTCGCCGGACGGTTGCGCGACGCGGGCCACGACGTCGTGGTGTGGGACCGAGCCGGCGGCGACATGGATTGCGACATCAGCGATCCCGAGGCGGTGACCGCGGCAATGAGCCGAACCGTGCGCGAGCACGGTGTGCCCACTCGGGTGGTGGCCTGCGCGGGCATCGGCGCCTCCGGCACGTTGCTTGCCGAATCGGTCGAGCAGTGGCAGCGGGTGCTGGGGGTAAACCTCACCGGCACCTGGCTGACCATCCGGGCCGCCGCTCAGGCGATGATCGACGCGGAGACCGGCGGATCGATCGTCGTTGTCTCCAGCATCAGCGGAACCGTCGCCGACCGGGACATGGGTGCCTACTGCGTGTCCAAAGCGGGGCTGAACATGCTGGTCAAGGTTGCAGCCGTGGAGTGGGGCGGTTACGGCATCCGGGTGAATGCTGTCGGTCCCGGTGTTACCCGGACACCGATGCTGGGCGAACCGGAGCAACTGCCCGGCTGGGTGGAGGGCTTGTCTGAGCGCACTGCATTAGGACGTCTCGGGGAAGCCGACGACGTCGCCGGTGTTATCGTCGGTATCCTCGAATTACCCTGGGTGACAGGGCAGCTCGTCCACGCCGACGGTGGTCTGGCTCTGCACAGCCCGATCGATGCGTACGGTCAGACGCAGCGAGTGCGCGGCAAACTCAAGCAATTCCGAAATCAATGACGCCACGAACCAGTTCACCGTTGAGCAGGTCTGCGTACGCGTCGTTGATGTCGTCCAGCGGATAGCGTCTGGTGATCATCTCGTCGAGTAGCAGCTGTCCGGTCTGATAGAGCCGGGCGAACTTGTAGATGTCTGCCTTGGGATTACAGGAACCGAACACGGTACCTGCCAAGTTTTTGTTCATCAGGATGAAGTCCTGCAGGTCGAATTTGATCCCGCGGGTTGTTTGCGCGGTCATACCGGTGAGCACGCACGTTCCGCCCTTGCGGGTCAGTCGCAACGCACTGCGGACGTCGTCGGCGCTGATCAACGATGGTGAAACGACGACACCGTCGGCCATCACGCCGTAGGTCAGGCCAGTCACCAGGTCCAGCGCGTCGTCGACGTTTGCGCAGGTGTGAGTGGCGCCGAACCGCAGAGCGGACTTCTGTTTGAATTCGACCGGATCGACGGCCACGATCTGTGCGGCGCCGTTGATGCGGGCGCCCTGGATGGCGGCGGTACCGATACCGCCCGCGCCGATGACGACGACGGTGTCGCCGCCGCGCACACCGGCCCGATTGGCGGCCGAACCGTATCCGGTGGGGATAGCGCATGACAGCAGCGCGCCCGGCAGCAACGGAAGGTCCGGCTCGACCTTCACGAGTGAATTCGTCGACACCACAGTGTGTTCGGCGAATGCGCCGATCTTGGAGATATGACCCAACGGTTTGCCATCGGCGAGGTGGTGGCGGAATGTGCCGTCGGTGGGCATTCCCGGCGTCAGAGTTCCGATTCCGGCGTCGCACAGGTACTCCATGCCGGTTGCGCACCAGCGACATTGGCCGCAGACAGCGACGAACGACATCACCACATGGTCGCCGGGCTCGAAATCGGCTACGCCGTCGCCGACTTCGCGCACGATGCCGGAACCCTCGTGGCCGCCGATGGTGGGAAACATGGTGGGCAGCCCCATCGCCCGCAAGACCTCGTTGGGTGCTGCCATGTCGCCTTTGAGGATGTGATCGTCGGAGTGGCACAACCCGGCAGCGGCCATCTGGACGAGAACCTCGCCGGCGCGAGGAGGGTCTAGCTCGAATTCCTCGATAGACCAGGGGCCGCCGACATCATGCAGAATCGCCGCTCGGCTTTTCATAGCACCGGGGTGAAGGTGACTGGAAGCTTATTGGGTGACCGGAAAGTGAGGCCGACGATCCTGGCGTCTTCTCCGGTCCCGTCGTCGGTCTCCAGTGCCAAGTCCGCGACCCGGTCGAGCAAGCTGTTCAACATGACCCGAGTTTCCAACCGGGCCAGGTGCATTCCCAGACACATGTGGATGCCGCCGGCGAACGCGATGTGTGCTTGGCGCGGGCGGCGAATGTCGAACGTGTTCGGATCGGTCCAGCGGCTTTCGTCGCGGTTGGCCGAGCCCATACACATGTCGATCTGTGCGTTGGCCGGGATTGTCTTGCCGCCTATTTCGACGTCCTCGGTGGTGGTCCGCATGACCATTGTGAGCGGCGTTTCCACCCGCAGGCCCTCTTCGATTGCGGCGGGTATCAGCGAGCGGTCCCGGTAGATCATCGCCAATTGTTCGGGGTGAGTGAGCAAGAGGTACAACAGGTTGCCCGACGAGCGGTAGGTGGTCTCCAATCCGGCGGGCAACAGCAGACGTAGAAACGCGATGATGGCATCGTCGGTGAGCTTCTCGCCGTCGATTTCGGCGGCGACCAGGTCGCCGATGATGTCGCTGGTGAGTTTGCGGCGGCGCTGCTCGACCTGCTCGAGGAAGTAGCCGTGCAACTCGTTCGCCGCGTTCAGCCCCGCCATGATGTCGGTCGGGATCGATATGAGGTCAAGCGACAGCCGCCGGAACAAGTCGAGATCCTCGGGGGGCAGTCCGAGCAACACGGAGATGATCCGGGTCGGAAACTCGAAGGTCAGCGCCTTCACCAGGTCGGCGTGTCCGTCGCTCTTGATCTCGTCGATCAGCTGATCGCACACCGGCCCGATGACCGACGGTTCCCAGCGTTCCAACGCGGTGGCGCGAAATGCCTTGGCCACCAAGCTGCGATGGTCGTGGTGCTCTTTGCCGCCCATCGCCAAAATGGTGTGCCCCATCACCAAGCCGATGGTCTTCTCGTATTCGGCGGAGGTGAAGATCCGGTCGTCGCGGAAAGCCTGGAACACGCCGTCGTAGCCGAACAAGACCCACTCGTCGTCCGGCCGCAGTTCCTCGGGCATCTGCGTGTGGTCCGCCAAGGCGCCGTGCCAGACCGGATCGGTGCGCCTCATGTATTCGAAGAACGGATAGGGGCTGGTTTCACCGGTGAAGTCGAGGGTGACGGGTTGGCCGTCGGGATCGGTGCTGAGCGTCATTCAGCGCTCCCTTCTGAGCAACCGTGGAATTTCGCTATCATAATATAGATAGCAACGAAGCCCAACGGGTTGTGGTGGTCTCCGTATCGGGGACACTATTGACCAGGACAATCGTCAGAGAGGCGGTGATCCGGCCGTGCTGAAACGCCGATTGGTCTGCTCCCTCGACGAGCTGCCGCCGGGCACGATGAAGCTGATCGATGTCGGCAAGTTCGGTGTGGGTGTGTACAACGTGCGGGGGTCTTTGCACGCGATCGTCAACTACTGCTCGCACGAGGGTGCGCCGCTCTGTCTGGGCTACGTCGGCGGAACCAACGAAGCCGACCCCGACGCGCCAGACGGGCTGCGGCGCACCCTCGACGGGCAGATCGTTCGGTGCCCTTGGCACAACTGGGAATTCGACATCGCCACGGGCTGCAACATCGCCGACCCGCGACGGCGCATCCGCACCTACCAGGTCGACGTCAGCGACGGCGAGGTGTACCTGACCGCATGATTGTCGACACGAATGTTCAGCCGCATTTCCGCTCTAACGCCGAAATCCGGGATTACCTGCCGCAGGCTCACCGACTGCGGGCGATTCCCGACGTCGAACAGCAGTGGTATCAAGCCCCGGGCGGCGATTACCGCCGCGACCTTTACCGAGAGCACTACCCGGGGTCGGATCCGGAAACCGTTGCCCGCCATCTCTTCGACGACGCCGGGGTGCGGTACGCCATTTTGAACCCGTTGACCCGCGGCAACATTGCCGACTATCTGCTCAACAGCCGAATCTGCGCCGCGGTCAACGACTGGCTGCTGGACCGATGGCTGGAGCCGGACACCACCGGCCGCTTCCGCGGCACCATCCGGGTCAATCCCGAGGATCCCAGAGGTGCGGTCGCGGAGATCGAACGCCTTGCCGGGCATCCCAAGCTGGTTCAAGTCGGCGTTCCTATGCAGTCCCGCGAGCCATATGGCAAGCCGATGTTCGAGCCGATCTGGGAGGCCGCAGCCGCGCACGAGCTGCCGGTCGCGGTGCACATCAACGGCGGCAACGGCGTCGACTATGCACCCACGTTCGCCGGGCACGCGCACACCTATCCGGGCTACGCGGCCTTCATGCCGCTGAACTACTTCGTTCATCTCGCGACGCTCATCGTCGAAGGTGTCTTCGGCAGGCATCCGGGCCTGAAATTCGTTTTCGCCGACGGCGGATACGACATCCTCACCCCGCTGATGTGGCGGCTGGACACCTTCTGGTTGTCGATGCGCGACCAGACGCCGTGGGTGGACCGCTATCCCAGTGAATACTTGCCGGCTCACGTCCGGTTCTGTGCGTCGGCGTTCGACGGGCCAACCGACGCTGGCCAGATGCAGCGCTGGATGGAGTTTTCCGCCAAGGCCGATCTGTTGATGTATGGATCGAGTTACCCGCACTGGTCGACGTCGTCGCCGGAGGTGGCAGCCTCAGGTCTGGACGCCGCACAACGGGACAAGGTGTTGTGGCAGAACGCCAGTGAGCTCTATGGGCTTGCAGTTAAGGAGACAGCACGATGACCACTATCGAACGGGTTGAGCCGCAGACTGAGATCGCGGTGGCCATCGTCGACACCGACGTGCACCCGATGCCGGTCTCGGCCGACGTACTGAAGTCCTACGCGCCCGCCGAATGGGTCGACAAGATCGGGCCGACCGGAAACGCCGTCACTCCGGTGCCGCATTTCTACGACACGCCGGACTCGTACAAGACCATGTCGCTGCGCGTCGACGCGACCCCGCCCGGTGGAGGCTTCGCCGGCACCGATCCCGATTACGCCGCCAAACAATTGCTGATCGACGCCGGCGTGAGCATCGCGACGCTGGAGCCGATGTGCGATGCGCAGCTGCCGCAGGCCGAACACGTCTTGAAGTCGACCTACAACGACTGGCTCGCCGACGTCTGGCTGGACCGGAACAACGCGCACGGTCGCTGGCGTGGGTCGATCAGTGTCAGCGCGCAGGTACCCGAGTCGGCGGCGCGGGAAATTGAGCGCTGGGCGGGCCATCCCTACATGGCGCAAGTGTTGATGACACCGCAGACACGTGGAATCCCGTTCGGCAACCCACATTTCGACCCGCTCTACGAGGCCGCGTCAGCCAACGGCTTCCCCGTGGCCACTCACTTGATGGGGCAGACGCCGTTCGAGTTGATTCCGCTGTACCCGGTGGGCAACCCGGCGCACTGGCACGATTTCTTCGCCTCTTGGCCGCTGCTGTACGTCTCGCATTTGATGAGCCTGGTGTTCGACGGTGCCTTCGACCGGCACCCCGATCTGCGCGTGGTATTCGTCGAGGGAGGTTTCACCTGGGCGATGCCGGTGATGTCGCGGATGGACCGGATCTGGGAAGCCCGCCGCGCCGACCTGCCGCACGTCCGTCGCCCGCCCTCGGAGTATGTCCGCGAACACGTCCGGTTCACCACCCAGCCGCTGGAAGACGCCGACGTCAAACCATTCCGCGAGTATCTGGAAATGATGGACTTGGGCGACAACCTGATGTTCTCGACCGACTATCCGCACTGGAGTTACGACTCGCCGGCCTACGCGATCAACCGTTTCCCCGCGGCGCAACGGGAGCGAATCATGCGTGGAAACGCAACCGCGCTGTATGGGTTGCCCGCGACTGTGAAGGCCCTGCCCGGAGAACAGCCCCCGGTCGGTATCAGTTTCGAGTGAGGCATTGACCGGGTGGGCCGCCAGGCTGAGTGCTCTGGTCGATGAGTACGACGCAAGGTGGTCGGCCCTGGATCTCGCGGGGGTTGCCGCCCTGTGGGAAGACGACACGCCGCAGCCGGTGTACATCGGCGACGAGTACGCGACGCCGCTGATCGGCGCCGATGAACTCGACCGGCACTGGGCACGAGTCGCCGGGCGCCTCAAGCGCGCGTCGGTGTCGTCACAGCTGCGGTCGGCCGATCTGCTCGCCGACGGCTTCGCGCGCTGCGTCGTGTTGAGCCGATGGAGCTTCACCGCACGCGAATCCGGCGTCGAGCATCGCGGCAGCAGCTGGATCACCTGGCTGTTGGTGGCGCGCGGCGAGAAGTACCGCATATTCCACCACATGGAGGCGCAGGTTTACCTTGATGAGCATGACGACCGAGACTGATCGCGCGCGGCCGCGAGGGATCAGCCGTATCGACCCGGCGCTGCGCGACGCCGCCGCCAGCCTGGACATCGTCGAATTCCGTGCGGAGTCACTTCCCGCCGAGCGGGAGCGCGCCGACCGGCTGGCCGCCGAGCGCGCGGCGGCCGTCGACACCGGCAGCGTCGAGATCGAGGACCGCGCCATCACCGGTCCGGGGGAGCGCCGGCTTGGTCTGCGGCTCTACCGCGGCCTGACCAAGTCGCCGGCGCCCCTGGCACTGTATGCCCACGGTGGCGGCTTCGTGACCGGGAACCTCGATACCGATCACCCGCATTGTGTGGACCTGGCCCGCGCGGCCGGGTGCCTCGTCGTGTCGGTCGACTACCGGCTGGCACCAGAGCATCCGTGTCCGGCGGCGCTCGATGACGTCGAAGCAGCGTTTCGCTACGCCGTCGAGAACAGCGACCGCCTGGGCGCAGACGGCACCCGCGTCGTGGTGATGGGCCGGGATGCCGGCGCGGCGCTGGCCGCGGCACTGGCCCAGCGCATGTTCGACCACGAGGGCCCGCCGATCCTGGCCCAGGTGCTGCACCAGCCGATGCTCGACTCCGACGCGACCCCGTCGCGTCGGGAATTCCAGCGCACGCCGGGACTCAACGGCCCCGCCGTGAGCCGCGTGTGGGGCCACTACCTCGGTCACAGCGCCGCGACGGCGCAGCAACACGTGCCGGCCCACCGAGCGAATTTGGAGGGGTTGCCGCCGGCATTCATCAGTTGCGCGGAGATCGACCCGTGCCGCGACGAAGCCATCGACTACGCGAACCGACTGCTGCACGCATATGTGCACACCGAATTGCATGTCGTCGCCGCGACATTTCACGGCTTCGATTCAGCGGTGCCGGAGTGGGTTGTCTCCCGGGAAAGCGCCGCGCTGCACGCTCAGACCCTTCGCCGCTCGTTCGCCATCTAGCCGCCAGCTCAGATCGGCTCGAACTTGGTGATCAGCCACTTGCCTTGGACCTTCGTCAATGACACCAGCACGCTGCTCGACGCCATCGCCGGATCGGGCCTGTCCTTGCTGACGGTGGCTTGGTTGACGAAGAGCAACACGACCGCCGAATTCGGGTGCAGTTCCGACGCCGCCGCGCCCAAGACCTGGGCCGTCGTTGTCAGCTTCTTTTCCTTGGCGGCCGGCGTCACGACGTCCCGGGTGAACTGGTCGTAGTAGTTCAGGAAATCCCCGGTGAGATGGGATTTCGCGGCGGTGATGTCCTGGTCTAGGGTCTCTGGTTTGTAGGACAGCAGCGCGACAATGCCGTCTCGCGCCGCGTCGACCGCGCTTTGAGCGGCAGCGGCGTCGGTCTGCTCATCAGGCCGGTACTGCTTGATGTACAACCATGCCGCCAGCGCACCGGACACCGCGAGCAGCAGGACGAGAACCAGTGGCGCGACTTTGGCGGGTCGGCGGAGCTTGGTCGTGTCGTCGTCCTGCGGCGCTTCGTCGGTGTCGTCTGCGGTCTTGTCGATCTCCACCCCGTCGCTGGGCCCGAGATCCGGCGCGTCCTCGACGTCGCGCTGCTCGGTCTTGTCGTCCGCGCTCATATGACGTATTCGACTTTCGAAATCTTGAGTTGGTCACCGTCTCGGACCACTGTCACCCGGAACCGAAAAGCCCGTGGATCATCCTTGGCGCCAGCCGAATTGGTGATGCGTTCGTTAGCGAGGACCAGAACGACGGCGGAATCTTTGCTCATCGACTCAACCGCGGTGGCCCTGACCGATCCTTGGGCGACCGCTTTGGAATCCTTGACCACCGAGGCGAAATCGTCGGCGCGACGTTGGAAATCGTCCTTGAATTCGCCGGTGGCGCTGTCGAGTACCCGCTGGACATCTTCCTTGGCGTTATTGAAGTCCAGTGACGTCAAGTTGATGACGCCTTGTCGCGCCGCAGCGACGTAGGCGGCGGATCGCTGCCGTTCCGCCACGACGGTGTGGTGGTGCCACAGCATCCATCCGCTCGCTCCCAACAGAGCGCAGATCGCCACGATGGTGGCAGCGGCAAGGGGCATGCCCAACCCGGACAACCCGGCTACCCGAGGCACCCGCAACCGTCGCGGGGTCGATTCGGTCGGCGTCGAGGGTGACTCCGGCTCTTCCGCCGGCTCTGCTGCTTTGGTTGTCTCGGTCGCCTCGGGTGTCTCGGGGGTGGCATCTTCGCCCCCATCCCCGGCCTGCGCCTCTGCCTCACGCCGCAATTTGATGGCCCGGGCGCGTGCGCGCGCGGCCGCAGCCAGCGCTTCCGCCTCAGCGGCCTCGGCCTCGGCTTGCTCGGCCAACGCGATCGCGTCCGCCTTCGCCTTGGCGGAATCCTGCGGCCCCTTGCCCACGTCAGCCACGGCGACTACAGCTTCTCGACGTCATTATCGACTGAACTCCGGTATCTCTTACTGTATTGCTCACTGCTACCATCGAAGGCACCAGTGAACCCCGACTGGGATCGAATCGGACGGGAAGGTCCAGCCAACATCATGACTGCCGTCGATTCCCCCGAAAAGATACTCTTCGCCTCGACAAGCCAAGCTTTTCTCCAAAAAGAGGTTCCGCTGAGCCGGGTGCGGGAGCTGCACGCGGCGGGCGTCTCCTTCGACGAGGATTGGTGGCGGCGGGCCGCTGAGCTGGGTTGGACGGCTTTGCTTGTCCCCGAGGAACTCGGTGGTGGCAGCGTCTCGGGCGATGGTTTCGCCGATCTGGCGATGGTCGCCGAACAACTCGGAAAGACGGTGGCGCCGGGTCCGCTGTATCCCGTCAGCACGGTGCTGGCCGCGCTGGTGGACTGCGCCGAGCACGACTCCCACGTGGCCACGATCGAGTCGTTGATCTCGGGTGAAACGGTGGCCTCCTGGGCCGTCTACGAGCCGGGGCAGGCCTGGGCCCCACATCAGCCGTCGCTGACCGCCACGTCGACAGACTCCGGCTATCGCATCGACGGCGTCAAAGACCGCGTAGAGGCGGGCGCCCAGAGCGGCCTGCTGCTTGTGGTGGCGCGGACCGACGACGGCGTGCGCCAGTTCCTGGTGCCCACCAACGCTTCCGGGGTGGAGATCGAGTCGCAGCAGTCTATCGATCTGGTCAAGCAATACGCCCGCGTCCGTTTCGACGGGGTGGCCGTCGAACACAGTGCGGCCGTCGGCAGCGTCGCCGAGACCGCCGGACTCATCGACCGTCAAGGCCAAATCGCGCAAGTGCTGCAGTGCGCCGAAGTGGTCGGCATTCTGCAGACGGTCTTCGACTTCACCGTCGCGTGGGCATTGGACCGGCACACCTTCGGCCGCCCGCTGGCGTCCTACCAAGCACTCAAACACCGCTTCGCGGATATGAAGATGTGGTTGGAGGCATGCCGGGCAACGACGGCCGCAGCGGTGGCCGCCGTCTCCGCCGGTTCACCCGACGCCGGCTTGTCGGCCAGCATCGCCAAGTCCTATGTCGGGGAAATGGCCACCGAGATCGTCCAGGGCTGCGTGCAGATGCACGGTGGAATCGGCGTCACCTGGGAACACGATCTGCACGTGTACTTGCGGCGAGTTGCGTTGTACCGGTCCATGTTCGGCACGCCCGAAGAGCACAACCTGCGGGTGTACCAGTGGCAGGAGACAGGAAACCCCGCCCCGAGGTCTGCTTGATGACCGAGGCTCACGGGACAGTGGCATCCACCGACATGGAATCCATCGACGAGTTCCGCGCCCGGGTGCGAGCCTGGCTGGCCGACAACATGCCACCCATCGATCCTGCGCATCCGCCGGCCGCACACCGCGACGAGGAACGCTGCTGGCAGCGGGCCCGTGAACTCCAAAAGCGATTGTATGAAGGAGGATTCGCCGGCATCTGCTTTCCCCGCGAGTACGGCGGGCTGGGTTTGGACTACGAATACCAGCAGGTGTTCAACGAGGAGAGCCTCAGCTACGAGATGCCGCTGATCCTCAACACGCCGACGTTCACCATCTGCTGCGCGACGCTGCTCGACACCGGTAGCGAGGAACAGAAACGCCAGCGCATCGCCGCGGCGTTGCGGGGCGACGAGATACTGGTTCAGCTGCTGTCCGAACCCAGCGGCGGATCGGATCTCGCCGGGGTAATCACCCGCGCCGAGCGGGATGGGGACCGCTGGGTGCTCAACGGCGCAAAGACGTGGAGCACCAGTGCATTCGCCGCCGACTACGGCCTTTGCCTGGCCCGCACCAACTGGGACGTGCCCAAGCATGACGGCCTGACCATGTTCTTGGTGCCGATCAAGCATCCCGGAATCACGTTGCGGCGCATCACTCAATTGAACGGGTCAACGGAGTTCTGTGAGGAGTTCCTCGACGGTGTCGACGTGGGCGACGACGCTGTCGTCGGCGAGGTGAACGACGGCTGGACGGTTGCCTCACGCCAGCTCTACCATGAGCGCCGCGCGGTAGGCGGAAGTTCGGAATTCGCCAGCGGCAGCGGCAGTGAGGGCGGCCGATCGACACCGGTGAACTACGCGGCGTTGGCCCGCAAGATCGGACAGGCCGATAACGAGCGGGTGCGGCAGATCGCTGGACGCGCGTTGGTGCACCGGGCGGTCAGCGACCAACTGGGCGACCATGTCTATCGCAGCGTCCGCGACGGCACCCTGCCGCCTGCTGCCGGAACCCTTCTCCGGCTTTTCCACGCCGAGACAGTGACTTTGGAGATGGATGCCGGGCTGGCAATCACCGGAACGGCCGGAGTCGTCGGCGCGGAGGGGGAGGGACTGGAGACCGGCCTTCGTTACCTGTCCCGTCAGACGGTCTGCATTGGCGGCGGCACCAGCGAGTTGGCGCGCAACGTGATTGGCGAGCGGGTGCTGAACTTCCCCCGTGAGTACGCCGCCGACCGTGGCGTGCCGTTCAGCCAGGTGCGGCACGGCAACTAGCCGCTAGACCGTGCGGGCCAACCGGTGCGCCAGCAGCTCCGCGAACCGCGCCGGATCCTCGGGTGTGCCGCCTTCAGCGAGAAGCGCTGTGCCGTAGAGTAATTCAGCGGTCTCAGCTACCGATGGGTCATCGGCGCGGTCTTTTTGCGCCTGCTGCAGGCCGGTGACGAGTGGATGATCCGGGTTGAGTTCCAACGTCCGCTTCTCGACCGGAACGTCTTGGCCGGAAGCCCGGTACATGCGGGCGAGCGTCGGGGTGATGCCGAAAGCGTCGGTGATCAGGCAGGCGGGCGACTCGGTCAGCCGGGTGGACAACCGCACTTCCTTGACGTGCTCGCTCAGGGTCTCCTTCAGCCAGGTGAGCAGGTCGGCGAAATCCTTCTCCCGCTCCTTGCGCTCGGCCTCGTGGGCCGTCTTTTCTTCCTCGGTGTCGAGGTCCACCTCGCCCTTGGCCACCGACTGCAGTGGTTGGCCGGCGAATTCGGTCACCGACCCCAGCCAGATCTCGTCGACGGTGTCGGTGAGCAGCAGCACCTCATAGCCTTTGGCCTTGAAGGCCTCAAGGTGCGGTGAGTTGAGGATCTGCTGACGTGACTCGCCGGTGGCGTAGAAGATCTGCTGCTGGCCGTCCTTCATGCGTTCCACGTACTCGGCGAGGGTGGTGAGTTCGTCGTCGCTGTGCGTCGAGGCGAACGAAGAGATTTGCAGCAATGTCTCTTGGTTGTCGAAGTCCCGCATCAGGCCTTCTTTGAGGACCTTGCCGAACTGGCCCCAGAACGTGCGGTAGTCCTCCGGCCGCTCAGACTGCAGATCCTTGATCGTCGAAAGGACCTTCTTGGTCAACCGCCGCCGGATAGCGTTGATCTGTCGATCCTGTTGCAGGATCTCGCGGGAAACGTTCAGCGACAGATCCTGCGCGTCGACGACGCCCTTGATGAAGCGCAGATACCGGGGCATGAGCTCGTCGCAGTCGCCCATGATGAAAACGCGCTTGACGTACAACTGGACACCGATGTCCGCACCTGGCTCGTACAGGTCGAACGGGGCGCGCGACGGGATGAAGAGCAGTGCCTGATACTCGAAAGTGCCCTCGGCCTTCATCGAGATGACCTCGAGCGGGTCGTCCCAGGCGTGCGCGATGTGCTTGTAGAACTCCTTGTACTCCTCGTCGGAGACCTCGTCTTTGGGCCTTGCCCACAGCGCCTTCATCGAGTTGAGGGTCTGCGTCTCGATGGTGACGGTCTCCTCGCCGCCATCCTCGGAGGCCGGGGTCCGTACTTCGACCTCCATACGGATGGGCCAGGCGATGAAGTCGGAGTACTTCTTGACCAGCGTCCTTATCTTCCACTCCGAGGTGTAGTCGTGGAGTGCGTCCTCTTTGTCTTCGGGCTTGAGGTGCAGGGTGACCGACGTTCCCTGTGGAGCGTCCTCGACGGAGGCGATGGTGTACGTGCCGTCGCCGCTGGACTCCCACTTGGTCGCTTCGCTCTCGCCGGCCTTGCGCGTGAGCAGCTCGACCTTGTCGGCCACCATGAAGGTGGAATAGAAGCCGATACCGAATTGACCGATCAATTCCTCGGAGACAGCTGTGTTTTTAGCGGTCTGCGCCTCACGCAACTGCTGACGCAGCTCGGCGGTGCCCGACTTGGCCAGGGTGCCGATCAAGTCGACGACCTCGGCGCGCGTCATGCCAATGCCGTTGTCGCGAATGGTCAGGGTGCGAGCGTCCTCGTCCGCCTCGATCTCGATATGCAGATCGGAGGTGTCGACGTCCAGGTCCTTGTTCTGGAACGCTTCAATGCGCAGCTTGTCCAGCGCATCGGAGGCGTTCGAGATCAACTCCCGCAGAAATGAATCCTTGTCGGAGTAGACCGAGTGGACCAACAAGTCCAGCAGCTGTCGCGCCTCGGCCTGAAATTCCAACTGCTCAACGCCCGCAGTCATGCACTACCCTCTCTACGCCCTGCACAAGATTCGCATTCGAGGGCAGGCTACAGGATCGCGCCGCTGTCCTTGGCCTTGCCGATGTCGTCCCAGTCGAAGCCGAGTTCGAGCAGGATCTCCTCGGTGTGTTGCCCATGTTCGGGCGCGCGTCCCGGGCCAGGTGGCGTCTCGTCGAACTGCACTGGCGCAGCGACCATTACATACTCGACGCCCTGGTCGTCGACGTTGGTGATCAGGTAGCCGTTGGGTTTGCTTTGCGGGTCGTTGAGCGTCTCGCGCGGTGTGGCCAGTGGCGCCCACACGCCGGGCTCGTCGGCCAATGCTTGCCGCCAGTGCTCCAGGTCGTGTTCGGCGAACTTGGCGCCGATCAGGGCAGTCGCTTCGGCGGCGTTGGCGACCAGATTCGATGACGGTACGAAGCGCTCGTCGGTGGCCAGCTCAGGCAATCCGATCCGTGCACAGAATCCGGCCCAGAACTTGTCCGGCTGCAGAAACACCATCTGGATCCACCGGTCATCCTTGGTCTTATAGCGGTTGACCAGCGGGTTCATCGCCAAGCCCGGCGGCGCCCCGGGGATGCCGTCGATACCGAAGAGGTCGGCGACCGAAATCGACGGCGCGATGCTCCACATCGCCTGGGCCAGCAGCGACGAATCCACGATGGTCGCCTCGCCGGTGCGCTCGCGGTGGAACAGCGCCGCGCAGACGCCGCCGGCCAGAGTGATTCCCGCCTGCAGGTCGCCGAAGGCCGGGCCTTGTACGGCGGGATTTTCGGTGCCGAACGGTGTGAGCGTGTAAGCCACGCCGCCACGAGCCAAGTAGGTGGCGGCATCAAAGCCGCCGCGATCGCGGTCGGGGCCGCGCACACCCAACCCGGTTCCGCGGGCGATGATGATGTTCGGGTTGAACGCGCGGATGTCTTCGACCGTCAGTCGCGCCCGCTCCAGCGCCGCCGGTAGCCAGTTGGTGAGTAGTACGTCGGCTTCGGCGAGCAGTCTGCCGAAGAATTCTCGGCCGGTCTGCGTCTTGAGATCTATTGCGATGCTCCGCTTCCCGCGGTTGCTCAGCTCGAGGATGAAGTCGGTATCGGCACGTGCCGCTTGCCGGGTGAACCCTCCGACGACCAGCGCCCGGCCGGGATCACCGACGACGCTCTCCACCTTGATGACCTCGGCGCCCCAGTCCGCCAGGGCGACACCGGCAGCAGGGACATACGTCCAGGAAGCCAGCTCGACGACCCGGACGCCACTGAGCACGCCTGACATTTGCCCACTCTTTTCGGTGTCTTTTCTATTTTAGGTAGTATAGATACTATAGGTATTTGTCAGCCTGTACTGCAACGACGCAGCGTCGTGGAAGAGATGCGATGGAGTCCAACGCTCGTCCGGTCCCAACTGATGGCCGGGTCAGCGCCGCATTTGGTTTTCCCGGCACTCGCGCGAAAAATCCTGAGCCCCAGTGTGATTCGTCTTTATCAGATGTGCTGAGAAAGGACCGGCGATGGGCAGAGTGACGGGCAAGGTCGCGGTGGTCAGCGGAGCCGCGCGTGGTCAGGGCCGCTCTCATGCCCGAATGCTCGCCGCCGAGGGCGCCGACATCATCGCGGTGGACCTGTGCGCGGACATCGAAACGAACGAGTATCCGCTGGCCCGCCCGGAGGATCTCGACGAAACCGCGCGGTTGGTCGAGAAGGAGGGCCAGCGCGTTTTCACCGAGATCGCCGACGTCCGTGACCGCGCCGCGCTGTCCGCGGCGATCGACCGGGGCGTCGGGGAGTTGGGTCATCTCGACATCGTGGTCGCCAACGCAGGCATCTGTCCGCTGACCGCGGGCCTGCCGCCGCAGGCCTTCGCTGACGCGGTGGACGTCGATCTGGTCGGCGTGCTCAACCTCGTGCATTCCAGCCTCAAACACCTGCAGGCCGGCGCCTCGATCATCGTGATCGGATCCAACGCGGCATTCATGTCGTCGATGAACACCACCGGCATCGACGGCGGTCCCGGCGGAGCAGGATATGCGTTCGCGAAAATAGCTGCCGCACACTATGTCAACGATTTTGCGCTGGCACTGGCCAAGTTCTCCATCCGCATGAATGCGGTGCACCCGACGAACGTCAACACCGACATGTTGCACAGCGCGCCGATGTACCGGGCGTTCCGGCCCGACCTGAAGAACCCGACCCGCGAGGATGCCGAACCGGTTTTCCCGCTGGTGCAGGCCATGCCGGTGCCTTATGTCGAACCCGAGGACATCAGTGAGGCCGTGCTATTCCTGGCCTCGGATGCCGCGCGCTACATCACCGGCCAGCAGTTGCGCGTCGACGCCGGTGGCTTCCTCAAGGTGAAGCCATGGTCAGGCGCATGAGGTCCTGTCAATCAGACTGCCGCCCAACCGAAATGGAGAGCTAAGCATGCCCAAAGGGATCATCTACCTGGAGTCGATGCCGGTGTCGCCGGACCGTGAGGCGGACTATCACAAGTGGTACAACGACACCCATCTGGCGGAGATCTGCTCGGTGGACGGAATCGTCTCCGCGCGCCGGTTCGCACCCACCGACGGAAAAGGCCCGTTCATCGCGATCTACGAGCTTGACTGCGACGACCTCGACTCGGTGGTGCAACGGCTGGGGGAGCTCGGTGCCAGCGGCAAGATGTCGTCGCTGGAGCTGCTCAACATGGAGACCCCGCCAATTCCCAAGGTGTATGGGCAGATCGGCTCCTACACAAAGTGACTTCCGCAGCCGAGGTAGGTCCGGAGATCCAGAAGCGCATCTATGCGCTGATGGTGCTGATGAAGGCGGCCGACGACCGGCTGTCGAAAGGCATCGGCACTGGAGAGTTCATGTGCGTGTACTGGCCGTCGCGCGGCCAGGAGGCGATCGCCGCGGCGATGGGGGTGTCGCTGCGACCCGACGACCAGCTCGTCACGACCTACCGCGGACTGCACGATCTGATCGGCAAGGGTGTCCCGCTCGAGGAGATCTACGGCGAGATGATGGGCCGTACCGTCGGCGCCAGTCGTGGCAAGGGCGGCACCATGCATATCGCCAAACCCGATAAGGGCGTGATGCTTTCGACCGGAATCGTCGGAGCAGGACCTCCGGTGGCGGTGGGTTTGGCGATGGCCGCCAAACGCAAGCGCCTCGACCGCGTCACGGTGGTCAGCTTCGGCGACGGCGCGACCAACACCGGCTCATTCCACGAAGCGGCGAACATGGCCGCGCTGTGGGATCTGCCGGTTGTCTTCTTGTGCCAGAACAATCTTTACGCCGAAATGACGCCGACGGCTGACACTATGAAACTCGAACACGTCGCCGAGCGGGCGGCCGGCTACGGCATGCCGGGTGTGCGCGTCGACGGCAACGACCCGCTTGCCGTCAAGGCTGCGCTCGACGAAGCGCTGCAGCGGGCACGCGCCGGCGGCGGCCCGACGTTCATCGAATGTGTGACCTTCCGTTTCCGCGGTCACTATTTCGGCGACCGGATGCCCTACATCCCCAAGGATCAGCTGGCCGCGGCGATGGCCGCCGATCCGGTGCCGAGATTCCGCGACCACCTCGCCGACGCCGGCATCTGCGGTGCGGATGAGCTCGACCGCATCGAGAACGAGGCCGCAGCGACGGTGGAAGCGGCGCTGAAAACCGTGATGAGCGCGGACTCCCCGTCGATCGACGAACTCGACCAAGACGTGTACGCCGTCCCGATCAAATTCCCGGTGTGAGGCTATGGACGAAAAAGAGATGACGATGCGCGAGGCGCTCAACCTCGCGCTGGACGAGGCGCTGCAGGCCGACGACCGGGTGTTCCTGCTCGGGGAGGACATCGCCGATCCCGGCGCGACCGGACCGACGGCGGGGTTGTCGACGAAGTACGGCCACGACCGGGTGCTGGACACACCGATATCGGAAGCCGCGATCGTCGGCGCGGCGATCGGTGCCGCCATCGACGGGCTGCTGCCGGTGGCCGAGATCATGATCATGGATTTCATTGGCATCGCCGCCGACCAGTTGATCAACAACGCCGCCAAACTGCGATTCATGACCGCCGGGCGGACGACTGCGCCGATCACCATCCGCACTCAGGTGTATGCGGGTCTGGCCACCGGTGCCACGCACTCGCAAAGCCTGGAAGCGTGGTTCATGCACATCCCCGGGATGAAGGTGATCGTGCCGTCCACCCCACGCGACGGCAAAGGCCTCCTGACCTCCGCGATCTTCGACGAGGACCCCTGCCTGTTCGTCGAAACCGTGCGGCTGCAAAGCAAAAAGGGACCCGTCCCCGTCGAGCCCGGGTTCTCGATTCCGCTGGGCCAAGCCGACATCAAGCGACCGGGCACCGACGTTAGCGTGATCAGCTATGGCCGCGCCGTGCACGAAGCCCTCGCGGCCGCCGCCACACTGGCCGACCAGGGGGTGAGCGCGGAGGTCGTCGACCTGCGCACCCTCGTCCCCCTTGACGTCGAGACGATCGTCGAATCCGCACGCCGTACCCGCAGAGCCGTGATCGTGCACGACGCAGTGCAGTTCGCCGGTCCTGGAGCAGAGATCGCCGCGATACTGCAGTCCGAACTGTTCGGCGAATTGGTCGCGCCCGTCGAGCGGGTGGGTGCCAGGTTCGTCCCCAACCCTGCCGCGGCCGCGCTGGAGGCACAGGTCTACCCGTCGGCGGCACGCATCGTCGACGCAGTGCAGCGGACTTTGGATAGGGCTAAAGTCCATGGCTGACTTCGTTATTCGTATCCCGCGGGTATCGGTGGCCGTCGCCGAAGCCGAGCTGACCGACTTTCTGGTCGATGCCGGCCACCATGTCGAAGAAGGCACACCGATCTACGTGATTGCCACCGAAAAGGTGGAACAGGAAATCGAAGCCGGGGCCTCGGGCACCGTGCAATGGACGGGCCAGATCGGAACCACCTACGACATCGGCGCCGAAATCGGCGTCATTACGTCATAACGAAAGGGTAAGCAGCCATGGATCTCAACGAGACCCGCGAGAGAATCATCTACCAAAAAGAAGGGCCCATCGCGAAGGTCACGCTGAACTGGCCCGAGAAGGCCAACGCCCAGGACCAGAAGCTGGCCGAAGAGGTCGACGCCGCGCTGCTGGACGCCGACCGTGACTACGACATCAAGGTTTTGATCCTCAAGGCCAACGGTAAGGGCTTCTGCTCGGGGCACGCGATCGGCAACAACGCCGTCGACTACCCGGATTTCGTCAAGGGCGCACAGGTCATGGGCACCCCGTGGAAGCCGCAGACCGACCTGTTCGTCAAGCCCATTCTGAACCTGTGGGAGTTTTCCAAGCCGACGATCGCGCAGGTGCACGGGTACTGTATCGGTGGGGGCACCCACTACGGGCTGACCACCGACATTGTCATCGCCTCCGAGGATGCGTACTTCTCCTACCCGCCGCTGCAGGGCTTCGGCATGCCTTCGGGCGAATGTTCCATCGAGCCATGGGTGTTCATGAACTGGCGGCGCGCGGCGTACTACCTGTACCTCGCCGAGGTCATCGACGCCAAGAAGGCATTGGAGGTCGGGCTGGTCAACGAGGTCGTTCCGCTCGATCAACTCGACGCACGCGTTGAGGCCATCGCCCGGCACATCGCCCAGGCGCCGATGACCACGCTGCTGGCGACCAAGGCGAACCTCAAACGGGCCTGGGAGCTGATGGGCATGCGGGTGCACTGGCAGAGCTCCAACGACCTGGTTGCGCTCGCCTCGATCAGCAAGGACGTGCAGGAGCTGATCCAGACGGTGTTCAAGGACAAGGTGTTGCCGTCCGAACAAGCCCGACGCCAGGCGGCCGCAGCCGCATCGACCGACGGCGCGACGGCCACTTAACCTTCCGGGATCTGCTGGTGAATATCGCCGATCACGCGATCACAGTCACAGAGTCGCCGGCGCTCATCATCGCCGACGGCGACACGATCTCGTTCGGCGAGCTGTACGCGCGCAGCCAACGGGTCGCCGCGGTGCTGCACCATGCCGGGTTGCGCCGCGGCGACGGCGTCGCCGTGGTTCTGCCGAACCGCCCGGAGTTCTTCGAAATCACCTGGGGATGCCAGCTTTCCGGTCTCTACTACACCGCCGTCAACACCCACTTCACGCCCGACGAAGTTGCCTACGTCATTGACGACTCCGACGCAATGGCGGTCTTCGTCGACGCTTCGATGGGCGATCTCGCGGCGCATCTGCGTAGCGCCAACACCGCTGTCGACGTCCAAATCGCGGTGGGAGGCAAACTGGCCGGCTGGCAGTCCTACGACGACGCGGTGGCGACGGCCGGTGATGCGCCGCCGGTGTCGGACGGGTCGGAGATGCTGTACTCGTCGGGTACCACCGGACGGCCCAAGGCCGTTCGCCGGCCGCTGCCGACCGACGGAAACGGCTCGTGGGCGCAGTCGGTCCTGGAACTGGCACTGATCCACAAGTACGGCATGAGCCCCGCCAATGTGTATCTGTCGCCGGCACCGATGTACCACGCCGCCGGGGTGAACTACACGATGGCCGTCAACCGGGTTGGCGCCGCGGCGATCATCATGCGCAAGTTCGACGCGGAAGCCGTGCTGCGCTTGATCCAGACTCACCGGGTCACCCACGCGCAGTTCGTGCCGACGATGTTCGTGCGGATGCTCAAGCTGCCCAAGGCGGTCCGGGAGAAATACGACGTCTCGAGCCTGAAATGTGTGATTCATGCGGCCGCCCCGTGCCCGGTGGACGTCAAGGATCAGATGATGAAGTGGTTCGGTCCCATCATCCACGAATACTACGGGGGCACTGAGGGATTCGCGGGAACTACTATCGGGCCTTTAGCGTGGCTCGCCCATCCGGGTTCGGTGGGCATACCGATGGCCCCGGTCCACGTGGTCGGCGAGGACGGACAAGAGCTTCCCGTCGGGCAGTCCGGCGAGCTTTACTTCGAAGGTGGACCCGCCTTCGAGTACTTCAAGGACCCGGCCAAGACCGCGTCGGTGTCCAACGACCGCGGGTGGCGCTCGTTGGGCGATATGGGTTACGTCGACGAGGACGGATACCTGTACCTCACCGACCGGTCGACGTTCATGATCGTCTCCGGCGGGGTGAACATCTACCCGCAAGAGGCGGAGAACCTGCTGATCATGCACCCGAAACTCGTCGATGCGGCGGTGTTCGGCGTCCCCAACGACGAGTTCGGTGAGGAGGTCAAGGCCGTCGTGCAACCGGTCGACGGTGTCACACCCGGGCCCGACCTCGAAGCTGAGCTCATCGAGTATTGCCGAACACACCTCGCGGGCTATAAGTGCCCGCGCACAGTTGAATTCGACCCGGAGTTGCCGCGGGACCCGAACGGAAAGCTGTACAAGCGGCGAATCCGCGAACGGTACTGGCAAGGACGGGTATCACGGATCGTATGAGCCAACGCAAGGAACAGTGAGATGGCCAACCCGACAACCACTGCGCGAACCGATGTGAACTGGCAACCGCTTCCGGTGCCGTGGGCGGTCCAGGCCGCCAATCGGATCCCCAAGCAGCGCTACTACGATCCGGATTTCTATGCGATGGAAGCCGAGTTGTTCTGGCCGCGGGTGTGGCAGATGGCTTGTCGGCTCGAGGAGATCCCCAAGCCGGGCGATTTCGTGGAGTACGAGATCCTCGACGAGTCGATCATCGTGGTGCGGGTGGACAGCGAAACCGTGCGGGCGTACCACAACGCATGCCGCCATCGCGGGGTCAAGTTGGTGGAGGGCAACGGAAATCGGCGCACCTTCGTCTGCCCATTCCACGGCTGGTGTTGGGGCATCGACGGCCATAACACGTTTGTGTTGCGACCTGAGGTGTTCGCCGAGGAGAACATCAGCCCGGACGACCTGCAACTCGTCTCGGTCAGGTGCGAGCTCTGGGGCGGGTGCGCCTGGATCAACCTCGACGACAACGCCCCGCCGTTGCGTGACTGCCAGGAGCCGTTCGCGTCGATCTACGACGCCTGGAAGGTGGAATCGCTGCGCGTCGAATGGTGGCAGTCGTGCCGGCTGCCGGTGAATTGGAAGCTGGCGACGGCGGCGTTCATGGAGGGCTACCACGTCCCGCAGACCCATCCACAGTTGCTGCCGTCAGCGCAGACCGGCAGCCCATCGGAAGCGGTGCACCCCGTCGTCGCGAGCAGCCTCTACTTCATGCGGACCCTGGGCGACGGCATGGGAGGCATGACACACGAGAACGACATCCGCATCGCCGAGGGCCTGCAGACCATCGAGTTGCCCTCCGATCCGGCCGAGGCGATGAGCGCCTGGCGCGGCGCTGTCAACGACGCCGTCGTCAGCTGGCATCGGGCGCGGGGCAGCCAGATGCCCGATCTCAACGACCTCATTCGCCGCGGGATTACCGACGCGATCGGGTTCTGCTTTCCGCACCACTACATCCTGCCCACCTACAGCAGCGCCTCGTCGTATCGGATCCGTCCACTTGGCCCCGAGGAAACCCTGTTCGAGATCTGGTCCCTCACCCGGATGCCCTCGGATCTCTCTGCGGGAAAGCCGACCCCACCGGAGCCGATGGCGCCGGACGACCCGCGCTGGCCACCGATCCCAGCTCAGGACTTCTCGAACCTGCCGCGACAGCAAAAAGGGCTGCATTCCAAGGGATTTGAGTACATGCGTCTGTCGGACCAGATCGAAGGGCTGATCTCGAACTTCGAACGCGTCGTCGACGGCTTCCTCGCTGGATTGCCCTACGACACGTTGGTACCGGCGATCCAGAAAACCAACACCACGATCGACGTGCCGATCGTCGATCTGGGATTCACCGCGGAGGCGCCATGACCACCCAATGGGACCACTCCGTCGACCTCCTCATTGCGGGCAGTGGGGGAGGCGGGATGGTAGCCGGGCTCGCCGCCCTCGACTGCGGGCTGCAGCCGCTGATCGTCGAAAAGCAAGGGCTGGTCGGCGGCTCGACGGGACTGTCCGGCGGCATCGTCTGGCTGCCCAACAATCCGCTGATGCGAGCAGACGGCATCGCGGACTCGCACGAGGACGGGCTTGCCTACCTGGCCGACGTCGTCGGCGACATCGGTGCACCGTCGTCACCGGAGCGCCGGGAGATGTTCCTCACCGCGGGCTACGAGATGATCAATTTCCTGATCCGCAAGGGCGTCCAGCTGATCCGGTGCGCAGGCTGGAGCGACTACTACCCGAACCATAAGGGCGGCAACGAAGTTGGCCGTGCGGTGGAGGGAATTCCGTTCGATGCCGCCGAGCTGGGCGGCTGGAGTGACAAGGTGCAGCCGCCGCTGGCCAAGAACTACGGGTACGCGGTGCTGACGAACGAGCTTCGTTCCGTTCAGTATTTCAACCGTGCGCCACGCGCCTTCGCGGTGGCCACCAAGGTGTTCTTGCGCACCGCGGCGGCCCGGGCCCGCCGACGTCAAATCCTCACCAACGGCGCCTCGCTGATCGCCCAGATGCTCAAAGCGCTGATGGATCTCAGCGGCGGCGAGCCACCGCTGTGGATCAACGCCGCGATGGACGACCTCGTCGTCGAAGATGGCCGAGTGGTCGGTGCGCGCATCGTCCGCGACGGCAAACCGCTGAATGTCGAGGCGCGCAAGGGAGTCCTGTTGGCTGCCGGCGGATTCGGGCACAACGCCGAGATGCGGCGGCGTTACAGCGGCGACCAACCCAACGAGGCCAAGTGGTCGATCGCCAACGCGGGTGATACCGGCGAAGTGCTGCAGACCGCGATGCGACTGGGCGCAAAGACCGATCTGCTTGACGAAGCATGGTGGCTGCCTTCGGTTTTCATCGCCAACGGCGGCGCCGTCGCAGCGTCGCTGGGCTCGGGACGTCAGCGGCCCGGGGCCATCTACGTAGATTCGACGGGCAGAAGGTTTTGCAACGAGTCGAACTCCTACGTGGAGGTCGGCAAGGCGATGTACGCCAACAAAGCGGTGCCGTGCTGGATGATCTTCGACGACGGATACGTGCACAGATACGTCACCAGTGCCAACCCGCTGAAACGCAACCAGCAGCTGCCGCCCGAGCTGATCGAGTCCGGTGCGGTCAAACGCGCCGACAGCATCGACGAGCTGGCACGCGAGATCGAGCTTCCCGCAGACGAACTGGCTCACACGATCCAGCGCTTCAATCAGTTTGCGACCAAAGGCTTGGATCCCGACTTCGGCCGGGGGCAGTCCGCTTACAACGACTGCCTCGGTGATCCGGGATATCGACCCAACGCCGCCGTCGGCCCGCTGGATAGGGCGCCGTTCTACGCGACGAGGGTGTTACCGGCCGACGTCGGGACATGCGGCGGCGTGATCACCAACGAGTACGCACAGGTTCTCGATGAGAAGGACCAGGTGATTGACGGCCTGTACGCCACCGGTAACACCACCGCGACAGTGATGGGCCGGACCTATCCGGGCGCCGGCGCGAGCATCGCGAGCTCGATGGTGTTCGGTTACGTCGCCGCGCGACATGCGGCAGGGCGCAAGCTTGCCGGCGAGCGGAGCCGTTAGCTGTCGCATGCGCGCCGAGTGTGCAGCCAGCCGCACGTTCGGCCGCGAGTATGCGGCCAGCCGCACATTCGGCGGCTAGGATTCTGGCTCGTCGCGGTCCACGAAATCTCTTGGCTTCAAGCCTGATTGCATGAGGTCAGCACGGCGGGCCTGAACGTCGGAAGCCGCGCCGACCATGTTGGTCAAGATGTGGCTGACCTGAAGGTGCACCCGCATTCCCATCAATTCATAGGCCCGCTTGACGTTGTTCTTCACCGCCATCAACGTGGTCAATGGGATCTCGGCGATCTTGTGAGCCATCTCCTCGACGACGTCCTCGAGATCCTCGCGCGGAACCACCTTGTTGAGCAGCCCCCAGTCGAGCGCTTCCTGTGCCGACAGCGTCGGCGCCAGCAGCAGCCAGTCCATGGTGCGGTGCCAATTCATCAGCAGCCACGGCTCGATCATGGTGTGCCCGCCGGGTTCGCCGAGGCTCTGCGCTAGCGGCATCTGAAAATACGCGTCCTCCGACGCGACGCAGAAGTCGGTCAGCAGGCCCAGATAGATGCCACCGCCCATGCAGTAGCCGTGAATCTGCGAGATCGTCGGCTTCGGGAATTCCCACAGATACAGCGTCGGCCACAAAAACAGGTCGGCGGTGCCCTTGTAGAGATCCTCGAAGGTGTCCCCGAAGTCCGGATACGGATTCTCGTCCGGACCCCAGCGGGCCACGTGGCCACCGCAGAAACCTTTGCCGTTGGCCTTGATGATCACGACTTTGATCTCGCGGTCGCGGTCGGCTTCGTGCAGGCAGTTGTCGACTTCGGTGACCAGCGTTGCGTCTTTGGTGTTGGCCTTGTCGACGCGGTTGAGGATGATTCGCGCAATCGGCGGTTCGCGCTCATAAATGACCGCTTCCAGGACGCGCCGCTCCATCCCGGGGACATTACCGGACACAGCCATATCGGAATTCGTTTAACGGTTGCGCGATGTTCGCGGTAGGAGTGAAGTGTATTGAGATGCTCGCCGCCCCGATAAGGCAATCCGCGAGCGCGGCCACAGCCCAGATCGTGATGACGAATGGAACTGAAGATGACGACCCCGCCAGACCGAGCGGCGCATCTGGACCTGGTGGCGCGCCTCAAATCTTCCTACCCGGAACTCCCCGACGCGCCCACGCCCGATCTCATTGATCACCAGCGATTCACCGCTTACACGAAGACTCCGCACGATGTCGGTGGTGAGCCGGATGCCCCCATGGAATTCGAGAACAAGCAATATGAGATGTGGGAAGAAAACACCTACGTCACGTGTGAGGTTCTCGGCTGGCGTGGGATCTGGTTGTCCGAGGAACGACGCCGGATGGGCAACGTCGACCTGGGTCGCACCATCTATCTCGGCCTGCCCTACTACGGGCGGTGGCTGCTGGCCGTCGCGCGTGTCCTCGCCGAAAAACACCACATCGGCCTGAGTGAATTGGCTGAACGCATGGCCGAGGTCAAGGCACGTTATGCGGGCGGGCTGCGGGGAAAGCCCTTGGAGGCCAAGCCGAAGTTCGAAGGTGACCCTGCCGCCGTTAAACGCAACCGGCACCACACGCACGCGGTCGGCAAAGGCGACCCGCAAGTGTTTGCCGGACAAGCCGGCGAACCGAAGTTCAAGGTCGGCGACAGGGTTGTGGTGCGAGAGCTTCCCGTGCTGCTCTACACCCGTACCCAAGAGTACGTACGTGGCGCGACGGGGGAGATCGCGGTTGTCTCGTACGAAAGCCCCGTGGCCGAGGACGAAACCTGGGATGGCCCCGACCAGAAACCCGAGTGGTTCTACATCGTGCGGTTCAACCTTTCTGAGTTGTGGGACGGATACACCGGCCCCGGCAATGACACCCTGCAAACCGAGATCCCGGAGCGGTGGCTCGCGGCCGCGGGCTGACTGCGCCCGAGTCAAGCCGTCGTCCAACTGACTTCATCCTGAAAGGACTTCAGCATGACCGGTCACGATCACGACCACGAACGCACCGCCGCGCCCATGGTGGACGAGATCACCGACTTCGAAGTCCTGGAGATCGCGCTTCGCGAATTATGCATCGAAAAGGGCATTTTCACCGCTGAGGAGCACCGCCACTTCACTGAGTTCGCAGAACAGATCGGTCCGACCCCTGCCGCGCATCTGGTGGCGCGGGCCTGGATTAGTCCTGAGTTCAAAAAACTGGTCCTCGCGGATCCGCTGGGCGCCAGCAAGGAAGTTGGCGTCGACTGGTTGCAACCCACGGGTTTCGGAACACCGAGTGATTTCACCGCGTTCCACGTGCTCGAAGACACGCCAAGGCTGCACCACGTCATTGTGTGCACCCTGTGCTCCTGCTACCCGCGTCCGATCCTGGGCAACTCACCGGAGTGGTACCGCACGCCCAATTTCCGTCGTCGCATAGTGCGCTGGCCGCGACAAGTGCTCGCGGAGTTCGGCCTATACCTGCCGGAGGATGTCGAAATCCGGGTGGAGGACTCGAACCAGAAGCACCGTTTCATGGTGATGCCGGTGCGTCCCGAAGGAACCGAGGGCTGGACCGAGGATCAACTGGTCGAAATCATTACGCGCGACTGCCTGATCGGCGTCGCGATGCCCAAGGTTGGTGTGACGACCAACGCGGTGACCAAGACCCGCCCGGCTATTCATCCCGCGGACCAGTAGGCGACGGGGGTAACCGGTGAGCAACTCAGGGAGACTGGATCCGGCCGAGGGTCCCTCGATCGCGCCGTTGGCAAAAATTGTTGAACGAAACCAGGTCTGGCGTCGCATGGCGGCAAAGTATGGCGTTGACAACCCGGTGCCGCCGTGGAAATCGAGCCTCGATGGGATCTGTGACGCGCTTGACCAAAGCAGCTGCGGCGCATCGTTACTCAGCCTCGATCTGCGTAACGAAGAGGACGCGCTGTCGGCAACGGTCTACTCCGGCCTGCCCTACCCGGAAAACCGGTTGGTTGCGCTGGCGCACTCGCTGGTTCGGCGCGGGCTCATCGACGAGGCCGAGTTGGAGGAACGACTGGCGGCTGTGCGGGCCAGGCTGGAAGCCTGACGGTCGCGTTGGTAGAGGTAGCGACGCCCGACGGATCAGGCTGACACTGGTTTCTTGGCCGGCTTGGACACCTTCATCAGCTTCATCAGGTTACCGCCCATGATCTTGGCGACATCCTCCTTACCGAAGTCGGCGAGCTCGTCGACGAAGGTGATCGGGTCCTTCAGGCCCTCGGGGTGCGGCCAGTCGGATCCGAACAGCACCCGGTCGGTGCCGACCATGTTGACGATCTCGTTGAACCGGTCCTCCCAGAACGGGGTGATGTAGACGCAGCGCTTGAACGCCTCGACCGGGTCCTCGCTGAACGACTGCGGCATCTTCTTGTAAACGCCCTTGAGGCCCTTGAACAGGTCCGGCACCCAGTCGGCGCCGTTTTCGATCGACAGGATCCGCAGTTCGGGGTTGCGGGACAACGCGCCGTGGCACACCAGCGCACCCATCGCGTCCAGGATCGGCCGATGACCCATCGCGAAGCTGCGGAACGCGGTCGGCTTGAACGGCAGGAACTCGTCGCCGGGCTCCCACACGTTCGCGAACTCGGAGTACCCGCTGTCCGAAGCGTGCATCGAGACCGGGATCTGGGCCTTGATGCAGGCCTGCCAGAACGGGTCGAATTCCTCGAGGCCGAATGACCGGCTGCCGCGGTAGCCGGGCACCGGCGCCGGGCGGACCAGCACGGTCCGGGCGCCGCGCTCCAGGCACCATTCCAATTCCTCGAGCGCGCGCTCGACGATGGGCAGCGTGATCACCGGGGTGGCGAAGATGCGCTCTTGGTAGTTGAACGTCCAGGTCTCGTGCATCCATTCGTTGAGCGCGTGGATGACGTCGTGGGTCATCTCCGGGTCGTCTTTCATGCGCTCCTCGACCAGGCTGGCCAGGGTGGGGAACATCAGCGCGTAGTCGATGCCGAGCTCGTCCATGACCTCAAGTCGTGGCCCCGGTTCGCGGAAGGCGGGGATGGCCTTCATCGGCTCGCCCAGGATCTCGCGGTAGGTCTTGCCTTGCGCGCCGTTGCGGAAGTAGTCCTCCTGGGCGCCCGGCTTGGCGACCTTCTCGAACGTCGGGTTGGGGATGTACTCGCTGATGTGGCCGCGCACCACGATCTTGGTGCGACCGCGAACCTGCACGTAGTCGATCACGTTCTTGCGCTTGTCCGGCAAGAACTTGGTCAGCGCTTCCTGCGGTTCGTACATGTGGTTGTCGGCGTCGAACACCGGGAAGGAAAGCTCGCGAGACGGCATGGCGATCTCCTTGCAGAAGTCTGGTTTTTCGGTAGCGGTAATGACGTTACCACTTCTGCGCAACAAGCTGTAATCGGGCCGGGGCCCGGTCAGGCACGCGGCCAGTCGGGAAGCTTCGGGGTCGCTCCGTTGATGACGGCGAAGTGCACCGTCGCCGTCGCGAGCAACGCCTCGTCGTCGTCACCCTCGCCGTAGACGTCGATCTGCATCACCATCGCGCGCCGGCCGCTGCGCAGCATTCGCGGCACCGCGTACGCCGAGCCTTGACGGATCGGTCGTAGGTAGCGGATGAAGAGGTCGGCCGTCGTCATCGTGGTGCCCTCGTGCAGGTAGTCCAGCCCGAACTGTCCGCCGGCGACGTCGACGAGCGTGGCGACCAGTCCGCCCTGCAGGGCGCCGGAAGTGTTGACCACCTGGGGGCTGACCGGCATCGTCATCGCGAATTCGCCATCGCGGGCGCCCGGCCGCATTCCGATCTGGCTGAACAACTCGCTGAGTGTCGGCGACGCGAGCTCCGCGCCGTCGGCTGCGCCAAGGGCACGAATGCAGAAGTCGTACAGGTGGGCCGAGTCGATCGGCGCACCGGTCAATTCGGCTCCCAGCCAATGCAATCGGAGGGCGCCCAAGATGGTCTGCATGACGATCGCCGCGGCGGACCCGACATCGAGGTTGGGCCGGAAGACCCCCTCGGTGATGCCGCGCTGCACGACGTCTCGAATCAGTTCGTGCAGCGGGGAGAGCACCCGGGCATAGTCACGGGGGCGGGTTTCGGACAGGTGCTGGTTGTAGAGATTCATCGCCCGATTCAGGCTGTCCTGCGTGCTCGACTCGGGCTCAGCGCTGATCCGGTCGATGATCAGCTTGATCGCGGCGGTGCTGTCCAACCCGGTGGTCTCGGCGCGCCAGGCGTGGGCCGACTGCGCCATGGTCCGCTCCAACAGGGCGATCAGCAATTCGTCCTTGCTACTGAAGTGCTGGTAGAAGGCCCGCAATGACGTCTTGGAGCGGGCGACCACCTCTTGCACGGTGAAGTCGGTGCGCCCGGTCTCGCCCAGTATCTCCACGGCGGTCTTGATGAAGCGGGCATCGCGGGTCGTCGGTTCGGCTTCGTCGGCTTCGTAGTCTGCGGCCATGGCGCCTCCTCAGTCGCGCGTTGATCACGCTGTGAGAATGAGGTTACCGCGCTTCGGCGTTATGGCACCAACGGCAGGCGCCACGCCGGCGTTGCGGGGTCGAGGAACCAGAGCCGTGTCGCCGTCAGCCGAATTATCCGCACTGCCCCGGCGATCATGATCGCCGCGAGCGGCAGGTTGAGCAGGGCGGCGGTCAACACCGGCATCCACATTTGGCCCGGCCCGGCGGTCATGATGTCGAACCAGGCATCACAGATCAGCAGAACTCCCGTTGTGAATCCAGGGAGTATTACCAGCTCGCGGCGCAGCCAGCCCAGCACCGCGGTAGCGATCATGAACGCGATGAGCACACAGTCGAAGCCGATCCACGTTGCCGGCCAGTTATGGGCAACGTAGTTCGCGGGCAGCGTGACCGCGAGGTAGATCGTCCACGGGATCAACCCGATCGCGCCGCCCACCATCAGGGTCAACCGGTTGCGCCGCACGCGTTTCGCGATTGCCAGCGGGAACACTTCGTCAAGCGGACGCTCCAGCCGCTGGATCAAGTCCCTGCGTTGGGCCGGTGACATCGACGCGATCTGAGCATCCGACAGCGTGCCATCGCCGTAGTCGGTCATGAGTGATGAGTATCCGCCGCGGCGGCCGCTTTGACGCTGGCGCTGCGGCCGGTACGCCGACGCGCTATGACTTAACCGGCGTCGCTTCTTCCTTGCCGACGTCCTCCAGGTTCACTCCGGCGGTTTCGATCCGGAACAAGTAGGTCACGATGGCTCCCAGCGCGAAGCACACGACGAGGCCCCACAGCAGCGCGGTTGTACCGATGGACTTGAGCAGGATGGGAAACAGGAACGCCGTCAACACGGCCCCGATCTTGGCGAAGGACGCGGCGAAGCCGGCGCCCTTACCCCGGACCTCGGTGGGGAAGACCTCGCCGGCAAGCAGATAGGTCATGGCGTTCGGCCCGAAGTTCACCATGAAGTAGAACAGCGTAAACCCGAGAAATAGCAACCACATGACGTTGCTGCCGTCCGGGCGGATGGACAGTCCGGACAGCAGTAGACCCACCGCGCAGCCGATGAAACCCCAGATCTGCAATTTGATACGCCCGACTCTGTCCACCAGGAGGATGGCGACGATGACGCCCAAAACGAATAGCACGTCCATCATGGCCGAGCCCTTGGCACCCAGGATGTCGTTGTGGATGGTGTCCGATAGCCCGTGCGACTTCGACTCCTTACCGATGACGGCGCCCAGAATCGTCGGTGTGAAGATGCCGATGCCGTACACGCCCAGGTCCTGAAGGAACCATGGAACCGAGGCCAGGATCGTCGCGCGACGGTTTCTCTTCCTGAACAGCGACAGGTAGGACCCGTGCTCGTCGGCGGCCTTGGCCGTCTGGGCCAAGTGCCCCAGCGACACGTTCTTGGGGTACTGCGGGGTGCGCTTGA
>Ga0209248_10000045_pt1 | contig 37923 bp, 31 predicted proteins | sample BogFormECP04_OM1_FD_188241 | JGI IMG/M metagenome (GOLD analysis project Ga0209248, IMG submission 188241) | Bog forest soil microbial communities from Calvert Island, British Columbia, Canada - ECP04_OM1 (SPAdes) (version 2) | ecosystem: Environmental > Aquatic > Freshwater > Wetlands > Bog ... | reverse complement strand
TTCGCATCTCGGCCTCCTTCGGCCCGAGCGCTGTTAGGGTGAACACCGAAACAGTCTACTCGGGCTCCTGCGAGGCCGGCGTCGTTATGACATCAGTTTCCGGAAACTGACCCAGCACTGGGGCGCGATAGATCGTGCCCAAAGGGCCCCGTTTTGGTTTACCCTGAGAAGCGAAGGCGGTAACGGCTCCTACAAAGCGAGATGAAGCGCATCGATTTGAATTGCGATATGGGCGAGGTCCCGCAGGCGATCGCCGACGGCACGCAGGAAGCGCTCCTGCGTTCGGTTACCTCAGCAAACATAGCGTGCGGCGGCCATGCCGGCGATGCTGTAACGATGCGCACCACCATCGAGCAGGCGCAACGCGCTGGCGTTGCCATCGGCGCGCATCCAGGCTATCCCGACCGCGAAAATTTTGGCCGTCTGGAATTGCAGATGTCCCCAGCAGAGGTAGCCGACTCCGTCCATGCGCAGGTCCGCGCGCTAGCGCAAATAGCCGCGCTCTGCGGCGCCAGGATAGTCCACGTGAAGCCGCACGGCGCTCTCTACAACCAGGCCGTAAAAAATCGCGAGCTCGCACAAGCCATCGCCACCGGCGTCGCCCGCTGGAGCCGCAAAGTTGTGATGGTAGGCCTGGCGGGATCACCGATGCTCGACGTATTTCGAGACGCAGGCTTTGCTGTCGCCGCCGAAGCCTTCGCAGACCGCCGTTACGAACCCGATGGCACGCTTCGCTCGCGCAAATTCGACGATGCCTTGCTCCATGACCCGGAGCAGGCCGCTAGGCAGGCGCTGAGCATGGTGGAACGAAGCAAAGTTATCGCCAGCGATGGCAGCCAGGTGGCCGTCAACGCACAAACTATCTGCATTCACGGGGATACCCCTGGGGCGAAAGAGATCGCCGCGGAAGTAGCGAGGGTGCTGCGAGATTCGGGGATTGGTCTTAGCGGATTAGCCCACAAATAATCAGGGCCGATGGCAGTTGTTGCCGTTCAGATTGCAAATTGTCAGGTTGCCGGAATTGTCCTGCGTGACGCGAGCTTGCAGCTGCAGCGTCGGCACCTTGGTGGCCCGGTAAGCCCGTGCAACTTCTCCAAGAGAAGGTGTCAGCTCTCCCCGGGCCGCCAACTCGGCATCCGCAATCTGCTTCTTGCCCAGCGCAAGCGCGTCCTCATACTTCATAAAGGTGGCGACCGCCGTGTCGCCATCGTTCTTCACGAAGCCGATTGGAAACTTCCCCGGTTCTTGGTAGGTAACTCCGCCGCCGGCGGCGCTGGAACCACCAAATCCTCCGCCAAAGCCGCCGGCAAAGCCAGAGTTCCCAAAACCTTGACTGCTTTCCATGGCAGGCATCATGTGGTGTTGCTGCGCCTGAGCACAGCTTGCAAAGAGAAGCAGGGTGAACAAAGCGAGGCTGGATTTCATGATCATCTCCCCAATATTCCCACCAAAGCGCGGGCGGGAAAACTCTACGAGAACCCTTGAAGGGGTAGCGGGGGGACTCTGCTAACGCCCCGATTATACGACGAAGATCGCAATTGTAAAGTTTCTTCTAGTAGATTCTTACGGAGGATCCACTCAAAAGGCAGCAACTTGTTGCCATTAGGGATGGAAAACGCGGCCCGAAATGAAAAAGGCGGGCAACCTGTGGTCGCCCGCCCTATCATTCCAAGATTAAAATTTACTCAAACTTTTCCGTCATTACCGGAAACTGCAGCTTGGCCTTGGCGAGCGACTTCACGACAATGGCTTCGGCGCTTTCCGCAGTAGTGTTGCGTGACGTGGCCATCTCGCTGACCAGCAGATACTTCGCGCGCTCCAACATTTTCTTTTCGCGGAAGGACAGTGGCTTGCTCCGGCTGAGGGATACGAGGCTCTTGAGGACGACGGCGACTTCGAGGAGGGACCCGGTGCGCATGCGCTCCGAGTTCTCTTTGAAGCGGTGTTTCCAGTCGTGGTGGGAATTCAGTTTGCCCTTTTCCAGGAAGCCAAGGACTTTGGTCGATTCATTAGAGCGGATAACAGAGCGGAGCCCAACGGTTTCTGCGTTCGATTGCGGAACCATGACTCGCAAGCCGCTGGATACGATGCGAATCATGAAGTAACGTTCGGTCCTACCATTCAAGACACCGTAACTGATCTGTTCTACAAGTCCCACACCGTGGTTCGGATAAACGACCTTATCACCGATTTTGTAGTCCATGAATTCAGATGCCCCCTGAGATACTTACAAAGTCTAAAGACATGTGTTGCAAGAGTCAAGATATATCCAGTGGAATCAGAAGGTTAGAGAAAACGACCTGCCAATGTGGCATGCGAATTGCTCAGGAGTTTATCCCATTTCTCCCCTCCCGAACATATTGGTTTGCTCGTTGCGTTCTACCAGCTTACCCTCATGGCGCAACATTTGTTGCAAATGCCGCAAAACCCGGCGATTTCTCAGCCCTTTGCCGCTGCTGTAGAATGAAGTGGTGATCGTTCTCTCACTCGATACATGCGATGTGCGCGGAAGCGTCGCGCTTCTGCGCGAGGACGTGCTCCTTGCCTCGGCAAACCACGACTCCGACGACGACTATTCGTCCTGGCTGCTCCCAGCGGTAGATAGCGTTCTAAGAAATGCGGACATCCATATGGCGGACGTTGACGCCTATGGCGTGGCCGCAGGCCCAGGCTCCTTCACAGGCGTGCGCGTGGGCCTGACGACAGTAAAGGCCTGGAGCGAAGTCTATGGTAAGCCCATCGCCGCCGTCTCTCGCCTCGAGGCCATCGCATGTTCAGCTCCGGCCGGAAGCAACTATGTAGCTGCTTTTGCTGACGCCCGCCGCGGGCATGTTTTTGGAGCCATATATCGGCGCCATGACAAGATCCTTCAAAGGCTCGGCGAAGAGTTCGTGATCGCTCCCAGCCGCTTTGTGAGCATGGCGGTAGAGCTTGCCGGAGCGGAAAAGATTGCCTGGACAACAACAATAGCTGAGGGCCTATCCGGCACCGAAGAATGGCGCAGCCGTGAAAAGTTCGGCGAGGAGACCCAGATCGTTTCGCCGTTTCTTGCTCCGAAGATTGGACAAATGGCTGCCCGTCAATTGGCTTCGGGGCAGTCCACCGGCAGCCTCGAGTTGGATGCCAACTATCTCCGCCGCGCCGACGCACAGTTTTCCTGGAACGATGCGAGGGCCAGTGGCCGCTGAACCTGCAAAGCCCCCCGCACCCTGCACCATCCGCCACTTTGCCCTCGGCGACGCAAACCAAGTCCGCGAAATCTTCCAGAACTCCCCGCAGGCTGGAGCTCTAACCCACGATTCTTATGAGCGATGCCCAGAGTGGATCGGCCCATTGGCCCTTGTCATCGAGTCGCAAGGCCAAATCACAGGCTTCGTGATGGGCAGGGAAGTAGCCGACGAAGCCGAAATCTTCAACCTGGCCGTAGCGCCGCAATACCGTCGCCAAGGACATGGCACCGCCCTCGTCACAGCCGCGCTCGAAGGTATGCGCTCACGAGGTATCCAAAGCGTCTTCCTAGAAGTCCGTGAATCCAACCTCGGCGCAATCGCCTTCTACGAAGACCTGGGCTTCCTCAGGAGCGGGCGCCGGAAGGACTACTACCGTTACCCCGACGAAGCCGCCATCACCATGGTAAGAAAACTCACAGGCCAGGACTAACTTCCCACAGGTTCCCCCTTGACGCCGCCTTGCAAAGTGCTATCTTTCGTTCATGTAGCATTCATATTTCAAATTCGCGCAGTCGTGAGGAGGACGCATGGCCACCGCACAGCGGGCACCTCGGGACATACTCCTCGAAGCAGACGCCGATTATCAGCGTCTGGTCGAGCAGCACTCGAAATACGAAGCAGAACTGCACCGAATCTCCTCTTCTCCTTTCCTCAGTTCGGAAGACCTCGTCGAAGAAATAAAATTAAAGAAGAAGAAGCTCTGCTGTAAGGATGAAATGGAGCGGATTGCCGCACGTATCCAGCGCGCGCGGGCAAACTTTACGCAATAACGCCCGCTATCCAGAAAATTCTGTCGTAGAATGGCCCTGTTTGCTCGCCGCGTTTCTGCAGCGGGCAGCCCCGATGAGGTATATTCACTAGGGTATGGTTAAAGAGGGCTATTACTTTGGGCTGCCGCTTCTACTCCTCGCGGGGGGCGCCTATTTCACGAACTGGACGATAGCCGCCATCGTCTTGGTGTGCCTGGCGCTCTTTGTTTTCTCCTTCTTTCGCGATCCAGAGCGCGTAATTCCGCATGAACCAGGCGCGGTGGTCTCTCCTGCGGACGGCCGCATCGTTGTGGTCACGGACGAGGACTACGCGGGCCAGCCCGGCAAACGCATCAGCATCTTTCTCGCCGTCTGGAACGTCCACGTAAACCGCTCCCCCGCCGCAGGGGTCATCACCAGGATGGAATACAAGCGTGGAAAGTTTCTCGCCGCGATGCTGGCCCGGGCCTCCACCGAAAACGAGCAAAACGTTTTCACCCTCTCTACCGACGCCGGCGAAATGGTCTTCAAACAGATTGCCGGATTGATAGCAAGGCGCGTAGTAAGTTGGAAAAAAGAAGGCGAACGCGTCGCGAGAGGCGAGAGAATTGGTTTGGTAAGATTCGGCTCAAGGGCCGATGTCTGGGTACCGCGCGATGCCGAGATTCTGGTGAAGTTGGGCGACAACGTCAAAGGCGGCTCGAGCGTGCTGGCAAAGTGGGTTCCGAAGTCCGAGAACCCCGAAGCAGGCGGGCAAAAAACTTCGGATGAGGAAGCCGTCCTGCCAGCCATCGGGAAAAGATCGTAGGTTATGGGCGCAACCGAACAGCAAGAAATTCCGTTTGATGGCAAACGCCTGAAATCCCGAAGGCTACGGCGAGGCATTTTTCTCCTGCCCGCGATGATGACCTCCGCAAACCTGCTGTGCGGCTATTACGCAATAGTGGCCGCGCTGGTAGGGACGCCGGACGACCTGGACCGTGCCGCGAAATCGATCGGCCTCGCAATCCTGTTCGACTCCCTCGACGGGCGCATCGCGCGTATGACAGGCACCAACACCGAATTCGGCGTGCAATTTGATTCGCTCGCGGATGTGGTGAGTTTTGGCGTCGCTCCGGCCGTTTTGGCCTACGCATGGGGCTTCCATGGCATAACCAGCATGGTAGGCGAAGGCCTTCACCAACTCGGCGAGTTTGCCTGGGTCTGCTGCTTGGCATTTCTGATTTGCTGCGCCTGGAGGCTCGCCCGCTTCAACGTGCAGGGTATGGCCCCGGGCAGTTCAAAGTATTTTGTTGGCATGCCAACGCCTGCCGCAGCGGCCGTAATTGCCTCCATCATTCATGGCTTTCGCCAGGGCGGCCCGATGCCGCTCGGCCCGCTGCAAAACGGCTGGTGGGCCGTAGGATGGTTTGTCCTCGCCGCCGCACTGGGCGCGCTCATGACCACTACGATCCGTTACTACAGTTTCAAAGACCTACCGTGGGCTCGCAAACAACCTTCGCTCGCCATCGTCCTCCTCTGCGTCCTGGGTGCGGTTATCTGGCGATATTCCGAATACGCGCTGATGAGCATCGCCTGCACCTACACGATCGTGGGGGTGGCGCTGCATCTCATTCGTTTCTTCCGCCATCGCCTGGTTTCCCGGACCGCGTGATTCATGCCATCGCTTGAGCAGGGCTCCCATCGCATCATCATCGCTGGCGCTACGTCACTGCTGGCGACCGAGCTTCGTTCGTTGCTGGAAGAGAGCCGCTTCGCGGGCGCCGAGTTTCGCTTGCTCGATGAAGAGATTGCCGCCGGCACACTGACGGAAGCGGGCGGCGAAGCCGCGGTGATTCAAACTGTGGAAGAAGGCAGCTTCAGCCGCGCAAGCAAAGTTTTTTTCTGCGGCTCAGAGGGCTTCACCCGCGCAAACATCTCAGCCGCAAAAGCCGGCGGAGCCAGGATTATTGATCTATCTGGAGCGACCGCCGGCAACGACGGCACAGTCTGCTGGTTTCCGAAACTCGACGCGCTGCAATCCAGGAATTTTCAAAAGGACGCCGCCGTCTACACGGTTCCTTCGGCCGCCGCGACCGCCGCATCCTCGCTCGCGCTTGGCTTGTTCAAAATCGGCGTCTCGCGCCTGGTGGTCATCTGCTACCAGGCCGTCTCCGAAGCAGGCCGCGCCGGAGTCGAAGAACTCGAAAGCCAGACCGGCCAATTGTTATCCTTTCAAGGCATGGGCCAGCCGGTTTTCGACACGCAGGTAGCCTTTAATCTGCTCGACCGCTTTGGGCCGGCCAGTAAACACAAATTGAGCGCCGTCCGCGAACGCTTGCGCGCCGAAACGAAAGCCTGCTTGGGCAAAAAGGGCGTCATGCCGGCTCTGCAACTCGTCCACGCACCCGTATTTTACGGAACCGCATTTGCCGCCTGCGCCGAGCTTCTTCCGGGAACGAAGCTCGAGCAAGTCGCGAAATGCTGCGAAGACGCCGGCTTTGTGATCTCCGCGGAAGGCGAAGCGGGACCGAGTAACGTAAGTGTTGCCGGAGAAAAAGTAGCCCACCTTGCGAAGCCCGAAGAAGATCCCGCCCGGCCCGGAGCCTGGTGGTTCTGGGGCGCTGCGGATAATATTCGACTGCCAGGGGCGAACGCGGTCAAGCTGGCGGAGATGCTTCCTTGATGAGCAAACGCTTCTTCCATTCCGCGATAGCAGCAGTCCTGCTGCTTTGCGGATGCGGCTATCACGTCGCAGGGCACAGCCCCACGCTGCCGAAAACCATCCACGTAATCGCGATTCCCGCTCTCGAAAACAAAACGACCAGCTACCGTCTCGAACAAAAGCTGACGGCCGCGACAATCCACGAGTTCCTCGCAAAAACAAACTACCGGATAGTCTCAAATCCCGAAGAAGGCGACGCAGTCCTGCGGGGCAAGGTGCTAACCCTGGAAACAGTGCCGCTCCTTTTCGATACCGCGACGGGCCGCGCGACGACCATGCTCGTCACCGTAAAATGCGAGGTCACCTTCACGGAAACGGCCACGCAAAAGGTGCTCTATCACACCGACAATTTTGTCTTTCGCAACCAGTACGAAGTCTCTACCAGCATAAGCGCTTCTACCGGCGTATCCGACCCGACTAGTTTGCGGAATTTTTTTGAAGAACAAGATCCCGCGCTGGACCGCCTGGCCCAGGATTTTGCCCAACGTCTGGTGGCGGCAGTGATCGAGAATTATTAGCAGGGGCGGAGCTTGCCCGGCCCTCGCTACGAAGAGGCGATGGCTAAAGGGGTGGGGGAAGCCCCACCCCTACGGAGAACGCAGAATGGCGCAAGTTTCCGCACAAGAATTACTGGCACGCCTGGAAAAAGGGAAGCCCATTCCAGCGCTTCTCCTTCTCGGCGAAGAGCCATACCTGCGCGATGAATGCCGCAAGCACCTCATCGAACGGTTCGTTCCCGAGGCTGCCCGGACCTGGGCTCTTTCGCACTATTCCGCGGCGCGCGGAGACACGCAGGCGGCCCTGGATCAAGCGCAAACGATGGCCATGCTTTCGCCCCAGCAAGTCATCTTCCTGGAAAACGCGCAGACAATCGAAAAATTGGGCGAAAAAAACCGTGAAGAAGCCGTCGAGCAGTTGACCGCGTACCTTAATAATCCTGCGCCGTTCACGATTCTGGTCATCGAAGCCACCGGGCTCGATCAGCGCATGAAGCTCGGCAAACTCCTCATCGAAAAAACGCTCGTGGTGCAATGTGGTCTCGGCGATGAACCCGCGGAACGCCAGGCCGCAGCTGTGGCCTTTGCGCGCTCCATCGCCAAAGAAGATGGCATCGAGTTCGAAAAAGGCGCAGCCGAAGACCTCGCCGAGTTTGTGGCCGCCGATCTGATGCGGCTCAAAACCGAAATCGAAAAGCTCTCCACCTTCGTCGATGCAAAAAAGCTCATCACTCGCAACGACGTCAGCTCTATGGTCATCTCCGAAAAGGTGACCACAGTCTGGGAACTCGCGGATCTTCTGGCCGCCCGAAAATCCGCCAAGGCACTGGAATTTCTGGACCGCCTGCTCCGCGATGGCGAAGAGCCGCTTTCCATGGTCGGCGCGATGGCCTGGATGTACCGCAAGCTGATCGAAGCCTCCGAAGTAAGAGGCGCAACAAACGGATGGCAGGCTGCACGCGCTCTCGGAATGCGTCCCGAGCAAGCAGAACTGGCCTTGCAAGCATCGCGCAAAATACCCAAGTCCCAATTACTCGCAGGCCTGCACGCCCTGCAAACAGCCGACGGACGCCTCAAGGGCGGCGCAGAAGATTCTCGTGCGGTCATGGAGTTTCTTGTCACGGAGTTATCGTCGCCTTGCACCGCAAAAGCCGCAACACGCTAAAAAGCAAGAACGAATGTGATAGCCAGCTAAACGCAAAAAGGGCGGGCCACTTCGGCCCGCCCTTTTCCTTTTCTTACGAAATTAGTTGTCTGCGGCGATTACCAGTGCCCGCCGCCACTAAAATCAAAGAAATCAAACAAATCGCTGAGCGCAGGAGCATTCCGCGGAACATACGGGTTGTCCGGCGTCACCCAGGGGTTCGGGAAGTTGTCCCGGCTGCGGTGCGTGACCGGCGGCAAATTCCAGTTGCGTTCGATGAACTTGAGGATCGAAACATGATCCGCATAGCTGTGTGAGATGTAGCCCGGCTTCAGGAACGGAGCCACGACCAGGAAGATGATGCGCGTGCCATCGCCGAAAAAGTCCAGCGGCTGCACGTAACCGGAATCATAGTAACCGCCGCCTTCGTCCATGGTAATGAAGATGGCCGTGTCATTCTTGTACTGCGATGACTGCACTCCGTCGACGATTTTCTTGCAGAAGCCCTCAAACAAATCGAGCTTCGAAGACGACGGGTGTCCATCGGTAAGCCCGCTGGGCTTCACGATCGAAACAGAGGGGAGCGTCCCCAATTGGATATCGTTATAGAGATTCGCGGTGTCCTGAATATGGGCGTCGCGAATCGCCTGGTTGGTCATGATCGAAGTGTCGTACTGGAACGGATTGCAGATGGTGCAGTATTCGTCGGAAGCGGCGATGGTCACGCCGAGCGGGTTCTTTGCTCCCACCGGCCCAAAGTTGATCTCGTACGGATCGCCAGGAAGGCCATTGGGATTGGTGAGCGGGTTCAGAGGCTGTGGAGTGTAGCTGGGAGCGCCGGAATACGCGTTCCAATCATCCCCGTAGTACTTCCACGAAACATTGTGAGCCAGCATGTCGTCGCCGATGCTCGGCACCGCGGAAGGAGGAATGGTGAACACAGTGTTGGCCGGGCCGTTGTCGGTGAAGGCGTTGGTGCCATTGCCGAAGTACCCGGGATTGTAGTTGTTCAGCAGATAGTAGTGACCCTTTTCGCAGCGCGGCGGGATACCGAGGCCTTTTAAGTAAGTCAGCACCGTTCCGACGCCTGGATTTGCTGGGTCCGTGCATTCGCTGTATGTGCCGCCGCCCGAGGACGCTTTGCCTTTCGAACCAGCGCCGTAGCCGTCTTCCGCGTACCAGTTGTTGGTGCCCGCGGCGGGAGTGGGATCTTCGATTTCATTGACCGTGCCTTGATTCAGTGTGCCCGTCGCGACTTCGACACCGTTGGGAGGGGGCAGAGCATTCCCGTTGCCGTCGGTGAAGTAAATCATGTCGCCATGGCCAAACATGATGTGGTTGGCGCCCGTGCCGCCCTGGACGGACTGGTGGAAGTTGTCGCTGATCGCATAGTTATCCGCCAGGCTTTTGAAGTAGGGCACATCTCCTTGCTGCATGTTGTAGAAGCCAAGCGCCGTCGAACCTTCGCCCGTCAGCGTGGCTCCCGGTGTGTTCGGCAGATAGTTCGTTGTGAAGCATGGAGTCACGTCTCCGTCGCCGGAGCACAGCGGCGCCTGCGTGGTCCCGTTGGTCCCCGCGCCTACCGTGACTTCCACCCACGAGAACAGTTTGGAGTTGCATCCTGAGGGATTTTCCCAGCGCGAGCGCTCCAGGCTGCAATTCAGTTGCTGCCACATCTGGTAGAAGCGGTGCACCGGGCTCGCCGCGTAGTCCGTGTATACGAAAGAAGAGCCGTTGGTCAGTTGAAATGGTCCGGCGGGGAGGCTATTCACATCGGTGATGCGCGTGTCGGGAGTTCTTCCCGCAATGCCCGCGCCTCCGACGAGCAGTGACGGATAGTATTCTGGTGACAAGCCGTTTTCCGATTGCATGGCCAGGGCGAGGCTGGCGGCGCACTGTCCCTCTGGAGTCGTCGTGCCCGCGCACTCATTGGGAATGTAAGACGTCGCTGGCGACGAGGGACCGCCCACAAGGGGAGAAGGAAGAATATTGCCGGGGAATTCGGTCTTCGGGGGGCTCAGGAGAAAAGTATCGGGCACGGCGTCGGTTGCAGCCAGTTGCTGCGCTTTGTCGAAATGGGGGCCGGGGATGGCATTGAGTTTGGAGTCCAGCTTGACGATGCCCTTGGAAAGCAGGTTATCTACCGACTGGCCGTGCTTGGGGATGTACGTTGCGAAAACGTGATCGAAACTCCGATTTTCTCCGATGATCACGATGACATGCTTGATCGGAGACTGCGTACCACCTCCGGAAAGGCCTCCGTGGTTTTGCGCTTCCGCCACTGGCAGGCCAATGGCGAACTGCATCATGGCAAGACACGCGAGCGACGTGCGCAAGGCGTGCATGGTTCCGGACACTACTCGATTCAATTTCATGCGTTCTCCTCTCCCCGAGATATCTATTGCATTGCCCGCGAATGCGGGCCTTGTCACCATGGGCCCCGGAGCATTACGCGGTGATTGCTTTCGCGTGAATTACGAGTAATGCCATTCTCCGCCGGGGATTTCAAAACGAAACAGCGGTCGCGCGGAATCCGTGTTAGCGCTTTGCAGACTGAAAAAGAAAAAGGGCGGCCCGCAAGCCGCCCTTTTCTATCTTTCGATTTGAGTCAGTTCTTAGTGGCCGCCGTGCTGGCTGAAGTCAAAGAAATCGAACAGGTCACTAAGCGCCGGCGAGTTAACCGGAACGTAGGGGTTATCCCAGTGCGTTACAGGGTTCGGGAAATTGTCCCGGCTGCGGTGCGTGATGGGCGGCAGATTCCAGTTGCGCTCGATGAATTTAACCATCGACACGTGATCCGCGTATTCATGCGAGATGTGTCCTGGCTTCAAATAGGGGGACACCACGAGGAAGATAATCCGCGTGCCGTCGCCGAAGAAGTCCAGCGGCTGTACGTAACCGGAGTCGTAATAGCCGCCGCCTTCGTCCTCGGTGATGAAGATGGCGGTGTCTTTCGCGTAAGGAGAGGCCTCCAGCTGGTCGACGATTTTCTTGACGAAGCCTTCGAACAGATTCAGCTTCGAGGAAGCCGGATGGCCGTCCACGTATCCGCTGGGCTTGACAATGGAAACCGCCGGCAGCGTGCCACCGGAGATGTCCGTGTACAGGTTCAAGGTGTCCTGGATGTGCGCAGCCACCTGATCCGGGTGCGACATGATGGATGTGTCGTACTGGAAGGGGTTGCAAATGTTGCAGTACTCATCGGCATTCGACCCATTGGTTCCATAGTTTAGCTGGTACGGGTCGTTCACGTAGTTGTTCCACTGATCGCCGTAGTATTTCCAGGAAACGTGATGATCATTGAGGTCATCGCCGATGCTGCGCGTTGATGACGGCGGAATGGTAAACGGGGTGTTGTTCGGGTTCTGGTCAACATAGGCGTTCTTGCCGTTGCCAAACCAGCCCGGGTTATAGTTATTCAACAAATAGTAGTGACCCTTTTCGCAGTGCGGATCGATTGAATTCGGCAGGGACGCAAGGTATTTCACGACCTCTTTCACGCCCGGCTGACTCCGATCTGAGCAATCGCTATAGGAGCCGCCGCCGGACGAAGGACCAAAGCCAAAAGAACCGGCTCCATAACCGTCATTGCTATACCAGTTGTTGGTGGTTGGGGCCGGATCGGGATCCTCGATTTCAGTTACAGTGCCCTGGTCAATGGTGCCTTGATAGACCAGTGTGTTCTCAGGTGGGATGTAAGGGTTATTGCCAAGGGCGATCTGAGACGGGTCGTAGAACCAGATCGCGTCCGCGTGTCCGAACATGATGTGGTTGGCACCGGTGCCGCCTTCCACGGACTGGTGGAAGTTATCGCTCATCGAGTAGTTATCCGCGAGGCGTTTGAAATAGGGTGCGTCGCCCTGTTGAACGTTATAGAAGCCAAGAGCCGTCGAGCCTTCACCCGTGGTCGTCGCTGTGGGTGTGTTCGGCAAGAAATTCGTGGTGAAACACGGCGTCACGTCACCCGTCGTGGTGCACAGCGTTGGCTGTGGCGTGTCACCGGTGATGCTGTCCGCGCCCGCACCAATCGTGACCTCAACCCACGAGAATAACTTGGCGTTGCAGCCGGAGGCATTCTCATCCGTGATGTGATCGCGGCTGCAATCGAGCTGCTGCCACATCTGGTAAAAGCGGTGTACCGGGCTGGCCGCATAGGCGTTGTAGGTGAAGCCGCTCCCATTCGTCAACTGGAACGGTCCGGCAGGCAGTGTCGCGACGTTCGTGATGCGGGTGTCCGGCGTGTATTTTGGCAGCCCTGTGCCGCCGCTCGCCAGATCCTGGTAATAGGAAGCATCAGCCAACCCGGATTCCGACACCTGGGCGCATTCGACGGGCGTGAGTGCCGGCACACCTGCGGGTGTTCCGCAGGGGTTGTCGCCAGAAAAGTAGCCGTTCAAGCCCTTGGGACCGCCCACGAGTGGTGTGGGAAGTTGGTTGTTGGGGAACTCTTGCTTAGGCGGGCTCAGGAGGAACGTATCGGTGTCTGTTGCCGCGAGTTGGTGGGCTTTATGGAAATTAGGACCGGGCACCGCATTCTTGTTGGCGTCCAGCTTGACGATACCTTCAGAGAGGAGGTTGTTCACGGTTTCCCCATTTTTCGGGACGTAAGTGGCGAACACGTGATCGAAGCTGCGGTTTTCGCCAATAATTATGATGACATGCTTGATCGGTGACGCGGTGTTGTTGTCGTTGGAGCTAGGTCCGTGCTGGGGTGGAGCGGCATCGGCTAGGCCTGCACCGACGGTAAACTGAAACAGCGACATGGTTGCCAGCCCAACCCGTGCGGCCTGCAACGCATGTGATACAAAATTCTTGAAATGCATTCATCCTCCCTCTTGTTTTGTGGAGCTTACAGCGGGACTGATTCATATCCCCTGCATATTGCGGCAGGATTTTTTCTGGATGAATGCTGGAACAAAGAAGGATTAACACAGCGTGAACGCGGCCTTTCGTCTAGTACTCATGCTACCCGCGCCCTCGTCGACCGCGGTTCCAGTCAGCGACGCGGGGAATCCGGGACCACGATGCAGCAAAAATGAAACGTGATCTACTCGATGCTTGAGCGGCGGGGAAAATTCTCAAGGGGCCTCGCTAATGGCTCGAAGCGGAGCGGGTGACGGATCTTTTCGCTGGCTGGCCGGTCTCCCTGGTTTTAGGTGATTGTGCCCGGTCTGCAGGTTCGACGCGGATCAGGGCCATCATGCCTCCGTCTTCATGCTCCAGCAGATGGCAGTGATAGACATACGTGCCGACGGAATTGGGATCGCGGAAATCCATCCGCAGCTTCACGCTGGGATACTGAAGATCACGGTCTTTGTGGAACGGCACGTTGATGGTGTCGCGGAGGAATGGCTCATTCACCGGAATGCCATCCCATTCCACCATCATGAAGTGGATTTGGTGGATGTGAAACGCGTGCAGTTCTGTGGAACGGTTTTCGATGATCCAGTCCTCGACGTCGCCTTGCTTCGCTACGATGTCAGGAACGTTGGAAGATGGATCGAACGGTGTGGGCGTCTTGCCGTCCACCGTAATGTAAAAAGTCGTGGCGCTATTCGGATCGTTAGGGTCGGAGAGCTTTTCCGAAAAGTAGAGTTTTCGCGTGCGCACCGGAGCCACGTTTCCGAGCCAGGGCTCACTCGCTGGCGGCGGCGGCTCCGGGTTCGCGGAGAGCGTGGAGCGTGGTTCGGGCGCGTCCGCCGCTGCCGTGATTACGGCCAGCGCACGGTTGGGATCGTTTTCGCCGCCGACACCGGTATCCACTGTGCGCGTTACAAACAGTCCAGGAACGCCCGCGGCTGGTCCTTTCACGATGAACTCAACGCGGCCTCCTGGGGGAACGCCGATGTGGTCCGCCCACGTTATGCCGTCTCCAGTCGCTCCGTTTGCGTTCAGGGGAACACCATCGAGCGCCACGATCCCAAGCTGCTGCGCTGCGCGGCGGAAGATCACCGCGAGATTGAGATAGGTGATCGCCGAAGCGTTTAGAACGCGCCAAAGCTGGCGTTCGTCAGGCTTCATTTTGATTTCCGCCGGCGGATAGTTGGGATAAGGAACGGGCACGAAATTGACGGAAAGATCCTTCGCCGGTTTGCCGAAGCCGGTGCCGTTGTTGGCGGCGTCCCCGTCATGGTCAACAAGATTCTTTGGGAGCACTGGTTCCGATTTTGAAGGCGGAGCATTTGGATTGATCAAATCCTGATCGCGAATGACCAGCACGCGCTCCGGTAAACCTGCCACCTGCTTGTTGGCACGCTCGATGCCTTCGATAATCATCGCGCCCGAAGCTCCGCCCAGAACCTGTAGCTTGCTGAAGCCATGGATGTGCGGGTGATACCAGTACAATCCGGGCGGTTCGTTTGCAGGAATGCGAAAGCGGTATTCGAACGGCGAGTCGGTCGGCTGTATGGAAGTTTTCAGAACATCGTCCTGATGGCAAACGGCAGGAACGGTGAGCCCGTGGAAGTGAAGGTTTGTGGAAGTGATGGTCATCGCGCCGCTTGCGCACGGATCGGCGGTCTTATCTGCTTTCGCGCGGGGGTGTACGTGGTTTGCGGACGCCGATGCATAATCTGGGTCGCTTAAATCGTTCTTCAAATTCAAGATAAGCAGATCGCCCGGATTGAGGCGCAGCGTCGGCGATTGGCTGCCGTCGCCATAAACATAACAGTAGCGAGTGGAGCCGCTGGGTTCGCGAAAATTGCGAACCGTGAGATCAACCTTCAGTACGCCGTCCTGGCTTCGCAGGTCTTCGGGCTCAGGCACAGCACTTCCGGGCGAAGGTCGCGGGCACGGATTCTCCGGAGCTTCCTGCGCACGGCATGGCGCGAAGAATGGGAGGAGGAACGCCGCAGCCATGAGGATGCCGCTGCCTTTTATCAGGAGCCGCAGACCGGCTCGCGCGGTGATTTTTTCGAGAAACGAACGGAAGCGATTCATTGGCCGCGCTTTTCCCAGAGGACGCCTATCGAGACCGGGGTCCGAGAGCAAAGAGAGGACAATATCGCCGCTTGGTTACGGGAGCGTGACTGTACTGTGAACAGTTTCGCGGTTCAGTGCACGAAGCAGAGAACAGCGAGCAAAAAAGAGGGACGGGCTGAAGCCCGCCCCTACACAAACGAACAAAACAATCTAAATCGAGGAATCGCGGTAAAGCTACTTCGCCGCCTTGTCCTTGACGCCGTTGTAGGCGAGAGCGAGGCGCGATTTGTAGCGGTTGCCGGTGTTTTCGTGCAGAACGCCCTTGGTGATGGCCTGGTCGATCGCGGACATGGTCGGGTGCAGCAGGTTGCCTGCGGCCGTGGCGTCACCCGCGGTGATGGCCGTGCGCAGGCGCCTCATCATGGTGCGGACCCGGGTGCGGTTAGCGCGGTTCACCTCGGCGCGTTGACGAGATTGCGCCGCACGCTTTAAAACCGACTTTTTCTTTTTCTTAACTTTGGTAGCCTGTCCCTGGGCCATCTATTGCTCCTTTTAGGTATCGCTCAAACTTCTAACGTTAAACGAGGCACACGGCTTTGTCAAACGAGGTAAAAACGCCGGGCAATCCCGCTGTGCCGCCAATACCGCCCCTGAAGAGCTCGATCAGCGGCTCAAAACCGGGTGCGCAGTCCGCTGCAAAACTCAGCAAGCACGACGAGCTGCAGCTGCTGGTGAATTCGCGGCACCCGATCATTTCCGTGGAGACGCCCGAGGAAGAGCGTTTCGAGCTGTTACTGCTGGGAGTAGCTTCGGACCTGGGCGTGCCGTTGTATGAGTGGAGCGTCACTTCCGGTTTGTCGAAATATCAGGGCGCGGCCCTGTACAGTTCGGATCAGCCGGAACTGGCGCTGGCGAATATCGCATCCATCCCGGGCGACGCTATCTTTCTTCTCAAGGATTTTGCGCGGTACTGCGACAACGACAAGATTTGCCGGCGTCTGCGGGATCTGGCGGAGAAGTTCCGCACTGCGCGGCGGGCGATTGTGATTTCTGCGCCCTTGCTGGAATTGCCGGCGGCGCTGAGGTCGGAAGCGGCGCCTTTTGATCTGGACCTGCCCTCAGGGGAAGAACTGCTGCCGCGCGTGAAAAGCCTCATGGTGGAGATGAATCGAGAGCAGCACATTGTGGTGTCGCTCGACGCTGGCGAGATAGCGCAGCTGGCGAAGAATCTGGCGGGGCTCTCTCAAGAAGAGGCCATGCGGATGTTGCACATGTGCATCCTCGCGAGAGGGCGAGCCGATGCGGGCTTGCTTGAGGATGTGCTGAGCGCGAAGCGCGATGCGTTGCGATCGGATGGCTTGATTGAGAGCGTTCGGCGCGATGCGTCGTTTAGCGATGTGGCTGGGCTGAAGCGTTTGCGCGAGTGGATTGCGAAACGCAAGAGCGCGTTGACGCCGGAAGGGAAGCAGTTCGGGTTGGTGCCGCCGAAAGGCATTCTGATTACCGGCGTACAGGGTTGCGGGAAGAGTTTGGCGGCCCGCGCGGTGGCGGGCGAATGGGGATTCGAGCTGGCGCGGCTGGATGCGGGCGCGTTGTACGACAAGTTTGTCGGCGAGAGCGAGAAGAAGCTGCACAAGGCGCTCGAATTGGCGCAAAAGCTCGCGCCAATGGTGTTGTGGATTGACGAGATTGAGAAAGCTTTTGCGTCGGCAGGGTCGAGCGGCGATGCGGACGCGGGATTGTCGCAGCGGCTGCTGGCGACGCTGCTGACGTGGATGCAAGACCGCGAGAGCGGTGTATTTTTGGCGGCGACTTCCAACAACATCACTGTGCTGCCACCGGAAATGATGCGCAAGGGCCGCTTCGACGAAATATTCTTCGTGGATTTGCCGAACGCCGAAGTGCGTGCGGCTCTCTTTGCATTGCACCTAAAAAAGCGCGGCAGGGAAGTAGCGACATTCGATCTGCCAAAACTCGCGGCAGGCAGCGAAGGCTTTTCCGGCGCCGAAGTCGAACAAGTTATCGTTGCGGGCCTGTACACCGCCTTCGCGCAGAAACAACAACTGACCACCGAAGTTCTACTCTTCGAAATTCACGCCACACAGCCACTCAGCGTCACCCGCTCCGAAGAAGTCCAATCCATCCGCAACTGGGCCAAGACCCGCGCCGCGCCCGCCGACTGAATCGACTCGCTGCTCGAATCTTGCTGTCTTCCGAGAACCAATTAGTGCGTTGCAAACGAAAACCCCGCGCTCCGGGGGTGCGGAGAGCGGGGTGGGGGTGGTGCGTGTAACGCGCGGCGTGCGCGTTCTGCCTAGTTGTGTTGAGGGAAGGAAAGCGGGAACTCGAAGATTTGGTCGCCGACGAAGATGCGCAGGTTCAGTTGCTGCGAGTTCTTATCGCGCTCAAACCAGACGACTCCGGAAGTTTTTTCTTTCGGGGCTACCGAGCCAGCCTGAAGCACGGTGGCCTGGGCTTGCTGGGCTTCCTGCGCCAGATAATTCGGTGTGGCTGGGACGTAGGACGCGGGTTTGTAGGACGCGTTCTTATAGGTCGCTGAAGCGGGCGGCGTGGCGCTGGAGTAGGTCCAATAAACCTGATGGGTCAGCGCTTTGGCGAGTTCCCGGGGATTCTGATAAGCAAGCGTGCGCAGGCGCGGCTTGAGTTCGTCCAGGGTGAAGCCGGCAGGGTTGAAGAAAATCTGTTCTTTGCCGTCGTTGGCGATGGCCACGCTGGCGCGAAGCTTCCAGCCGGTGTCCTGTAGTGCGACCTGGACGGTGATGCCGTTGGCGGTCAGAGATTCGACGAGAGCGCCGCCGCTGAAGAACTGATCGCTGCCCGGAGCGCCGGACTGCCAGCGGGCGATGCCGTTATCCACGGTTGCTTCCGCGCGACTGTCTCTACCCGAGTTTGCCGGGGCTTCGGAAAGGTACATCCTGGCGACGTAGCCGGTCTTGCCTTCGGCGGTGCTAACTCTGACGGTGTAGCCGTCGGCGTCCGAGAGCACCGCGACTAGTTCCCCGCAGGCCAGCCTGACGACAACCTGCATGGGAAGGGATTGCTCGGCGTCTGCGGTAGCGGGAACACTTTGAACGCCGCGGCAAACAATGGTGCCGCGGATGGCGCCTGCGACGGGCGTGGAATCGGCGCCGGAAGGCTGCGCGGCGCTCATAGGCAAGGCCAGTGCGAGGCTTGCGAAGCTGCTTAGAATCAGTAGTTTGCGTGTCATGGTAGTTCGACTCACCCCTCAGGTGATGCAATCTTAGATGCGAGCTGGTTGTTCAGCGTCGAGTGTCATCATCGGGTCCACGGGAGTACTGGTCCATAGCGCGTTCGTACCAGAGTACAGGTGACTTTTGGACAATGGGCCCGGTGGCAAGGCGGATTCAGGGTGGTGAGGCAAGAGCCTGAGAGGGTCAAGCGCCTCCCCTACGAGGCGTGAATGAGTGGGGTATCCTCCCCAAAGAGTTAACCAAGAGACTGCTCTCGTTTTGTATTTTTGGAGTGCAGGTGGCTGAAGAGATAAAACCGAGAGACTGAGCCTGTACTACCTAAAAGCAAAAACGCCAGCCGATATGCTGGCGCTACTGGTCTGCCCACAATATTTCCTATTTCTAAGAGTACGACAGGAGAACCCTTTTGTCAGCGGACAGAGGGGTGTCTTAGCTCCATAATTCTGTCGCCTCTTCACGGCAACGTGAAAATGTCACCCAATGAGACAGGAGACATGGCACTTAGTGATTTGATATTCCTGTGCGCGCCATTTTCCGTCTTTCTCGATGCTGGCTTTGACGCGGAACGCCATGGTTTTGCGAATGAGTGGGAGGGGAAGGGGCTTTTCAAGCGGAAACTGGATGGAGTCTGCCGCGGGGAAGTTACTACCGGATTGGCATTGCAGCAAGCTCCTTGAAGATTGTGGTTTTGGCCGTTCATGTAAACTGGTGAACATGCGGACGTAATTTTTGCGCCGCCCCATTTCGCGAGTTGGGAGCACGAGGACAAAGACATGACGCCTGCGCAGAAAGTGCTTTTGCAGGAACTACAGAATTTCGCGGTGACAGCGGCCACGGCGCAGTCGCTGATGGAACAGGTCACCAAGCGCATGCACGAGACGATGGCGCGTTACAACTGGGCGGGATTTTATATGGTTGATCCGGCGGACGCGGGATACCTGGTCGTCGGACCCTATGCCGGGAGCTTTACGCCCAATGTGCGCATTCCGCTGAACACCGGGCTTTGCGGTGCGGCGGCGACCACCGGGCAAGTGGTGGTGGTGGCGGATGTGACGAAAGATCCGAGGTATCTGGCGGGGTCGTCCTTGGTGAAGTCGGAGATTGTTGTGCCCATTTATGTGAAGAAGAAACTGGTGGGGGAGCTGGATATCGAGAGCTATTTCACGGACACATTTATAAAACAAGAGCAGGAGTTCATTGAGGCTTGCGCGAACATCGTGGCGGGCTATTTGGGCAAAGGATAGGGACGGGAAGATTGTCAGCCGAGCAGCGAGGGTTCGTTGTCTTCCCGGTTCTTGCGGATACCGTGCAACAGCCAGTGTTGAAGAACGGCGCGAAAATTTGGTTTGGTTTCGCGGAAAAGAATGCCCATGCCTGAGGCAGGATCTACAGAGATTACTTTGGCCTTGGCTTCAAAATATTTTCCGGGGGCGAAAATCTTCACCAGGACCATGGTCTGAAGATTGTAAGGAGCAGGCGTTTCGAGGTAGCAGCCTTGAAGGCTGATTTCTTTTACGCGAGCGGAGATCGTTGCGCCAGGGGTATTTTCGGGGGCGACCTCGGCATCGGCGACGAAGGGGATTTTCAGGACGTTGCGTTGTTGTTCCACAGTTTAAGATTAAGCTGGCCGCGAATACTGAGCATGAAAAATTTAGCGTGTTGTCACAAAGGCGTAACTTGACCGTCGGGCGGGGGTGCGTTAGGGTGGAAGAAGTTTCTTCCTGAGTTGACTGCAGTTGACGGCAGTGCGGTCACCGATTGCGAGGAGGAATCCCATCGGCCACCCGGTTCCCTTAGCAGGCAGACCTACCACTTGGATGCGACGTACCGTACACATATCCGGAAAAATTGAACCGTTCTTTGGCACGCTCGATGAGAATGTGCGCTTGCTGGAGGACTCGCTGCACGTGCGCACGCACTTGCACGATACGCGGCTAACAGTCGAGGGCGAGCAAGAGAGCGTGGACCAGGCGGTGAAAATCGTCGAAGAGTACAACCACTTGACGCGGCATGGGAAGTCACTGTCGAGCGCGGAAGTCAAGTCGCTGATGCGGGTGGCTACCGAGGAACCGCATGAATCGCCGCGGGGGATGTTTGAGCCGGCGCGGACGCGATCGTTTGGGAAGAAACAGGTTACGCCGAAGAATGGCAGTCAGCGGCGGTACATGGAAGAGATTGAGAAGCACGACATGATGTTTGGGATTGGGCCTGGAGGGACTGGGAAGACTTATATTGCGGTGGCGATGGCGGTGAGCGCGCTTTTGACGAAGCAGGTGAACCGGATTATTTTGGCGCGGCCTGCGGTGGAAGCGGGCGAGCGGCTGGGATTTTTGCCGGGGACTCTGCAGCAGAAGATTGATCCTTATATGCGGCCTTTGTACGACGCGCTGTATGACATGCTGGATGCGGACCGGCTGGAGAAATTTCTGGAGAAGGGAATTATCGAGGTTGCGCCATTGGCGTTTATGCGCGGGCGGACTTTGAATGATTCGTTTGTGATTCTGGACGAGGCGCAAAATACGACGAGCGAGCAGATGAAGATGTTTTTGACGCGGCTGGGATTTAATTCGAAGGCCGTGATTACGGGGGATACTACTCAGATTGATTTGCCGCAGGGGAAAAAATCGGGGTTGATTGTGGCGCTGGAGGTTTGCGGGAAGATTGAAGGGATCGGCGTGGTGCAGTTCGGGGAGAAGGATGTGGTGCGGCACAACCTGGTGCAGCAGATTATTCGCGCTTATGAGGAATATGATGTGGCGCATCCTCAGCGCGGGGGAAATTCGGGAATGGGGGCGGGGAACGGGAAGGCCGGCGCGGGAACTGCGGTTACTGGAACCGCGGTTTCGGAAGCCGAGAAAGAACAGAGTCGAGAAAATCCGAAGGCATGATTTTGAACCGGCAGCGGGCGGTGCGCGTGGCGCGGCGGCCGCTTGAGGAGTTCCTGGGGAAGGTCCAGAGGGAATTGGGGCTCGACGAGGCGGACGTCACGATTTGTCTGGTGAGCGATGCGGAGATCGCGCGGATGAATGAGGCGTTTCGGAAAAAGAAGGGGCCTACCGACGTGCTTTCCTTTCCGGCGGTGGAGACGCGGCGCGCTCACGGCAAAAGAAGAAAAAAACATTACTTGGAGTTCACAGAGATAACAGAGGACATAGAGAAGAATAAATATTTGGGGGATATTGCCATTGCGCCAGAGACGGCGCGGCGTTATGCGAAAAAGAACGGAAGAAGCTTGAACAACGAATTGCGGGTGCTGATTCTGCACGGCGCGCTGCATTTGCTGGGTTATGACCACGAAACCGACCATGGTGAAATGAACCGCATCGAACACACGATGCGGCGAAGATTCGGACTGACATGAACACGTATAGATGGGTTTACGCTCTGGGCGTGGTGCTTCTCGCCTTTGGGTTGCCCATTTTTTCCTACCTTACGTTGATCTATCGCGAGCTCGGGCGGATGAATACCGGGCGCGTCCACGAACACCTGGAAATATTCGAAGCGGAAATCGAGCCGAAATTAAAGATCAAGCGGAAGAGTGGCGGGCGGACTTTTCGTATATTGGGGCATTTCTGGCTGGCGTTTCTGGTGCTGGAGACGACCCGCGGCGTGTTCTATTTCGTTTCCGGGACGTGGGAATCGCTGATCGAGTTTTGTGTATTCCTGACTCTCGAAGTTGTGATCGCGATGCATTTCATCCCGGACATGCTGCTTTATCGAACGACTGGGCGATGGCTGCTGCCGTTGTTGCCTTTTATTCGTGCAGCGATGTGGCTGGTGTGGCCGGTGCGCGTTTTTCTGGAGGGTGCGGAGTCGCTGGCGCGTATTTCGGAACAAGAGCCGGAGATGACGCAAGAACAACGGACCGAGGAACGCATCGAGGCGCTGGTGGATGCGGCGGAGGAAGAGGGAATTATCGCGGCGGAGCAGGCGGATTTGATCGAGCAGGTGGTTGAATTCAGCGACAAGCGCGTGCGCGAAGTGATGACGCCGCGGCCGGACATTGTGGCCATCGCGGCGGAAGCGCCGCTCGAAGAATTGCATGCCAAGTTTGTAGAGAAGAAATTTTCGAAGATGCCGGTTTACGAAAAATCACTCGACGACATTTTTGGTGTGGTACACGCGCAGGATTTGCTGCACATCGCGGATCAGGATTTGCCGAAACGCAAAGTACGGGAGTTGGTGCGGCCGGTGCTCTTCATGCCGGAGACTAAGGCTGGTTCGGAGTTGCTGCGGGAGATGCGGCAGAAGGGGCAGCCGCTTGCGGTGATTATCGACGAGCACGGATCGGTGGCGGGGATTGCCACCGTGGAAGACCTCGTGGAAGAGATCGTGGGCGAACGGTGGAATGGCGGGAAGCCGCCGGCGCCGGATGTGGTGCGCGAGGCGGATGGCGGGCTGGTGATGCGCGGCAGCATGGCGATTCGCGACGTCGAAGAATTGTTGGGAGTGAGCTTCGGTGAAGACGCGGACGAAACAGTGACGACGATCGCGGGGCTGCTGAGCCACGTTTCCGGGAAGGTGCCGGCGCCGGGCGATAAAATCGATCTGGAAGGCTACCGCTTTGAAGTGGTGGAAGCGAATCAGAGGAAGGTTTTGCGGCTGAGGATTCGAAAGCGGGTGGCGGCTGCGCCGGCGAATGCGACTTCCTGAAGTGGCGGCTTTTTTTGAACAGAAACATTTGTTGCATCCTGTAGGAATTCCTCTTCCAACGCGATACCATGCGTGTGTTCGAACCATGCGGATGACCAACTGCGGAGGAAACGGCATGCAGGTGACATTGATGATGCGTCGGATAATTGTGCTCGTGGCGTTGTGCGTATCGCCGGCGGGCGCGAGGACTTTCCCGCAAGAAGGCGGCGCGACGGCCGCGAGCATCCCCGACATGCGCTGGGCGGTGAAAATCCCCCTGCGTGACGGCGTGTTGCTGAACGCCACGATTTTTCTTCCGCATGCGCAGAAAGACCCGGTGCCGGTGATTTTTACGCTGACGCCTTACATTGGTGACAGCTACATGGATCGCGCGATGTATTTCGCCCAGCACGGCTATGTTTACGCGCTGGTGGATGTGCGCGGGCGCGGCAATTCCGCCGGAATTTTTGAGCCGTTCGCGAATGATCCGCACGACGGTTACGACGTTGTGGAATGGCTGGCGAAGCAGTCGTTCTGCAATGGGAAGGTGACGATGTGGGGCGGGTCGTATGCGGGATACGATCAGTGGGCGACGCTGAAAGAGTTTCCGCCACATCTGGCGACGATTGTGCCCGCGGCAGCGGCGCATCCGGGAGTGGATTTTCCCTTTGAATACAATATTTATGGGCCTTACATCGAACAGTGGTTGTCATTCACTAGCGGGGCGACGAGCAACGCGATGCTGTTTGGAAACGGGGCGTTTTGGGGCGCGCGGACGCGCGAAGCGTACGATCAACACCTCGCGTTTAACGGGTACGACCGGTTCGTGGGGAATCCGAACGCTGTGTTTCAGAAATGGATGAAGCATCCGATTCCGGACGAGTATTACGACGCGATGGTGCCAACGCCGGAGCAGTACAAACGCATTGCCGTTCCCATTCTGACGATTACCGGGGACTACGATGGGGATCAACCCGGCGCGTTTACCTATTACAAGCGGCACATGCAGTACGGGACGGCGGACGCGAAGCAGAATCATTTTCTGATTATTGGACCGTGGGACCACGCGGGGACGCGGACGCCGAAGCGCGATGTCGGCGGACTGAAGTTTGGCGAGGCTAGCGTTCTCGATCTGAACAAGCTGCATACGGAGTGGTACGACTGGGCGATGAAGAGCGGGAGCAAGCCAGAGTTTCTGAAGAAGCGCATTGCGTATTACGTGGTGGGAGCAGGCGCGGAGAATTGGAAGTACGCGGACAGCCTGGAAACAATTTCGAAGGAGAAGCGAACGTTGTATCTCGGTTCGAACGGAACTGCGGAGACCGTCTTTCAGTCTGGCACTCTTTCGGAGAAGGGGAGCACGGGAGCGGCCTCGGACAAGTGGATCTACGATCCGCTGGACACGCGGCCGGGCGACGCGGAGGCGGATGACGACGCGGGGTTGACATCGCAGCAGGCGGTGATGAACACCTATGGAAATGGAGCGATCTACCACAGCGCAGCGTTTGACGAAGCCGCGGAAGTGACGGGTTTTTTGAAGCTGACGGTGTGGCTGGCGATGGACGTTCCGGACACGGACCTCGAAGTGGCAGTGTACGAGGTTTTGCCTGGCGGTGGATCGGTGGCATTGACGAGCGCGACGATGCGCGCCAGGTACCGTGAATCGCTGCGGCAGGAGAAACCGGTTACGCCCGGGAAGGCGGAGAAATACGTGTTTGATAATTTTACATTTTTCTCGAGGCGCGTGGCGAAGGGGAGCAGGCTGAGGTTGTTCGTGCATTGCATTAATTCGACCGGGGCGGAGAAGAATTACAATAGCGGGGGAGTGGTGGCGGCGGAGACAGGGAAGGATGCGAAGACGGCGCATGTTACTTTGATTCATGATTCGGAGCATCCTAGTTCGTTGGAAGTGCCGATTGTGAAGTAGAGGACGGGTGAAAGGTGTTTTTCTAACACAGAGGACGCAGAGGGCACAGAGAAGAGTGGAGAAGACCAAAGAGAAAAAATCGTTTCGGTCTGGATTCGTGGCCATTGTTGGGAGGCCGAACGCTGGGAAGTCGACTCTGCTCAACCGGCTAGTTGGGCAGAAGGTGGCGATTGTCACTTCGAAGCCGCAGACGACGCGGAACCGGATTCAGGGGATTGTGACGCGGACTGAGGGGCAGATTGTTTTTATTGATACGCCTGGGTTGCATTCGGCGGACTCGGCGCTGGGGCGGCAGATGATGCATGAAGTTGCCGCGGCGCTCGAAGGCATCGATGTGCTTTTGCTTATGGTGGATGCCAGCCGGGCGTTGCCTCATGCGGACGATTTGCTACTGGAGAAGGCCAAGCGGTATCACGGTAAAACCATTCTGGCGCTTAACAAAGTGGACGGTTTGCCCAAGGCCAAGCTTTTGCCGCTGATTCAAGCGTTTCACAAGGTGTTTGAGTTTGCCGCTATCGTGCCTATTTCGGCTTTGAAGGGCGATGGTTGCGACGATTTGCTTGCAGAAATTATGACTTTGCTTCCCGAGGGCGAGCCGTACTTTCCGGAAGATCAGGTGACGGATCAGCCGGAGCGTTTTCTTGCGGCTGAAATCGTGCGGGAAAAAGCAATTAAGTCGATGTACCACGAGGTGCCATACGCTTTGGCCGTCAAGGTGGATAAGTATGAGGAGTTGCCGAAACTGCTGCGCATCGAAGCGACCATGAACGTGGAGCGAGATTCGCAGAAGAAGATTTTGATCGGGGCCAAGGGCGCGATGCTGAAGAAGATCGGGACAGAGGCGCGCAAGGAACTGGAGCAACTTTTTGATACGAAGGTTTATCTGGGATTGTTTGTGAAAGTTGTTCCCAACTGGCGGGAAAATCCGCAGCAGGTGCGCGAGTTGGATTGGCATGCGCAGCTGGAGGCGCTTGGGGAGCGGGATGAGCACGAGGAAGAGCCGGGATAGTTTGGGCGACCGCTACGAGGTCCGGCGCGAGATTTAGACTGACCTACCTACCTGGCCGACCTAAAGGTCGGCCACTACAACTCCATCGGAGCAGATTCTATTGTCCGCGCTAATCGGGCGCGGCGATGCCCAGGGATTTCATTTTGCGGTAGAGATGGCTGCGCTCGAGGCCGAGAGCGGAAGCGGTTTGCGTCATGTTCCAGCGATGCTCTTGCAATTTGCGCAGGATGAACTCGCGTTCGTAGGCGCTGCGCGCTTCGTGGAGTGTGGAATAGGGATGCTGGGGGCTTTCGGCTGCGCCGCGGAAGAGCTCGGGCGGAAGATGATGCGGCTCGATGCGGGCTTGCGGACAGACGATGACGAGGCGCTCGACGAGATTGCGGAGTTCGCGCACGTTCCCGGGCCAGGGATAGCGCACGAGAATTTCCATGGCGGTGTCGCTGAGTTCGCGTGTCTTTTTGCCGTAGGCTGCGCTGAACTCGCCAAGGAAATAGCGGGCGAGCGTCGGAATGTCCTGTTGACGCTCGCGAAGAGGGGGCACGAGGAAGGGAATCACGTTCAGGCGGTAGAAGAGATCCTGGCGGAACGCACCGCGGGTAATTTCGAGTTCGAGGTTTTTGTTTGTGGCGGCAATGACGCGGGCGTCCACGGTCATTGTCTGGTTGGAGCCGACCGGCTCGAAGCGCTGTTCTTCGAGGACGCGCAACACTTTTGACTGAGTGCGCAGGCTCATGTCGCCGATTTCATCCAGGAAGAGCGTGCCGCCGTCCGCTTTCTGAAATTTTCCTACCTTGTCTTCGCTTGCGCCGGTGAAGCTGCCTTTGATGTGGCCGAAAAGCTCGGACTCGATCAGCTCCTCGGGGATGGCGGCGCAATTGACTTCTACGAAAGGACCTTTGTTGCGAAGGCTGGCGGCGTGGAGCGCGTGGGCGACGAGCTCTTTGCCGGTGCCGCTTTCGCCGTAGATGAGGACGCGGCCGTTGGTGGGAGCGGTGACGGCGATCTGCTGACGGAGCGCTTTCATGGGCACGCTGTCGCCGATCACCTGGTAGCGGTGGCTGAGCTCGCTGCGGAGGAGCTGATTTTCTTCCTGGAGACGCCGCTGTTGGACAGCGTTGCGAACCAGAACGATGATTTTTTCGAGCGAGAGAGGCTTTTCTATGAAATCGAAGGCGCCTAATTTTGTGGCGCGCACCGCGGTCTCGATGGTGCCATGGCCAGAAATCATGATGACTGCCGGGGCACGCGGAAGAGCCTGAAGGCGGCTCAGGGCTTCCAGGCCGTCGATTCCCGGGAGCCAGACGTCGAGCAGAATTACTTGCAGATCGCCGGAGCCCGCGCGCTCGAGGGCTTCTTCGGCAGAGGCTACGGCTTGGACGTGGTAGCCCTCGTCCTCGAGGATGGAGGAGAGCGATTCGCGGATTCCGGCTTCGTCGTCAACGACAAGAACGTGAGGCTTGGGGGTCATCGAGAAACTTCCGAGCCGTTGTGGTCAGTGACGCCAGCCGGGACAAGTTCGGCAAAGGGAAGCTCGACGAGAAAGCGCGAGCCGACGGGCAGGTTGTCTTCGACGTGAATACTGCCGCCGTGTTCGGCGACAATGCGCGCGGCGATGGCGAGGCCCAGGCCGGTGCCGCGGTCTTTGGTCGAAAAGTGCGGCAGAAAGAGTTTGTCTTTGTCCTGCGGAGAGATGCCGTGACCGGTGTCGGAAACGCAGATTTGGATTGTTTCTGCGTCGGGGTGGGCGCTGGTAGAGATAAGAATTTCGCGGAAGGTGGAATTTTCCAGGGCTTCTGCGGCGTTATCAATCAGATTGACGACCACGCTGCGGAGAAGGCCCACGTCGGCGCGAACGGCCGGGAGATTATCGGCCAGAGTGGTTTTGACTGTGATGCCGTCGAGGCGGCCGGAAAATACTTCGAGCGCTTCGTGAACGATGGTATTGGCGTTCGTGGAGGTCAGTTTGGCGGTGGGGAAGCGCACGAATTGGGAGAACTCGTTGACGAGGGAGGCGAGCGTGGAGACTTCGCGTTCGATCAGGCGAGAACATTCCTGGACTAGCTTGGTCAGCTCGAGGTCGCGGGGAGAGGCGGATTCGGCAGAGTCGGCGGAGTGGCGGCGCTCCAGGAAGCGGGAGAGCCGCTGCGAAGAGAGTTGGATTGGTGTGAGCGGGTTCTTGATCTCGTGCGCGATGCGGCGAGCGACTTCTTGCCAGGCGGCGGATTTCTGGGCGCGCAGCATTTCGGTGAGGTCGTCGAAAACCAGGACGTAGCCAGAGTTTGCGCGGCGAGGGCCGAGGGAACTGGCGGTGACGGCAAGATGCATTACGCGGCCCGAAACGACTGTTTCAATTTCGCGGGAGACGACACCCATGCGCAGGGAGCGGCGTATGAGAAGTTGCAGGACGCGCGTCGCATCGTGGCCCAGAAGTTCGGCCAGGGATTGGGCGTTGCGGGCGTAGCTGCCGAACATGCGGGTAACGGCGGTATTAGCGCGGAGAATGGCGCCGCTGGCGTCGAGCGAGATAACGCCGGTGGGGATGTTTTCGAGAACGGTTTCCATGAGTTGGCGTCGGCGTTCGAGTTCCTGCACGGCTTGTTGCAGGTTTTTGGTGAACTGATCAATTTGCGAGCGGTTGTCGCGCAACTGCGTGGTCATGGCGTTGAAGGAACGCACGAGAACGCCGAGCTCGTCGTGAGCCTGCTCGGGGACCTGGTAATCGAAGTTTCCGGCGGAAACTTCGCGGGTGCCCTCGGCCAGGGCTTGAATGGGGATAGTGACTTGCTTGGAAAGAAACAGGGCGACCCACATTACGGAGAACAACAGGAGCACAGTGAAGAAGAGGAGAATCAGCAGCATCTGGCGCTTGAGGGCTCGCAGATTCTGTTTTTCCACGTAATATGCAGCGGTCTGCTTCTGGATTTCCATAATTCTGGAAAGGAAGCCAGGGCTAGTGCGGGAACCTGCTACGGCAAAGCCAATCGTTTGGCTACCCTGCAACATGGGAATCCGCGTTGCAAAATAATCCTTCCCGTCGGCCTGCCAAATTTCAACCCCGCTGGGAAGAACTCGCACAGGTGTTCCCAAGACCTCTGTTTTCGCGCAAATCGGGCCGCGGCGATCGTCAGGCTGACTGTCGCAAACCACTCCGCCTCGCGTCGGGGTCCCGGCTTTATCCAGGATCCAGATTGCGTCCGCGCCCATCGCGAATGCGTGCTGTAGCATTTCGTCCGTGGTGAGCGAGGCGTCCGATTGCGCCAGGATAGCCAACCTATGGAGGCGGGGAGCCTGTCCGCGGCCGAAATCGGACATGAGCGCTTGGGTTTGTTCGGAGGCGATTTCGAGGGGCAGCGGAAACCATCTCAGCAAGGTGCGGTTGATAAGCGAGTAGCTGACGATGAACATGAAAACGACGGGAAGCAAGGAAATCGCCATCGCTCCTACGACCATCTTGGTTTTGAAGCGCGCGCCGAGTTGCTCGCGGCCGCGTTCTGCCCACAAGCGGAGAATGGTGCGCCCGAGGATGAGGCCGAAGACCAGGAGGGCAGCCGTAAAGAAACACGAGACCGCGTAAAGCGGCATCAGCGTGGGCCAACTGCTCGGCTCAAATGGAACATCGAGTGAGCCAAAGGTGAAAACGGCGGCGAGCAGCAGCGTGAGCAGTATTCCGCCGATGACCAGGCTCCAGCGCTGTTTGGTGTCGAGACGACTCATGCCGTATCCACCGTCATTTCAAAAAGAAATTCGTCAACCAGCCTTGCGCCCGAGTTACGGGACCAGCAGGGAACAAAAGCCGAAGCCAGCCGTAGGCGCTAAGAACATTGTAATCGCGCCGCAATATAAGTAGGGGGCTAAGATTTGCGATTGCGCCGAAATAGCGGACATTTTTTGTCAGTGTTTTCGCACGACGAATAGATTGCCCCATATTTGGCTGAAAAAACATTACTCTCGCACGATAGCCACCGCGCGGAAGCAAGTCAAGAATCCTACCTGTCCCTCGTTCGAAAAACCTGTACTTTTGGGCAGGTATTAGCCATTTCAGAACTCTCTTCTATTTTCCGCACACCTTCGCCGCCTCCATTTGCTATGTTCACTCTGGGTGCAAACCGGCAGGGAGTGCTGCGGATGTCCGTCCGTTTGGGCGAGATACTAATAAAAGAAAGCCTGATCACTCAGGACCAGCTCCAGAAGGCGCTCGAATTTCAGCGCGCCAATGGGGGCAAGCTGGGAAGCTGCCTGACCAAGATGGGCTTCATCACCGATGACGATATCACCGGCGTGCTTTCCCGCCAGTACGGCGTACCCTCCATCAACCTGAAGTATTACGAAATCGATCCCAACGTCATCAAGCTCATCCCCCAAGACACGGCCTTGCGTTACCAGGTGATTCCGCTATCGCGCGTCGGCTCCGTCCTGACCATCGCGATGACCGACCCCACCAACGTATTCGCCATGGACGATATCAAGTTCATGACCGGATTCAACGTCGAGCCAGTCGTGGCTTCGGAGTCGGCCATCGGGGAAGCCATTTCGCGGTTTTACGGCGGCAACGAAGCCAATACCGAAGAACTGAGCAAGATGATGAAGGACCTGGTCGATGAGGACCAGGAACTTGAGCTGGCCGCCGAAGAAGCCGAGCTCGATACCGCGACTCTGGAAAAGGCCGCCGAAGAGGCGCCCATCATCAAGCTGGTCAACCTGATCCTCACCGACTCCGTGAAACGAGGCGCCAGCGATATTCACATTGAACCCTACGAGCTCGAAATGCGCGTGAGGTTCCGCGTTGACGGCCAACTGCAAACGGTGATGACCCCGCCGCTACGCCTGAAGGACGCCATAACCAGCCGCTTGAAGATCATGGCCAAGCTGGACATCGCCGAAAAGCGCCTGCCGCAGGACGGCCGCATCATGATCAAGTACAAGGCCGACGGCAAAAAGAAGGAACTCGACTTTCGTGTCTCGACCGTGCCAACGCTCTTCGGCGAAAAAATCGTGCTTCGGTTGCTGGACAAAGAAAACCTCCGCCTGGACATGACCAAGCTGGGTTTCGAGATGGAGTCGCTGAAGAAATTCGAGCGCAACATTTTGAAGCCTTACGGCATGGTGCTGGTCACCGGGCCGACCGGGTCAGGCAAAACCAACACGCTGTATTCTGCGGTCGCGCGTCTCAACACCGTGGATACCAACATCATGACCGCCGAGGACCCCGTCGAATTCCAGCTGGCGGGCATCAACCAGGTGCAGATGAAGGAGCAGATCGGCCTGAACTTCGCCGCCGCGCTACGCGCCTTCCTGCGGCAAGACCCCAACATCATCCTGGTCGGAGAAATTCGCGACTTTGAAACGGCCGAAATCGCGGTGAAAGCTGCACTCACAGGCCACTTGGTGCTCTCGACCTTACACACAAACGATGCGCCTTCCACCATCAGCCGCATGATGAACATGGGTATCGAACCCTTCCTGGTAGCCACCTCCGTCAATCTTATTTGCGCGCAGCGCCTGGTCCGCCGCGTCTGCACTAATTGCAAAGAGGAGTTGGAGTTGCCCGAGCAAGCCTTGATCGACGCAGGCTATACCCCTGACGAAGTGAAGACGACTAAAATCTACCACGGCAAGGGCTGCAACATTTGCAACAAGGGCGGCTACAAGGGCCGCACGGGTTTGTACGAAGTGATGGAAATCAACGACGAGCTGCGCGAATTAATTCTCGTCGGCGCGTCCGCTCTGGAATTAAAGAAGAAGGCGATCGAGCAGGGCATGATTACGCTGCGCCGCAGCGGTTTGATTAAAGTGGCTGCAGGACAGACGACGCTCGAAGAAGTCTTGCGCGAAACGGTTCTCTAGGGAAAGGGTGAAGCGATGGCCGGAATTACCCTGAGCGAATTGCTCAAGAAAATGATTGAGATGGGAGGCAGCGACCTCCACATCACGACGAATAGCGCGCCTCGAGTACGCGTTCACGGACGCCTCAGGGCTCTGGATATGCCGCCCCTGACGGCTGCCGATACGAAATCGCTGGCCTATAGCGTTTTGACCGACGCGCAGAAGCACCGCTTTGAAGAGAACCTCGAACTGGACTTTTCGTTCGGCTTAAAAAACCTGGCTCGTTTCCGCGGCAACGTGTTCAATCAGCGCGGCGCCGTAGCCGCTGTGTTCCGTACCATTCCCTGGGAAATCAAAAACTTCGACGCCCTGGGTTTGCCAACTGTTGTCAGAGGTCTTTGCGACAAGCCGCGTGGACTCGTGCTCGTGACCGGCCCGACGGGTTCCGGCAAATCGACCACTCTCGCCGCCATGCTCGACAAGATTAACGCCGAGCGCGAAGAGCACATGATCACCATCGAGGACCCCATCGAGTTTCTGCACAACCACAAGAAGTGCCTCGTGAACCAGCGCGAAGTCCACGCGGACACCCATTCGTTCGCGAATTCGCTCCGCGCCGCCCTCCGCGAAGACCCCGACGTGGTGCTCATCGGAGAAATGCGCGACCTCGAAACGATTGAATCGGCCCTCCGCATCGCCGAAACCGGCCACTTGACTTTTGCAACGCTGCACACCAATTCCGCCGCCTCCACGATCAACCGTATTATTGACGTTTTTCCCTCGCACCAGCAGCCGCAGATCCGCGCCCAGCTCTCGATGGTGATGGAGGGGATTCTTTGCCAGGCGCTTCTGCCGCGCGCCGACAATCGCGGCCGCGTGATGATTATGGAAGTTCTGATTCCCACGCCGGCCATCCGTAACCTGGTTCGCGAGGACAAGATTCACCAGATTTATTCGGCGATGCAGACCGGTACGGGGCAAACGGGCATGCAGACCTTTAACCAGGGCCTTGCCAACGCGTACATGTCAAAGCTCATCACGCTGGACCTGGCTCTTTCCCGGTCTTCCAACCCGGATGAGCTTCAGGACATGATTAATCGCGGAGTTTCGTCACCCGGTGGTGGTTCAGGGAATTCCAAGACCCCGGTGAGTACCAAGCGGTAACGATTTTCAGGGCCATGGGGCCCTGGGCCAATGGATTTTGTTTGAAGGATTGAGGAGGAAGCACCATGCCGGTCTTTACATATCGAGGAACGAATCGTTCCGGCGGAAACGTAAGCGGTGAAGTCACCGCGACGAGCAAAGCGGAGCTCCAGAACCTGCTCCGTCGCCAGCAGATTACGCCAACCAAGATGTCCGAGAAGGGCAAGGAATTCAACTTGCCGACTTTCGGCTCGGGTGTCAGCGCCAAGGAACTGGCCATCTTCACGCGGCAGTTCTCGGTGATGATTGACGCCGGCTTGCCGCTCGTGCAGTGTCTTGAAATTCTCGCCAGCCAGCAGGAAAACAAGACCTTTCAGAAGGTGCTGACGGGAACGAGGAGCGCAGTGGAAGGCGGCGCAACACTCTCTGCCGCCATGCGCCAGTACCCCAAAGTTTTCGACGCCCTGTACGTCAACATGGTGGAGGCTGGCGAGACGGGCGGTATTCTCGACACCATTCTCCAGCGCCTCTCTTCGTATATCGAAAAGAACGTCAAGCTCCAGCGTGCCGTCAAGTCTGCCATGGTCTACCCGGTCGGCGTGCTCTCGGTGGCAGGTGGCGTTATCATCCTGCTTTTGTGGAAGGTCGTCCCGATTTTCGCTACGTTGTTCGCAGGCCTTGGCGTGGATTTGCCTCTGCCGACGAAGATCGTCATCGGCTTGAGCAACATGATTGGCAGCATCTTTGGTTTCCTGGCCTTGCTCGCTTTTGGCGGCATCATCTTCGGCTTAAAAGTCTGGTACGGCACACCGCAGGGCCGCTTTGTACTAGACACGGTCATCTTGAAATTGCCCGTCCTCGGCATCCTTATGCGGAAAATCGCCGTGGCCCGCTTCACACGTACACTCGGAACGCTGATCGCCAGCGGCGTGCCCATTCTGGAAGGTCTGGACATTACCGCCAGGACGGCTGGAAACGCGGTCGTCGAAAGGGCCCTGCAGCAGGTGCGCAAGTCCCTCGAGGAAGGCAAATCGCTCACGGAACCGTTGAAAGACTCGGAAGTGTTCCCCGGCATGGTCACGCAGATGATCAGTGTCGGCGAACAGACCGGCGCGATGGACGCGATGTTGCAGAAGATCGCGGACTTTTACGAAGAAGAAGTGGACGCGGCCGTGAAAGACCTTCTCACCGCCTTGGAACCGATTATGATCGTCATTCTCGGCGTGGTCGTCGGCGGCGTGGTCATCTCCATGTACTTGCCGCTGTTCACCTTGATTGGCAAGCTGAGCTCCGCACACTAAACGGCCGCGGCCCGCGAACAGTATCCAATTGGCGGAAGGCGGCGAAGGAACACCCCGCCCTCCGCCAGTTCTGTCTAAACTAAAGACTGCCCGGGAAATACTGGGGTCAGGAACGCGGGCGATCGAATGGATCAAAGTTCAACAACGAGAGAGTGGCTGGGTTGGCTTACGCGTGTCCGCCTGCTCACGATTCTCTTAATATTTGGTGTCGGCCTCATATGGCCGCAGTTCCTGCCCGCCGCGAGTGGCAACCGCATATTCCTGCCGCTCCTGCTCCTATGGATTTTCCTGGCGCTTGTGTACATTGGCTTTGTTCGCTGGTTGCCCCAGGCCATCTGGCAAGGCGCACTCCAGGTTGCGAGCGACGTTGTCATCGTTTCGGCTTTGGTTTACTCGACGGGGCTTCAGGAAAGCTCCTTTATCTCGCTCTATTTGCTGGTCATCATCGTGGCCAGCATTCTGTTTTCGCGTCGCGTGGCCTTCGCCACCGCCGGAGTCTGCCTGGCCATCCTCGGAGGCTTGGCTGCTTTGGCGTTTGCGGGCAGAATCCCGCCAACTTACCTGATTGAGCCCACGCCGGCGGGATTGCGCGCCTGGTTTTTCACCAATCTCTTCGGTTTCCTGGCGGTCGCCTACCTGGCCAGCCTGCTCGCACAGTCGCTTCGCAGCAAAGGCATCGAGCTCGAAGAAAAGCGCGAAGAGCTCCTCGAACTCCAGGATTTCACCGAAGACATCATCCATTCCATGCGTGGTGGTTTGCTGACGACCGACCTGGAAGGAACCATCGTGCTTCTGAACCGCACCGGAGAAGAGATCCTCGGACTCCGCTTCAATGATATCCGCGGACGAAAGCTGCCGGAGGTCGACGAAAATTTCTGGCTCCCGGGCCAGAAGGGGCCCAATGAACGTCCGATGGTTCGTCGAGAAATTGACTTTCGCACGCCCGATGGCCAGCTGAGATATCTGGGCATCTCCGTCTCTCCCCTGCGTACACGCAATTCCATCCGCAGCGGCTATGTCTTCAATTTTCAAGACCTGACGGAGCTGCGCAGGCTCGAACAGGAAGTGGCGACGAAGGAACGCATGGCTGCGTTGGGAAGGCTGTCCGCCGCCATCGCCCATGAAATCCGGCAGCCGCTGACGGCCATGGCGGGCGCGGTGAAGGAGCTGGCGCGGCTTGTTCCTCTCGAGGAAGACGAGAAACATCTGGTGAATATCGTCAGCCGGGAATCCGAACGATTAAACCACATCATCACGGATTTTTTGAATTACTCGCGCGAGAAGTCCTACGAATTTCGCGAAGCCGACGTCCGCGGGCTGCTGGACGAAACGCTGATGCTCCTGGAAAAAAAGCCCGAGGTCGAGAACAGGTTTCGCATCGTTCGGGCTTACAACGGGTCGGCATTGCGCGCCCGCGTCGACGCCAACAAGATCAAGCAGGTCTTCTGGAATCTTTCGGATAACGCTCTTCGCGCTATGCCCGGCGGTGGAACGCTGACCGTGGGCATCGAGCTGCTGCCGTTCTGGCTGCGCATCGCTTTCCGGGACACCGGGGTGGGCCTCGACGCCCGGCAGCGCGCAAAAATTTTCGAACCGCTTCAGTCTGAATTTGAGGGCGGAACCGGTCTGGGACTGGCCATCGTGTACCAGATCGTGCAAGCCCACAGCGGCAGAATCAGTGTCATCTCAGAGAAAGATCGTGGCGCGGAATTCATCGTGGAGCTGCCGCGAACAGCGTGAGGGTCTATGCAAGGAACGAAAGCAGCCGCAAAGGAAGCGCAACACACTCAGCACGACGAGGTTCATATCCTCGTGGTGGATGACGAGCGCTCTATTTGCGAGCTATTGGAGATTACGTTTCGCAAAGAGGGTCACCGCGTCGAAGTGGCCAACAATGTCGATGCCGCCAAGCGCAAGCTCGAATCGCAGATATTTGACATTATCATCTCGGATGTTCGCATGCCCGGCGCCACTGGCATGGACCTCCTGAAATTCACCAAGGAGATTTCGCCCAACACCTTTTTTCTGCTCATAACCGGCGTGCCCACCGTGGAAACCGCTATTGCAGCTATCAACTCCGGCGCGGATCGCTATGTCATCAAGGACCACGAACTGGTGGACCAGTTGCGCCGCGCGGTCAAGGAAGTCGCGGAGAGCTTGAAGTGGAAGAAAGAGGCTGGGTACCTTCGCCGGGAACTCCGCCGATTGACTGGGCTCGACAACATTATTGGTCAAAGCCCCAAGATGCGCGCCATCTTTGACCTGATCCAGACCATCGCGCCGCAAACCAGCCGCGTCCTGATTACCGGCGAAAGCGGCACCGGAAAGGAATTGGTTGCGCGGGCGATTCACGAGAACAGTCTTCGCGCGCAGGCTCCCTTTATCACGATCAATTGCGGCGCTTTTCCGGAAACGCTCCTGGAATCGGAGCTCTTCGGCTACATGAAGGGCGCATTCACCGGCGCGAACGAAAATCGCGTGGGGCTCTTCCAGGCCGCTCACGGCGGCACGCTCTTCATGGACGAAATTGGCAATATGAGCTTGACCATGCAGGTGAAACTCTACCGCGTGCTTCAGGAAGGCAAAGTGCGTCCCATCGGGAGCACGGAAGAAACGGATGTGGACGTCCGCATCATCGCCGCCACAAACAAGGAGTTTGAAAAAGAGATCGCCGAAGGCCGCTTCCGGGAAGACTTGTATTATCGCTTGAGTGTGATTCCCATCCAGCTTCCCGCATTGCGAGAGCGCCGCGAGGATATTCCTCTGCTGGCGCGGCACTTTCTCGAAAGATTCCGCAAGTCCATGGAAAAGCCCATCGAGGGACTTTCACCCGAATCGGTGCGCCGCCTGGAAGCCTACGACTGGCCCGGAAATGTGCGCGAACTGGAAAACACCATGGAGCGCGCTGTTGCACTCGAAACTGGGACAGAGATATCTCTCCGCGTTCTTCCTGACCGGATCGCTGGTTATTCCTCCGCGACTGCGTCCGGAGGAACCGCTGCGGCCGCATCAGCGTTCCCGGTGGAGGGCCTTGATTTTGAAAAAGAGATAGCAGAGGCGGAGCGGCGTTACCTTCAGGCGGCGCTTGAGAAGTCGGAAGGCGTACGTACCAAGGCCGCGGACCTCTTGAAAATCAGCTACCGCTCGTTTCGGCATTACGCCAAGAAACACAACCTGTAGAATCTAAATCCCTTCAGATCTTTGTTCCAAAACAGAACAGCACTTTCCGACTCGAACTGCGGGCCCCCGAAGACGAGCGCCCTTTATCGTCTGGATGAAATGACGCAAAGAGTCATCTCACCGTGATGTGTGGAGATTCTCGGGCGCGCGGACGACTGGTTCATCCTTCAATACTCTGTAAAGCATAGACAACAAACGCGCGGCCCCGTTAGCGATATTTAATTTAAGTGCCTGGTCGACTGGTGCCTGCCCTGCCTATTACTAGCGCGTACTCTGGTACACAAAACAGAAAGACTCTCAAGGAGATTGCATGAAGTTCAACAGGAAACAGAAGGGTTTCTCACTTATCGAATTGCTGATCGTCGTGGCGATCATTTTGATCATCGCGGCCATCGCAATTCCGAACCTCCTCCGGTCGCGTATGGCCGCC
>Ga0209248_10000040_pt1 | contig 39611 bp, 34 predicted proteins | sample BogFormECP04_OM1_FD_188241 | JGI IMG/M metagenome (GOLD analysis project Ga0209248, IMG submission 188241) | Bog forest soil microbial communities from Calvert Island, British Columbia, Canada - ECP04_OM1 (SPAdes) (version 2) | ecosystem: Environmental > Aquatic > Freshwater > Wetlands > Bog ... | reverse complement strand
CGGCGTCCGTCCACAATGTTCAGGCCGGCAACAACCACCTAGACACCGATCGTTGACGCGCCGCCCCGTCGTGCCGTTCCGTCGGAGCCACGAACCATCAGGCGGCATCTCAGCCGGGCAGTCCAATCGCCGTGGCAGCAGTGCTGAAGTTCAACGTCGAGAATTGCGACCTGCTCGCCCGGTTGCTGAAATTCAATGAAGGTTAACTAATCTTTACACTGTCCTGGGGACTCCATGCCTATCCCGGACCAGCTGGCTCAAGCGCTCTACAGCACGCCCGAGGAGGTGTACAAACTCGATCCCGGCGACGTGGCTCAGATGCAGCTCGAAGGCCTTCAGGCGCGCTTTGAGGAGCTGCGGCAAGAACTGCCGGTGGTGAGTTCGCTGGCATCAGACGTGGCGTCGAGTGGATCTCGAAGCTTGAGGACGCGGTGGCGCGCTGCCTACCGCACACGATCTACAAGTCGTACTCGGCCAGCTACGTCGAGAACGGTCGGTACGACCGACTGACAGAGTGGCTGGGTGAGTTCACCACCGAGGATCTGACCGGCATTGACGTGACCGCGTGCGACTCGCTCGAATCCTGGGTGGAGCCGCTGGAAGCCGGCTCGCGACTGAAGCCTTCGGTGTCGTGGGGAACTACCGGCAAGGTCTCGTTCTTTCCTCGCTCGACCGTCGAAGCCGATGTGTTTGCGCGGTCTGGTTTCAGCAGCTCGATGAACGAACGGGCAAATACCGTTCGTCAGATATCGGCGGAATCCCTGGTGGGCGAACCAATATGGGGATACAACTGGCCCGCCAAAGGGGTCATGCTTTGGCGCATTTAAGGACTTGGAGCGCGAAAATCGCGCCCGATTGGGCGTTGTTGGGGCGGCACATGACTTCATCTGCGATTCCGTGGAGACGAAATTGGATGTCAGTGCCGGGATGGCGGAGAGATCGTCCGGGCAAGCCTCACAGCATGCACCAATCGATCCACCGTGCCGACTCAGAAGACGACGATCCCCCGAATGTTCTTACCAGCGTGCATATCGCGATAACCGAGCGAGATATCCTTCAGATCGTACCGAGTGGTGATGAGCTCGCGGAGCTTCAGATGCCCTGATTCATAAAGATCTAGTAGTCGGGGTATATCCGCAGTCGGGTTCGAGGATCCGAAAAGCGAACCTTTCAGCGTCTTCTGGTACAGCGTGAGCTCGCCCGAGGAGATCGGAATTCCTACCTCAGCGATATTGCCCATGCCGGTGACCACCACGGTTCCTTGCTTGCGCACCGATGAGAATGCCTCGGCTATGTGCTGGCCGTGGATCACTCCCACCGTCACAATGGCGACGTCGGCGCCCTGGCCGTTAGTGCTAGCGCGCGCGAGCTCTGCGGCTTCGCCCATGTTGCCTGCCGCGTGCGTCGCCCCCAGCGATAGCGCCGTCTCACGCTTGAACGTCACCGGGTCAACCGCGATGATTTGTGTCGCGCCGGCGTGGAGGGCGCCTTGGACGGCGTTGGCGCCGATGCCACCCACACCCATTACGATCACCGTGTCACCGGGTTGTATTTCACCGCTGTGTACCGCAGATCCCCAACCGGTCACGGCCGCGCAGCCCAGCAGACACGCTGTTTCGAGATCGGTCTGCAGCGGAACCTTCACGACGGAATCCACTGCGACGGTTGTGTATTCGCAGAACGTCGAGATGCCGCACATCTGGCCCACCGGGGATCCGTCCTCCAAGTGAAGACGGAAGTCGGTCGGATCCGACCACCGTGATCCGACGAGCAGCGTGGCACCGAGGTCGCAGAGGTTCTGGTGACCGGTGGCGCACCACCGGCACTTGCCGCAGGTCGGAAGAAACGAGAACACCACCTTGTCGCCGACGGCGATTCCCGGCGTATTCGGACCAACGTGGTCGACCACGCCCGCACCTTCGTGACCACCGGCGAACGGATAGATCCCGACGGGGACGTCGCCGGTGGCGACGTGGTCGTCGGAATGACACAGGCCGCAGGCCACCATCTTGACGCGGACTTCACCTTGCCGTGGATCGTCCAGCTCGAGGTCGACCAGCTCGTATTCACCGGGCGCTTGGCGTATCACAGCTCCGCGAGTCTTCAAGGCGTTTCTCCAGTCTTATCGGTCGGCGGTAGCGACGGGCGGTGACGCGCAAACCTGGGTCGTTGTTGTCGAACACGACTGACGCGCGTTCTCACCCGAGATTCGCGAAATCGGGCGCTGTCCGGTGCCGACGCCGCCGCCATGAAGAGAGGGCGTTGGCGACGTCCGATCACCGTCCTCAACGACGTTCTTCCTAAATGATCTCGGTCACTAAGTTAGTGATCAAACACTAATGATTGTCGTGCGGAGTTGTCAAGTGGTCGTGGCGGCGCAACACGCCGCGTGTGGTGACGTCGCAGGCTAGGCGCAGCGGGCCCGCGGCACCGACGGTCTGCACGTCTGAGTTGCCTTGGGCCCCGACATCAATTCGGACTGAAGACAGTTCGTGCGATGGCGTTGAGCGCGGCGGCGAGTTCACCGGGGTGGCTGAGCATCGCCTCGTGACCAGCGTCGATGTGGCGGACATCCTGCACCCCGAGACGAGCTGCCATCCTCTGTTGTAGTCGAGGCGACATGGCCCGATCCTGGTCGAGCACGATGTAGATGGAGGACGCGGCGGCGCGAAAGCTCCCCGGGGTCGGCTCGAACGCGATCCGCGGCGACTCAGCGCACAGCCGCGACATGATCAGCCGCTGATCGGCTCGTTCCAGTCCACGACACCAGATCCTGATGGCCAGCCACCTCGGTATCAGGTGCACCGCCCGGCGCGCTGCGACAGGCCGCCACAGCCGCAGTCGCAGGAACGAACAGAATAGGATCGGGAGCGCGTCGAGTCCGGCCTCACCCGGAGCGGGGGTCAGCGCGGAAACGAAGACCCAGTGGGCGGGCCACGTTTCGTGCAGAGGTTCGGCCGCCAGCACGGTCAGTCCGCCAAACGAGTGGCAGACCAGCAGGTACGGGTCGAACCCCGACCGGCCCACTGAGTCGACGAGTTCGGTGGCGTTGTCAACCAACCGGGTCTCGGCGCGATCGCCGGCTCGTGCGCCGCGGCCGGGAAGGTCGATGGCAAGTGCCGGCCAGTCCAGTAGTGGCAGTACCCGCTCCCAACACCAGCCACCGTGCTCACCGCCGTGCACGAAGATGAATCCCGGTCTTGATCCGGTCACTCAGGCCTCCAGTCGAAGGGGGCGCTGGGGCCTGGCCGTCCTGAGCTCTGGTTTGCCCGAACAGCTCGGCGTGGCGTGGGCGGCCCCAACGATGGTGTGGCGACTCGGTCGCCACATTCGGCGCTTGGGATATCCGGTCGTGGATGCCCGCACCGCTGTCGGCACGCCTCACCCACCGGCGGTGATCTACCAGGTCGGCAGCGACATTGCGGCCCAGATCGACTGTTCTCCACCCTTGAGTGCGTCGCGCCCGACCACGGTCGCCCAGTCGCGGGATGTGCGGTCGAAGTCCCGCCACGCCCACAGCCGTTGCGTGAATCGGTGCAGCGGGTACTCCTCGGTGGTACCGATCGCACCGTGGAGTTGGTGGGCGATGCGCGCGATCTCGTCGGCACTCGCCGACGTCATGATGCGGGCCAGCGCGGTCGAGCTGAGCTTGGCGTCAGCTGCCATGTCATTAAGGGCCGCGCAGGATGCGGCTCGATCGAATGCCGCCTGCGCCTGCAGCACGTGGGTTCTCATCACCGCGAGGTTGGCGGCCACTGCGGGAATCTTGATCAGCGGTTCCCCGAACTGCTCGCGCCCTTTGACGTAGCACTTGGTCAGCCCGTAGGCACCTTTCACCGCGCCCAGAATCGCAGCGGACCACAACAGCGAGAAGCGGTTGAGAGCGGCGATGACGTCGATGGTCCCGATGCTGGTGTCGCGTGCTCGCGCCGGCACGGTGAGGGTGTCGCGGTCCTCCCCCGCCAGATTCTGCCCCGGCTCGATCTCGCCCGACGCCGCTGCCAGGTCGAGGACACGGCCCTCACGATCGACGACGACCACGCGTTCGCAACGACGTGCCCACGGCACGGACCTCAGAACCAGCGGCCCGTCGGCATCCGCGAAGCGATCACCGTGGAACACGATCGTCCGACGGGTGGCTGCGGCCGTCGGGGCCTCGTTCGGGCCACATGCCGTCACGACCCAGTGGGCCACCGAGGATTCGAGAATCGGAGTGCTCACGCCCTTGCCGGCGAATTCCTCGACGACGAGCAACAGATCGCTCAACGTTCCTCCAGAGCCACCGGCATCTTCGTCGACGCCGACACCGACGAGGCCGAGTTCCACGATCTGAAACCAGCGCTGGTTCTCGTCGAGTTCAGACAGGGTCGCGACAAGAGCGCGAAGGTCGTCATCTGGCTGTGTCACCCGTACACCTCCTGGCGAGAGATGATCGAAAGAAGGACGTCCGCCGCGCCGCCGCGAATACTGAAACCCGGCGACGCGAGCAGCGCCTGCCCGAACTGTGAATCAGATCCGTTGACCGGCAGGTACTCTCGAGCGAACTGGATGACATCCCGTTCGAAAATGTTGCCTAGATACTTCAAGGTGGCCGCTTGCTGGACGGGCGCTCCTCCGCGGTCGAGTTCGGCAGCGACTTCCCACGCCATGTAACGCAACGTGGCCAACCGAGCCACCAGCGTTCCCAGCCGCGCCTCCTCGCGGCGCTCGGCGATCTGGTCCGATCGCTTGAGCGCCTCGATGAGCAGCGGATAGGTCGACAAGACTCGCTCGGGACCTCCGCGCTCGAACGACAGCTGCTCGATCACCTGCCGCCAGCCGTTGCCCGCGACCCCGAGAAGGCGTCCCCCCGGAACGAAGACATCGTCGAGCAGCACCTCGTTGAAGTGATGCTGTCCCGCCATGTCGATGATCGGGCTGACCGTCACGCCGGCGGCGTCCATATCGACGACGAACTCCGACAGACCGTCGTGCTTTCGCTCAGCGGGCGAGGTTCGGGCCAGCACGTAGGCGTGGGATGCGAAATGCGCACCGGTTGTCCAGATCTTTCGGCCGCGCAAGGTCCAGCCGCCCTGTACCGGCTTGGCGACGGTGCGGATTGCCGCCAGATCCGAGCCCGCTTCGGGTTCACTCATCCCGAGGCAGAACAGAGCATCGGCGGACACGATCGCCGGCAGGATCTCCTCTTGCAGTTCTGCAGAGCCGTGCCGCAGGATCGCGGGTCCGATCTGTCGATCGGCGATCCAGTGTGCGGCTACCGGAGCACCGGCACGCAGAAGTTCCTCGGTGACAGCGAGCCGATCACAGTTGGAGTACTCACCTCCACCAACACGTCTGGGCCAGGTCATGCCGATCATCCCCCGCTCGGAGAGGGCTTTGCTGAAGGCGACGTCGAAGGAACGGACCCAGGAGTCACTGCGTGGCGTGTAGGCGCCGTCCGCGGCCCACTGCGTGGTCAGTTCCCGCACTGAACGGCGAAGTTCGGCGACGCTGGCCGCCCGGGTCGTCGTCATGTCTGCGCCCGATCGAGTGAACACCTGGCGTCGCTCCCCTTCATGTTATCGGCCCTCGAAGTGCGGAGTCCGCTTGTCCTTGAACGCCGCGAATGCCTCGGCGGAGTCCCGTGTGGACGTGATCACTGCCTGATGGGACGCGATCGAATCAAGCGCGGTCCGCAGGTCCTGGGCGCCTGCCTGCCGCACCGCCCTCTTGATCGTCTGAACGGCGATGGGTGCGCGCGAGGCGATCTTGTCCGCCAGGTGTTGGGCAGCCTCGCCGAGCTGTGCGTCGGGATGGACCTCGCTGACAAGGCCCAGTGTGAATGCTTGCTTCGCCCCGACGAAGTCGCCGGTCCACATCATTTTGAGGGCCTGTTCGGTGCCGACGATGCGCGGCAGGTAATAGCAGCCACCGTCGCCGGGAACCAGCCCAACCCGGATGTACCCTTCGGAGAAGCGGGCCGATTCTGCCGCGAGCCGGATATCGCACATGAGGGCCATATCCATGCCCGCGCCCACAGCTACCCCGTTGACTGCGGCGATCGCCGGCTTTGACAGGGCCTCCATGGCGTGCGCGACCTGATGCACACGGTGGGTGAGCAACTCTCGCTCCTGTCGCGGATCCCGGGTTTCCGCTTTGAAGTCATCAAGATCGACCCCCGAGCAGAACGCGTCACCGGCGCCAGTCAACAGCAGAACGCGAACAGCGGGGTCTGCCTCCGCTTCGCGGACCGCGCCGGCCCAGTCATCGATCATCGCCAACGTGAACGAGTTCTTTTTGTGCGGGCGATTCAACCGAATCGACGCCACGTGGCGATCGACACGGTATTCGAGGTCGCTCACGGCATCCCTTCGTCGAACACCCGAGGTCGTGCTGCGGGTGGAGTGCAGCGACCAATCCGGCCATCGTGCGGCACCGCGCGCGTGCACGGGTGGGGTCGCCGTCTGGCTGGTCGGTGGCGCTCACACCGCCGACGAGGGCGCCGCGCAACTGCGGAATGCGACGTCCGTGGCGCTGAGCCCCGGATTACGAGTGTTGCGTCGCGGACCATCGGTCGCGCCAGTGTCGGACAATGCTGACGTCCGGTGCCGATTGACGGCGCACCCCTGTTGATCGGCATCCTCTCGTTTGATATTACTTAATGATAACTTATGCTATACACCCGGCTGCGGTCAATCGAGGCTAAATCTCGCGCGGCCAGCGACGCCCGGACTGGCCGCTCACTGTCACCGGTACATGCACGCGGGTTTGTCGACCATGGCTCAACCTGCTAAGCATCCCGAAGGGATCCTGGTCATCAGTGGCTGAGGCGGCGGTCACTGGGCGGAACGCCGCGGCGCGCTACCAGAGGTCCTCGCCCACTGATCGAGGCAATCGTGCTAATATTAGTTGCTGATCACTAATATATACGGCGAGTTGGGCGGACGGAGCCTTCGCTGCCGACCGGGCCGATGCCGCTGAAATGGCCACCCATCTCGTTATTTGCTGCCGCCATGGCGCGGGTGCGGCAGCCAAGATCGCGATGCTGTCCGAGCGCTCACCGCTGAGCCCGAACTGGTAGTGGAGGCTCATTGACTGCGACACCACCCCCGCCGGCTTCGGGGCCCCTGAGCGGATTGCGGATGATCGAGCTCGCCGGTATCGGCCCCGGGCCGTGGGCGGCAATGATGTTCAGCGACATGGGTGCTGAGGTGATTAGGGTGGATCGGCCCGCACCCACATCCAGTTACGTTCCCGCGGCCGTCGACATCGCTCGACGCGGACGAAAGTCGGTTGCCCTTGATTTGCGCCATCCCGAAGGGGTGGCGACCGTGCTGCGGTTGGTTGCGAACGCCGACGTTCTCATGGAGGGCTTTCGGCCCGGCGTTGCCGAACGCCTTGGTGTCGGGCCCGAACCATGCCTTCAACGCAATCCGGCACTGGTGTACGGCCGGATGACGGGCTGGGGACAGGATGGCCCGTTGGCGCGCACCGCCGGCCACGACATCACCTATCTCGCCGTCACCGGCGCGTTGCACGCCATGGGGCGTTCCGGGGAAGCGCCCGCGGTGCCCCTGAATCTCGTCGGAGACTACGGCGGGGGCGGCGCGTTCCTGGTGATCGGTGTGCTCGCGGCGTTGTTGGAGGCAAAAGGCAGCCGTCAGGGCCAAGTCGTGGATGCGGCGATCGTCGATGGCACGCTGGCCCTCACCGCCTCGGTGCACGGCATGCTGGCTGCCGGTCTGTGGAAGGACGAGCGCGGCGTCAACCTGCTCGACACCGGCCGACCCTGGTAGGACGTGCACGAAACCGCAGACCAGAAACATGTATCTGTCGGGCCGTTGGAGCCACACTTCTACGAAGCCATGATGCAGGGTGTTGAGTTGGATCCCACCATGGCAGACCGCAGGATGCCTGAGGAGTGGCCGGAGCTCCGGAACGAGCTGGCCGAAAAGTTCATCTCGCGAACCCGAGACGACTGGCAGGAACGCTTCGAGCGCACCGACGCCTGCGTGGCGCCGGTACTCAGTCTGAGCGAAGCCGCTGGTCATCCTCACCTGATCGCCCGGGAGAGCTTTCTCGACGTCGATGGAGTCGTTCAGCCCGCACCGGCGCCGCGTTTTTCACGGACCCCGTCCGCGGTTCAGTCCTCGCCCGCCGAACCCGGCGAACGCAGCGCAGTCGTTCTGCGCGAGTGGGGGTTCAGCGCCTCCGAGATCGACGCGCTGTTCGACTCGGGTGCTGCCCAGCAGGGTGGCTAGGCGACGGCGCCGCCAGCCACATGCCGCGCGCGGCGGGTGCCCTGGGCGCATGCGACGCGCACGTCGCTAGCCGTCGACCTCCGCGACGCCCGGCTGCTGCGGTGACGCTGTCCCGACGCTGACAGGGCCAAAGGACACCGACAGTCCCGCCGCGGCTGAATAGTTTTCGGCCGGGGTCGTTTCGATCGCGCTCAGTGTGGCCAGGCCCAAACAGATCAGAACATCGGACGGAATTTCGGCGTCGGAGATGCGGCACGCGATCTGTCCATCCACCCACCACTCCAGCCTCTGACCCGGGCGATCCAGCACGATGTCATGGTGGCGGGAATTTCCCAGCAAGTTGACGCTGGGGGCGGGTGCTTCGAAAACGTGTGGGGGTTTACGGGCCTGATATGTCTTGCGAAGCGAATCGTAGAGACCGAAGGTGTGCTTGCCATTGCTGCAGACGCTGTAGGACCAGCCGGTCTGTTCGTCCAACAGCATGAATGACGCAAAGCCGTCACGGTAGTCCGTCGGTGTCACACCGATACTGGTCGCGGCCATATCGAGAGCGAACGTCATTGGCTCGGCCACTGTCGAAAACGTCTCGGTGGAGGCGAGCTGGTGCTTCAAGTTATCGAATACCTGCACGGTGTTGTGCTTGGGTGCGAAACGCTGAACGTGGATGTCCAGCGTGCCCTCACCCACTCGTGTCGTGGCGTTGGGCTCGAAACACGCCCACGGCGCTCCATCGCGCTGCGGAATCTGCAGGTAGCGCCAGCGGTCGCCGTTAAGAGCGCTGATGGAGAAATCGTCGTAGACAAACGATTGCCCCGGAGTCCGAGTGTCGACCAACATGATCCTCCTTCACGCAGGCTAATCAATTAGTGATCGTACACTAATTTTTGATGGTAGATTAAGCGCGTCGGGATTGCCCACGGCGTGACCAGTTCAGCACCGGCGTCCCCGTCGTCGCACGTGACGAGCGGCGCACATCGCGTGGCCCGGCCGCCGGGGTGGTTGCAGGGGCCGTCGGCGTCGCAGGTCAAACAGCCGCACGTTTCTCCACTGTCGGCCGTCGTCCGGCCCGCGCCCGAAAACGACGCCCCGTCACCACCGTGGGTAGGGGGGGGCTGCGGCCGGCCACTGTCGCCACAGTGAGGAGAACGCATGCCTGTCCGGAGTTCTCGGGTCGAGTTGCCCGGCCAGGGTGACGTCGGGTTGATTGCTGATCGCTGGGCGCGGGACGAGCCGCCGCGCGGCACGGTGTTGCTGCTGCACGGGGGTGGGCAAACGCGTCACTCCTGGGCCGTCACCGCGGGCACGTTGGCGGCAGATGGCTGGGAGGCGTTCGCGATCGATGCTCGCGGGCACGGCGAAAGCGACTGGGCCCCCGATGGGGACTACACCATTGATGCGATGATCGGCGACCTGCTCGCCATGTGCGCGGACAAGGCCCACCGGCCGGTCATCGTGGGCGCATCCATGGGTGGTATGACCGCCCTGATCGCCCAAGGTGAGCACCCCGCGCTGAGCCGCGGCGTCGTGCTCGTCGACGTGACTCCGCGTATCGACCCGGCGGGCTCCGAAGAGATCATTGCGTTCATGCGCAGCGGGGCCGGCGGGTTTGGCACCATCGAAGAGGCGGCGGACGCCGTCGCCGCGTACAACCCGCGCCGGGAGCGCCCGCGTCGCCTCGACGGCCTGCAGAAGAATCTGCGCCTCTCGGGGGACCGATGGTATTGGCACTGGGATCCGCGGCTGATCTCCGGGATTGACGACGGGGGCGACGAAACACCTCCGTCAGACCGCGGTCGTTCGATCAATAACGGTCAGGACGCGCTGCAAGTTCGGGCCCGGGCCGCCGCGAGGAGCCTGTCGGTCCCAGTGCTGCTCATCCGCGGCGCAGAATCTCGCGTCGTGAGTTCCCAGGGAGCAGCGGAACTGCAGGCGCTGGTGCCCAATGCGCGCCGTTTCGACGTCGACGGAACGGGCCACATGGTCGCCGGCGACGACAACGATGTGTTCTGCGGCGAGCTGCTTGACTTCCTCAACACCCTTCCCAGTGCACACCGGGACTAGGGGCGAACCCGGCGCGAGATCCGTCAGAACGGCCCGGCGACACCAGTGCCCACGCCCGATACGTCGGACGCGCTCACACCTCCAGCGGCGCGATCGACTTGTACTCGAGGTAGGCGCTGAGCCCCTCGGGTCCCATCTCGCGACCCACGCCGCTGGCCTTGTAGCCACCGAATGGCGCGCACAGCTCGGCACTGTATTGGTTCACACCATAGGTCCCGGTTCTGACCTGGCGTGCCACGTCGATCCCGTGCGCGACGTCCGCGGTCCACACCGAGCCGGCCAAACCAAAATCGCTGTCGTTGGCAATCCGAATCGCGTCCTGCTCATCGGCGAAGGGGATGACGGACAACACCGGCCCGAAGATCTCCTCGCGGGCGATCGTCATGTCGTTGGTGACGTCGGTGAACACCGTCGGGTCGACGTACCACCCGGCCGGCAGACCCTTGGTCCGCCCGCCGCCGGTCGCCAGCACGGCACCCTCAGACTTGCCCACACCGATGTAGCCCTCGACACGGTCGCGTTGCCGGGAACTGACCAGCGGCCCGATGTCAGTGGCCGCATCGGCCGGGTCTCCGACCACCAGCGAGCGCGCCATGTCGACGATGGCGTCACACACCTCGGCATAACGGTTGCCGCTGACCAGAATCCGTGTCTGCGCGACGCAAGCCTGCCCGGTGTTCATCAACGAGGCGAACCGTAGACCACCGACCAGATGATTCACATCAGCGTCGTCGAGGACGATGGCCGCTGACTTGCCTCCCAGCTCCAGAGCGCACCGCTTAAGGTTCTCCCCGCAGAGCGCCCCGATCCGCCGCCCAGCCGCCGTCGAACCGGTAAAGCTCACCTTGTCTACCTTCGGATGGGTGACGAGGTATTCGCTGACCTCCCGGTCGGCGGGAACAACATTGAGCACACCGGGCGGCAAACCGACGCTGTCGGCGATCTCGGCGAGCAGGTAGGCGTCCAGCGGCGTCTCCGGGGAGGGCTTGAGAACGACAGTGCAGCCGGCCACGAGCGCAGGTGAGAGCTTTTGCAACGCAATACACTGCGGCACGTTCCACGGCGTGATGGCCGCGACGACACCGGTCGGCTCACGCGTCACCAGTACCCGCCCAAGATCTCCGACTCGCTCCTCCTCGAACGGAAACTCTGCTGCCAGGCCGGCGTAATACCTCAGTAAGCCGACCGGCATCGCCGCCTGAACGAACCGTGAGAAGGAAATCGGCGAACCCATCTCCAGCGTGATGAGTTGGGCCATTTCCTCCATCCGCGCCTGGTAAGCGTCCGCTAACTGGCCGACAATCTTGCCCCGCTCAGTGGGGGTGAGCCGCGGCCAGTCACCGCTGTCAAAGGCAGTGCGTGCGGCGGCGGCGGCCCGGTCAACGTCGGCCTCGGTGGCGTGAGGAACTCGTCCTACGACCTCGCCGGTGTGTGGCGACACCACGTCGATGCTGTCGCTTCCCAGTGGGTCGACCCACGCGCCTCCGACGTAAAACGCTCGATGCTCAATCACAGACTGGTTTCCTTTCTTGGTGGGGCATCGTCATGCCAGAATTTTCGTGCAGTTGACAGGGTCTCCCGTGGCACGGGCCGATTCCCCGGCCGCACGGCGCAGGGGCAACCCGATCCCGCGAGCACGTTGCCACCCCGGTGCGCCGGCGGGGTAGACCGCTGCGGGGTCGCCACGCGAACCCACCCGGACGCCCGGTCCAGATGTTCACCGATGCGACCGCGAGCCGCCGAGAGCCGATGTCTATGCCCGTGAAGACCGGTTAGGCGGCGGCCTACCCACAGAAACGACGACTCCAGGCCGCCAACGAACGCGACGACGTGGACGGTACGTGGCGTCCACGGTGACCATTCCGGCGACACATCGTCCGACGGCGTCACAATGGCTCAGCGTCCTCCACATCGAAGCTACTTAACAATAATTTACTTTGTTGGTGCTGTCCGGGTCAATGCCGCCTATGCCGCAAATCTCACTTCCACCGCCGGGCCATACATCGGTGCGCCTGGTCGCGGATCAGCAGAGTTCAACCCGGGCGCGCACCACCGGGGCCCGCCGGCATCGGATGATGGTCCAGGTCCTCACTGCCCTAGCACGAAGCGAGCCATCGCGGTCGGCAGAGGGTTGACCTGCTCGCGACCAAGGGTAATGTTTAATGTACGCTTACTAATGTAGTACTCGTGGTCCGCGGAGGATCGACCCTTCCCCTGCGACGCCAGTTGCGCCGTCAATACAGCCCTAGGAACCCGCCCGCCAATGACGTTACAAGGTGACACGTTTACGATGCTCGACTCGACGCGGATCGATCTGCCGATGACGATCGACCACAAGCGCGCGATCGCCGACGGCGTCGTTGAGCTCACGTTGAGCGCCACCGACCGCGCTGAACTCCCCTCCTGGGCGCCGGGGGCACACATCGACCTCGAACTCGCCCCAGGCTTGGTCCGCCAGTACTCGTTATGCGGGCGCCGCGAGGATCACAAGACCTGGACGATCGCGGTGCTACGCGAGCCCGCCGGACGCGGCGCGTCCCGCCATATTCACGACACCTTGACCGAACGCTCCGATGTCCGAGTCCTGGGGCTGCGCAACCTGTTCGAGCTGCGGCCCGCGACGCGCTACATCTTCCTTGCCGGCGGCATCGGAATCACGCCCATCGTGCCGATGTTGGACCTCGCCGAGCACGCAGACATCCCATGGGAGCTGCACTACGGCGGCCGATCGCTACGGTCGATGGCATTTATCGATGACCTCCGTTCCGCCTACGGCGACAAGGTCGCCGTGTGTCCCGAAGATGAGCAGGGCATGTTGGACCTCAACAGCATTCTGGGCCGACCCCAGCCCGGGACCCTCGTCTACTGTTGCGGGCCGCCGGGCCTGATCGGCGCCGTCGAGCAACGATGCGGCGTGTGGCCGGCCGACAGCCTGCACTTTGAGCGATTCACAGCCGGGGTCCAGCAGGCAGACACCGAAAGGGACGTTCCATTTGACGTGATCTTGAAGCACAGTGGCGTGCGGGCCACCGTTCCCCGCGACAAAACGATCCTCGAAGTCCTGCGCGACGAATACGGAATGGACATCGTCAGCGGCTGTGAAGAGGGGATCTGCGGAACCTGTGAAACAGCCGTCATCGACGGAATTCCCGATCATCGCGATTCCGTGCTCACCACCGCGGAGCAGCAGCTCAACGCAACCATGATGGTCTGCATATCGAGGTCCAAATCCAAAGTCATAACGCTGGATTTATGAATCAATCAGGCCTCGTCCACTCAGTTCGCCATCCCAATCAGGAGAGATCCTTTTGAAACGCGAAGCGGTCATTGTCGAAGCGGTGCGCACACCCGTAGGAAAGCGAAACGGCAGTCTGTCCGGCGTCCACCCGGTGGATCTCGCCGCACACGTTCTCGCCGCATTAGTGGAGAAGACCGGCCTGGACCCCGCCATGGTCGATGACGTGATCTGGGGATGCGGCAGCCAGGTCGGCGAGCAGACCCTCGACATCGCCCGCAACGCGGTCCTGGCAGCGGGTTGGCCTGAATCGGTGCCCGGGGTGACCGTCGACCGACAATGCGGTTCGTCGCAGCAGTCGGTGCATTTCGCCGCCGCCGGCCTAGTCGCAGGACAGTACGACGTGGTCGTCGCCGGGGGGGTGGAGTCGATGTCCCGGGTGCCGATGGGCTCATCACTCGCCGGCCAGGACCCGTACGGGCGGCGCTTTGCCGACCGCTACAGCGAACCTCCGAATCAAGGCGTCGGCGCAGAAATGATTGCGGCCAAATGGGGCCTGTCTCGCGAACAACTTGATGAATTCGCTCTGGAGTCCCACGCGAAGGCAGCCGCAGCTGCCGACGACGGCCGATTCGATGACCAGATCACCCCGGTCACGGTGCCCGACGGCAGCTCAGTACGCGTTGACGAGGGTGTTCGACGCGGCGGAACGCTGGCCAAACTCGCCGCGCTTAAACCCGCTTTTCGTGAGGATGGCCTGATCACCGCCGCCAACAGCTCGCAGATCTCCGACGGTTCGGCGGCGTTGCTGATGATGACCCCCGAGAAGGCCGTCGAGTTCGGTTTGACCGCCGTCGCGCGGGTCCACACCGCAGTGCTGGCGGCTACCGACCCGGTCATCATGCTCACCGCACCGATCCCCGCCACCAAAAAGGCGCTGCTGCGCGCGGGCCTGTCCGTCGACGATATCGGCGTGTTCGAGGTCAACGAGGCGTTCGCGTCGGTACCGCTGGCGTGGCTCGCCGACGTCGGCGCAGACGATAAGGTCCTCAATCCCAACGGCGGGGCGATCGCGCTGGGCCATCCGATCGGCGGATCGGGGGCCCGAATCATGACCACGATGCTCTACCACATGCGTGACAACGGCATACGTTACGGACTGCAGACCATGTGCGAGGGCGGCGGGCAGGCCAACGCAACCATAGTCGAGTTGCTCTGACCTGATTGGCGACGCCGTCTGTGCCCTGCGGCGCGGACCTGACCGAAACCGGTGACCGATGCCCAAGAGTTCCCCCTTTCCCCCGATGCGGACCCTGAGCAACGGGGTGACGCTGTGCCGGGGCTGCAACCCGGCCAACGCGTGCCGCCTCGGCATGAGCCACCTGGCCGTACACAGCGGGTCGTCGACCGTGGCGTCATCGGCACAGTGCCCCGGCGACTGGGAGGGCGGACCGGGAGTCGCCCACGGCGGCTGGATCGCCTGCATCTTTGACGAGGTGCTTGGGACGCTGCCCGCTCGGCTAGACGTGCCATGCGTCACCGCGTCGCTGAACGTGGAGTTTCTCAAGCCGGTACCCATCGAACGCCTGGTCGTCGTGTCCGGCCGGGTGGAATCACACGTCGGACACCGGTGGGTGGTCACGGGGACTATGAAGCTGGCCGACGACAGCGCCGAGGCGGCGCGCGCCACCGCCCACCTTGTCGAACCCAGGCCCGAGCACTTTGAGAAACTCCGCCGATGACGAACCGCACTGATCCAGCCGTCACAGGGCACGATGCCGATTAATCTGACCGCGCCGGTAAATGTCTACCGGCCAGGCATCCCTGGAGCTCCTGTCGACATGGCGGTGAATTCGACTCAACAGGCGATGTTCGCCGTAATATGCGCGGCTCCAGCAAGCCTTTTGCGTTGCCCTGGCGCTAAAGATGCTTATCAAAGACCGCGACTTGACCTGGCTGATCTTTCTCGTCGGTGGGACAGTCGGAATGTTTGCTGAACCGATTCTGGACTATATGGGTGGCGTGTGGTGGCCGGTGCACGGCAGAACCAGTTCGCGACCTTGGTGGGTAGGTGCTCTCCGATGGCGTGCCAGAGCAGGCGCTACCGCGGTGCCATTCGGATGGCGCCGTCGAGGCGGATGACCTCACCGTTGAGTATCGCGTTCTCCACGATGTGGACAGTTAGCTGCCCGTACTCCTCGGGCCTGCCCAACCGGCTGGGGTGGGGCACCTGAGCGCCGAGCGAGTTCTTGGCCTCCTCCGGCAGCGATGCAAGCAGCGGGGTATCGAACAAGCCCGGGGCGATGGTGACCACCCGGATAGCCTTGTCGGCCAGGTCGCGGGCGATCGGCAGGGTCATGCCGACTATGCCGCCCTTGGATGCCGAGTAGGCCGCTTGGCCGACCTGGCCGTCGAAGGCGGCCACCGATGCGGTGTTGATGATGACGCCACGCTCCTCACCAAGCAGCTCGGATTTGGCGATGCGCTCGGCACCGAGCCGCAGCACGTTGAACGTGCCGATCAGGTTGATGTTTATGACACGAGAAAATAGCTCCAGAGGGTAGACACCCTTCTTGCTCAGCACCCGGATGGCGTCACCAGTGCCTGCACAGTTGACCACGATGCGCACCGGGCCCAGCGAATCGGCAATGTCGAGCGCCGCGGTCACCGCGGCGGGGTTGGTGACGTCTGCTGGGGCGAACCGGGCGCGGTCGCCGAGCCCGGAAATGACGTCCTTCCCCTTCAGGTCGATGACCACGACCTGGGCGCCCTTGGCGAGCAGCGCCTCGGCGGTGGCCAGTCCGAGCTCGGAAGCACCCCCGGTGACCACGGCTACGGCATCGGTGATCTCCACTGTTGTCATTCCTTTCATCCGGCCGGCGTCGCTGCCGACCTGCTATCGGACGGCACGACGCCCACCTTCTGGATTGGTTACATTTCTGAACATTTCTCAGTGCTGGTCCGAGACGCGGCTGCACGTCACGGTCGTGAAGTTTTACTGCCTGCGGATCTCTTTCCAAGGTTTGGACCGGTCGTCGCGGGGCTCTGCCGGCAGGCGCAAGACTCGATCGGCAAGAATAGTTCGCATGATCTGGCTCGTTCCGCCCTCGATGGAGTTGGCTCGGGCTCGCAGGAATGCCTTTTGCGGGATCCCGGAGTGCACCTGACTTGAGTCTGGGCGGACGAACTGGTAGCCGCCCGGATATGTCATCCCCGCCGCCCCCAAAAGATCCAGCGAGAAGTTGGTGATCGCTTGGTTGAGTTCTGACCAGCGGAGCTTGGCAACGGATCCCTCCGGCCCCGGTGTGCCCCGGCCCGCCGACGCTGCGGCGCGCAGCTCCGTGAGGCGGAGCACTTCGGCAGCGGCCCAGAACCGGGCGAGTTGATAGCGCCGCACCGGGTTGTTTCCGCCGCCGCCGGCCTTCCAAAGCTCCATCGCCGTGGCGATCGAGCCCGACCCGCGGGCACCGATGTCACGGCCCGCGGAGGCTCGTTCGTTCATGAGAGTGGTGAGCGCAACGCTCCAGCCACTCCCCTCCTCACCGAGACGATGTGTGTCGGGTACCCGGACATTTTCTAAGTAGACTTCGTTGAATTCCGCTTCACCGGTGAGTTCGTACAGCGGCCTGATCTCCACACCCGGCGCCGACATGTCAAGGACGAAGTACGTCAGCCCACGATGTTTGGGCACATTGGGGTCCGTACGGGCCAACAGCAGTCCCCAACGGGCACGGTGAGCCAGAGTGGTCCAGACCTTTTGGCCGTTGATGACCCAGTCAGCGCCGTCACGCACGGCCGATGTGGCCAGTCCGGCGATATCGGATCCCGCGCCCGGTTCGGAGAACAACTGGCACCAGATTTCGCTGCTGTTAAACAACGGCCGAAGCAGCCGATGCTGCAGGTCCGTTGGTGCGTGACCAACGAGGGTCGGCGCGGCCATGGCCAGTCCGACGACGTTGATCTCACGGTTGGCTGTCGAACCGCCCGCCTCGGCGATCCGCTCCTCGACGTATGTCTGCCATCGTTGGTCCTGGTCCAGCCCGCCGCATCCCTCGGGAAACCGCACCCACGCCAATCCGTGGTCGAACTGCGCTCCCCAGAACTGTTCTGGTGGTGTCGCTTTGGGTGGATACTGCGACAGCAGCGACTCGAGTCGTTCTTCGATGAGTGGCGGTGGCTGGTCGCTCATCTTCGTCTACCTACCTTCCGTGGACGGATACCTGGCGGCGCGGGGCCGGGACGTGAGGTGGTCACGCGCCGACCGCATGTCGTCTCTGCGGCCCGCCGCCAGCCTGACCGACGTCAGCCGCGCCGGACAACCTGCAGCCGGCCACAGACATTCGCCTAATTCGTAGTGAAGATCTCGAGGTCGGGCGTCCGCGTTTGGTGCCACAGATCGACCACCCTGAACGGTGTGGCACCGACAACCCGGCCTTTGGAATTGCGGTAGTACGTCGACATTCCCGGGTGGCTCCAGACGAGGTCTTCGTGCATGAGGTCGATCCGAGAGTTGTAATCGTCGTGGACATCACGGCGAATCTCTAGACGGTCGATTCCCGCGTCGCGCGCTTTGGTGAGAAGTCCGGCAATGTAGTGCATCTGCGCTTCAATCAGCGTGATCAGACTGCCACCGTGGCCGGTCTGGGTGTTGGGCCCGTAGAGCATGAAGAGGTTGGGGAACCCAACGGTCGCCAACCCCATGTAGGCGCGCGCGTCTTCCTCTCCCCACGCCTCAGACAGCGATTGGCCGGTGGGCCCGACGACATCCAGGCTGGACAGGAACTTCACGACGTCGAAGCCGGTCGCCAGAACGAGCACATCGGCATGATGGCGGGCACCGTCATCGGTGATGACGGTGTTCGGCTCGATCTTGTCGATGGCGTCGGTCACCAGGGTCACATTGGGCCGCCGGAGAGTCGTGTACCAGCCGTTGTCGAGGAGGAGGCGTTTCCCCCCGGGCGGATACGTCGGCAGCACCTTCGCCACGAGATCGGGCCGATCCCGTAGTTGGCTGTCGATGTACCCGGTCAGCGAGTCGCGGTACCGGTCGCTGTGGGCGTTCATCGCTCGTTGTGGATGCGGCCAGTCAGGATCGCGTTTGAGCAGGGGATACATCTTGTCGTTGAAGAGCCAGCCCAGCCTGGCGCGGTACCAGCGGGCGTAGGCCGGAACCTCGGTCATCAGCTGGCGGACCGGCGCCGGAACTGGTTGACGGAACTTCTCAAACGGCGCGATCCAATGTGGTGAGCGCTGGAAGATGGTGAGAGAACGCACCGTGTCGGCGATGGCCGGCACGATCTGCATCGCGCTGGCGCCGTTACCGATCAGTGCCACATCTTTACCGCTAACGTCTTCGCCTTCGGGCCATTCGGCGGTGTGAAACATCGCCGGGCCGAACGATGACAGACCCGGGATTGTCGGAAACTTGGGCGGATTGAATGCGCCGACGGCGGAGATGAGGTAGCGGCACGTCAGCACCGACGTCACGCCCGCTGTCTGTATTTCGACGTCCCAGAGCTGCGTCGTGTTGTTGAATCGCGCCTGGGTGACGGCGGAATTGAAACGAATGTTGTCCAGGATGTAGAAGCGTTCGGCCACGTCCTGCAGATACCGGTGGATCTGGGCTCGGGAGGCGAAGTAGCGGTCCCAGTCGTGTGGGGCGAACGAGAACGAGTACAGATGGCTTGGGGTGTCGACCGCAGCCGCAGGGTATCGGTTATCACGCCAGGTGCCACCAACCGATGCCGACCGCTCGATGACGGTGTACTTAAAGCCGTGCCGTGCCATTGCGGCGGCCGCGCAGAGGCCTGAGATGCCGGCTCCGACGATGATGACTACAGGGTCGTCGCTGGGTGTGCTGGGGGGTGGCGTGGGCGGGTCGTCGCGCACCGAAACCTCGGCGGCGAGCATCGCTCCGTATTCGGCGGGCACCTCCTCCCCCATCGACGCGGAGAGCATCGTCACCAGCGTGTCGGGGTCTGGGTTTCGAAGCGCCACCGACGTTCCTGTTCGCCAGGCGTCGATGGCCTCGACGGCGGCGCGGCGGACTTCGTGCTGAACCTCGGGCTCGAACCCACCGGTGTCGTTGTCGTTGACGCCGCGGCCGCCGCGTACTCGGTAGCGCTCAGCGAGCCATCGTCGGTCGCCGGTGAGTTCGACCAGAACCAGGAGCAACGTGGGCACGTTGGCCATGGCGACGGCCTCAGCGAGCTCGTCTCGGGTAATCGCTTCGGGCGTCATCAAAACGCCACCGGGTCGCCGGCGAGGAATGCTTTCACCGCGCGCCGGTGGTACTCGGACTCTTGTGAGACCGATTCCATCGCCATCCCGGCACGGATGAACTGTTCACTGAGAGCTCGGGTCGTTTGGTTCGTCAACGACTTGATGGCCTGAATGGTGGCGATCGGACCGCGGGCCAGCCGTTCGGCGAACTTCACGGCGCGATCAAACACCTCGTCGGAGGGATAGACGTGGTTCACCAGCCCGATCCGGTAGGCCTCTGCGGCCCTCACAACATCACCGGTGAACAAGAACTCCTTGGCCCTGGCAGGTCCGACGAGCAACGGCCACAGCAACGCTCCACCGTCACCGGGCACGAGTCCCACCTGCGCGTGCGGGTCGGCGAATCGTGCATTCTCGCCGGCGAAGACCAAGTCGCAGCTCAGTGCGAACGTGCATCCCAGGCCGATCGCCGGACCGTCGACCACCGCGATGGTCGGTTGGGGCAGCCCCATCTGGGTATTGAAGAAACGGATCTGAAGGTCCTGGACGGCCGCCTTGTCGATCTCGCCTTCGTACATCTGCTTCATGAAGGAGATGTCGCCACCGGCGCAAAAAGCGCGACCCGCGCCGCGAATGATCACCGCTGGAACCGCCCGGTCGCGCGAAATGTCTTCCAGTGCACCGACGAAGAGTTGATAGAGCGGCCAGTCAACCGCATTGAGGCGGTCCGGACGATTCAGGGTGAGCACGACGACACCGGACGGCAGGCGATCGACAAGCAGCGGCGCGGAGACGGAGTCGATGTGCATCAGCGGCCCTTTCCGTCGCTCAGCTGTCCGGCTTGCTTGGGGTGCGCCATCGGGTGGACATCGTCGGGCAGGGGTTGGTGGGCGATTCGCGCGAGGTCGGCCGAGGCGGCGGCCCACGATGCGATCAGGGTGTCTTCGAGGTCGTAGTCGAAGCGGTCCACGAACGCCGGGGTGTTCGCTTCGTCGACCGGGTTGCGGTCATACCAGTCGAGCAACTGACGAACGGCCGGCCGAATCCCGATGACGTCGCGCATCCCCAGCTCGTAGCGGGCTTTGGCGGTGTCCAAAAGGTTGTGGTCACTGATCGATCCGGACGTCGGTGAATACATCGCCCTGACCCACGGCGCGATCATTGAAGGGACGCTGACCAGTTCAGCGGTGGCACCGAGGCCCTCGAGGAGCAGTTCCACCCACTGCCGGACGGTGTACTGCTGTGCATCACCGGCGTTGTATCGGTTTCCCTTGGAGATCGTCGGCTGGTCGATCGCGCGCAGGAGTAGTTCGGCGGCGTTCTCGGCGCTCACCCGGCTGTGCAGGGCCAGGCCGTTGTCCGGAATGAGGATGGTCCGGCGCCCATCGTTGACTCTGCGGATGACCGACCATTCCCACGGCCACACGGTGCGCGGCCCGTACACGATCGGGTAGACGAAGTAGGTCGCGTCGGGGTGCTGGGCGAAGACGGCTTCCTCGGTGCGCACGATGTGCTGGGCGAATTTGATGGCCGCAGAGCCGGCGGCATCGACGGTCAACGCCGATGGTGCGTCTTCACCGATCGGCAGCGCGGGCCCGTATGGGCACAGGAGTTGTGGTTCGTTGAAACCGGCATAACGTGGCGAGCCGCCGATCGCCAGGAAGTGCCCCGCCCGGCCGGCGAAGGATTCGGCGAGGATCTTGGTGCGGCCATAGGCGGCGAGGACCACGTCGTAGCTGCCTGTGCCCACACTGGCCGCGATGGTGTCGGGGAAGTGAGGATCACCGTGGATGTGGCGCACCTCGGGGAGATCGGGGGGCTCATGGGTTCCTCGGTGAAAGATGCTGACATCGAAACCTCGCTCCAGCAGACCGGCAATGATGGATGGTCCGGTGGGACCCGTCCCACCAATGACCAGGGCAGACTTAACCACGCGTGTGCGCCTCCTCGACGTTCGATGTCAAAAGTTAATTTACGCTAAGTCACCATTGGGCTGCAAGCATGCGGCGGCGCGGGACGGCAGCGGGCTGCCGGGGCGGGTTACTACAGTCCTATTGGTACCCCACCGCTTTGGTGCCTCAGCGGATTGCGATGGGGTTGACCGGGCTGTTGATGGCCCGCCTGATCGGCAATGGTGCTGCGACCAGCATGGAGTCGTAGTGCCCGGTCACTGCGCAGTCAGCGGCGAGATCCTCCAGATCGAACATCTCGCCGATGGAGATTGCGCAGTGCGTCAGGATGATCTGATGCAGTGGCGCCAGGGTGTCGGGGGTTTCGTAGGGAAATACTTCCAATCCCCAGGTGTCGGAGGCGACCGCCGCGACGTCGTGTCGAGCCAGCCACCCTCCGCACCGCGCGCCCAGCCCAGGCGCCGGCCCCAGACCGGAATAGTCCCCCCAGTCAGCGCGGTCCCGGACCTGCGCGAGCTGGCCGGTTCGGACCAGCATTACGTCACCGGGGCGTATATCGGTGTGCTGCGCGTCGAGCGCGCGATCGAGGTCCTCCGGTTGCACCGCAGTGCCCGGTTCCAGCCATCGCAGTCCAGCGACCACCGGCAAGTCGAGTAGCACCGCCCGGGTCACGATGCGGTCTGCCAACGCGGTGATCGAGTTCCGTCGCGCACCCTGCGATGTCACTGTGGTGGCGGGCGCCCCGTTGTATCCCACGCCGTTGTGGAAGACATGGGCAAATCCGTCCCACTGGGTTGACGACGAGAGGTTCATCTGGACCCAGTCTTCGGTGAACTTGCCACTGCCGGGGTATATCCGGTCTAGTGCGCCGGTCGCGATATCGGAACCGCTCATCGAGACGAACAGCGTCGCGTTTCCCCGACCGGGACGAGCTTTGTCCCCGGGCCCGCCGGGGCCGAAGGGAAGCGCCAGGCTGAAAACTCTGCCCTGGCGCACGGACTGCGCGGCTTCGGCGACCTTCGCGGCGGTCACCAGATTCCAGGACCCGATTTCGTCGTCGGTGCCCCATCGCCCCCAATTGGAATAAGCGCGGCATTCCTCAGCCACCCATGCGGCATCGAGGTGGTAGTTCACGACAGCTCACGCTTCCTTTCCTGACACGGCACCGTGCGTGGGTGTGGCCACTAGGTGTCAACGGGGCTTTTGCCCGTCGTCAACCCTGATCACGGTGCCCGTGACGCATTCGGAGCCGGTCCCGACAAGGTAGAGAAGCGTGCTGTCCAGTTGAGCGGGATACCCGATTCGCCCGCGCGGCAGGGTGGGTGACGGGTCACCGATACGCGCCACCATCCCTTCGGTCATCTCCGACCAAAACAGGCCCGGCGCAATGGCATTGACGTTGATGTGAAAGCGGGCCCATTCGACGGCCAGCACTTCGGTCATCCTCGCGACGGCCGCTTTGGTAATCGAGTAGAGCGGTGATGCGGTCTTGTCGTGGTACGAGTACGCGGCCATCGACGAAATGTTGACGATGCGGCCCGCACGCTCCGCCGCGATCATCCGCCTGGCAACCTCACACGACAGAGCGAACGGGCCCTGCAGGTTGGTGGCGATAACCCGTGACATCAGGTCCGAGGGCATCTTGTGGGGTCGGCCGGCGTCATTGACACCGGCGTTGTTGACCAGAATGTCGACCGCGCCAAGCGTCGACTCCACCTGTTGCACAACCTCACTGAGTTGGTCGAACGCCGTCAAATCAAGTCGGACGGCCATACACCTGGCTCCCGCGGCGTCCAGTTCGGATTGCACCCGGTGCAGCTGCTCGGTCCGAACATCGGCCAGCGCTACCGCCGCTCCGCAGCTGGCGAGGGTCGCGGCGAAGCGACTACCCAGGGCGCCGGCCGCGCCGGTGACCAGCGCGACCTTGCCGGAAAGATCGGTGTCGACGTGGGGCAGCGCAAAAGTCATGATCGAGTCTTCGCAGACGCTTCGCTGGCAGCGCCAGCCCCGAGCACCCCGAGGTGGATCAGTTCATCGACCTCACCCTCGGAATAGCCCAATTCGTATGCCAGGGCCGGCCCGTGCTCGCCGAGGCGCGGTGCGGGGACGCCCGGTTCCAGCTGGGCCGCCGAGAAACTGATCGGCAGCCGCGGCAGCCGCAGCAGCCCTTCGGTTGGGTGATCGACCCGCTGAAAGAAGTCGACGGCATCCAGGTGGGGATCCTCCAGCAGGTCGGACACCGACAGCACGGGAATGCAGGGGATGTTCAGGCCGCTCAGTATGTCCATCCATTCGGTGTTGGACCGCTCGGCGAGCTTGTCCTCGACCAGTTGGTACAGCTCGTCGATGTTCTTGGTGCGCCCCGAGATCGATCGGAATCGGGGGTCGTCGGCGAGCTCGGGGTGTCCGACGAGTTCGAAGAACGATCGCCACTGTCGGTCGGTATAGACGACCACCCCCAGATATCCGTCCTGGGTGCGGTAGGGCTTGCGGTACGGCGAGGCCATCCGGGGGTAGCCGGGCGGTCCGGCGGGCGGGTCGAAGACCAGACCGCCCAGCTGGTCCAGCAACATGAATTCGGCCATCGTCTCAAACATCGGCACTTCAATAGCCTGCCCGGTTCCGGTCACGTTGCGAGCGACCAGGGCGGCCAGGACTCCGGCCAGGCCCATCAGCCCGGACACTTTGTCGGCGATCGGTGTCCGAACGTAGGCGGGTGCTCCCAGGTCGCCCTGGGTGACCGCAAGTCCGCTGACAGCCTGAATGACGTCGTCGTAGGCGGGGAAATCCCGGTAGGGGCCCGCGCTGCCGAAACCGGTCAGCGTGCAGTAGACGAGTCGGGAGTTCAGTGTCGATAGGCGGTCGAAGCCGAGGTCAAGCGCCGCCACCGCACGCGGTCGCATATTGGTGACGAAGATGTCGGCGTCGCCCAGTAGTCGATCCATCACCTGGCGGCCACGACCATCCTTGAGGTCCAAAGCGATGCTGCGCTTGCCGTGGTTGGCGTTGAGGAAGATCGTGCCCATGCCTGCGTTGCGCTCGGGGCCGATGTGCCGCACGATATCGCCTTCGGGCGCTTCGACTTTGACCACATCGGCACCCATCTGCCCGAGGAGAAGGGTGCAGTAGGGTCCCATGAATGTGGTGGTGAGGTCGATGACCCGGACGCCGTGCAGCGGTGAGCTCGACGGTGTCGCGGCGGTCGTCGGTGGTGGCACGCTCACAGCCCGAGGTCCTTGGCGATGATCGTTTTGATGACCTCGGAGGTGCCGCCGTAGATGCGGGTGACGCGCGCGTCGGCGTACAGCCGGGAGATCGGGTAATCGAGCATGTAGCCGTATCCGCCGAACAACTGAAGGCACTCGTCGAGGATCACGCCCTGGACTTCAGTGGTGAACAGCTTGGCTTTGGCGGCGTCGGGGACGGTCAGTTCGCCGGCATCGAGGGCACGAAGGGATTGGTCGATGACAGCCTGCCCCGCGTCCAGCTTCGCCGCGCAACCGGCCAGCACGAACTTGGTGTTCTGGAACGTCGACAGCCGCTTGCCGAAGACGTCGCGTTGCTTGACGTACTCGACGGTCAGCGACACCGCGGTGCGAGCCGATGCGATGGCCGCCACCCCGATGGTTAACCGTTCCTGCGCGAGGTTATGCATCAGGTATTCGAAGGCCCGGCCCTCCTCGCCGAGCAGATTGTCCACCGGGACTTCGACGTTGTCGAAGAACAGCTCGGTCGTGTCCTGGGCCTTGAGTCCGAGCTTCTTGAGGTTCTGTCCGACGGTGAATCCCGGCATCCCCTTTTCCACCACCACGATGCTCAGCCCGCCCCGGCGATCCTGTGGTGTGGGCGCACTGGTGCGCGCGACAACCAGGATCAGCGACGCGTTGGCTCCGCCGGTGACGAAGGTCTTAGCGCCGTTGAGGAGGTAGGAATCGCCTTCACGGGTCGCGGTGGTCCGAATTCCTGCGAGGTCAGAGCCGGTCGACGGCTCGGTCATGGCGATCGCCGTCATCAATTCACCGCGGGCCGCCCCGGGCAGCCACCGCTGTTTCTGCTGGTCGGTCGCGTAGTGCATCAGATAGGGCAGCACGATGTCCATGTGCACCCGCAGCGAGCCCAACCCGACACAGGCGCGGAATGCTTCTTCGGTGACGATTGCGTTGAACAGAAAACTCTGCTGACCGCCGCCACCGTATTCCTCGGGGATCTGCAGGCCGGGGATACCGAGGTCACCGGCACGCCGGTAGAACTCCTGCGGCGGGGCACCCCGTTCCTCCCATGCCGCGAACTGCGGGACAACCTCCGCCTCGAAAAACTTCCGAACCGTCGCGCCGAATATTTCGTGATCGGCACCATAGATAGTGCGCCTCATACCAGTTGCTCGCCGTTCACCGCGGGTGCCGGCCGGGGAAGGTCGGGCAGCGACGGCGCCTTCCACTTGGTCCGAGTGAACGCGGCATCGACGATCTGGCCGTGGACTTGCATGTTGTGGCTGTGGCAGAGCTGATGAAGGGCGAACGCCGTTTGTTGCGCGTTGACACGCCCCTGGGCATCCTGTGCGGCGTTGAGCGCTTCCTTGGCGAGCCGCAGCGCGAACAGAGGCTGGCGAGCGATGAGGGCGGCGAATTCCAGGGTGTAATCACTCAGTGCGTCCAACGGGACAACGTGGTTGACCATGCCGGCATCGAGGGCCTCAGCGGCGCTGACGAACCGGGACGTGAACAGCATCTCCTTGGCCTTGCGGATGCCAAGTTCCCAGGGATGGTTGAAGAACTCGGCGCCAGAAACCCCCATCGCGACAGTGTTGTCGGCGAACTCGGCGTCGTCGGCGGCGATGATGATGTCGCACGGCCAAACGAGCATCAAACCACCCGCGATCACCTTGCCCTGTACCTGCGCGATCGTCGGTTTCGGCAGGTTGCGCCACCTCTCACTGAAGCCGAGGTAGATCTCCCTCTCCCGCGCCATCTGGCTTTCGGCGCCGGCACAGCCAAAGCCGCACCACGTGCCGACTGTGCGATATTTACCCATGTTGGCGATCTTGTCGGATTCCCGTAGATCGTGGCCGGCGGAGAAATGCGGCCCGTTTGCCGCCAGGATGATGACGCTGATGTCGTCATCACGGGCCGCGACGTCGAAAGCGTCGTTGAGCTCATAGAGCAGTCGGGTGTCTTGAGCATTACGGGTACCGGGCCGGTTGAGCACAATCCGTGCGACTCGGTCAGCTGGCCGCTGAAACTCGATGACAGGCTCACTGTCCTCCATTGCGCTCCTCTCCGAGCGATGGCGTGGTCATGTCGCGCTTCGGGGATCGCGCGACGCTGCTATCGACGGACATGCTGAGCTGCAGACGCACCCCGGCAAGTTCTAACGATGCGATCAGGAACTCAGCCGCCCCCTGGGTGAACGTCTTCGGTCCGACAACGTGGACGGCACCGAGCCGACGCGCGTCCTCAATGCACAGGGCGAGGTCGCGGACGGTGAACGCGAGTTGAAGGGCTCCGACGGTGGGCTGAGAAGTGGTGTCCGAGTCAGCGGCTTCGGGGCATTCCACGACCTCGACCAGGCCGCGGTAACCGCTTCCGAGGATGGTCGAACGCACCAGGCCCTCGGTGACGGTCCACCGCAACAGTTCGGCGACGGCGGAGCGCGGTATTTCGATCTCAGCTTGCCTGTCCATGCCCAAGGTTGCTTCGAGGTAGTGCACCAGCACCTGGCTGTCGCGCGTCAAGACCTGAACGTGATGGACAGCGTTCACCATGCCGACCGAACTCCTCTCTCTTTCTGGTGCGTGGGAACAATCGCCGCGTCCTCACCGGACACCCGCGTGAGCGCGACAGCTATGCCCGATAGCGCCACCGCCACGAGCGGGGTCAGGATCGCCGGTGCCCATGTTGCCGATGCAGAGCACAGCGTGTCGCCGACATTGGCCGGCGGGGCCCCCGCTGGCGCGGGCATCGTCAACGGGCCAGATCTCCAGTCAGACAAGTGCGATACCGATGCGGTCGGCGAGATCCGCGCTGTGCGCGATCGCGTCGCCCAGCATCAGTTGACCTGACTTGGCTCGTTTCAAGTGGAGGTGTGCCGCATGCTCCCAGGTGAAGCCGATACCACCATGCACCTGGATGTTCTGAGCAGCGACGCTGAAGTACGCTTCCGGGCAGGTGATCTTGGCGATGCACGCCGCGATCGGTAGTTCCTCAGGCGAGTCGTCTGCGGCCCACAACGCATGGTAGGCCGCACTGCGGGCGAGTTCCACCTCGACCAACATGTCTGCGCACATATGCTTTACGGCCTGGAAAGTGCCGATGGGTCGCCCGAACTGGTAGCGGGTCTTGGCATACTCCACCGCCAATTCCAGTGCGCGTTGGGCGCCTCCGACCTGTTCTGCGGACAAACACGCGACGCCGACGTTCTTGACTGTCTCGAGGGCGTTTCCAGCGCGGCCTTCGGAGCCGATGAGCCGCCCGGGCGTGCCGTGAAATTCCAGACGAGTCTGTTTACGGGTGAGATCCAGGGTCGATACTGGCGTGGTGTTCAGGCCGGTCGCCGACCTGTCGACGACGAACAGGCTGACGCCGCCGCCGTTGGGCGCGGCGGAGGTCGCCGGAACGAGGACTATGTCGGCCGAGCCACCGTCCAAGACGTAATTGGCGTGTCCCTCCAGGCGCCAGGTGCCCTGGCGGTAGGTGGCCCGCACCGCGACTCCGGGGGTTCCCCAGTTACCGGCGTCGTCGCTGAGGGCCACGGTGGCGATGCACTCACCGGCAGCGATGCCCGGCAGAAGATCGGCCTGCGCCGGGGTGTCCTCGATCGCCAGCAGCGCGGCGGTCGCCAGCACGGCGGTGGAGTAGAACGGCACACACAGCAAGGCGCGACCGGCCTCTTCGAGGACCACACCCACTTCGGACCATCCGTATCCGGCGCCGCCGTACTGCTCAGGGATCGCCAACCCCAGCAGGCCCATGTCGGCCAGGTACGCCCAGATTTTCGGGTGCTGGGCGGTGTCGGTGCTCATCAGTTGACGAAGCTCGGACTGGGGCAGATGCTTCTGGAGCAACCGCCGAACTGTCGTCGCCAGCTCGTGGCGCTCGTCGGTCATGGCCATGATCACGCGGGGTCGGCCTTCTCCTGACCTGCGTCAGCGCGCGATCGGGCTCTCGCCGGGTCCCACCGAATGTGCAGCTCTTTGAACCCGTTGATCGTCAGCACGGTACTGCGGATCGGCGGCCGACTCGTTTCCAGCTCGAGCCCCGGGAGCCGACTGAACACCGTGTTGAAGACGATTTGCAGCTCAGCGCGCGCAAGGGCTGCGCCGATACAGGCGTGCGGCCCCAGACCGAATCCAAGATGCTTCCGTAGCTCGGCCGGATCGCGATCAATACGGAATGCACCGGCGTCGGCGAATTGTTCGTCGTCTCGGTTGGCCGAGGCGAATACCGCCCGGATCTTGGAGCCCTTCTGGATTGGGCAACCGGCGATGGTGACGTCCTCGTTGCAGGTCCGGAACAGGCCTTCCAGCGGTGAGGCGAACCGCACGATCTCCTCGACGGCGATCCGCCGGCGTTCGGCGTCCCCCGCCTCGTACAAGGCCCGTTGCTCGGGATGGGTGCACAGGAGGTAGATGCCGTTGGCGGTCGCGGTGCTGGTCGTCTCAAAGCCTGCGGTAATCAATTGCATGAGCATGAGCCGGATCTCGTCGTCAGTCAGACGCGTTCCGTCGACTTCGGCGTGTACCAGGCCGGCAAGCACGCCCCCTGCCAGATCCGGACTGACAGCGTCCGCCGTGCCCGACCGAACCGCGTCAATCAAGGTCTGCGTATAGGCGAACAGCTCTTGCAGAGCGACGAAGCCCTCGTTGAGAGCGGCCGGATCGCCGCCAAAGGCCGCGACGATCCCGTTTCCCCAGCGCCGGAAGTCGTCGACACGGTCCATCGGCACACCGACGATGGCGGCGATCGTCCTGATCGACAACGGGAGAGCGAGATCCCGCATGATTTCCATGGCGCCGAGGTCGGACACCGCGTCGATGAGGTCGTCCGCGGTGTTCTGAATCCGCGGGATCAGCTCGGAGACCGAATTCGGAGTGAAGGCCTTCGCCGCCAGCCGGCGTTGCCGGATATGAACCGGGTCGTCGGCGAACAACAGCACGCCGCCCTCCCCCATCGGTACCATGCGCTCGGGGCCGGGTCCCTCGGTGCTGGAGAACATCTTCGGGTTCATCAGGAGGTTCCGGACGTCGGCGTAGCGCAGGACGGAAAAGAAGTCCGTTGTCGGTTTGGCGGCGAGCGGATTGGCACTGATCACGTCGGCCACTTCGGGCGGCAACGTGAAGTGGTGTACCGATTGGACTGGGCGCAACGCGGCCCAGTAGCGTTCCGGATCCTGCTTCACTTCCGCAGACATCGGATCGTAGGCGTCGGCGAGGCTGCCGTCGGTAGCCGCCCGGGTCATCGGTTCTGTCCGCGAGTGCTCAGAATAGTGACGACAGCGGCGGCGGCATCAGATCCCAGGTACCCTCCGCCGTTCTGCGCCAGCGCGATCCGCGCCCCGGCGACCTGCCGTGACTCAGATCGAGACCGGAGTTGGTCGCACAGTTCGACGATCTGCGCGCATCCGGTGGCGCCGATGGGGTGCCCCCGCGCCAGCAGGCCACCGCTGGGGTTGACCGGTATCCGACCGCTCAGCTGGGTATCCCCACTGGCGAGCAGCTTTGCTCCCTCCCCGGGAGGGCACAACCCTAAGTCTTCGTAGTTGATGAGCTCGCCGGTGGCCGCGGCATCGTGCAGCTCCACCACATCAAGGTCTTCGGGGCCCAGGCCGGCTTGCTCGTAGGCCTTGCGGGCGGCGCGGTGGCTGGCGCCGGCGCCGCCGTCGGTGCTGTCCCGACCCGACAACAGCACGACGGCCTCGATCGTGACCGCCGGGACGGCGTGCTTCGCGGCGAACTCCGGCGAACACACCACCACCGCAGCCGCCCCGTCGCCGATCGACGAACACATCAGCAGTCGCAACGGCGGCGAGACTTCACGGCTGGCGAGCACCTCCTCGGCGGTAACGGCGTTGCGGAACTGCGCCTTGGGATTCAGCGCACCGTTGCTGTTGTTCTTGGCCGCGACCACGGCGAGATCTTCCAGCGTCGCCCCGGTGGCCGCGAAATACGCTTTGGTCATTTCGGCGTAGACGTCCATGAATTTGGAGCCCTGACCGGGGCCACCTTCGGCTGGGGCTGAAGTTTCGAGGTCCCAGTTGAGCAGAGCGCGCGACAGATAGCGTCGGGCCGCGGGATCATTCTCCAGATCGACAGCGGTTGCGATCGCCGCGATGGACCGTGCTCGATCCTGGTGCGTGAGCTTCTCGACACCCAGCGCGAGCGCCACCTCCGCCATACCCGACTCGACGGCCATCACAGCCATCGCGAAGGCCGATGACGACGACGCGCAAGCGTTCTCGACGTTGACGATGGCCTTACCAAGCAGTCCGGTGTCGCGAACCGACGACTGGCCGCGGATCATCTCCTGGGCGTGCAGCACACCGGCGGCGGCGTTTCCGCAGAATACGTAGTCGACGTCATCCGCGGTGATGTCGCTGTCTGCCAGGGCAGCGGTTACCGCCTCATAGGCGAGGGAGCGCAACGAAGAATCCGGGAACTTACCGAATCTCGTCATCCCTGTTCCGATGATGACAGCAGACGGGCTGGTCATTTTGTGCTCCCAGAGATCGCGGTGGACTCAACACGTGCGGCGGATGTTTCCGATGGATAGAACTGCTTGGCCCAACTCCGTAGGACCCGCATGGACTTGCTCTCCGACAGTGCCCACGGCGCGCGCTCGATATACGAAAGGTGCCGCCACACCCGCAGGTCCGAATCGACCTGCGAGTTTTGCTGAGCGGCCCACAGATCTCGTGTCTTCTCAGGCAGGAGGCTTCCGTCCCCTCGTTTCCGCGCTACCCAGGTCGTCGCTCGCATATCGGCGGTGTGGGGTGATGTCGGAGTGATCCCGAGCAGGTAGATGACGTCGTCGAAGGCCTGCAGGCGGCTCCATCCCAGCCCCAGGCCCCAGTTCTCGGTGATGATGTGGCCGTCGACGGGTCCATTGGGTGTGGCCCAGGTGCTTGCTGCGTGGCCACCGAACGTCAGATCCAGCCGCGCCTTGAACACGCCGCCCTCGGCGCCGAATTCGCCGATCTCGGCGATCTCAGCGGCGCGGTGCACGTACTTGAAGTGCGCGGCGTCGGCCGCGTTTTCGGCCATGTACTGCGGTGAAATGGGCTCGTCTAACCAGATTTTCGTGGTTGTTTGCTGGGCGGGCCAGGTTTCCCCGTCGAACCTGATCATTCGTTCGGGCGGGTCGTAGATCGGGGGCCGGCCGTCGTTGCTGTAGTAGACGAGGACGATTTCGTCTACCTCGTGCACCCGCCATTTGACCAGTTTCAGATTGCCCATTTTGTCGGGGGCGCTGTAGGGGATCTCGCTGTTTGCACCATCGGACCCCCAGACCCAGCCGTGATATGGGCATCTGATGGAGTCCCCTTCGACGCACCCGCCGTATCCGAGGTGTGCTCCCATGTGTCGGCAATATGCGTCCAGGACAATAAGGTTGCCCGAGTTGCCTCGGTAGATGACGAGATCTTCGCCGAAATATGACAACGGCTTCGGCTCACCGAGGGGGAAATCCAATGACCATCCGACCATGTACCAGCCCGACGGGATCTGTTGTGCGGGAAAGTCTCTCATATCGAAACTACACCTTCTGTTAGTCCGTTACGCGTCACCGTGAATCCGTGAGCCTCGCAATCCCAGGTGCCTGGTGTGATCCCGGCCTTGCGAAGGTCGACCTTGGACACCTTGTGGGTAGCAGTTACCGGAAGCTCCGGGATCGCTTCGTAATACCGCGGCACCATGAAGTAGGGCAGGCGATGAACGAGGTCGCGCAGGATGTCTTCGGGTTCGAACGCGGCGTCGTCGGCGAGGACTATCACCGCCTTGATGTCGTCTTCGAGGTGTTCGCTCGGCACTGCAATGATGGCGGCCTGCACGATGTCGTCCCGGGCGATGAGGTACTTCTCGACCTCCATCGACGACACGTTCTCACCGCGCCGGCGCAGCGCGTCCTTCTTCCGATCAACAAAGATGAACCGGCCCCGGTCATCCTGGTATCCGGCATCGCCGGTATGCACCCACCCATTTCGGGTTGCATGGATCGTGGCCGCCAGGTCCCGGTGATATCCGCGGAACATCGACCATGGCTCGTTGGAGCGGATCACCATTTCCCCGGTGACCCCCTGCGCCACCTCGACGTCGTCCTCGTCGACAACCTTCACTTCGAAGAACGGCCTTGGTCGACCGCAGCAGAAGGGGCCGACGTCAGTGTCATCGGTGATACAGGGGGTGCCGGTCTCTGACTGCCCATAGGCACTGCCTACGAACATTCCGAAACGTTTGGCGAATTCGGTGACGTACGGCACAGCCGGGATCACCGTCAAGTTACGAAGTGGATGATCAGTGTCCCGATCTGACGGGGGCTGCCGCCAGAGGAATTCGATCATCGCGCCGATAAGCAGGGTCTGCGTGCATCCGAATGCGCGGACATCGTCCCAGAACCTGCTCGCGGAAAACCCTGGATGGATGACCGCAGTCGCACCGGCTCGAAACGCGTTGTAGACGCCGGCGAACAATCCGCCTTCGTGGAAGAGCGGAAGCACTACGAGCACCACATCGTCAGGTGTCGTTTCGTATGGGTGCGACGACGCTGCTGTCTGAAACACCATGCCGTGCGGGCACAGCACACCCTTCGATCGACCCTCGGTGCCCGAGGTATAGATGATGCACGCGACGTCCGAGACATGTGGCGGCTGCGGTCGAGTGGGTTCACTGGCCAGCAGTTCGGTGAAGTCTCTGATGGTGAGTCGATCGGGAAGAAGCCCCTTACTGCCGCGCACGAAGACGGTTTGCAGTTCAGCCAGACCGTCGAGTACCTCGCCGATCCGGTCACAGTACTTGTCCTCGACGATCGCGACTTTGGCCCCGGAATAGTCGATGACGTACTGGAGCATCTCGCCCTTGTAGGCGGTGTTGATGGGGACTGCGATGACACCACTCACACCGAGACCTACGCAGGTCGCCACGATGTCGATGTGGTTGTCGAGCATGACCAGCACGGGCTCCTGGCGCCGCACTCCGCAACTGCTGATGCCGTTCGCGATGCTGAAGGCGAGTTGCTGAAGCTCCAGATAGGTGACTGATCGGCTGCCCGGCTCGATCAGGGCCGGCTTGTCCGGAAACTCGGCTACCTGGCGGTCCAGGATGGCGGCGATGGTCCGATCAAGCGCGGGTGTGCTGGTCATGGGATCGTTCATGTTCGACTCCGTTGTCGCTAAGGCTGATATGTCGGAGGAGGTCGGTCGTGTTGTGTTGAGGATCAGCCTCTGGCGGGCGATACCGCGGACAGCTGATGGTCGTCGGGAACGGCTGCACGTGGTCCTGCGAGCGCACCCGCCGCCGGTGTCGGTGGTGGATTCGGTCGTGCTGTGCGAAGTCCGTTCATTGACAGTGATGTCCTCCTTCAGTCTGTTGGCATCGTGACGGTAAGCCCAGAGGTAGTAGCGGGACTTCGTTTCGGCAGGAGCACGCGCAAAACCCGCTACCACCTCGAAGGAGGTTCATCGGTTATCGCTCACGGATTCACCGCGGATTCCGGGGACTTGCCGTTGCGCAGCAGATGTCCAGACGCGACGTGGGTGAGTTTGTCGTTCTCGATCGTCACGGCACCGTTGACCAGCACATACTTGTAACCCTGGGCGCGCTGGATCCGGCGCCATTCGTCACCGGGTAGGTCGTGGGCGACTTCCGAGGGCAGGCTTTCGAGGTTGTCGTAGTCGTAGACCACGATGTCGGCCGCGCAGCCCCGGCGCAGGATGCCACGATCGTCCATGCCGGTGACGAACGCGGGCAACCCGGAGAGGTGCCAGTGCGCTTGCTCGAGGTCAACCAGCCCCAGCTCGCGAACGTGCTTGGAGATCGTCTCGGTCGGGTAGCGCCCGATGGTGGCGAACTTGGTGTGCGCACCACCGTCGGAGACCCCATAGACCACGTACGGGTAGTTCAACAGCTCGCTGAGAAGCTCCGGGGATTGCTTGGGCTCGAAATAGAACTCCGTCTTCAGATCGTCGGCCACCGCGATGTCCAGCATCGCCTCGACCGCGTGCACCCCGAGTTCGTCGGCGATCTCGCCCAACGTCCGGCTCTTGTACACCTGGGTGGCATCCGAGATCGGCTTCATCACGGTGATGTCGCGGAACGAGGTGACCGTCTGTGCCCGCTCGACGGTCTTCGCGCCCTCGATCAATCCCGGTCGCCGAGCCGAATCGGCCAGTTTCGCCAGCTTTTCTTCGTGGGTACCGCAGGTAGCGTCGGCCCACTCGTTGGAGTCGTCGAACAGGTTCCAGTCCACGAAGGTGAAGATCGTAAAAGTGCCGACCGTGACCCCTTGGCCGATGACCTGCAAGCCCTTCTTGCGGCACTCCTCCAACCAGGCCAGCTGGCGACGATGCCGGTTGGGCTTGTCGTCATTTATTGCGACCGCGTTGTACAGCAGCGGCCGCCCAGCCACTGCGCACAGTTCCTCCTGGTGTGCCCAGTCAGCCTTCGGGTCACCGGTGTTGAGCGTCATCATCATGAAACCCTGGTTACGCTCGCCGAGGATCTTCGCCATCTCCAACGCTGTCGCATTCGACATGCAGTCGGTCGGCATCGGAGTGCCGTCAAAGTCCCGCTGAGTCGCGTTTCCGCCATCCGGAGGCAGCCGCTGCGCCGACCAGCCACACGCGCCGGCGTCAAGCGCCTCGTGCATGAGCTTGCGCAGCTGCGCCATCTGGTCCTCGGTGGGCTCCTTGCCCGACTTGGCGTCGTCCCAGCCCTGCACCCATAGCAACATCGGGCCTAGCGGCACGTATGACAGCACGTTGACCGACTTCGGGATCCGCTCCACGCTGTCCAAGAACTCGGGAAAGCTCAGCCAATCCCATGGCAACGCCGACTCCATCGCTGCCAGCGGGATCGCCTCGACTCGCGTCATCGACTTCATCGCCCGGTCCCGCTGATCCGGTGCGCACGGCGCGAACCCGAACCCACAGTTACCGATAACCACCGACGTCACCCCGTGCCAACCGGACATCGTGCAATAGGGATCCCAGTACAGTTGGGCGTCGTAGTGCGTGTGCACGTCGATGAATCCCGGCGCCACGATGTGGCCCTCAGCATTAAGGACCCGATCGGCACGAGACGCATCGATCTTGCCGATCTCGACGATCCGACCGTCCCGAATAGCGATGTCGTTCCGATATCTCGGCGCGCCTGTTCCATCGACAATCATCCCATCCTTGATGACAACGTCGAAGTCACTCATAACTGTTTACGTCCAATCTGTTCTCAGAGCGGTAACCCAAATGTTCGTAGTGCCGACGATCCCAGCAACGGCTGCCTGCGAGCGGGACGCAGCGTAGCGGCGCCGATGTTCCACTGCTGTGTCCCACGCGCCGCGGTGCCGGATTAGGCTTCACCGCACCGCCTCCAGGTTGGCCGCGTCAAAGTTAATTTACGCTAAGTCACTAGTAGGGCGCAAGACGCCGGATTGAGTTTGTCCCACGGGCGGCCAGGCACGCCGGCGAGACCGATTGAGGGGCGTGGCCGGCGTAGCGAGGTGACACGCCCAGATGAAGCACTAGTCGCTGCGCGACTGGCATATGTCGACAGCCGGGCTTGGCGGCCGAGGCGTCGCCCGGACCGACCGCTGATCCGGCACCCGACGCTGGAACCTGGGATGGACTCCGACAAAAGCCCGATCGGCCGGAGTTTCCGAACCAGAGACGATCTCAGGGCGATTCGGACGGCGCCGGGCCGCATGCAGCAGGACGCAGTTCGGGTGCCTCCATCACAACACGCCAATGCCACTCGCCTATTGACGTTGATCCAACACAGCCGGGCCGAATCCTCCGGCCAGGAGTTTCTTGGACATAAATGAGCCTAGTCGCAATAGAATGCCGTCATGGTGCGAATTCAGGATAGGCCTGGATCGAAGAATGGCGTCGTGCTCCCCCTCGGCGGGCCGTCAGGCTCCTATGCGGATTGAGAGTTCCTCGCATCGCTCGCGGCCCCGGCCGATACCGTGCTCATCGCCATGGCAGCAGATGCTGGCGGACGCTCGCTTCGCCAGATAATTCTCCGCGGCGGAGGGCAATGGGGTTGATTAGTGCTAATACGACGTCCACGGTGACTTCGCATATGCGGCGGGTCAGGTCTGGCCGTGCTTGACCGAGGAGATCCATCCAGACGCTGAGATGTCGGCGATTCTCGACGCGGAAGTTAGGTGCTTCGTCGACGGGGAGGTGGCGTTGCCCGCTGTTGACGATTCGAATCTTCTCTGGCTCCTCGATTGCGACCGCAATCTGCAAATCCACCAGCATCTCCAGCGATTTCCAAGCGCTGATCTCTTCGGCCAGGATCAATGTAATGCCATTACTGTACCGCTGGTACAGATGGTGGTACACCGAAACCAATAGCGTCTCCCTGCTTGCAAAGTAACGGTATATTGCCGGGCCGGTGACTCCGGCCGCAATCCCAATCTCATTAATGGGAACACTGTCGAAACCGTTCTTGGCGAATAGTCTGGCAGCCACTTTCAAGATCAGGTCTCGGCGCTTCACGCCACGCGAGGTATGAGCACCTTTCCCGGGCCCAGGCTCGGGGAGCGCCTGCTTAACGCCACGCTGCATGCCGTAGCTCCACTCCAGTCCGCCACGGGCCGGTTTCCTGCCATCGCGTAGCACCTAGCGTGTGCCGTGCATCCCGCGTCCTGTCAGACACCCTTGCGCACCCGACTGGGTGACGGTATCAACCTAGTGAGCATAAATTAAGAAGGATTAGCGCTGAGAGACGCGCCTCAGCGTGTCCAGGCCGTTACGGTCCGAGTTCCGACAATGATGCTGGCCCGCCGTTGCCGTAAATATCGAGCTGATCTGAGCAACTTCTGAGCATCGACCAAATGGCACAACCCCCGGCCTCGTACTCCTCCTCGATCTCCTTCACGACCCGGCGCATCAGCCAGCGCCTCCCGGACCGCGGCCACCACCCGCACGTCAGCCGGGCCCGTGATCGACTCGCGAGCTGCCCGCTAATCGACCAAGCCCTTGGATTTCCCGGGTCGGGGGATCACGCACAACTTCTGCACGCCAAGGAAGACAATCCGCTTTTTACCGGTAACTGCTGTTATCCATGAGAATCTCGGGTTCCCGCGATCGTTCGATCAGGCAGTACACCGGGGTTCTGGGCAGCTACCGCGCGGGTCTGCGTCCGGCGCCATCGACGTAGCGGTAAGAGGTCACCCCTACGGTTATTCGCGTGCGACCCGGGCCATCCGGCCAAGGCTGGGTCCGGAGCTCCTGCCCGACCCCTCTTACAGGTCTGGCGTCGCGAGAAGTTTAAAGAGCATGTTGCTGACCGTCAGTGAAGGCCTGAGCGTCGGAGTCCGCTTAGTCTGGCCTTGCGCAGGCTGGTGATTAGGCCTGTCGCGACCCAATCACTCTCGCCCAGATCCACACCAATCCAGTGTCGGCTACAGGCACGCAATAACGGTCAGCTTACTCGGAATCTCGTTGAACGCCGCAGGAGATGATGAGCACGCTGATAACGGTGTCCGTTGTCCAGACGTCGCCCCGGGCGAAGGGACTCGCTCAACGCTCCGCTAACTGTCGAGATTGCGATCGGCCCACGCCTGGCTAAACGAGGTTGCATCCGGGTGCGCTCGCATCCATTGGTCGTGCGCCGCACAGCGACGCCGGATGTCCTCGACGTCGAGTAGATTTTCGATCCAGGAGTTCATCGACTGCTGGTCTGAGTCGGCATAGCGTTGACTGCCTCGTAGGCACTGTCGGACAACCGCAGTGTGATCAGCCGTGCCATCGCTTGATGCTAGCCAAATGCTACTGCGGACGTGGCCGTCTTTCCTGATCGCGCCGGTGAAGAAATCGCAATCGTCGCCGGTGGGACCCTCCCCCACAAACGAGTCAAACCGCCGACATTTAGCGACATGCACATCGGAATTGATCCACAAGCTGCCCAGGATCGGCGCGCACGCGCCCACGCTAAACGCGCCCACCGACATCTAGTGCATGCGACGCACCCTGCGCGGATACCGCACCATCCACTGGCGCGGCATCCGCGCTCACCGTCGCGCTCCCGGGCGCACCTAGTGCATCCGGCGCCGCGACCGGCTGTGCGCCTGCCGATTTCAGCACCGCGCGCACATCGCTGACTTTGACACCGGCCAGCTCGGCGATCGCGGTCAGCGTTTCACCGCGATCCAGCATCCGCGACACCGCCGCCGCACCCGCCTGGCGGTGTTCGTGCCGGCGCCGCTCCCCCTCCGCACGAATCTCAACGATGCGGCCTTGCTCCCACTCATCGACCGCCGCCAGGCGACCCAGCTCGACCAGAAACGACGCCGCGTCATCGACATTCTGCCGCTCACGTTCCAGTCGCGCCTCGTTCGCCCTGGCCTGCGCTTCGCGAACCTTTTTGCGCGCTTCGGCTTTCGAGTTGATATTCGCCATGACGGCACCATACGACGCGGTCAACCCGCGTCGCTACCATCACCAACAACATCACCGCGTCCCCATTTGTCCACATCCCACGTTTCCCAGTTCCACAGCCCACCAACGCAACCCGACCTCACCATCACCGTGTCCCGCCAGAGCGCAGCGCCACCAACCGTTTCCGACCAGCCCACGAACCACACACCTCTTGCATTAAGGTCACTAATTGATAACGACGTTTCGTCCGTACGAAATTGCGGTAGCGTGTCATCATGTCCGATCGGTCTGTCTGTCCGCGCTGCCATGGGCAGCTGCCGACTGCCGTAGGTAGGGGTCGTCGGCGCTTGTGGT
>Ga0209248_10000039_pt1 | contig 39715 bp, 25 predicted proteins | sample BogFormECP04_OM1_FD_188241 | JGI IMG/M metagenome (GOLD analysis project Ga0209248, IMG submission 188241) | Bog forest soil microbial communities from Calvert Island, British Columbia, Canada - ECP04_OM1 (SPAdes) (version 2) | ecosystem: Environmental > Aquatic > Freshwater > Wetlands > Bog ... | reverse complement strand
ATCAACGCCTATAATTCGCATCTCGGCCTCCTTCGGCCCGAGCGCTGTTAGGGTGAACACCGAAACAGTCTACTCGGGCTCCTGCGAGGCCGGCGTCGTGTCGTTATGACATCAGTTTGAAAATTAAGCCTATTGCATCTTCCTTCGAGTCTCGGCAATATCGCAACATGGACGACGTAACTAAGCGCACCAGAAGGCCACCTGCGAATCGAATTCCCAGCAAGAAGCACAAAATTACTCCGCCGAGACCGCCGAAAAAGAAATCCGCGCCGAAACCTGACGTTAATCAGATCGCGGCGCGTATATTGAGACAAGCCGTAGAATCCTAGCGATTGCTCGCCTCGTACCATTCCGGCAAACCCCATGTTCCACGGCCAGCACGCCGCACGATTGGATTAGGTCCGTTGTGCGAGCGACTGAGCAAGGTTTGTACTGTTCCGGCCGTCGAGTTTAATCCGCCTCGGTTTAGCGCGCTCGTTATCTCTTCGATGCTTCGCGCGGGACGGCCTACCATACCGAGATACCGGGCCGTAGCAGTGGCCACGCTCTGCCCCACAAACGTATCGTGCTGAATCTCGACTTCCCGATTCTGCGGGCGTGCAGCATTGTTGGACTGAGGGATTGCTGGTATAGAGGTTCTCCGCTAATCGCTTCCAGTGCTTGACAGGTACCTTCTTTCCCAGGATTCGACGAGCAGAAATGGCGGAACGGTGCGCCCCGGCCTCTTACAGGCCATCGCAATTCTTCCGCCTGCTTACTTCGCGGGAACTTCGCTCGCGCTTGCCCCTTCCGCTGCAGGGTAGAGCCGGTCAAACTCCGGATCATCCCGGATGAGCGCAAGATCCGGGTCTCGACGCACCCAGATGGAATCCTTGAAACCCGCTTCCCAAGCCATACGCAGCGCGTTTAGCGCTTCCGCCTTCCTCTTCAGGAGCGCATACGTACAGGCAGCGTTGTAGAGAATAGACGCTTCATTGGCGCGCAATGTCAGCGCCAAGTTCAATTCTTTGAGTGCATCTTCCTCGCGGTCCAGTTCGGCATAATCCGCCGAAAGCAGAATTCTGGCCCGCGCGTCTTCGGGAACCTGCTTCAGGTGATTGTCCAGCGCCACGATGCGCCGCAGCAGCAGGTTGCGGTACTCGTCTTTTTTTCCCAAAGCACCTAGTGCGTTCGCGATGGGCACGTAGACGTTGTAGTCTTCGCCGTTGACCTCCAGCGCCTGGTCCATCACGTCCACAACTTCCTGGTACCGCCCCGCCGAAAACAATGCGCGGCACAAAAGGTAATAAGCCCCTTCGCAATCTTTTTTGCGTTCGATGGCCTTGAGCACCATGCGCACGGATTCGTCGTGCAGCGCCGTCGCGTAAAGCACCCATGCCTGGCTCACATGCACTTCCGGCAAATCCCACCGCAGCGCCACGGCCTTTCCCGACGCGGCGCGGGCCCGTTCCACCCAGACTGTGTCTCGGCTGAAGTTGCAGTAAAACATCGCGCAAGCATTCGCGCACGCGGCATACGCAAGAGCGAAGCTCGGGTCCATGGCCACGGCGTTTTGAAACATTTCCAGCGCGAATTCCAGGTCTTGCCGGGTCTGCCTGCGCGCGTACCGCTTGCCGCGCAAGTAGAGATCGTAGGCCTGCAGACTTTCCGTCGGCTTGGTCGCCAGTTCTTCCAGCTCCTGTGGCGATAGCGTCACGCGCAAAGCTTCGGCGATTTTCCGCGCGATCTCGTCTTGCACCTCGAAGACGTCCTTCATTTCGCGGTCGTAACGCTCCGACCACACCGGAAAATCCGTCTGCGTGTCCACCAGTTGCGTCGTGATCCGCAAGCGGTTTCCCGACCGGCGCAGGCTACCCGTCAGCACATAAGCCGCCTTGATCTGCTGCCCGATTTGCGCGGGAGTCACCTGCTTGTCGCGAAAGGCGAGAACAGTAGGCCGCGAATACGTGTTCAGCCCGCGGATTTTCGAGAGCTCTGTGATGATGTCTTCCGTAATGCCGTCGCGCAGATACTCGTCTTCCTTCACTCCGCTCAAATTCTCGAAGTAAAGTACGGCAACGGACTTAGCGGCAGGCTTGGCCACTCCTGACTTCGATTCGGTCATCTCGGCCGCGCGCTTGCTGCCGGAATCGAGATCCCGTTTCAGCCGGTTCAGATCCGTCTTGAGTTCCGCGGCCGACTGGCACCGCATGGTGCGGTCTTTCTCGAGCAGTTTGGACAGAATGCGCCCAAAATCGCCTGGAATCGCGGAGTTCACCTCGACTACCGGCACGGGATCGCGATTCAGGATGGCGTCAAAAACCATCGCCGATGTGTCCCCTTTGAAAGGAAGCACGCCGCACGCCAGCTGATACAAAACCGTGCCGAGAGAAAACAAATCCGTTCGCGCATCCACGAGTTGTCCGCGCGCCTGCTCTGGTGACATGTAGTTGACCGTCCCGACGGTGGCGCCGGGCGAAGTCAGATCTCCCCCTGCCATGGTGTCCATTTTCGATGGCGACGAGCCGGATGGCGGAACTTCGGCGGCTTCGATCTTCGCCAGCCCAAAGTCCAGCACCTTCATCTGCCCGCGATCCGTCACAAAAAGATTCGCGGGCTTGATGTCCCGGTGAACAATTCCTTTCGAGTGCGCGGATTCGAGTGCATCGGCAATCTGAATCGCCATCGAGAGCACTTTTTCCATCGAAGATGGATGGCGGTTCATCAACTGCCCGAGAGTCTCTCCTTCGAGAAGCTCCATCACCAGAAAATGCTGCAGGTCATGTTGTTCGATCGCGTGGATGGTACAGATGTTCGGGTGGTTCAGGGCCGACGCGGCCCGCGCCTCCCGCTGGAAGCGCTCGATGAGTTGGATATCCTTGGCCATTTCGGGTGGCAGGAATTTTACGGCCACTCGCCGGCCCAGCCGCGTGTCTTCCGCCTCGTAGACCACACCCATTCCCCCGCTGCCTATTCTTCGTGTGATTTTGTAATGAGATACGGCCTGGCCGACCAGGGGAGCGTTTTCCGACATGGGCCTAAATGGTATTCGACACCTATGGCTCGGTCAAGCAATGGGCCCAGAGGTTGCCTTCGCAACGAAACAAAAGGCTGAGACCTCGCGACGTCTTATTGGTCATCAGAAAAAAGCAGCGCCGCCGTCTACGTTGATCGATTGGCCGGTGATTGCAGTGGATTGATTGGAGCAGAGGAAGAGCGCGGCGCGGGCAACTTCGTCGGCGGTCTGTCCGCGGCCTTGCAGAATTGTGTTCAGAAAACCGGCGAGTTGTTCTTCCGGGCTGACGCTTAATTTTTCGGCGAGGGTATTCCCGAGTTCCCTCGACATGCGCGTTTCCGTAACCGGGCCGGGGCAGATGGCGTTGACGCGCACTCCTTTGCGCGCGGCTTCGGCGGCGGTGATGCGCGTGAGACCCAACATGCCTGCTTTTGCCGCCGCGTACGCGGAACCCCACGGGAATGCTGCCTTCGCCGAGAGGCTCGAGATGTTCAGAATGACGCCGGAGCTTCGAGCGTACATTTCCGGCAGGATGAGTTTGCTCAACAGGAACGCGGCGCGCAGGTGCACGGCGATGACTCTGTCGAATTCCGCGAGCGGGTAGTCTTCTACAGGAACTACGGGGCCGTAGTGGCCTCCGTTGTTCACCAGGATGTCGATCCTTCCAAATTTCGCGCGGGCTTCCGCGACGATGCGCGTGCAATCCACTTCGCCGGCTAGGTCAGCCGTCAATTGGTGCGCGCGTCCGCCATTGCTGGAGATTTCTTTCGCGGTGGCTGTTAACTCCGCATCCGTACGCGCCGTCAGGAAGATGGAAGCGCCTTCCGCGGCGAAGAGCTTCGCGATGGCGCGGCCGATGCCGCGCCCTGAACCGGTAATTAAGGCGACTTGGTTTTTGAGGAGCATAGGAAGAAGAGGATAGAGGCTGCGCGACACGCAAGCAAGGAAGTGGTTGCAAGCAGGCAGGCCGCAAGCAGGGCCCCGTTCGTCAGACTCTGGGCCATAAGTTCAGAATCGTGCTATGTAACCGTCTGGCCATGAACTGTACGTTCGTTCAGGTGTAATTCACGGTGGCGTTCTCTATGCTGAAGTCAGAAAAGCGTCCCCATTATTGTGCGGTCCCGGCCTTTGCTGGCCTGAGAATTCCGAAAACGCGGCGCGATCCCAGTCCCGCCGCTCGAAATGATCCGGGGGTAGTGCTCGTGCGCCGAACAATTCTTGCAATCCAAATCGCTACGGTGGTGGCTGCCCTTTCGGTGTCGGGCTGCGCGGGGCTGGTTTCGTCCAACAGTGAAACGAAGGTCCTGGCTCCAACGATCGCGACGCAGCCTGCGAATCAAGTCGTGACGGCAGGGGAGACCGCGACCTTCAGTGTGATGGCGAGCGGAACCGCGCCACTGAAATATCAGTGGCTGAAAAACACCGCGAGCATCGGCGGTGCCACGGGCGCGAGCTATACGACGCCCGCGACCCTGGCAGGCGACACTGGAGCGAAGTTTGATGTCGTGGTCAGCAATTCGGCGGGGAGCATCACCAGTTCGATGGCTACACTGACCGTGGACGCCGCCGCGGTGGCGCCGACGATCACCGCGCAGCCTGTGAATCAGACAGTGGCTGCCGGGCAGACGGCGACGTTTAGTGTGATCGCAACGGGAACTGCGCCGTTGAACTATCAGTGGCAGAAAAACGGCGCGAACATCGCTAACGCGACGGCCGCGAGTTATACGACACCGGCGACGGTGTCGGGCGACAATGGCGCGAAGTTTGACGTGATCGTCAGCAACGCGACTGGAAATCAGACCAGCGCGATGGCTACTCTGACGGTCAATGCTGCTGCCGTGGCGCCGAACATTACGACGCAGCCTGCAAATCAAACAGTGACTGTTGGGCAGACCGCGACATTTAGTGTGACCGCAACGGGAACTGCGCCGTTGAATTATCAGTGGCAGAAAAATAGCGCCAACATCACTGGCGCGACGGCTGCGAGTTACACGACGCCAGCAACGGTGTCGGGCGACAATGGCGCTAAGTTCGATGTGGTGGTGAGTAATGCGGCCGGGAGCCAGACGAGCACGATGGCAATTCTAACTGTAAACGCCGCGGCGGTAGCGCCGACGATTACGGTCCAGCCGGCGAATCAGTCAGTGACGGCCGGACAAACGGCGACGTTCAGTGTGACGGCGACGGGAACCGCGCCGCTCAGCTACCAGTGGCAGAAAAACACCGTGAACATTACCGGCGCGGCCTCCGCGAGCTATACCACCCCGGTCACATCCGTCGCGGACAGCGGCGAACAGTTCAGCGTGACGGTCACCAACGCGATCGGCAACACGCCCAGCTCGACTGCGACTTTGACAGTCAATCCGGCGACAGCTTCAACCATCGATGTCGTCACCTATCATTACGACAATCTGCGCACCGGGCAGAACCTGAACGAAACAATTCTCACGACGGCCAATGTGAACTCGACGAAATTCGGCAAGCTTGGCGCGTTCACCGTGGACGGACTTGTGGACGCGCAGCCGCTCTATCTTTCCGCTGTGGCAATTCCCACCGTGGGAACGAAGAATGTTTTGTACGTAGCAACGGAAAACGACAGCGTATACGCATTCGATGCTGATAGCGTCAACGGGAACACCAGCGCGTTTCTGTGGAAGGTTTCCGCGCTTGGCGCAGGCGAATCGCCCAGCGATAACCGGGGATGCGGCCAGGTCACGCCCCAAATCGGAATAACTTCCACGCCGGTGATTGACCGTACGCGCGGGACGCACGGAGCCATCTATGTGGTGGCGATGTCCAAGGACGGGAATGGAAATTATTTTCACCGCCTGCACGCACTCGATCTAACCACCGGTGCGGAGCTCTTCGGAGGGCCGACCACGGTGCAGGCGACGTATCCGGGAACCGGCGACAACAGCTCTGGCGGAAACGTCGTGTTCGATCCGAAGCAGTACAAAGAGCGCCCCGGCCTCCTGGAAATCGGCACCACCATTTACACGACCTGGTCTTCGCACTGCGATGCGCGGCCGTACACCTCGTGGGTGATGTCCTACAGTGCGAACACGCTCGCGCAAACCAGCGTGCTCAACCTCGTTCCCAACGGCAGCGAAGGCGGCATCTGGATGGCGGGAACGGCTCCTGGCGCGGATGCCTCCGGCAACATTTATTTCATGGTGGGCAACGGCGACTTCGGAACCACGCTGAACGCCAGCGGCTTCCCGGCAAATGGAAACTGTGGGCAATGCTACGTCAGGCTTTCTTCCAGCGCGCCGATGGCGCTCCTCGATTACTTCACGCCCTCGAATACCGTTTCCGAATCGAACGCCGACACGGACTTCGGCTCGGGCGGGCCGCTGCTTCTGCCGGATCTCGTGGACGGAAACGGGAACACTCGCCATCTGGCGGTCGGTTCGGGCAAGGACGCGATTATTTACGTCGTGGACCGCGACAACATGGGGAAATTCAGCGGCACCTCAGACAACATCTATCAGCAGATCAATGGGCAGATCGGCGGCGTGTGGTCCAAGCCCAGCTACTTTAACAACACGGTTTATTACGGCGCGGTTGGCGATCATCTGAAATCTTTCCCGATCACCAACGCGCTACTTGCGTTGACGCCTGCGACCCAGAGTTCGGCCAGCTTCGGCTATCCGGGGACCACGCCAAGTATCTCCGCAAACGGCACGTCGAACGGAATCGTCTGGGCCGTGGAGAATAACTCGACGGGCGTGCTGCACGCCTACGACGCCACCAATTTGACGAACGAGCTTTACAACTCGAATCAGGCAGCCAACAATCGCGATCAGTTCAGCGACAACAAATATGTCACGCCCATGGTCGCCAACGGCAAGGTCTACGTCGGAACGCCGAACAGCGTGGCGGTATTTGGCTTGTTGCCGTGATCTCGCCTAGAGTCGATAAGCGTCAGGCGCCCGTGGCTTCGGCTCGCTGGCGGCGAATGTAAATTATCTTCTCCACTGTGGCGCAAATCGTTCCCGATGAATCTTTCAGCTCGATCATGTAAGTGCGGTCGACGGAGCGCTGCGTTTCGAGCGCCGAGCGAATGCCCGCCACTTCCTCGTCAGTAACAACGAAGTGAGCGTGCAGCGTTTCGCGTCCGGGCTTTTTGAACTGGATGGCCGCCGCTTTATCCCAAACCACGAATTCCTTCCCGAGACGATGGATCAGCATGAGCATGTAGACGGGATCCACGGCGGAGTAGATGCTGCCGCCAAAGATCGTGCCGACATAATTGCACGTGCGGCGGGAGAGCGGCAGGTCCAGCTGGATTTCGCTCCAGTCTTCGGCGATATGTTTGATCTGGCCGCCAGTTCCGCGGTAGCAAGTGGAAATATAAAACGGCCAGGTGCGCAATTTGTTGGCGATGAAGGAGCGGAGCGACATGGATGCGCGATAGTTTAGCGCACAGCTTCGGCAAGCGAGAGGACCGAAATAATGCCAAGGTTTAGCGCAGAAAAAAAGAGAGATAGGCGCGAATGCCTGTCCCACCTTTCAAACATACAAAATACGTTGAGCCGCTTACTTTCCGGTTTTCAGATCCTTCAGCAAGTGGTGCGTCAGGTCGTTGATTTCGTCCTGCGTCAGCGAGAAGGCATCCCGGCGCACGGGCTTTTCGCCAATGGCGCGATAGACCTGATGATTGTTGGACGCTTGCATCAAATCGAAGACGATCGTTCCTTCGCGGAAGTGAATGTTTTCATAGCCGACGTACGCGGGACCATAGCCCCAAGATTCCCAGCAACGGAACGGCCCGCAAACCAGGCCGGGATACCCTCCGCCGTAGCCCACGGGGACGGCGGCGTTGCCGCGGTTCACGGCAAACTTATAGTCCACCACGAAATCGGCGGCCGCGGGATCGGTAACTTGCTTGAATCCCCTGGACATAAGTGTCTGCTCGATCGCGGTTTTCACGCGTTCGCGGACGACTTCATTGTTCGCGTCGGGATCGCGCACAGCCTGGCTACGCGCAGGCGCCTGACGCGAAAGATCGTCGCGCGAAACGACCGGCCGGCTGTCATGCGAGTCGCGCGACGCGGCCGCTTCCTGCACCACGGGCCGCCAGGCCCAGGTGGCGTTTTTGGGGATATGAACGTCGCGGTCGCGAATAATTCGGACATATTCATCGCAGCCGAGAGCAAAAACCGCAGAAAAAAGCGCAGCGGCGGTCAAAAGTCGCTTGGTTGATGTTGCCGAACTCAGATTCCACATCTTGCGAGCCTCCAAAGGCGTATTTATCCTCTGTTCTGTTGAACCCCACATAGATTGGATAGTTGCGGTGCCAAAAAGGGTTGCGTGATATTCGGCCTCGTAGCCGCGAAAGGCACTCTGTCAAGCGTCCGGCGTCTCCCAGTCTTTTGGCGGAAAAACGACGGGCCAGAATTTCGGCGCGGGCTGGTCAAACTCGAACGCTACCGCGTAATAGTCCGGGCTGGGCTGATCGATGCGTACCACGCGGCAGCCCTGCCGCATCCCGGTCGCGGGATTGACCAGGGTCAGCGGCTGCCCGGCGCACAGTTCCATCTTCAATTTCATCAGGCCGCCGTGCGCGTTGACCACCAGCGTGTGCGTGTCTTCCTGCACCTCGTCGCGCTCGGGTGTCTGCGCCAAAACCATCACCTTCAACTGAAGCATCACACGCTCACTGCGACGCCGGTTGTTTGCATCGGAAGGGGGCAATCTAAACTCTCCGTAAAACGGCGACGTTCGCCGCGAATGCTCTCGGCATAATCAGGCTCAAAGCGCCTGAAGTCACCGAAGACACCTGCGTTCCTGCAAGCGTGGCCGGGCCGGCACATCTGGCACGAGAAAAATGACCACTCAATACCGCAACTACAGTTTAACTTAGGCGCCCGCGGGTGGGCCTGCGCCGAATTGTCATTGGAGTCCATTGGTAAACGTTTGTTTCACCCGCAACCAAGGCCTGTCAGGGGAGCATCATGGTTTGCAGGCGGGCTTTTACGTCGGGCCATTCGGAGTTAAGGATGCTGTAGTAGACGCTATGCCGGATCCGTCCGCTGGCGGTAATCATGTGATTGCGGAAGGTGCCCTCTTCGCGCGCTCCGATGCGCAAGATCGCTGCGCGCGAGCGCTCGTTGAGTGAATCAGTCTTCAATTCCACGCGCATGCAGCCCAGGGTTTCGAACGCGTGTCTCAGCAGCAGATACTTTGCTTCCGTGTTGACTCCAGTGCGCTGCCATTCCGGCCCCACCCAAGTCCAGCCAATCTCCGCGCGGTGATGCGTGCGGTCAATATTGCCGTAGCGCGTGCTGCCAATCGCACGGCCGCTGGATTTTTCAATCAGCGCAAACGGCAGCGAAACGCCGCGCGATTGCTCGTTAAGCGCCGTCTCGATGTAAGCGGACATCTCCTCCGGTGTGCGTACCGGAATGGGAATCCAGCGCCACAACGCTTCGTCAAGTCCCACAGCGGAGAGCCCGTCATCATGCGCATGCGACAACGGCTCGAGCCGCACGTGGCGCCCTTCGAGCGTCACTGGTTCGACGTTCATTTCCGTACTCATCGAGCAAGCATGTTACCGCCTGGCTTCCGGTCGAGGGAGCACCAATTTGGCGAATATCCCCGGCGCAGCAAGCGCGCGTGTGTGTTTGTTGGTGTGATTTATCTATCAAAGGCTCGGTGGCAAGCTCATGAGCAAACCAATCACCGCAATCCGGCGTCCAACCTATTTGGTGTGCGTGGGAACTTTCCGCCTCGAAAGAGTGAACTAGCAGTAGCACAGGCACTCTTGCCCGTGCGCCGTGGACTGCGGCGGCAAAACAGCACAGACAAGAGTGTCTGTGCAACCGACGGTAAGAGAAGCATGACTAGGTTTTTTGCTCCGAAGCTGACCCGTGGAATGCGCCGATTTGTCGGCCGCATAGGCCTGTCCACATTTATGTTCCTGGCACTCTCAGCCAGCGATTTTCGCGCCCAGCAACAGCAACCGCCACCGGCCCAAAGTCAGCAACCGTCGCAGCCACAATCAGACCAACCCCAATTAAAAGTCGCCCCGCAAGCCCAGCCAAAAATCGCCGTCGAAGTAAAAACTGTCAGCATCCTGGCCACGGTCCGCGACAAAAAAGGCAAAATCGTCTCGAACCTCACCAAGGACGACTTTCAGCTCGACGAAGACGGCCGCCCGCAAACCATCAATTATTTCGCCCACGAAAGCGATCTGCCTCTCCGCCTCGGCCTCCTCGTGGACACCAGCTTGAGCCAGCGCCGCCTGATCGACCAGGAGCGCACCGCCAGCTACGGCTTCCTCGATCACCTCCTCCGCGAAGACAAGGATCTGGCCTTCGTGATTCATTTCGACAGGGAAGTCGAGCTTCTCCAGGAGTTCACGCCGTCGCGCCCCAAACTTCAGGCCGCGCTGCAATCGCTCCAAACGCCATCCCTTGATAACGGCAGCTCAAACGGCGGCGGAAATGGTGGAGGGGGAAGCCGAAGTGGCTCTGGCAATGGTGGAGGCGGAGGGCGCGGCTCCTCTCACGGCGGCACGCTTCTCTACGATTCGATTTTTCTGGCCTCCGACGAACTCATGAGCAAGCAGCAAGGCCGCAAAGCCCTGATCATCCTCTCCGACGGCGTGGATCGCGGCAGCAAAGAGACGATGGCGGAATCCATCGCCTCCGCCCAGCGCTCGGACACCATCATCTACTCAATCTTGTTTGCTGACGACGAGGAAGGCGGCTACCAGCAGCGTCCCGGCGGTTTTGGAATGGGTGGCCACGGCGGAATGGGCGGGGGCCGCGGCGGCAACAGGTATCCTCAACAGGATCGCCCCGACGGCAAGAAAATCCTCGAGCAAATTTCCAAAGAAACCGGCGGCCGCATGTTCAAAGTCACTAAAAAAGACACCGTCGAAAATATCTACGCGCAAATCGAAGAAGAACTCCGCAACCAGTACAGCCTGGGCTACACCCCGGACAAAGGAGCCGACCCCGGCTACCACAAGATCCATCTCGTAGCGAAGCCGAAAGACCTCACCGTCCAAGCCCGCGACGGCTACTACTCCGCCCAATAGCCCAACCTGAACCACTGCTGCGATCAGGGCCTGTCTCCACGCTATTTGGGCGGGGCGCTCTGGCTCTTCCGCTCGCGGCAACTTTGCTCCAGGAGCTTGGTATCCGGCGCTTTAGGCATTACAAGGAGAGGGTTTTCCGCACTACTCGCAATATGTTCAAGGAAATCGCTCAGCGACCCAGGTCCCCCAGGAAAGCCCGATAGAGTTTCTCGCCGCTCCAATTCCTTCATGTAGTCGGCGTCCAAAGCAACGTCAGCGGGCATTTTCTCCTTTAGCGACAAACTTCCAGGACCCAGGTAAAGAAAAGCGTCAACGAAATCTTCCATCGGTCGTTGAAGGGCCTTGGGGAACTCTGTGTGTACGTTGCAATTCTGGTCGACCATTATCGGTGCGGGGAGAAAGTGACCCAGGTCCAAGCCACCAAGCCAGGTGCCCTTGGCTCGCATAAGCGTCAGGGCCAGCCACGAAAGCTGCCACTCTACTAGCTACGCCACAAGATGTTCCGCGAAGACTGGGGGTTGCCCCTGAGCCTTCTTCGTTTAACCGTAGTTCGCATTTCAAGCGAACTCCTCCCGTAAGTCGACCCTCTAGCGCCGCACTTGTTCGATACGACCCGCAACATCCGCCAAATATGGAAACCCGATGCGGCCAACCCGCGCCGTAAGGTATGATAGAGTCTTCACAAATTAGCCACTTAGGATAACGATGCAGACTGCAACAAACGGAAAGGTTTTATTGAGGGTAAGGCCGCGAGGATTCTGCGCGGGAGTAGTACGAGCCGTGGATATTGTCGAGCTGGCGCTCGAAGCGTACGGCGCGCCGGTCTACGTCCACCACGAAATCGTGCATAACACGTACGTCGTCGAGCAACTGCGCCGCCGCGGAGCGATTTTCGTCGAGTCCATCGAGGATGTTCCCCACGGCGCGGTACTTGTCTTCAGCGCCCACGGCGTACCGCCGACCGTCCGCCAGGAAGCCAAGGACCGCGCCCTGAAAGTTATCGACGCGACCTGCCCGCTGGTCACCAAGGTCCATCTCGAAGCCCTGAAATTCGCCCGCGAAAACCGCACCATCATCCTAATCGGCCACAAGGATCACCAGGAAATCGTCGGCACCTCGGGCGAAGCACCCGACCGCACCATCGTCGTGGACTCCGTCGCAGCTGTGGACGCCCTGGACGTAGCCGAACCAGACAAGCTCTCCTTCCTGACGCAAACCACGCTCAGCCTTTACGACACCCAGGAAATCGTGGCGCGCCTCCGTCAGAAGTATCCGGCCATCAAAGGCCCGGCCAGCGACGACATCTGCTACGCCACGCAAAATCGCCAGGAAGCCGTCGAACAAGTAGCCAAGGACGTGGATTTTCTTCTGGTAGTAGGCTCGCCGAACAGTTCGAACTCGAACCGTCTCGTGGAAGTAGCCAAGCGCAGCGGCGTGAAAGCTCAGCTCATCGATTCGGCCAAGGATATTGACGTGAAGTGGCTCGAAGGCGTAAAGCGAGTGGGCCTGACCGCGGGCGCGTCCGCTCCCGAAGTGCTCGTCGAGCAAGTCAGCCAGCGCCTGGCGGAGTGCGGATTCACGGATCAGCGCGACCTCGATTTGATTCGCGAGGACGTGCGCTTCACGCTGCCTCCGGAGCTGGCGACCATCGCGCCGGCGCCGCGCCGCTAAAAATTTTGTAGCATGTTGGCATAGCAGGGGCGGGCTTCACGCACGCGCAGTAAGCAATCGGCCCGACGCAGTAGGCGGGGATACACAAAACTCAGGAGAGAACCCTTGGCGGTCAAAATCGTCCGTCAGCCGAAGAAGATTGCCTTGATAGGCGCGCCCTCGAGCGCCGCCGCTTTTCTCCCCGGCAGCGAGAAAGCCCCGGCAGCGTTGCGCGCCGCGGGCCTAGTCGAGCGTCTGCAAAAGGCCGGTTACGAAGTGATTGACCACGGCGACTGCGCTCCGCGGCTCTTTGCTGACGACGACGAACACAAACGCGCCCGCAATTTGCCGGCTATCGTCGCCGGACTGAACGACCTCAAGCTTCGCGCCGAACTCGCCATCAAAAGCGGCGCTCTCGTCCTCGTGCTCGGTGGCGATTGCGCGCAAGTCATCGGCCTCTTGGCAGGCGCGCGCCGCTACTACAAACACGTCAACCTTTTGTGGTTTGACCGCGACGCGGATTTGAACACGCCTGCCTCGACTCCCTCCGGACGCATCGATGGCATGGTCGTCGCCCACGTGATTGGCCGCGGCGCTCCCGAACTCGTCCGCTTCTTCGGCGAATCAGCCTTAGTGCGGGAACCCGACGTAACGCTCTTCGGTCTCGAACGCCTCGATCCTCCCGAACAGGAATTTCTCAGCAAATCGCCGATGCGCCACATCGACGCCGTCGACATTCAATCCAAAGGCGGAGCCGCCGCAGCCCAGAGCGGCCTCGCTTACGTCCACGCCGACGCGCACGAATTTGTGCTCCATCTCGACACCGACGTCATCGCCGTCGACGAATTTCCCGCCGTCAACGTCCCCGGCAGCGGCGGCCTAAGCCTGGCGGATGTGCGCGCCGCGCTCGCCGAATTTGCCAAACACAAAAATCTCCTCGGCCTCACCGTCGCACAATACAATCCCGACAAAGATCCCGACGCCAGCGGCGCGAAAAAACTCGTCGACCTGCTGGTTGAGGCTCTCTCCGCCCGCCTCGAACCCGCAGCCCCGCCCGCCACGTCCACCGACGAGTCCGAGACCTCCGCCGCCGAGCCCGCTGCGGATGCGCCGGAAGTGCCGTCCACGGGAACAGAAACGCCTGCTTAGGCGTTCGAGCCCTACGCCACGCCCTCCCGGGCTTGAGGGCCTGCGCTCCTTGGCGCGAATTGCGCAATCTTCATTTTCAATGAAACGCTTGCACCCGTTCCTTCACCACTCTTGTTAAGGTTCCACATTTGCTCGCGGACTTGAGGGCGGCGCTTTCGTTCAACCGACGAAACTGTTCGCAGCCTTCTGCGTGCACTATTTCCCCGCGATCCTTCGGACTGGTGAACTATGAAGAGAGGCGGTCTTTTTTTTGCGGCCTTTTTGTTCATTAGCGGAGCGCTGCGCATCGCAGGGCCGGGAGCGGCCGCCCCACAAAACCAACAGAAGGAAGCGCCGCAGAAAGCAAACAGCGCCGGCGACGAGAAGAACGCTCCCCAGATTCCCTATCTGAAGAAATTCACCGGCAAAATCGAAGAGTTTTACGGTGTTCAGGAGAGTGATTCCGCGAACCCGGCGAGCCTGATTGCCTACATGAAGGCCCACAAGGACACTGCCGATCCTATAAGGGACGAGCCGGTGCAATTCGTCATCGCGATTCTTCCCGACCCGGTGCACACGCGCCTCGGACTTTTCTTCGATCGCAGCGCCGAAGCTCTTCAACAGGCTGCACAGATGCAACATTACGTCTTTGACCGCGCGATCATGCCTTGGGACCGCACGCCGCACGCCGAACCTTCGGATTTGAAAGCCAGGCAGGAAGCGCGCGCCGCGCAGGCGCAGAGAGAATCGTATCCAGGGCTGATGCTCTTCCGCGCGAGCGTAGAACCGAAAACAGCATCCGCGCAGGCGGACGATTCAAAGCAAGCGTTGTCTGCAAATTCGCCTTCCACCAAGAGCCCCACGCCCCCGCAGGGTCCGCTCTTCGTTTTGATCGTGGGAGAAACACCGACGGCAGGTGTGAATAAGGCGCAATTCCGCCACGCCTTGGAGATTATCCGGGACGTTCGCAAAATTCCCGTGCTGGCCGAAGCCACGAAGCAGCCACTACTGATTCTGGGCCCCTCCTTCTCCGGCTCCCTCGAGTCGCTCAGCCAGGAACTGCAACGGTCGGACGCCAAAGATATCTCAACCGAGAAGTTTATCTATAGCGGAACGGTCACGGCCGCGGACAGTATGCTTTGGTTCCAACGGAGACTTAGCCCAAACTCGTATTTCGCCTCCTTCCAGGAAAACGACGATTACGCCCGCGACCTCTTCCTACGGTTCGCCTGCGATCGTGGGATTGAACCTCATACAGTCGCTATTCTCTCGGAGGATGGCACCGTGTTCGGCGCGCCGGGCTCTGCCACCACGGACCTCACGGCCCATCCGAATTCTGACGATGGTGCAAAGGCCTCCACAGAATGCAAGGTCACCGACCCCCCTGTACCTATTGACCGCGATGTCCTCAAGCTTCATTTTCCCCGGGAGATTTCTTATTTTCGTTCTGCCTATCAGAAGGAAACGGCCACCCAGCCCTCACCCGCTTCTACTCCCGCCGGTCTCTCTACGCTTCCGCTGAATTTGGAAGAAAATGGCAGTGACGACGATAACGTGGCGCCCTATGCTGTGCCGCAGACCTCCCTTTCTCAGGAAGCCGTGATGCTCGGCATCGTGAGTGAGCTGCAGAAGCATCACGTCAAATTCACTCTGCTTCTCGCGACCGATCCCCTCGATGAACTCTTTCTCGCCAGCTACCTTCGCAAGGCCTACGCGCAAGGCCGCGTCGTCATCACCGTTCCCGATCTGCTTTTCGCCCGGGAAGGCGATCCCGCTCTTCGCGGCGCGCTTGGCATCAGCGCCTACGCTCTCATTCCCGGTCTGGGCGATCGGCTTTGCCGGCAGGCGGATACCATCGGTTGGCATGAAGACCGGCTCTTCGTCAGCAGCCTGAGCGCGGGAACATTTAACGCCATGGTTGGCTTGCTTTCCGCGCAAGAACAAGGGCGCAAGGGTTGGAATCCCACCGCCGAACTACCCCCAGTGCCGCCTCTGAGCGAGGAGGAAGTGAAGAAGACACAGTCAGAATTGAACAAGGGCAGCGTCCCCTACGCACCCTATGCGGAATACGGCTCGCCGAATCTTTTTCTAAAGCCGGATTCTTCCGCAGCCTATTGCGAGGAGCGCCCGCACCTTTGGCTTACCATACTCGGTCGAGACGGTTTCTGGCCCATCGCCGGACTCAATGACAGAAAACTGAAGTCATCAGATGACCAACTGCCTATCGACTCCCTCGATCCGGACGGACGGTCTGTCAGCTCGCTCAGAATCGCAGCCCCTGATGCTGACCGCACGAACTCCGATCCTTCCTATGGTCTGCTTTCTTTCGAAGACTCCTGGGAAAATAAGCTTCGCACACCGCCTGCCTGGAATATCGCCTACTGCATTTGCTTGATCCTTTTTTGCGTCCACGCTTTTTTCAGTTGGACGGGCTCCATTCTCGAGGACTCCGAAAATAGAGCACAATTCACCAGAAACACCGATTGCCGCGGCGCGATTATTCTTGCATTGGGTGCGCTCGCGCTGGCATCCGCCTTTGTTCTCGTGATGTGTACGAGAAACCCGCGCGTGGAGTGGGCGGGATCCTGGGAGCTCACTGTCGTGTTGTGGCTGCCGTATCCTCTATTTGCATTCACGACGATCTGGGATCTGGCCATATTGCGCGGCGAGAAAGTCGTGCCTTGGATATTCAGCGGCGCGATCATCGCAATGACCTCTTTTCAGCTTTTTCTGATTTGGCCCCCCTCGGAAGACTTGCGCGTGTATTGGTCCGCTCGCATGCTGCACTTCACGTCGGGTGTATCGCCGGGGCTTCCCGTGCTCCTATTGATGGCGGCTGCCTATTGGTGGATGTGGTTAAGCTTGCGCGGCGTGTGTCTTGTCGATTTGCGCCGCCCGCGGCTGCCCCGGAGACAGGATCTTTTCAACGAATCCTACCGCATCAGCGACGACGAGGGAGAGGAGCTTCGAGAAGTTGCGCATCCCTTCTATTTTTCTAGGCCTATCGTATTTCCCGTGATTGCTCTGGCTGTTGTGGCGCGGTTCGCTCTGCGCCGCGTTCTCCCCGTGCAGTCGGTCGAAGGAGCCGCCTTCGACTGGGGTTACACGGTGATCCTGGCCGTGACGATCGCCGCATTGCTTGGCTGTCTGCTGAAGCTCGTAAGCACCTGGCAGAAGTGCCGGCAAGTCCTCGCGGGCCTTGACCGCCTTCCGCTTCGTTCCGCCTTCAGCCGCATGAAAGATCTCTCCTGGCATTCCTTCTGGAATCCCGGAGGCAGTACGCTGCGCGAAACGTACAAGGTCATGGGCGACGCGATGGAGAATCTGACGCGCCTGCTTGCGCTTGTGGAAAACTGGGATACCCCGATGAAGGAGAGCGCCCGCTACTGGGCTCGCGATCAAATCAGGCGGACTCTCGATGTAAAAAAGATGGTATTCAGTTTGTACTTGAGAATCATGGTGAAAGACAGGAGGAAAATAAGCCGCAGGTTCGGCAGATTCGAACGGATTGCCATCTGGTTCCTCAAAGACTACCGCAAGGGTCCCAAGCTGAAGGAACTCATGAAGAAGGTTGAACTGCTACAGAAAGAAATGGCAACGGCTGGGGCCATTCTCATGAAGGGCGTTTTGAACCCCCTCTGGGAAGAAGATGAATCTCCCGTAGTGTCCTCGGACGACAGACTCACGAAGACAACTTTGCCCCTATATCGCGCCTTGGCGGAAGAGTACGTCGCGCTGGTGTATGTGAATTTTTTGGTGAGCGTTTTGCTTCGCATTCGTACGCTGGTGATTTCCGCCGCGGGCATGTACGTGTTTATCGTGCTGTCGCTAAACGTCTATCCTTTCGAGCCCCACCCTTCGCTGCAAACGCTCGCCGTGGTCTTGCTCTTGATCATGGGAGCGGCGGTTGGTTACGTCTATGCGGAAATGCACCGCGAGGCGATTCTCAGCCGGCTCACGTCCACTCTGCCGGGAGAGTTGGGATGGGATTTCTGGATAAAGTTTGCCTCCGCGGCGGCCATCCCGGTCTTCAGTTTGCTGGCGGCGCAGTTTCCGGGCATCAACCAGTTTCTTTTCTCCTGGCTTGAACCCGCCTTGCAAGCGATGAAATAAAAGGCAGTCATACCAGCCATTGGCGTTTTCCGTGCCGAGCTCTTCGGCCAACTAGGATCTTGCTGCTGCATCTGCTTCGGCGCGTTTGCGGTGATAACGCGCGAGGCCCAGCCAGGTTATGTTGAGGCCGCAATTGAATATGTAGTGTGCGGCTTCCGCGGGAGGCAGGCGCTGCTCGATCTCTTTGCTCGCGGCGGCTACAAACGCGTTGAGCCCTGCTTGCGGCTCTTGCGTGGAACGCAGAATGTCCGCCGCGAGCGCTGACCAGCGCTGCAAATTCTTGCGATATTCCGCGATGTGCGCAGCGGGATCGCTGGAAAAGCCGTAGTGCGTCAAGAAGAGCCGCGCAGGCTTGCGCGAGGCGATGGCGTCGAGCGATGCGTTCCAAATTTCGAGGTCAATGTCCGGCGGCGGAGCAACCGGCACGACGAACGGCTCGCCCTCAATGTGAAACCCCGTCGTGTCGCCGACGAACGCCGTGCCATCGGTCGAATCAAAATACGAAACGTGGTGCGACGCGTGCCCCGGCGTGTAAACGGCTTCCAGATTGCGACTTCCGAGATTTAAAGTTTCTCCGCCCTTAAGCATCCGCAAATTCCCGAAGGGCACAGGAAGCGTTTCGCCAAACAAGAGCTGCAAATGTCCCGGCCAGAGCCGCTCCGCGCTCGCGAGCAATTTCGCCGGGTCAGCCATGTGCAACATGCCCGCCTTGTGAACGTACACTTCAAGATTTGGATTTTCCTTGATGAGCGCGCCAGTCGCCCCGGCGTGGTCCAGGTGAATGTGCGTCAACAGAATCGCGTTCAAATCCGAGACAGAAAGCCCGCGCGCGCCGAGCAGTTCACGCAGCGTGCCGAGCGTCGAAGCAGGCCCAGGATCAATAATCGCGCGATGCCCGCCCGATTCCAGCAGCACCGCTCCAATCGATCGCGGCCGCCCCATCCATTTTGTGTCGAGTACGGTTGTGCTAAGCATCCTGCCAGTAGTGTAGCGCGAGTTTGCGGTTTGCTCTTCACGCGCAAATTAGCCTACTGCAGCGTCACAGTGAGGTTGACGTTGTGAACCAGCAGGCCCGTATTTCCTGTGATTTGGAGCACCGTGCTTCCTGTCACGGATTCATTTACGCTCGGAGAGGTAGAGGTAAGATTATCGGAGTTGCCGGCGTATTGTGCCGTGATGGCGTACAGGCCGATGTTGGGGAAAGACGTCTGGAACATGGCGGTGCCGGAGGTCAGAGTCGACTGTCCGAGAAAATTCCCGTTCCAATAAAATGTGACGTTCCCCGTGGGAGATCCCTGTCCTGTAACCGTGGCAGTGAACGTGACGTTTGCATTCTGGGCGACCTTCGCCGAATCTGCCAAAACCGTCGTGGAGGTCGCGAACGGACCGGGTGGGGGCGGCGGAGGTGGTGGTTGCGTGAAGGAACTGGAACCGCCGCCGCACCCGATGATCAAACTGATAACAAAAACAAGCCCAAATCCAAAGGATGGCCGCAAATCTCTCTTCTTCGATGCCCAGCGAAGAGACAATAGAGCAGCCAGGCCGCCGAAAAGGCTTACCAGCCAGAAAGGATTTTGCCCAAACGGGAGAGGGAAAACCAGGCCGCGTTTGTCCTTAACGGCGCTTTTGATGACGGCAGCTCCCGAGGAAGAAGGTGTCAACGTGAGCGACGCGGTCCCGGCTATTCCATTGGAGAGATTCACGGTTGCGGGCAGCAAAGTACACGTATAGCCGACCGGCACGCTTCCGCTAAACGCGAGATTGACAGGGCTGGAACTGTTGCTAGCCGGAGCCACGCTGATTTGCAGAGCGCCGAGCTGCCCGTCGGGAATGTTGAAAGGAGCAGCAGGAAGATTCAGGCTGAAATCCGGGATGTTGACGGTGATCTGGACGCTCTGCGAAGAGGAGGCCGCGTAATTAGCGTCGCCCTGATAAAACGCGTAAACAGATGTGGTGCCTGGGGGCGCGAAGGTACCAGTCACAGTGAGCATTTGATTCCCATTCGCATCGGTCCCGGGCGTCGAGGTGGTGTTGTTCACAGCTCCGTAGTTAGAGCCGAAGAAGATTTGGCTCGTAATGGCGGGCCCCTTGCTATTGCTGGTCAAGACTGCGGTGAGTGTGATGCTTTGGCCATAGTTGATGTTCGTGGCCGTTTCGGTCATGGTCATCGCCGTAGTGATCAGCAAAGTTGTGGTGACCGGGCCGCTGGTCGAGGCGGCGTAATTGCTGTCGCCGCTGTATTGCGCTGTCAAAATGTGAGGGCCAGGCGTCGAAAGGCTGATGTTATAGATGTCCGCATAAATCTGCCCGGCTCCCCCCTGAGTGATTTTCACGGGTCCAGTCAATGCCGTATTCCCGTCGTAAAAAGTGACGGTGCCTCCCGGGTAGGCTCTGTTTCCCGTCAACTGTGAAGTGACGTTGGCTTCCAACTGAAACGTTTGGCCTTGCACGACATAGTTCAGATAAGAGTCCATTTGAGTCTGCGTCGCCGCTGGAGTGACGGTCAGAGTAGCCGCCCCTGCGTTTTTCAGGTAGCTGTTGTCGCCGCTGTAGCTTGCTGCGAGTGAGTGGACTCCGCCCAATAGACCTGGCGTTAGGTCTCTTGTGTAACCAAGATTGTTCAGATTGTAGATTCCTGGTCCTCCGCCACCCGTACCCAGTAGCGCGCCGTTGTCGGTTAGCGTGATCGTTCCTGTCGGACAAGTGAGCACGTTTTCCTGATAACAGCCCGGGTTCGGGGGGCCTGTGGGACTGGCCACACCGTTTTTGCCCGTGACGTACATTCGCACTATGTAATTCGATCCGTAGGCTACGGAAGTAGCATTCCCGCTCAGAGGATTGCCCTGCGAGTCGAATGTCGGCACGACGATGAATGCCTGGCTGCTTTCTTGTCCGACCGTAACCTGGACCGGCGATGAATCGCTCGGAGCATTCGTTCCATCCCCCGCATAGTGAGCGCTCACCGTGTACGTTCCGCCGGGCAAGCTCTGTGTTTTCGCGCCGTTGATAGCGCCAGTCGAGAGAGTGAGCTGGTCAAATCCCTGCGTCGTTCCATTTGCAAACGTCGCAATCAAGGACACATCTCCCGTCGGCACGCCTGTTCCGGAATCGGCTTTGACCGTTACGCCGACGGCCACACTTTCGTTCGTCCCATGGGTAATTCCTGTCGCCGGAGACAGCGTCAACGTGGTGGTTGTGGGAATCGTCGAAACGCTTCCCCACTTCGTCACGAGGTTGTTGGCGTTGATAGTTCCCAGGCCGGTGGCCATGTCATAGCCTGGCGTCACCGACCATGCTTCCGTGCTGGCCGCCGTTGGCTCGACCAGCACGCCGTTACTTCCTGCAATGGTGACGCTGCAGTTGGACGAAGCCCCCGCGCATGGCACGCTGTTCGTTCCGACACCAGCCGTTCCAGTCGGCAAAGAACTATTTCCATGGGTCACGTCGTTGAAAATGCAACTCGTGGCCTCCGCCGCGCTCGAAGCGCAACTCGCGCCGGATTTTTTCACCAAAGCGTACAAAACATAGTTTGCGTTTCCCTGGCGATTCGTGCCGCCGTGAGCCGGCTGATACTGATTCACCAGCGCCATAATTCCGGCAAAGGATGGCGCTGAAGCCGAAGTCCCGCCGACGATCCCGAAATCAAGGTTTCCGCTGCTGGCGTTGATGTCGCAGGTCGCCTCGCCGGAGATGGTCTGGTCGCTCTGGCAGTAAACATACCCCGTTCCATCGAACCCTGGGCTCGCAAACAAAGATACGTCGGGTTGATCCCGGTGACTGTCATTAGGCATTCCGGTAACGCCCATCTGCCACGTTGGTTTGCCGTACACGCTGCTCGGCCCGCCGCTGCCCGCGACGATATTGAGCGAGCCATTCGGCGCACTGGAGCCGCAACCGGTCAACGCAATCTGAGCGCAGTTCTCGTTCCACGGAATTTCCGGTATGTAACTTTCCGCGGATGTCCCTGTAGCGCTATTTGACGCACTCCAAAAAGTCGCCCACTTGTTTACCTGATCGAAATCGGTCCCTCCCACCGAAACATTGAAAGGAGTCGAGGCTAGTCCGCTCACCGCCAGGCCCTGTGTAGCGACCTCCTCGGTGTCGAAATCATCGCATCCTGCGGAGCCGCCGTCTCCCGCTGCAAGGACCACTGTAATCCCTTGCGCGGCTGCCTGCTCCCAAAGGCTGTTGTAGAACGAGTTGCCCGCGCTGCCAAGCGATGTTTCACAGTTCCCATAGCTCTCGCTCATGACGCCAGCCAGGTTGTGTTCGATAATATACAGCGCTGATAGGTCAATTCCTGCTGAGACTGGCGTAGAAGCGGATACCACAAATTCGAGCGTAGCTCCGGGCGCTACTGCTCCCGACCATTCCACATCCAGATCCGCTTCTCCCTCTTCACCCTCGGAGGTAATGCCCGGATCTTCTCCATTCAGAACTACATTCGACGCATTGAAATTCGCGGGAAGCCCGAACATCGTCCGGAACTGCTGCACGTCCTGCACATTGATATTCGTCTCGCCCACGATGGCGATCGTTTGACCGGTCCCGTCGTTTCCTGCCGCGATCAGTGACTTGGAATTGTAAATTGTTGCGAAATCTCCGGGACCCAATCCGTAAAAGGTCTGGCCACTAAATGGATTGGGAAATGTGAAGAGCGGCTCCAGTCCCGTTTTGCCGGCCCTTTTGCGGAATTGTCCCAGGATTCTCGCATAGGACTTTCGCGGGAAGCCCGAGAGCGACACCGGCCCAACAACAACCGGAGCCAGCGCCGCCGGAATTTGCGGGTCGCTGGCGTTGGCCAGGTGCGCCTCGCCATTCACGGTGTACTTGTGAATCTGGGTGTGAAACGCGGTGCGCACTTGCCCGGCCGTTCCGGAAAACTCGATCAGCGTGCGGCCCGCCGTCACGTTGCTCACTTGAAAGCCATGCGACTGTAGCCAGCTTGTCACCGTTTGGATGTCGGCATCCGCTGGGCTGAACTGTTGGCCGAACTGCGCGGGCGTCAGCCACGCGTGGTAATTGGGTGAAGATTTGCTTTGCTGATCGTCGAGCAGCTTTTGAAGCGCGGCTTCCTGATCGGGACTCCGCCGCAAGAGCAGAAGCATGCGATGCAGAGACTGGCCATCACTGACGGCGCCCTGGTCGAATTCAGGCCGGGCCAGCGGGTGCACGTTTCCCCGCAGGACTACAAGATTTTTTTCATCCACGGCCTGAGTAATACGCGCGGGGATGTTTGAGGTCTGCGCTTCGGCACGCAGGCACAGCAGACTGAGAATGGCAAAAGATACCAATAGGCCAGTAAGCTTTGTTGAATGATTGAGTTTCATATTCCGCCCACGCAGCAGAAGACGTTTGCGCTTCTGTGGCTTGCGGACGGCCGGGGGACAGCGGAACGGAAAGCCAGCTACCTGCGGCACAAACCGCGATTCCTGGACTCCGTCAGGCCACCACAGAATGCGGCGCTAGCCTACCACAATGGCCGATAACTCACGAGGTATTCACTGCGGGTAAAATATAAGCGGCATCAAGTGCGGAGACCGGGAATTTTCCTTGTGCCGCATGTTCCTCTGAATCGCCGCTTTTGACCAGCCTCTGGGCCCAACGAACTCATCCGCTTTTCCGCCGCGCGGGCATCCGCTTTTTCAATGTGCCCGCGGGGAGGAAAGACTTGCAGACCAAGGGAAATCTAGCATACGCTAACGGCACCGCGTCCTGTTGCTTCCTGGACTTTATCCCGCCCGTCGGGAGACTCTCCAGGGGAACGAGTGGGTTGTGGCGGAACGGAAATGCCGCCGTTCCGGGCAAGTGCGTTAAAGAATTCCGCAGTAACGCCGCGAGTGGCGCTGCGGTGGGTGGAACAGCAACTTGGGCTCCAAGAAAGAAAACTGAGGGAGAAGAATCATGCGCAATTGGTGTGCGGCAGCAGTGATGAGCGCTCTTTTTGCTTTACCCGTGTGCGCTCAGCAGAATAGCAGCGCTGCGGGCGACGGTGACGGTTCCGCGACAGCGGCAGCAACGGCGGAGAAGATTCCCGACAAATGGACTCCCGGGGACATTACGCCCGCTTCCCGTAATCTTTTCGCGCTGCCGGAAGCGCCGCTTCCCCAGCCCCTTCCGTCCGGCGCCAGGTCCGGCGACGATACCGCGCCCGGTCTGCTCGTCCCGAAATATGAAGTGGCGGGCATGTTCAACTACGCGAACTTCAATCCCGGAGATTCCTTCCCCACGTTCAGCGCGTTCGGCGGCTCGGGCTCCTTCGCGTGGAACTTCAACAGGTGGATTGGGCTGACCGAAGAACTCGGCGGTCTCAGCTTCAACCGGAACGTCAATGGAACCAACATCCACGGCGGCCTCACCACGTTCCTGGTCGGTCCGCGCCTGAATCTGCGCAAATTTAAATATTTCGTTCCCTTCGCGGAAATTCTGTTCGGCGGTGCGCATGCTGGCGCGCCCATTACGGGCACCGGGGGCCGGAGCGACTTCGCGCTGGTGGCCGGCGGCGGAGTGGATGTCGTCCTGACGAAGAACATCGCGTGGCGCTTTGCGGAAATCGACTACTTCCAGACCAATTTTTCCGGCCCTAACCTCGGCACCAGTGGCAGGCAGGATAACCTGCGGCTGGGCACGGGAATCGTGCTGCGTTTCGGCTTGCCGCATGAAGCGCCCCCCGCGCCCGTGAATCACCCGCCAGTGGCGGCGTGCTCCGCGACTCCAACATCCTTGTTTGCGGGCTCCGGCGACACCGTCGCCGTTCACGTGAACGCCAGCGACCCGGACAACGACCCGCTCACCTACAGCTACACGGCGACGGGCGGCGCGGTGGATGGCAACGGGCCTGACGCGCGCTGGAACTCTTCGGGCGTCAGCGAGGGCAGCTATACCATCACTGCCAAGGTGGACGACGGCAAAGGCGGCACCGCTTCCTGCGCCACGGACATTACCGTCCAGCCGCGGCCCAATCGCCCACCCACGGCCACTCTCACTGTGGACCGCAGCCCCATCCTTCCCGGTGAAAAAACCGGCATCACCTGCAACGGCACCGATCCCGATGGCGATCCGCTGACCTACAGCTATTCGGCTTCCGGCGGACAGATTACCGGCAGCGGCTCGAGCGCGCAGTTTGATGCTACCGGCCTCGCGCCCGGAAACTACACAGTCAAGTGCACCGTCAACGACGGACGCGGCGGCACCGCCGATGCTTCCGGCAACGTGGAAGTGAAGGAGGCTCCGCAGGTTCACGAACTGGAAGTAAAGCTGCGGCTGCATAGCATCTACTTCCCGACGGCGCTGCCTTCGGTCGCGAAACCCATGGGCGGGCTGCTGGCCAGCCAGGGGATTACGCTCGATGTGCTGGCGATCGACTTCAAGTCCTATCTGGCCTACAGGCCGAATGCGCACCTCATTCTGGGCGGTCATGCGGACATCCGCGGAGGCAAGGAGTACAACCAGTTGCTCTCGGAACGCCGCGTCGAGAAGGCCAAGAGCTACCTGATCGAAAAGGGCGTTCCCGCCGATCACATCGACACGAAAGCCTACGGCGAGGAACAGAACATGACCGACGAAGAGGTCAAGAAACTTCTCGAGGACGATCCGGACCTGACTCCTGCGGAGAAGAAGACGTTCATGGCCAACCTACTGACCGTGCGCCTCGCCAACAACCGCCGCGTGGACGTCACGCTCAGCACCACGGGCGAACAGTCCGAGCGGCGCTTCCCCTTCAACGCCAAGGATGCTTTGACCCTGATGAGCCGCAAGGTCGGGGAAGGCGCGGGCGAAGCGAAGAAACCCGCCGCCAAAGCACCGGCCAAGAAGCCGGCGGCGAAGCCCTAACCGGGCGCTGCCCCAGCTCATGTGACCCTCTGTTATCGGCGGGTCGCTCAACAACATCCAACGCGGGCTCTCCCGGCAAATTGCCGGGAGAGCCCGTAACTTTTTCAGGCCGCCGTTCACGCCAGTAGCTGACGCAACCAGAAAACCTCCTGAGGGTCTCAGGAATAACCGAAGAAAAGCCAATCCGCGCAAAAGGAGTTCGCCAGAGGAGAGAAATTCCGGGCAAGGGAGCCCCGCCAACGGAGCTCTACGCCATTCCCAAAATGGAAGTCGGTCCGGTTCCATTTTTGCAAACCGTTGAAATCCAATAACCTACTTGCAGTCTTCGGGCCACCGCAGCCGAGTTTACTCCACTGGAAATTCCCGAATCTAAACTTACTTTTCAGTGATACTATTTGTAACTTGTTGATTTTAGAATTAATAAACTCATTTCCCTATTTGGTACTGCGTGTGCAAATGAAACTTCCAGAACTCCCCAGCGAGGTGAAGGCTCATGAGCGAAGAAGCTGGCGTCCAGCGCGCCGCAATTCCCATCACCGTCCTTGTTGTCGAAGATGAAGAAAGCACCCGCAAACTCTGCGCGGATGTCGCCGAGTCCTGCGGCATGAAGGCCATCGTCGCAGGCACCGTCGACGAAGCCCTCCGCCGTCTCGAAACCCATGCCATTGATATCGTGGTCACCGACTTGATTCTTCCGCCGTCCAGCGGCCTCGACCTGCTCAAACAGGTTCACGAAATGTACCCGCAGATCGCCGTCGTGGTGCTCACGCAATACGGAACCATCGATTCGGCAGTGGCCGCCACGCGCATGGGCGCCGTGGACTACGTCACGAAACCCTTTCACATCGAGGACTTGCGCGCGCGCCTCGAGCGCGTGGCCCGCGACATGGACCTCGACCGCGAGAACCGCCTCCTGCGCGAGCAGTTGCGCTCCAAGCCCGGCTTCGGCGGCATGATCGGCGTCTCCGCAAAGATGCAGCGCGTCTACAAAACGATTGAAAAAGTCAGCCAGCACGAATATCCAGTTTTGATTCTAGGCGAGAGCGGTACCGGCAAGGAACTCGTCGCCAAAAGCGTCCACTACTCCGGCCCGCGCAAGGATCGCCCCTTCGCCCCCGTGGATTGTTCTTCTCTGGTGCCCACGCTCATCGAGTCGGAACTCTTCGGCTACGTGAAGGGCGCCTTCACCGGCGCCATGCAATCCAAGCAGGGCCTCCTCGAAGCGGCCCAGGGCGGCACGCTTTTCCTCGACGAAATCGGCGACATGCCCGTGGACCTGCAAGCCAAGCTCCTGCGCGCCCTACAGGAACGCGAAGTAAAACCCGTCGGCTCGACCGAGCGCCGCCACATCAACGTGCGCATCATCGCCGCCACCAACCGCGACCTCGATTCCGCCATCCGCACGGGCGCTTTCCGCCAGGACCTCTATTTCCGCCTTAACGTCGTGCAGCTAAAACTTCCGCCGCTGCGCGAACGAAAAAGCGACATACAACTCCTGGTCACTGCGTTCCTCGAGAAATTTTCCGACCAGCACGGCCCTCCGCGAACCATTTCGGATGACGCCATGCGCCGCCTCATCGCCTACGACTGGCCCGGCAATGTCCGCGAACTCGAAAACGCCATCGAACGCGCCGTGGCCATGGGCTCCGGCCCCATCGTTCACGTCGGTGATCTGCCCTCGAATCTCCACTATCCCAGCAGCGAACGAGTTCCCGACAAGGACGAACTCCTTCCCATGGAAGAACTCGAGCGCCGCGCCATCCTGCGCACGCTGCGGGAAACCGGGGGCGACAAACTCGCCGCCGCACGCATGCTCGGCATTGGAAAAACGACACTCTACCGCAAGCTCAAGCAATACCAGATGGAGCACGTCGAGCCATAGCTTTGCCCCGCGCGTACTTACGCTTTTCTGACGCAGAATATCTTTCCTCAACAGCATTTTCGCTGGGCATCTTTCGCTCGGCCGCCGAACCTTTCGGTCCTCGCCGTTCGCTTGCCGCCGAGGTTCCGCCTCCGGCAGGGCAGCGCTTCCGGTCCACTCTGGGAAGGAGCGCCGCGCCCCTCCCGGCATGGGACTGCCGCTCTCCTGGAGCCTCTCCCTCTTCCCCTGTAATAAATTGATTTCAAAAGAGTTACGCGACCGCGAGGTTGGTCCTGCCAGTGCATAGGTCTCCCTCCGGAGGGAACAAGCCTTTCCGGGCAGCCTGCCGCTGCTTTCGGAAGAGGATCTGATCCGAAACTTTGAGATGTGGGCCTGGCGAAAAAATCAAAACGAGGAAGGTCTCTGGCAAGGGGCGGCGCGCGCTGGACTCTCCGGCGCTTCGCGCGAAGCGCTCCTTCGCGAGGCGCTGCACGCCCTCGCCAAAGACGGCCGCTCCGACCGCATCGGCGTCTGGCTCGAACCGGAATTCCCGGTCATTTCAGACGCTCACGCACCCGCCTCTCTTCGCGGTTTGCTCTGGGAAGCCCACGGAGAAGCCACGCCTTCCGATTGGGAAAAGCTTTCGCTCGAACCTCCTATGCCGCAGGAACTCCTCGCCGCCGGCAAACCGGTCGAGCAGGAACTCGACGCCTCGATGGACAGCCCCATCATCGGCCCGCTCGTCGGAATGCGCCACGCTCTGTGGACCCCGATTCAGGGAACGGGCCACCTTCACGGCGTGCTCCTCAACGCCTCCTCCAAAAAACAGGCCAGCCTGCCCCGCGAGCTGGCCTGCTCCGTGGCCGCCGAACTCGCCCTGTGCCTTGAGCTGGAGCAGGAAAAACGCCAGGCTCGCGAGCGCCTGACCGACTTCCGCGTCAACAAACAGATTCTCGCCGCTCTCGGCGGCAATGCCTCGAGCGACACCATCCTTTCTCAAATCGCCGCAACTTGCACCGAAGTCTCCGCGGATGCCTCCGGTCCGGGAGCTTCCTTTGCGGTGATCGGTTACTTGCCCGCCAGCGAGGCAAGCGCCACCGTCCCGGCAGAAATGGAATTCGTCTGGGAAAGCGGCGACACGGAGCGGACACGCTCGATCGAACGCGAACCGCTCTCAGCACTCTGGAAGCAAGCGCTCGCCGCCGGACACGTAGTGGGAATAGAGCCTCCGCCCTCTTGGTCCAGGGAGGGATTGGCGCGGCTCGTGGCCATCCCGCTGCTCTCCTCCGGAGAGCCGCTCGGCGTTCTCGTCGCCGGCATTCCCCAGAAATCCTCCTCTCTCGCCACACTCGAGCGCATCGAGATGCGCGCCGCGCTCGCGGTCTCCGCCTTGCAACGCCGCAGGCTGCATACCGAGCGCAACCGCCGCACCGTCCGCCGCCAGGCGCTTCTGGAATCGAGCCCCGAGGCCACGGCGCTCCTCGACGCGCGGGGCCGCATTGCCAGCCTGAATCGCAGCGCAAAGCTTCTGCTCGGCGAAATGACGGGAGAGCGCACGCCAGCTCCGCGCGAGCAAGAACTGCACGCGCCCCACCATGAACCCGGCTGGTACATCGGCGCGAGTTTCGCAACGCTCTTCTCCGCGCGGGAACAGCCCGTCGTGGAAGAGTGGCTGGGCCGCGCCCTTGCGGGAGAGCGGGACAAAGCCGTCGGCTCCCTGGAATCTTGCGAAGCGGAACTCGTGAATGGGCGTCGCGCCGTCCTGCGCGCTCCCATCGCCGCCGCCGACGACCTGGCTGCTGTGGTGCTTGGAGCGCCCATCATGCAGGAAGCTTCGGAGCAACGCACCCGCTCTGCCGCGGAACTCCGCAATGTTCTCGAATGGGTCGAGGAAGGAATCCTGCTTTTCGGCGCGAACCAGAGCGTGCGCGCCATGAACACGCGCTTTGCGCAGATCAGCGGGCTCAGCCCTGAGGAAGCCGCCACCTGCTCCACCCTGGATGGCCTCATTGCGCGCCTCGCGGATCGCGCCGCGGAACCGGAAGCGTTCGCCCGGCGCTGGCGCGAGCTGGCCCGCGGCACCGAGGGAGGCACGCGCGAAGAGCTGCATCTGGCGCGTCCCGTGCCCCGCGTGCTGGAACGCTCCGTGCGCCCGGTTCTGGACCACATGGGCCGTCTCCTCGGACGCGTCGAAATTTATCGCGACTTGACTGCGCAGCGCGTCTTCCAGGCCAAGCTCCTGCAGACCGAAAAACTCGCCGCGCTCGGGCAGATGGTCACCGGCGTGGCTCACGAGCTGAGCAATCCCCTCACCAGCATTCTGGGCTACTCGCAACGTCTTCTCGTCCGCAAAGACCTCGCAGGCCGTACAGAAGAGGCGCGCCAGATTTATCAGGAAGCCGAACGCGCCAGCACCATCCTGCGCCAGCTCCTGCTGACCGCCCGCGAAACACGCCCCGAGCGCAAAAAGGTGGCGCTCAATGAGGTCGTTCTCCGCGCCATGGAACTCCAGCGCTTCGGTTCCGCGGCGGAAAAAATTCGCGTCGAACTCGACCTCGATCCCACTCTTCCTTTTGTGGCAGGCGATCCCGGCCAGTTGCAGCAGGTGCTGATGAACCTGATCGGCAACGCCCGCCAGGCTATCGTGCAGGAAGGAACCTCTGGCACCATCCGCCTGCGCACCGCATTTGAAGGCCGAAGCGTTTTGCTTCAGGTGATTGACGACGGCCCCGGCGTTCCCGGGACGATTCTCGCGCGCATCTTCGATCCTTTCTTCACCACCAAGCCCGCCGGCGTCGGCACCGGGCTTGGACTTTCCATTGTCCTCAGCGTCGTCCGAGAGCATGGCGGCCAGGTCAAAGTCTCGAGTCCTCCCGAAGGCGGCGCCATCTTTTCTGTCGAGTTCCCTGTCGCTTCGGAGGCCGCCTTTGAGGCCCTTCCGGACGCTCCGGACAGCCGCCAAGAACGAAGTGCGGTTCTCCGCGTGAAGGCCGGCCGAAAAAAAAGCGCGCACGCATCAACGCTAGCATCGGCGGACGCGGCTGCACACGCGACTTCGCACGAAACCTCGCATGCGACCTCGCACCCTGCGCCCCGCTCCGCGCACCGCGGCACACGAATCCTGGTCGTCGAAGACGAGCCCACCGTGGCGCGCCTGATTGCCGATGTCCTCGAAGACGAAGGCCTCCACGTGGACGTGCTCTTCGATGGCCGGGAAGCTCTCGACCGCGCAGCGCGCGAACCCTACGACCTGGTGATTTGCGACATGAAGCTGCCGGGGCTCGATGGCCAGCACTTTTTCCAGTCGCTGGCGCGCGCCCAAAATCCTTTGAAAGAAAAATTCCTTTTCGTGACCGGCGACGTGATCGCCCAGCAGACCCAGGAATTTCTGGAACGCAACCTCGTTCCTCACGTCGCGAAACCCTTCCGCGTCGAGGAACTCACCGAAAAAGTCTTTGGCCTGCTGGATGGTCAGCTGGCTCGTGGTGGCCGCGCCGCGGCCGCCCGGAAAGCACACTGAGAAATGGATACTCTTATGACTCCACGGAAACACACCATTCTGCTGGTAAGCGATGACGCGACGTTCCGAGCTGCGGCGCGCCATGAACTGGAAATCGTCGACGAGCGGCGGCACGTCGCTTCCGTCAGCACCGTGGACGCCGCGCAACGCATCGTCGAGGGCGCCGCGCCCGCCGTGATCTTACTGGCGGAAGCGGCCGTCGCCGCGGACCCCAGCGGTTCGCACGGGCAAGCGCAGAGCCTCGATCTGGCCGTCTCTTCGCTGGCCAGCTATGCGCCGGTGGTGGTCATCGGAGACGCGGAGCATCAGACGGAACTCTCCGGCCTGGTGGCCACGGGCGCGGCCGACTACGTGGTGCGCACGGACGAGTCGCTCACCGTGGCGCTCGGACTCGTCGAGCGGCGCCTTCGCAAGGCGCAGATGGATGTTCGAGTCTTGCCGCCTCTGCAGGAATCGCTCGAGCCGCCGCGGATGGAGGCCCTTCTCGAATTGAACCACGAGGATTTCGGCGAACTGCTTCGCCACGAGCTGAACAATCCGCTCACCGGCATTCTGGGCAACGCGGAGCTTCTGCTCTCCGAAATCCGGCGGAAAACCGATGGCCGCATGCCGCATGGCGCTCCTCAACGGCTGGAGACCATCGCTGCGCTCGCTGTTCGCTTGCGCGAAACGGTCCGGCGCCTCAGCCAGGAATGGGAATTGCGCCGCCGCTCTTGATGGACCGGTAGATTTGTCAGGCAGATAAAAACCGCGCTTGCGCCTCGTCAGGCCGATGCTGCCCTCGCGCCTCCAGCTGCCCCTCGCTACTCGTTTGCCACCAACCTGCTCTTTTCAACCTTCCGCACTCCTGCTAGGCTTACCCCCAGCATAGTGGACATTTCCACGCGCAGTACCCTATGAGCGAGACCCCTGTTCGTCAGAAAGTGAACGAGCTCTTTCCCGAATTGCTCGACGGTTTGCGGATGCTCGAAGGCCGGTTCCCGGCCAACGAAATTGCCGCGCGTGTGGTGCGCGCCGCGATGAGCCAGCCCGGTGTGGCCGGAGCGCGGCTCTGGCGCGCCGACCGCGGCGAAGCGGAAGTCTGGGCCGAAGGGGGAACTCTTCCGGAGTCCACGCCCGGAGGATTGAAACCCGGATTGCCCGTGGACAGCAGCAAGGATCCGACTTTGTGGGCCGGCGCGCTTGGCAGCGACGATTTCCGCGTGCGCGTCCTCGAAGTGCGCGGCACGGGGCCGCTCGAAGACCGCGTCCGCAGCCAAATGGATTTGCTGGCGCGCTTTTCCGCGGTGGTGCTCGCGCTGGCCGAACGCCGCGGCGCGATGAAAGAGCTTTCGAGCATCATCGAAGCCACCAAGAAGCTGAACTCCACGCTCGATCTCGGCGAGCTGATCTCCATCATTCTGCAAATTGCCACGCGCCAGTCGGGCGCGGAGCGCGGCACGGTTTTTCTGGTGGACCGGGAGCGCAACGAAATCTGGTCGCTGGTCGGGCTGGGGCTCGAGCAGCACGTGATCCGGCTGCCCGCGGAGCGCGGCATCGCCGGCTGGGTGGCGCGCGAAGGCTCCGCTGTGCGCCTCGAAAACGCGTATGACGATCCGCGCTTCGAGCCGGACATTGACCGCAAGCTGGGATTCAAGACCCGGCAGCTGATGTGCCTGCCGATCCGCAGTGAAGCGGGTGACATCGTCGGCGTTCTGCAATTGCTGAATAAGGCGGAAGGCTTCAGCGACGAGGACGAAGCGTTTCTCGACGCGCTTTCCGCGCACGTGGCGCTGGCGCTTGAAAAAGCGCAGCTGCACCGCGAGCGCGTGGAAAAAGAAAAAATGGAGCGCGACCTCGCACTCGCGCGGGAGATTCAGTCCGGGTTTCTGCCGGAAGCGCCGCCCGCGTTTCCGGGAATCCAGATCGCCGTGTCGCACCGCGCTTCGCAGATGGTCGGCGGCGATTATTATGATTTTTTGCCGGTGAATGTAGATGGGAAGGACGCGCTGCTGCTGGTGGTGGCGGACGTCGAAGGAAAAGGCGCGGCTTCCGCGCTGGTGATGGCCAACGTGCAGGCAACTCTGCACGCCCTGGCCGACCACATCGAGACGCTCGAAAAATTGCCTGCGACAATCAATCAGAAGATTCTGGCGGGAGCGCGCGCTTCGATGGCCCAAGGGCGCATCACCAAATACTTGAGTATGTTCCTTGCGCTGGTGGACAGCGGCGGGCGCAGCTTTCGCTACGTGAACGCGGGGCATGTGCCGCCGGCGGTGATCCGCACCGATGGCACCGTCGAGTGGCTGAACACCGGCGGAATGATTGTGGGGATACTGCCGGACGTGCAGTTTGACTGTGGCACGGTTGCGTTCGGGCCGGGCGACATTCTGGTGGCCTGCACCGACGGTATCACCGAGGCCATGGACTCCGTGGGAACGGAATTCAGCCGGCAGCGGCTCGCGGAACTGATCACGCCGATTCGGCAGCTTACGCCGGAAGCCATCATGCGGGCGGTCCTCGACGAAGTGGACAAACACTCGCGCGGCGGCATGTATGAAGACGACAGAATCTTGATGGTCATGAAAGCGCAGTAAGTCAGGGGAAGTTAGTGGGCAGTGAGTAGATTTTTTTCGTGGAGCCGGCATCCTTGTCGGCTCTTTTGTTTTTCGGCAAAATCGGAAGAAAAACTGCCAGCAAGGATGCTGGCGCTACATCCGTCTCTGCGTCCTTTGTGTCTCTGGGTTCAGCTGGTTTTCAGAGCCCGCAACGGCAGGGTCATCTTTCTGAGGATGACCGTTCGGCATGATTTCACGAACCGGTGGAGGAGTAGCGGCGCAAGCCGATGCGCCACGACGTAGCCGCCAGCGCAAAAGTCGCAACGGCGACCAGCGGAATCAGCGGAGCGTAGACGCGGAATTCCGGGCGGCCGAGAAGACGCGAAGCGGGATAGAACGTGGCAAAGCCGAATGGAATAATCCAGCTTAAAAGAAACTGGATGTAGTGGGCATAAATCGAAAGCGGATAACGGCCGAAGGCCAGCAGATTCCAGAACGGCGGATGAATGCCGATGCGATCCTCGAACCAGAAGGAAAACGTGGACAGAAAAAGAAAAACGGAGAGATAGATGACGCTGCCGCAGAGGGCGAAGAATGCCAGGAGCAGGACATCGAGCACGGTCCAGTGATACTGAAGACGCCGCCCAGCCCAGATGACCACAACCAGGCCGATGACAACTTCCTGGAGAGCTTCGATACGGAACGCGTCGAAGACCACCTGGAAGAGGGAAGAGAGCGGGCGAAGGAGAACGCGGTCGAATTTGCCTTCCATGATGTAGGTTGCGCCGAACTCGTAGAGATTGAGCGAGAAGACATTGAAAAGCCCGAAGGGGATCAGTGAGTAGCCATAAAGAAAAAGAACTTCCTCCATACGCCAGTTCGCGAGCGTGGGGATTCGTTTGAAAAGCACCATGACGAAGCCCAGCGAGAAAATCGTGGCCGTCATGGAGGTGGCCGCGGAGATGAAAAAGTCGCCGCGATAGCTGACGCGCACTTTCGCGTATTGCGCGAAGTAGGAGGTCAATAGCCCCGCGTGCCGCTTGAAATTGATGAGCGCTTCTTTCATCTAGCCGCCGTGGATGGTGATTTTGCGCGTGGCGCGAATCCACCAGAGATGGCCGAGGAAGAGCAGCGCGACGACCCAGAAATATTCGAGCGCGAGGAGGCGCAGCGATTCGGCGAGCGTGAGGCGGCCGAGATAGATTTGCAGCGGCGTGTAGGCGATGTGCTCGAAGGGGAGCAACGAGGAAAGAATCTGAATGGAGCGCGGGAAGAAATTCAGCGGGATGAGCAAGCCGCTTAAGAGCTCGATGAGCCAAAATTTTGCGCGAATCAAAGCGAGGATGGATGTGAGCGGAATGGCGCAGGTGCCGATAATGAAGTTGAGCGCGCCCATGATGAAGAAACTGCCGACGGCGGCGACAAGGAAAAGCGCGAAATTCAATTTCGAGGCGGGCGGCAGAACCGGGAAGAGCAGAGTGACGACGATGGCGGTCGGGGCGGTGAGAAGAATGAGGCGGAACGCAGATTCGCCCATGGCGCGCGCGAGCCACATCCACTGCACCGAGACGGGCTTTATGAAATCCATCGCGATTTTGCCGTCGATGACTTCGTAGGCCATTTCCTGGTCGATGGTGTTCCAGTAGAAGGAACGCAGAATCCAGCCGACGCTGACGTAAGTGAGAATTTGCGGCAACGAAAAGCCCGCGATCGAGCCAGTAGCGTTGGCGAAGACGGCGCGCCAGATGAAGTAGTACACCGTGACGTTGATGAGGTACGTGATGATGCCCGTGTAGTAGCGCAAGCGAAACGCGAGAATATTGACGAAGCCGATGCGAATGAATTCGCGGTAAATCTTCAAGCCGGCGAGCGGCGAAGGCTTGTGAACGGGAAGCGGAAGTGTTTGCGTGGTGGCCATGACGCGGGTGCTTACCGGGGCACGGAATTTCGCTCGTTTTCGTTCGTTTCGCTAATCAAGCTCGGGGTCATCGCTGCTTCGCCGGAATAAATGCGCTTGATGATCTCTTCGATGGGTTCGTCTTCGATGACGAAGTCGCGGACATCGACCGCTACGAGAATCTGGCGAATCAGGTCGCTGGACGAAACGCTGGCGCGGTCGAAGCGGAGGCGGCACGTCAATTCGTCGAGGCGCTCCAGATGGAGCGAGGCGCCGTGATCGCCGTTCGGACAGAGCGTGGGAAGCGCTTGCTCGAAGGCCGCGAGACGCGCGCTCTGGTCGCCGTCGCGAAGAATGAATTTGATCTGCTTGGTGCGCAGAAATTGTTCTTTAAGACGCGCGAGCGGGCCGTCGTAGAGGACCGTGCCGCGGTCGATAATCATGATGCGGCGGCAGAGCTCTTCGATGTCGTCGAGGTCGTGCGTCGTGAGCAGGACCGTTGTTTTATAGCGCTGGTTGATGGCGCGGAGAAACTGGCGGATGTGATCCTTGGCGACGACGTCGAGGCCGATGGTCGGCTCGTCGAGAAAGAGAATCGGCGGGTTGTGCAGCAGGGCGGCGGCGAGATCGCAGCGCATGCGCTGGCCGAGCGAAAGTTTGCGGACGGGAACGTGCAGCAGTTCGTTGAGGCCCAGGACTTGATTGAACAGGTCCATGCGTTCGTCGAAGTCGCGCTGCGAGACGTCGTAGATCCGGCGGAGCAGCTTGAACGACTCGATGGTCGCGATATCCCACCACAGCTGCGTGCGCTGACCGAAGACTACGCCAATGGTTTTTACGTAAGCGGCCCGCTGGCGCCACGGCACGAAACCGTTGGAGAGAATTTCACCAGAGGTCGGCACCAGAATGCCGGTGAGCATTTTGATGGTGGTGGATTTGCCGGCGCCGTTCGGCCCGATATAACCAACCATTTCGCCGCGGCCAATTTCAAAATTGACGTTTTCGACCGCTTTGACGGTGTGGTATTCGCGATGAAACAGATTCGCGATGCCGCCGAGGATGCCTTCCCGCCGCTTGAAACCGCGGTAGTGCTTGGAGAGGGCGTGGACCGAGATGAGGGGGGGGGCCGGCATGAAAGAACAATTTTAGCACGCGTGAGAGAAACGCTGCGGTTGGTCCTTTTTTGCATCACTGATTCAAACTTCGCTGTCGCGAAACCCATGCGTTACAAACAGTTCGATGCATGAGGATGCGAAAAGTGGCAGGCTGCCACCAAAACCTTGCCACCGAAACTCAGTGGCCAACGCGACAGGCAAGAATGCCTTTCCTACTAAAAGCCCACAGGCAGGAGTGCCTGTGCTACTCGGTTATTGGACGGGCTTGGACTGTGCAACGTTAGCGTAAAAGGCGAGGACGCGGCGCTCGAATTCAGCGGGTTGGAAGCCGATGGCGGCGGTGTGGAAGGCCCCGGGAACTTCCCAGAATTGTTTTGGGCCGATCGCGGCGACGTAGATGCGCTGCGTGTGGCGGCAGGGAAGCGCTTCATCTTTTTCGTCGCAGATCAGGAAGACTGGGAACGCGCGACTTGCGACAGCTTTTTCCGGCGAGACTTCGTCGATTGGAAGGCCGGAGAGACGCTCATCGTGGTAGAGCAACGTCCAGCTGAACGGCCGGAATAGCGTTTTGCCAAGAAGCGGCGACTGGCGCAGGCCTGCGTAGTCATAGGAGGCTTCGCGCAAATTGGCGAACGCGGCTTCGGCGACGACGGCTTCGATTCGCGTGTCGGCTGCTGCCGATTGCAGCGCGATGCCCGCGCCCATCGATTCTCCGAGAGCGAAAATGTGTGATGGCGGTGGAACCGGCGGATGCGGATACTCGTAGGGAAAGTTTTCCACGGCGTTGGGCGGCCGATAGCCTGGCTGCAACTGGATATCGGTCCTTCTATGCTGGAGGAGGGGACCCAGGGCGTCGAGAATGGCTTTGGTGTCGTTGCGTTCGAGCCAGCCATAGGTGGCGATAGGGCCTTCGCTGGTGCCGTGGGCGCGGGCGTCCATCATGACGACGCTGTAGCCTGCGCGGAGTAGGAATTCGGATTGGCCGATTACGCCCATGCGGTTGTCGGCGACGCCGTGGAAGAGGAGGACCCAGTTTCCGTTCGAGTTAGGTGGTATGACAATCCAGCCGCGGAGCATTACGCCGTCCGGGGCTTTGACGTCGAAATCGTGGCGAACGGAATGGGACTGGGCGAAGGAGGCGTCGGCTTCGCGGATCAGGTCGGGGGTCAGTTCGCGGCGGAAGGGGTGGAGGAAGTTGGGGGCGACCGTCCAGCCTGCTATGCCTGCCAGGATGGGGGGCAGGAGGAGAAGGATCAGGAGGATGCGGATGATCCGGCGGCGCAGGGTCATGGGCATGGGCTTATTCAAAGATACGGGAAAGCGGAGGATTCCGTTCCGGGGTTCTGCGGGAAGGTGCCTCAGATGCTACACGCCTGGGTGCGACCTCCTAGATGGCGAGCTTTTAGTTAACCATAATCGGGACCTATCCCCTAGTTTTCTCACAAGTGTTCATTCTAAAGGTGGTTAAAGTCCTTTGTTTTGATATACTTTCACAAGTGTTCATTTTAAAGAACTTAGCTATTCTCTAGATTTTGCGGCGTTTTCCGCGGGTTTTTGCTTTGGCCGGGCGGAAATTCGGAGCGCACGGGCTGAATAGGCCTGGGGCAGGTAGGCCTCTGCCACCAAAACAAAAACGGCAGCCCTGAGGCTGCCGTTTTTGTTGGAATTCTCCCTGCCCAAAAGAATACCACAACGAGGTTTATGGTCAAGAGACAATTTGGCCTGTAAATTGAGGCTGGGTCGTTCTGCCGGGTAGGACTGGCAGGTTGCCCTGGTTACGGTTTGTGGGGGCGGAAGACAATGTCGAACCACGGGTTCCAGGTTTTGCCGGCGTCGAGAGACGTGACTGCGGTTTCGCGAACACCCCCTTCGACTTGCTTCCAAGTGCCACGGACGAGGCGGGGTTGGCCGGATGGGGTGAGATCGGAGCCGGAGAGGACCATTGCGCCGGCTTCGAAGCGGCCTTCGATGATGAGGAGCTCGCCGCGATTGGTGACCCAGCTTTGGTGCCAGACTTTTTTGGAGGCGTCGTAGAGGCTGAAGCTTTGGCCTTTGTGGCCGTCGGCGCCCTGGTAGTCTTCGTGAATGACACAGCCTTCGAGGATGCGATCGACGACGAGATGCGCGTTCTTGTCGGTGGCGCCGACGTCGAAGGCGTCCCAATCGCCGAGCCAGAAATCGAATTGGTGGTATTCGGGAGCGATGCACGGAGATTGTTTCGGGGATTGTGGATGAAGCGCGGAATTAACGGGTATGAAGGTGGGGCTTGCCAAGAGAAGTGCGCAAGAAATGGCGTTGAGGATGAGGTAACGAGCGATTGTGTTCATACGGGATACTCACCTTCTGAAGTGGGTTAAGAATTACTGAGATTGCAGGCATTTGCAGAATATACGGGGACGGGGCGGCAAAGAAAAGCGGCATCAAGCTGCCGCACTCCAAAACGCTGCGGGTTATCTCACGCGGGAATGATTGATGGGTGCAGGCAACGGGCAACCTCACGTTCCCTGCACCCATCCCTCGACAACCTCTTCTGGGGAACGCAAAGAACTCACACGGTTAGACGCGGGAGACTGAGAAAGGCGTTGACGACTTTGGCTCCCGGCCGGCAATCAGGGTTTTGCCAGCAGAGCTAAACGGCCTTTGCTGGTGCGGAGCTGCATCTGTTTGGCGATGTCGTCCGGGATGACGAGTTTTGCCGGATTGCTGGGGCTGGCATCGTCTTCATCGCAATCGGCGGTTGGAATGAGCAGGACGGCATGGGCATCGCCGGTTGCGACTCCATTCGTGATGAGAAAGGCCTGGGCGCCTATTTGGCCGCTGTCGTTGATGCCGCCGGTGGAAAATACGAAGAAGTTGGATTTGGAGGACGTGGTGGGCAGGTCGTTGAGCGCGGTCATTTTTCCGCCCTCGTAGAGGAAGGCGCGCGGGTTGTCGAATTGAAAGTCGGCATAGGAGACGCCAATAATTTGATTTTCGTCGTTAATGTCCGTGGCTTCGCTCATAGCGTCTCCAGGCAAGG